>Ga0315296_10004242_pt1 | contig 11736 bp, 11 predicted proteins | sample YL17G14_18_MG_FD_203921 | JGI IMG/M metagenome (GOLD analysis project Ga0315296, IMG submission 203921) | Sediment microbial communities from Yellowstone Lake, YNP, Wyoming, USA - YL17G14_18 | ecosystem: Environmental > Aquatic > Freshwater > Lake > Sediment | place: USA: Wyoming | collected...
CAGCAAATTCTCCTACAGCTCCTTGGAAGGAATAACAGGATTCACTCTTTTTCGTGTTTATAATGGCCCCTTAAACAGCTTCGAAATTTGATCCCTGTCGGCTCTTCTCGGGTTGAGGCTCGTTGGAACGGCTGCCAACGCATCATCGACCATCTTTGGATGTAATTCAAAAGAAATCCCAAGTTCTGAAAAAGTTCTGGGTATCCCTATGTCAACCAGTAGTTCTCTCACAGCATAATCCGCTTGTTTTGCAGCATGGTGAAGGGACAACTTCCGAACATCCTCTCCCATCGCATCCGCTATGGAAGCAAACTTCTCGGGACATGTGGGAAGGTTAAAGTCCATCACAATGGGAAGATAGAGAGCACAGGATAGACCGTGGCTCACATGAAAATAGGCACCTAAGGGATGGGCGAGTGAATGGGTCAGTCCAAGCCCAGCATTCGAAAAAGAGAGGCCTGCCATGCAGCTTGCAACGAGCATTTGACCTGCTGTCTCTATATCTCCGGGATTTGCAACCATTCTACGGAGGTATCTGGCGATCGTTCTGATCGCCGAGAGGGCAAATGCCTCTGTAATGACATTGCTATTGAGCGAGACATAGGATTCGATGGCGTGGGTCAGGGCATCGGCTCCTGTTTCAGCAGCTACTTTTGGCGTGATCGAGGACAGAAGTTCAGGATCTAAAATCACAGTCTTTGGGATAAGCTGTGCCCCTCTCATTACCATTTTAATTTTATTTTCCCGGTCTGTAATCACTGCAACACCAGTGACTTCGGCTCCAGTTCCTGCCGTTGTAGGAATAGCGTATATTGGAGCGAGCGTACCCTCAATAGGCTTCCCCATGCCATATTCTTTTAGGTTTCCTTTCTGGCTTACTCTCAGACTGACGGCCTTTGCACCGTCGATTGAACTTCCGCCACCGACTCCAATCACCAATGTGCAGCCGCGGTCCCGATAGACAGCCGCAGCCTCCTCAACGATTTCCAGAGGAGGGTCCGGTTCAATTCCATCAAAGAGATGGTATCGGATGCCAGCCCCATCCAGCACCCCTGTAACTTTTTTAAGAATTCCTGCGTTTAAGACTCCTTTGTCTGTGACAATGAGGGGAACCTCTTTTAAGGAGATCTCCTTTGCCAGTTCATTTAAGGATTTGGGGCCAAATAACAATTTACCTGGATTCCAATGTTGATAGACTCTCCATGGATTCATACTCCATCTTCTCCTTTCAACCTCCTGAAGGTTTTGAAATGGAGGCTCGGGTCTTTCCCATGACTTCTGGATTTACCACAGACTTCGGCCATTTCCCTAATAGGACCATTGAAGCAATCTCTGCTGCTCTCCGTTTCAATTCATGAATGGACTCTTCTGAATAGAAACCGACATGAGGGGTTAGGATGACGTTTTTCATCTTGAGTAGAGGATTTTTGAGAATCAGGTGGTTCTTTTAAACCTCTTTATATTACCAACGCAACATTCAATTAATAGTCTTTGTAAGTACTCATTTAGATTTGTTGGACGGTTTTCGACTTGTAATGACGAAACTCGATCATAAGAGCCCCCACAGGAGCTGTATGAGGCCCATGCTCGAGCCCTGCAGGAAAGTATCCGAAAGTTCCAGCTGGATACGGCTGACCTGTCAAACGATCAACTAATCCACCTTTAATAATATAAACAACCTCATCGAAATCATGCTTAAGTGGTTGGTCAGAACCGATGAATCCAGGTTCCACTCGGAGTAATCTGGAGTAAGTCCCCGAATTGTTATCACGATAAAGGATTATTTCCCATGCCCCTTCTGGCAGCCCGGGCACCGGTTGCCACTCAAAAATTTTTTCTGGGTCTCTAAACTCTCTGCTCATAATTCCCCCCTTTTCTGATTATTTTCCTTTCGAACCATAGAGGGCCTCGGCCACATCCTCGAGGCCAAGGGATTCAAGAGTTTCCCGTGATGGCTTACCGTCCGGTGTCCAACCCCGCACCCTGTAGAATTCCTCCATCAGAATTTTCATGTCAGGAACTTTGCCCGCATTCCCTCCCTCTTTAGTTGGCTCCAATTGTCTCGGCACAAAGACGTCATCTTTGCCACTTATCCCGCAAAGGTTGTTATAGGCTCGGTGGAGGGCCATGATGCGCTCTCCCACCTTTAATAGACTTTCCGAGGTGTACTCCGTACCGGTAGCTGCTGTTAAAACAGGGGCCAGATCTGAAGGCTTGAGAATGAAAGCCACGAAATAACAGGAGACCATCGAATTGACCACAGCCGTGAAATCCTGGCACAGCTTGGCTATCAATCCCTTTCCCTCGTTGACGAAAAGGGGATGAATTCCTTTAAGTCCCCATTCAGGGACCGGGTCTTCGACTCCTTCCCAAAGGGGTGTGAAGCCATGCAAATGGCAAGCTCCCCTCGGCCCTCCGGCATACGTAGGTGCTAAGCTGAAGAAGGTGCGCGGGTCGTGCATGGGACTCTCCAGGCCCTTGACATGAACTGCGTACTCCCATGAATCTCGGCCCAATTTCTCTGCAGCCCGTTTGACCCCTTGCCCCAGGAGTGCTCCTATCTTCTCTTTCTTTCCGATCTGATGCACCATGCCAATCATAGCCTGGTCATCGCCCCACTTTAGCTCCATCCCCCCGGCATCTTTTTGTGTGATCAATCCCTTTTCATATGCCTCCATGGCGAAAGCGATAGAAACTCCGGTAGAGATTGTGTCGATGCCATAGCGATTGCAAAGGTCATTCGCAAAGGAAACGGCATTCAGATTGTCAATGAGGCACATCGTTCCTAAAGCACCCAGGGTTTCGTACTCCGGCCCTGGTCCTTCCATTTTGTAAGGATCATCGTCAATCACCACCCAACGGCTGCATCCGAGGGTACAGCGGTAGCAGACATTGTGAGGAACTAAAATGGTCTCCTTCATTTTCTTGCCACCGAGGTTTTTACAACCCTCCTCCCATAGACCGATCTGCCAGTTTTTAATAGGGATATCCCCTGTGGACCAATAGTTGTCTAAATGCATCGCTGTTCCGTATTCACGCATGAGAGCAATCCCTGGAGAAGTGGCATTATCTTTGGCGATCTCCTTGCACAGGGCGTTATAAGATTCTGGGTCATGGATGGGAAAAGTACCGGTTCCACGAACGGCAATAGCCTTTAATTTTTTCGCCCCCAAAATGGCCCCATTGCCTCCACGTCCTGGGGCTCGCCCTTCGTCATTGATGATACAGGATAGGAGGACCTGTTTCTCTCCAGCCGGACCTATACAGGCGACGCGTATTTTCTCGTCGCCTAACTCTTTCCGGATGGCCTCTTGGACTTCCAAAGCATCCTGACCCCATAGGTGTGAGGCTTCACGGAATTCCACTTTGCCATCATGGATCCAGAGATAAACGGGGTGTGGAGAAACGCCCTCGATGATCAAAGCGTCATAACCGGCCCGCTTGAAATCTGCTCCCCAGTATCCACCAGAGCTCGCATCGCAGAGGATACCGGTCAGAGGGGATTTGAAGCAGATCTGGTAACGGGCGCTGCCAGGGTAGCTGGTCGCGGTCACTGGGCCTGTGGCGAAGACGATCTTGTTCTCTGGGCTTAGCGGTTCCGTGGAGGGAGGAACCTCTTCATAGATGATTCTGTCTCCAAGTCCAGTCCCCCCAATAAAATCACGGGCCAAGTTGGGATCCAAGGGTTCTTCTTTAACCTTCTGTGCCGTCAGGTCCACCCGCAAGATTTTTCCCATATATCCGTCCATGACTTCCCCTCCTTCTTTGAATTTTTGTTACCGATGACGCTTAATACTTTCAATGTACCCATCCATCTCAGCGAGCTCCCGTGATCAATGTGTTTCCTGTTTCTCTATGGAAAAGATGAATATCCTCCAAGTCAAATTCCAGCCAAATCACTTGGCCAGGATCAGCTTTTAAATCTTTAAATGTCACCACTTTCAATTCGGTGTGGTCTATTTTAACCGTTAAAATTTTACTTTCCCCTAAAGGTTCTATCACCTCGAGGAGAGAGGGAATAAAATTGTCTTTTTTATTTGGATGTGGGATGATCTTTTCTGGTCGTATGCCAACTGTAACTTCTGAACCAACATGCTTATTTTCAATTTCTTTTTCTAACCATAAAAAAAACTTTTCATCCTTAATGGTAATGGATATTTCTTGAGGTGTTTCAATCTTTCCCACAAAGAAGTTCATTGCTGGTTCCCCGAGAAAACCGGCTACAAATTTATTAATAGGTTGATTCCAAAGCTCATCTACGGTTCCGATCTGCTGAATAATACCCTCGTTCATCACAATAATACGATCCGCAAGGGAGATTGCCTCTTCTTGGTCATGGGTGACATAAATCGTGGTTAGCTTAAGCCGATTATGAATGTGCCGGATGGTGGCTCTATAGACAACTCGCACTTGCTGGTCTATATGGGAAAGGGGTTCATCGAGAAGAGTTACGTTTGGATTCCGGATCAAAGCCCGAGCCAATGAAACCCTCTGTTGTTCGCCGCCACTCAAATTTGCAGGTTTTTCTTCCAAAACATCGCTTAGACCAAACATCTCAGCAATTTCTTTAACTTTCTTATTTACCTCGGTTTTGTCCATTCTTATGGCTCGTAAGGGAAAGGCAAGGTTCTCATAAAGGGTTAAGGGAGAATAAAGTGCATAGCTCTCAAAAGCAAGAGCAACATTTCTCTCACGAGGGCTTAAGTGGCTAACAATTTTCCCGTCAAATAGTAGTTCACCCCTTGTAATATCCTCCAGCCCAACTATCATCCGTAAGGTGGATGATTTTCCACATCCAGAGGGGCCTAAGATTGCCACAAGCTCCCCATTTTCAACATGAAAATTAGCATCCTTAACTGCCTCTATGCCCCCCGGATAGATCTTCCACAAGTTTTTAGCATCCACTCTGCTCATTTCTATCGTCCCCTTGCTTTTTTGGATAAAGCAAAACTTTTCTTGAAAAAATGAAGGTGGTCTTGGTCGAATTCAAGCCAACATTCCTTTGATGTATCACAGCTACCTTTTTCCACTTGGGCGATTAACAAGTTGCCCTTCATTTCAAAGGTCACGATGCTGCTACCCACCTTATGTTCAATTGCATACACAGGTAGCTGAAAGGAGTTGTCGGATATCATTTTATTAGACAATTTAACATGCTGTGGCCTTATTCCGACACGGACATTGGGCCTACCGTCTTCCTCCCAAATGACCTTTTCCATTGAGCTCACCAAATCGTCTCTGATAGCAAAGGCAAAATCATCTTGGGCCTTAAAAAAGTGCTTTCCTTCTCTTTTGATAACCGCACCGTCTACCAGATTAATGGGGGGGTCGCCGATAAGCCTGCCAACAAAATCACTGGAGGGAGAAAAAAAAACCTCCTCCGGTGTGCCGATTTGCTCGTTAACTCCCTTATTCAATATCATGATACGGTCAGAAAGCCCCAGGGCTTCCCGATAATCGTGGGTTACATAAATAATGGTAATCCTTAGCTTATTGGCAAGTTTTTTGAGCGTTGTTCTAGCGGATACCTTTAATTTCGCATCGAGGTGAGAGATGGGTTCGTCGAGTAGATAAACCTTTGGTATGCGAATCATTGCTCTGGCAAGGGAGGCCCTCTGTCTTTGCCCCCCACTGAGGTGCTGAGGCCTTCTGTCGAGCAAATCCTCTATTCCCAAAAGGGCGGCAATCTCTTCAACTTTTTTCCTTTCCTCTTTAGGAGATAGTTTCTCTTTTCTGGAAGGAGCTCTTAAAGGAAATGCAATATTTTCATAAACGGAGAAATGGGGGTAAAGGTTGTAGCTTTCAAAAGCCATAGCAACATCTCGTTCCTGTGGAGGAAGGTCGTTCACAAGACGATTGCCTATGTATATTCTGCCTGAATCAGGCTTTTTGATCCCAGCGATCAACTCCAGAGTTGTTGTTTTCCCAGCTCCCGAAGGACCTAAAATACTAAAAAACTTTCCGTCTTCGCAGTTAAAGTTTATATTATTCACTGCTGTGTGTCTTCCGTATCTCTTGGTTAAATTTACAACCCTTACATCCGCCATAACTCTATTTCGCCTCCCTTTCTTTCTCCTCTTCTTTGGGGCGAGGCCCGTAGATTAGTATAGCAAAAAAGGCTAAAATACCTACTCCTGCTCCTACCCAAAGAGGAATGAATCTTTCTAAAAGCCCTAACCACACAAAAATCACACTGACAAAAAGAATACCCCCCCAAAAAATTCTATCTCCGGTCTTCATCCTTCGTTACCTCGAATTCTCACATTTTATCCCTTCACCGCTCCGAAAGTCAGCCCTCGGATAATATATCGTTGCATGAACCAGCAGGCTATTAACGTTGGGAGAATGGCCAGGGCTGCCCCCGCTGCCATAGGCCCCCATTGTATCTCTATCGAGCCCCAGAATGCGGTCAACCCCACGGATATTGTTCTCGCAAGTACCCGGGTAAACAGAAACGCGAAAAAGAACTCATTCCAGGCGAAAACAAGACAAAAAACAGCCGTGAGTGCAGCTCCCGGTTTGATCAGCGGGAAGACCACCTTCCGTAGAATCGTTAACCGCCCATAACCATCAATCATTGCAGCGTGTTCAAGCTCCACAGGGATCTCTCTGAAAAACCCGAATAACAAAAAGACGGCAAAGGACGTGTTAAAATATAGAAATAGTAGAGTCAGCCCAATGCGGGTATCCAGCCATCCAAGCGTTTTATACACAATAAAGATAGGTATGGCTGCCACGGCGATAGGGAACATCCTGGTGGAAATAGTGATAAAAAGCAGGTGCCCGCCTCCGGTGTTGAATCGGGCAAAGCTGTAAGCTGCAGGCAAAGAGACCAACATCACCAACGCCGTGCTGACCACACTTGTGATGAAAGTATTTGTAATTTCAAGAAAAAAAGGGGTCTCGTTAAATAGATTATCAAAATGTGCAGTGGTCGGGCGAAAAATAAATAATTTCGAAAAATCCAAGCTAAAAATATCCGCCTTGCTTTTGATGGATGTGATGTAAACCCAAAGGATTGGGAAGACAAACATAAACAGAATAAGAAAGATTACCATCCAAAATGCGATTCGTTTCAATATCTTTTCCTCCTCCCTGTAATCTTTATTTTGATGCTCCCATCGCCTTCATCAAGATCCTGAACATCAAGGCGCAGATAATTATGGTCAGGAACAGAGAAATAATGGCTAGGGCCGATCCAGTCCCTACGTCAAAGAAAACAAATGCAACACGATAAACCATCCAATCAAATGTCTCTGTATTCACACCCCCATGGGTCGTTCCATAGAGAGGATCAAATAGCCTGATCAACCACATGGTCCTGAGCAAGATGATGATGACGATCAGGGGCATCAACATGGGCAAAGTTAATTTCCGGAAGGTGAACCACGAGGAGGCGCAATCAACCCTTGCAGCTTCAAATGCGTCTTTCGGTAATCCCCTCAAACCAGAAAGCAAGACAAAGGTAGAAAAAGGGGTCCATTGCCAGATGGAGAGAAACGTGATAGTATACAAGGCCATTTTCGGCGACCACCACATAATTTTTGAAAACCCAATCTTGTTCAAAAACTGATTGACTACACCGAAATCATATTGGAGTATAAAATTCCATATCATCGACATGGCAAGGGGAGAGACGAGAAGGGGCAGGAGGCAAAGTCCACGGATGACGTTTTGTCCTTTAAATTCCCGATTAAACAGCAGGGCAATCCCCATTGCCAAGGTTAATTCACCAGAGATGCTCATCACTAGCACATAAAATGTACGCCCCAAAACCTGCCAGAAGTTGACATCGCGCAAAACAGCTCGATAGTTATCGAACCCAATAAACTTGGCGGGTCTCACCATATCGAATTTGTGGGCCGAATAATACACGCAGTAAAAAAACGGGTAGAGCATAAATGCCAGCAATACCACTAAAAGTGGGGCGATTAGAATCCATTTAAAATACTTCTCACTGGTGAGCTTTTCTAAAAATGGCCTCTTTGCCCCAAGTTTTGAAGGCACTCTTTCTGCCCTGCCTTCCTCTGTTTCCTCCAACATTCTAACCCCCTTTTTCATTCATCTTTTTGCGCTGCCCCCATTTATCTAAGAATTGTGAGGGGGTTACCCCCAGATACCGGGGGTAACCCCCTCTCGCTCATTTTTCCTCCCGGATTGGAAGGGTTCCGAATTTTGTCTGTAGTTCAATGGTCTGTTTTGTGATTTCTTTGACGGTTTCATCTATGGTCCTTTGGCCCGTCATCGCCTCATGACATAGAATGATCTGAATCTCATAGATCTTGCCTGCTCCATCGCTGTTGAAATAAAAGAGGTTATTGATAAAATCTAAATAACCCGGTTGTTTCCACGCGTGCATTAGTATATTTGACCGTTCTGCAACAATCGTGCGCCACTCTGGTTTTTGATATTTGGGGTCTGAAATAAAGTCCCATCGTGTACCCGACCACCCCTTCTCCAAAGGTTCCTTTTGGGCCTCATAAGAAGTGAGATACCTCATGAGCCAGTAAGCGCCCTCGGGATTTTTGCTGGATTTGGAAACCGCTTGGTACCAATTCCCGGTATAACCTCTGTTACCTACAACTGGGTATAAAGCGTATTTAGCACCAGGGATTTTGTCTTCAACCGTACTCCCCCACTTATGCAGGGATACGTAGAGATGCGGTATGATGATTGTTTTCCCCGCTACGTACTGGGCCGTAACAAAATCCCAGAAGCCAGTTAGGCATCCGGGGGAAGCATACGGGAGCAAATCCTTATATTCCTGAAGGGATCTCCTTAGTGCTTCTTTATCCTTCTTGGTGATCACAAACTCTTTTGGTCTCCCTTTCTCGTCCCTGACAAGCGTAGCCCAGTCTTGCCCGTAGCTCCAGATACGAGCACTTATCTCGTCGTTAATCTCGTATCGGCCTGCCATGATCGCTCCACCATACAAATCGTCCTTAAGAGGCTCCCCCTTTAAAAGTTCCCCTTTTTTCCTGGTAAAAAACTGGGCCTGGTCATAGATATGCTTCCATTCTGTTGCTGGGGCTAAGTCATAACCGTATTTTTTCTTGAAGTTGGCTTTTTCGATGGGGTCGTCGAATACGTCCTTGCGGATAAACATAGCCATGTGGTATGTCTTATAAGGTAAGCCATACACTCTTCCATGTATATCTGAGGCGCAGCGTAACATAATCGGATGCTGGCCGTTTAAAGCAGCTTCTAAGGACTCTAATCCATCTGGATCAACTTTCTTAGCCAGTTCCTTCACCGGCCAAAGGTAGGGAGCCCACTCGTTTGTGGTCGAGGTTTCTACGACCAGGATATCATACGCGCCAGTTCCCGATACTAAATCCAAGTTTTGCTTGGGGTAGGCCTGCGACATGATTAAACTCTCGTAAGTGACTTTAAGCCCAGTGTGTTCGGAAAACTTTTTAACCAAGGGAATCATCAAATCCGATCCACCCCCTGCTTCCAAAGCCACATGGATGAGTGTCCTATTTTTTATCTTCGGGATATTCGCCAAGCCAAATTTTTCCTGAGCATAACAAACTTGCCCTATGGTCAAAATAAGGAGAGCTATACTTAATAGCATAGCCACTATTGACATACTCTTTCTCATTTTTTTCCCCTCCTTTCCCTCATTTTATAGAAGAATTTTTCGAGGAATATCTGCTTTTTCCTCAATTTAGAATCGTCTACTTATTCTTTTCTCACCTCCTTTAGACTCTTTAATTTTCGTTGAGTTTTTAAAAAATCACTTGGTTCTAATTGTGAATAAACAATATACAAACCTACTTATGTGGCTTATCTGGCACAGAAGGATTGGAGTTCTTTTGAGTTAATGAAATCATTTAGGATACTTCGGATATGTCCAGACATTCTCCGGACTGCTTCAACCTCATTCTTTTGCTCAATAGCTTCAATGACCAGAAGATGCTCCTGGTGTGATTTGGCTATCCTGCCAGAAATGAGGCTGGCGATTTTACGGTAACGGTCAAGATGTTTTGAAAGGGCTAAGTACGTCCCGATGATCCTGTCATTTTTACTCTCGGCGATAAGAAAATTGTGGAATTGGATGTTGCTTGCGTGACAATGCTCGAAATCGTTCTGCCGTAGGGCTTCTTCGACCGTCGAGAGAATCTCCCTTGCCTTTCGCGTTTCCACTTCAGAAAAGTTTTCACAGACGTACTTAACACAAAACGTTTCCAAGGCTTCACGCAGTTGAAAGATTTCACGGATATCTTTTAGGGTGATCCCCGATACGAAGGACCCCTTGAAGGGAAGGGTATACACCAAGCCGTCCTTTTCCAGACGCAGGAGGGCTTCACGAATAGGAGACTTACTGACTCCCAATTCCTCTGCCAAGCGCTGTTCAACAAGCTGTGCATGAGGGGGGAGGGATAAGTTGATAATACTTTTCTTTATAGCTTCATAAACCTTGTCTTTAAGGAGTTGGAAATCAGAGAGTTTTTCTAATTGATACTGTTTGTCCATATAAGATATATGATATATTATATTTTACATACCAAAAGCTTAAACCATTGTCAAGAAAAAAATGTGGCATATTCTAACTTGTTGATATTACAAGAATTTAATCATGATTTAAGACTGGGCTTAACAAATGATACGGTAATTTACGAGGAAGGATAGGGGCTTGAAATAACAGCTCGAGTTTTTCGCTTTACTTCTGGATTCACAACAGACCTGGGCCATTTCCCCAACAGAACATCTGACACGCTCTCTGCCGCTCTCCGCTTCAATTCGTGGATCGACTCTTCTGAATAGAAACCGACATGAGGCGAAAGGATGACATTCTCCATTTTGAGTAGAGGATTTTCAGGATCGGGCGCCTCTTTCTCCAGAACATCCAATCCTGCTCCGGAGATCAGACCCTTTCTCAACGCCTCAATCAAGGCCTTTTCGTCGATGATCGGGCCCCTTGAGGTGTTGATGAGAAGCGGTTTCTTCTCCATTTTTTTAAATTCTCTCTCTCCGATCAAATGCCGCGTCGATTCATTCAATGGACAGTGGATGGAAAGGATGTCTGATTCCTTTAAGACGGTATCGAGATCTGTCAACTTGATCCACATTCCCGGGTCCTTAATATAGGGATCAAAGGCCATCACAACCAAGCCGAAAGAGGACATTCGCTTCGCTACCTCGAGGCCGATTCTTCCGGATCCAATCAGGCCCAATGTCCTTCCTTTGATTCGATGGATGGGCCTTCCCGTCCGAAAATCCCATTCACCTGATTTTATCCTTCCATTGAAGAAGACGGTCTTTCTCACTAATGTCAACATCAAGGCGATGGTTTGGTCCGCCACCTCATCGACGCAGTAGTCCGGCACATTGGCGACGATGATTCCTAAGTCTGTGGCAGCCCTAAGATCGACGGGATCTAATCCAACTCCATATCTCCCGATGACCTTGCATTTTTGAAGATTTTCAAGGACCCTTCGGGTCAAGGGCGCATACTGGTTGATCAGCCCGTCAGCATCCTTACAGACCCGTATCACATCTGCCTCTTCCTTGACTTGGGCGAGAATCAATTCGGCACCAATTCGATCAAACTCCTCCTTTTCTTCTTCGATGGAACCGTGATCACAATCGGTGATGACCACCCGATACTGATGTCGTTCCATTTTACCCTCCCTTATTTTATGGAATCAAAATCACCTTAGCAGCCTGAAGGCTTTCTAATAGATGAAAGGCCTCCTCCCATTTTTCAAGGGGAAGTTTATGGGTAATGAT
>Ga0315296_10004243_pt1 | contig 11734 bp, 11 predicted proteins | sample YL17G14_18_MG_FD_203921 | JGI IMG/M metagenome (GOLD analysis project Ga0315296, IMG submission 203921) | Sediment microbial communities from Yellowstone Lake, YNP, Wyoming, USA - YL17G14_18 | ecosystem: Environmental > Aquatic > Freshwater > Lake > Sediment | place: USA: Wyoming | collected...
CCGACCAACTTCTTCCGCAAGGCGTCGTCGACGATCTCCATGATGAAGCTTGAGAGCGACATGTCACGCTGCTCTGCCTCCGCCTTCCACTTCGCAACCATATCTTTCGTGGGAAGGTAGACCGTGACGGCCCTCTGCCGGATCGTCTCGGTTTTGCCCAAATTCGGCCTTCCGGGGCCTTTTTTCATCGGAACCCGATATATATCTGGCCATAAATACTTTGTTATCAAATAATGTGCGAGGGCCCGGATTTGAACCGGGGGACTCCTGCGAGAACAGATCTTGAGTCTGTCGCCTTTGACCGAGCTTGGCTACCCTCGCTTTTACATTTGGTTAAGCTCGGTCGGATAATAAACATTCTCCGACGGGTATGTAGAATCGAGTTCCATCGGCAATGGAGGTGCTGCCTTTCGAAATCCGGCGACTGCCAGATACTTGTTTCCGAGGATGGCGCACCCTCCAGATTACGTCCCGGAACCGGGCAAGATGACCTCAGCCGACAATACATCAACCAAACTGTGAAATCGAAAGGAATAAAAACAAGCGAGTGATAATGGTGTTAAGGTGGGCTGTGAGGATGGCCCGCCGAATCCAACATGGAGGGGCATTACCAACACACCTCGCCATTTCCTCCAGAATTTCGAACCACCCACAACTTTTACACAAAAGAGGTGTTCGTCATGCCCCTCCACCCGACTATTTCCATTCTTCAGTCGGGTGGGGGGGAAGGGGACGCGGAGGAGCCAGAACAGTAAGTCAGCGTGAGTCATGGCTTCGGAGTCCAGACAAACCTAGGTCAGGACTCTGCAACCATTGGATATGACGATAACTGAGTGCTCGGCCTGCGCCACGACGCCGCCCGCAACCTCCGACAGAACTGGATAGTTCATGATCATCCCGAGTCTGACCATCTTCTGCAGAAGGGTGTTGGCGTCACGGTCAAGCTCATCGCACCATCTCCCAGCGAACGGAAATGGTCCAAACCTCTGCTTCATCCTGAGAAACAGTTGCTCGACGTCGGCGGGTGCTCGCCTATCCCTCACGATTCTGAATATGCTCCCTCGCCCCTTGCCATCCACCTTTCCGACACCAGTTGTGGAAAAAGGCTCTATCGCGAGGACCATTCCTTCTTCGATCGCCGTCTTGTCCTTCGTCTCGATGCTCGGAATGCTCAGACCTGCATGGAGATTGAACCTTTCCATGCTGTGCCCTGTAAGGTTCTGAACGGGTCTGTAGCCGGCGGATCTGATCACCCGTTCGACGGCGGAGCCCAGGGCCGACATGGACGTCCCAGGGGCTACCATTTCTATGCAGACTCCAAGCGCGTCCTCCGCGCATCGAATCAACTGCGTGTGCTTTCTCGTGCCCACCTCGACGGTGATCGAAGTATCAGCGGGATAACCTTCGACGTGTGCCCCCACATCTATCTTGACAATGTCCCCTTCCTTGAACCTCATGTCGTTGTCCTTGGACGGGGTGTAATGCGCCGCGACCTCGTTGATGCCAATGTTCACCGGGAACGCGCACTGGCCGCCTCGCTCTCGTATTAGAATCTCTATCGCGTTCACGAGTTCGAGCGAGCTCTTGCCAGCGCTCACATGCGCGGCCCCGAACTCGCGCGCCTCCTTCGCTATCCTGCCTGCCCTGAGGTACTTCTCAAGGATTTCCGGGCTAACGGAGGGCGTTCTCGATCTCCTCCTGAGAAATCACGCCTTTCCTGATGATCTCCACAGGACCGTCGGAGACATCTATGATGGTCGACTGCCCCTGGTACTTCGTCTTGCCACAATCTATGCATATCGCCGCGTGGTTCTTCAGGTCCTTCACTGCCACAGAGGCTTCCACCGGGTCCGGGTGAGAGTGCAGGTTGGCGCTCGTTGCGGTTATCGGGCCGAATCTATCTATGAGCCTTATCGCCAGCGGGTGGTCCGGGATGCGGATCCCCACCTGGTTGGTGCCTGCAGTCAGCATGTCCGGGATGCTCGGCTTCTTCGTGAGCGTGATTGTGAGCGGGCCAGGCATGAACTTCCTGATCAGCTTGCGCGCGTTGTCGTTCAGGACCGCTACGCTCTCCATCATCTTCTCGTTGCTGACGGCGATCGAGAGCGGCATGTCGAACGGCCGGTTCTTCACCATGAACACCTTCTTGATGGAGTTCTCGTTGAATGGGTCGGCGGCGATGCCATAGAGCGTGTCCGTCGGGAATATCACCAGCTCGCCGGTCTTGAGAGCTGAGATGACCTCGTCCATCACCTTGTCGCTCAAGTCGCACTTCTTGCAGTTCTTCCTGTCCGCGCATTTGATGGTTTTCATCAGTAGCCCTCTTCTATGTACTTCGCGGCTAGCCGAAGGTGCGTGGGCGCATCGCCTTCTGCATATGGTCCGTGCCCTGGGTACATGCTCTTCAGACCCAGGTCCCCGAGCCGCTTCAATGACTTCACCAGCTGTGCGAGATCGCCTCCAGGCAAATCCCACCTGCCGACGCCCCCGTCGCAGAAGACGGTGTCGCCAACGAAGGCCGATGCCGACTTCCTGTCGTGAAGGACGATGCTCCCTGGGGAATGCCCTGGTGAATGGAGCACTTCTAGCTCCGTCGAGCCGCACTTCAGCTTCTGCCCCGATTTCAGCGGCTCGATGTCCAGATTCCCGAGCCTGGATCCGAACATGTCGGCGACCGTTAGCGAATCGTCTCCCGCCCTCATCGGTACGGCCTCGGCCTCGTGAAGATACAGTCGAGCCCCGGTTGCCTTCTGGAAAGCCTCAGCGCCGCCTATGTGGTCGTAGTGGGAGTGCGTTAGCACGATCCTCTCAATCTTCTTGAGCGGCACCTTCGTAGAGATTTCCTCCAGGGTCGAGTCCGCGTACATACCCGAGCCGGTATCCACCAGTATTGGGTCCTCATCCTCGAGCAGATACACGTTGCTGTCGTATCCCACTCCAGCGATGTAGTGGGCCTTCATCTCGAAATCCCGATAGCGCCCGTCTTATAAAACCTTGGCTTTTGGACAGGCTAAGGCACTTTGTCTGCCATGTATGTCGGAGAACTGTACGTGGGTTACTAGCTCTTCGCAAGGATGACCATCCGCTGCCGCTCCTCGAGGTTGACTCTGGCAACGCTCTTGGTGAGCGACAGCTCCTCTGCCTTGGCGAGCCCATCCAGCGCGTGGAGCACGGCATCCTTGGACGGTTTCCGGATATCGACACCGGCGTCCTCGAACTGGTGCTGGACGATCAGCATGGCCTTCTCTAGATCGCCGTACTGGGCGCAGAAGTCCTGGATGATGTAGTCCACAACTTCAGCAAGCGTCCGAGGGGGCTTCTCCTTGGTCTTCACCCTCGCAGCGATTAATTCGGACACCAGCAAATCACCGAGCGTGGCGAAGACGGCCTCCACATTGTCCCCTGTCTTGGCGCTGCACAGCATGGTCGGGTGACCCAGCTTCTGTCCCATCGACTCCAGCATAGTGGTCGCCGAAGAGCCAGGCTCCACGAGGTCAACCTTGTTCCCCACGAGAACTGTCGGAATCGAACCGACGCTCAAGCTGACCTCCTTGAGCCAGAACTCCTGGAGGCTCCCGATCGTCTCGGGCCTGGAGAGGTCTCCCACAAGAATGAGTCCTTGTGCTCCGCTCAGGCTGGCCGACCTGATCTTCGAGTACTCCTTCTGGCCCAGGATATCCCATATCATCATCCGGAGGTTGATTATGAGATTCGGCTTCACGAGCTGGATGTCCTTCCTGGAGACCTTCGTACCGATGGTCGCGATGTACTTGTTGTCGAACTTGTTGACAACATATCTTGCGATAAGGGAGGTCTTGCCGACCCCGCCATCGCCCAGAAGCACGACCTTCTTGAGTATCTCCCGAAGCTCCATCCAGGAACGAATAGGCCATTCGGGCATTAAACCTTTCACAAATGCGCGAGGTCCTAGACAGGACTCGACGCCAGGATTATTTCTTGGGGCGAAACGCTAGTGCCGGTACTTGCCTGACAGGAGCCGCTTCATTACCAAGTCAACGTCGCCCAGCTCCTTCTTGTCCCCGCTCCAGTGGCTTATCTTTTCGCCGAACTGCTTCTCAAGGTCGTCGGTCACGATCTTCAGCTGAATCCTCAACCTCTCGGGCTTCTTCGTCGAGATGATCGCTGCGATCACGATATTCTTCGAGTGCGAGATCAGGATGTCGTAGTTCTCGAACCTTATCTCACTCAGCCTTCCCCCAGCCTCGTCGAAGCTCTCCCTGACGAAATTCTGGACAGCCGTGAGCATCCCCGCCATGATGTCCTGGTCCTGGTCAGGCCTGAGCCTTCGCGTGTAGTGTTTGAGCAGGAGTCCGTCGGGCGTCATGAGGAATATCTCGTCGATTATGGTCGGAGACGCCCTCCAGACCATGAATAGGCCAAAGACGTTGATCGATGTCAGGACTGCGGCAACCCCAACGAAGAACATGCGGGTGTTGCGGTCCTCGAAGGGAATCACGAAGGCCACGATGCCGAGCACGACGAAGATGGAAACAGACATCAGAATGAGAGTCTCTACCTTAACGTCCTGCTCCATGATTCCGGTTGATTGGGTGGTCTTCGGATAATGCTTTCGATACGGGTGCCCAGAATGATATTGACAGGCGTGAATGCTTGTCATTGGGGGTTCTGTTGCATCATCGGGTGGTGACCGTCAGGTCACCCCGGAAACACAACTCGTTCCATTCGGCTCCGACCGTGCGGCCATCGCTGGCTCGTATAGGATCATCATCACGTCATGCTGGAACGCGCCGGGGTCGAACCGTAGACCCCCTGCCATCCCCTTCGAGATGGCTGTCTGCAGCAGGTTGATGCTAGCGTTGATGTGCCTGTCCAAGTGCCAGCCGCACTCGCATTCGAACTCCGTGCCCATTCGGGAATCTTGTATTCTCCCACATATCGGGCACTTTCTGCTGCTGTATCTTGGGTCGATCTTGAAGATTGGTATGCCTCTCCACTGTGCCTTGTACTCGATAATCGCATGAAGCTTTCGTCTCGGCCACATGCTTAGGCGGCGGTTGAGGTCCTTGTTCCTCTTGAACCTCAGTCCTGTCAGGTCTTCCAACACGACGGCCGAATGGCGCTTCTCAGCGAACGAAACGACCGCGTTCGCCACCTGGTGAAGGCGATACTCGATCCGACGATGTTCCCTCGCGCCCTCCCTTCGGCAGAGAAATCGCCCCGTACGCCTGTCGTGCGCTTTCTTCTTCTGCAGCCTTCTCCGTCGGTCGTGATGCCGTTGCTGGATGACGGCCACATCGTCGAAATCCGCCTTGACGGCGTTGGTTCTTCCTCGATCAACAAATACCCCATCTAGGCTCCTCTCATTGGTGTCGAACGACAGGGCTGATCCGGGGAAGTATGGTTTGGGGACCTCCTTCCTGAACGCTACTATGACTCGGTCGGGGAGAACGGTCAGAGAACCCAAGCTGAGAGTCGAATCGTCGAGATACCTGCGATGGTACTGGCTGACGACGAGCTTGAGTTTCACATGACAGCCAGCCCTGACCGGGAGGTCGATGACGCCCGCGTCTCGGTCCAGCTTATACGCCTGGTTCTCAGCCTTCATCATCAGGCGCTTGACGTACGGAATCATGCACGCGGTTCCTTTCATCACGCGCCTGCGGTGGTTCTTGAGAGCACTCGCGGCCACCGCGAAAGCTGAGACGAGGTGTTGGGAGTACATGTTCGGATGGTCCTGGCGAAAATCCTTGTACGCAAGCCGACAAAGAGCGTTCCTCGAAGTCACCCGCGATCCGAGCCCCGTTCGAATGGCACTGTTCACGGCCAGCCTGAAGTCCTCCAGGAGGAATCTCGCCTCGGATGGGAGATCCGAATCCAAGGAGAAGACGATCCCCTTCACCAGCATCTCGCCCTTGACGGATACTGGCTTATTACGCTTCTTGGACTACATGCAGTGCCATGAGATAGACCTTCGAGAAGCACACATCCCTCACCACCCGAACTGTGACAGAACCGTCATTGGGGAATGGATAAATACATCCGTTCGGCGTTAGGCCAACAGGGCGATTCGTAGATGAAGTTGTACGAGTACAGGGCGAAGGTCGTCCTGAAGAAGTACGGCATCCCAATCCCTGATGGATTCGTCGTGTCTTCGGTCGACCAGATTAGCGCAATCCCGGGGCCCGTCATGATCAAGGCGCAGGTCCTCATCGGCGGCAGAGGCAAGGCCGGAGGCATCAAACCTGCTGAGAACGCCGAGGAAGCCAGGAAGGTCGCGAAGAGCATCTTGGGATTGAACATCAAGGGATATGTCACAAAGCAGGTGCTCGTAGAACGAAGACTCGATGTCGCCAAGGAACTCTACCTCGGGATCACGATCGACAGGAGCACTCGATCGTTGGTGCTCGTGGCCTCCGTGGACGGGGGCATCGACATAGAATCCGTTCCAGAGGACCGTATCCTGATGCTGGCGATTGATCCTCTCATAGGTTATCAGCCGTTCATGGGCAGAAAGGCCGCCTCGTTCATAGGCCTCAAGAAGGAACAGGCAGTGCAGCTGGAGGACATCTGCCAGAAGCTCTGCGAACTGGTCGAGAAGGAGGACGCCGAGCTCGCGGAGATCAATCCTCTCGTCATAACAAAAGACGGGACCGTCATCGCGGGCGATGCGAAGATCACGATAGACTCAGACGCGATGTTCAGGCACAAGGAGTACGGTCAGATCGAGCCGGACCTGACGCCATTAGAGCAGAGGGCGAAGCATCTCGACATCGCCTTCGTCCAGCTGGACGGGAACATTGGCGTCATCGCAAACGGTGCTGGACTCACAATGGCCACGTTGGACAGCATCAACATGTTCGGCGGCAAAGCGGGCGTATTCCTCGATCTGGGTGGAACTGACGACCCCGAGAAGGTCAAGGACGCCATGCTTCTAATGACGGACGCGAAGCCCAAGGTAATCCTGCTCAACATATTCGGAGGGATCACGAAGTGCGACACGGTCGCCAAGGGCGTCCTCGAGGCGAAGATCGTGAAGAACATCACGACCCCGATCGTCGCGCGGATCAAAGGTGTCAACGAAGAGCTGGGGAACGAGATGCTGAAGAATGCTGGCATCATCCCGGCTTCGGGCCTCAGCGAGGCTGCTGAGAGGGCTTCGAAGGAGTCCCTGAGGTGATATGCATGGCGATCATAGTTGACAACAACACCAAGCTAGTGATCCAAGGGATGACTGGCTACCAGGGCAAGTATCACTCAGTTGCCATGCGCGAGTTCGGGACCAAGGTCGTCGCCGGAGTCACCCCTGGCAAAGGCGGGGAGACAGTAAACAACATACCCGTCTTCAACTACGTCTCAGAGGCCGTCAACCTGGCTGGCGCGAACACTTCGATCATCTTCGTCCCGGCCCCGTTCTGCAAGGACGCGGCTCTGGAGGCGATAGACGCTGGGGTCAGGACCATCGTCATCATCACGGAGCACGTCCCGGTGCTGGATGCGATACATGTGATTGCTGTTGCTAGAGCGAGGGGCGTGACGGTCATCGGGCCCAACTGCCCAGGTATAGCGTCTCCCGGAAAGGCCAAGGTCGGGATCCTTCCCAGCAAGATCTTCAAAGAAGGCGATGTCGGGGTTGTGTCAAAATCGGGCACCCTCACATATGAGATAGTGAACGCTATTACCGAAAATGGGCATGGTCAATCGACATGCGTTGGCATTGGGGGAGACCGGGTTTCGGGGACCAGCTTCATCGACATACTCGAACGGTTCCAGGCCGACAAGCAAACCAAGAAGATCGTCCTCGTGGGAGAGATTGGAGGCACTGCCGAGGAAGAGGCGGCAGTCTACATCAAGACCAATGTCACGAAACCCGTTGTCGCCTACATCGCGGGTCGGACAGCGCCTCCAGGAAAGAGGATGGGTCACGCGGGGGCCATCATCGCGAGGGGAAGAGGGACAGCTGAAAGCAAGATCAAAGCGCTCGAGGCGGCCGGAGTGAGAGTGGCGAACCTGCCGACTGATGTGGCCAGGCTGCTGGACGAACTCTGACAATCGAGGATCGATGACAGAAGAACTCGACGCGATAGCCTTTGACGCGGGCGGAACACTCATTGATCTGAAGCCGTCGAAGGAAGATGTCTTCTTCGAAGTGCTGAAGAGCAACGGCTTCAAGGGAACAAGGGAGGCCGTCGTCAATGCCATAACCCAGGCAGAGAGGGTCTACGATGAGCAGTCGGTGAGCCTCGACGGCAAGAACGAGATAGCCTTCTGGCACAGGTACGACGAGTTCGTCTTCAAGAAGGTCCGCTTTCACGGTGATGTCTCGAAAGTGTCGAAGGATTTGGGGAATACATTCGAAGAAATAGTCCAGAAGATCGACAGCTGGTACGCCTATCCTGATGTCATGCCCCTTCTGAAGGACCTCGAGAGACGGGACTTCAAAGTCGGTGTCATCTCGAACGCCACCGACCTGCTGAATAAGGTACTTCACAGACTCAATCTCGCAAAACACTTCGATTTCGTTGTCATCTCCGCGCTGGTAGGTTCGAGGAAGCCTTCACCGGAGATATTCAGGATCGCTGGCAAGAAGGCGAAGACGCCTCTCCCGAGGATGCTGTACGTTGGGGACAGGTACACGATCGACGTGCTCGGTGCGCGCAGGGCGGGCATGCATGCGATACTCCTAGACAGATACAACGTGTATCCGGACGTCGACTGTCTGAAGGCGAAAGACCTGAACTACCTCAGGCGGTTCCTGATCTAGAAATCTCGTGGCGGCGGCAGCTCAAGGCCAGCGAGGTGCCTCGAGTCATTCAGCACGATCGGTACGTAGGTCTTCTTCTCGATTTCGAAGACGGACATCGCGCAAGGGTCATGTCTTATCGAGTGTATCTGATTCATGCCTTTGTTCAGCAAGTACGCAGTCATCATCTTGAGCGGCACTCTGTGGCTCACGATGACAACGGTCCCGAGAGAGTGCGTAGCGAGGACGTCGATGAGCCCTTTGTTGATCCTCTTCCAAGCCTTCTTGACGCTCTCTCCCCCAGGGAACTTCATGGATGCCGGCTGATTGTTCCATTTGTCCAGCAGCTTCGGATGGTTCTCCCTCGCCCACTTCTCCGTCCTTCCCTGCCAGATCCCGAAATTCAAGTCGAGGAGCGCGAGATCCTCCCTGACCTCCATCTCGTGCGGAAGCGCGATCCTCCGGGCGGTCACAAGAGCTCGTTTCAAAGGGCTGGTGTAAACCGCCTCGAAAACCTTGGATTTCAGAGCATTCGCGGTGGCCTCGGACTGCACGATACCCGTGTGGTTGAGCTTCATGTCCTCGTGACCCCGGAACAAGCCTCCCTTGTTCCAGTCAGTCTCGCCGTGTCTGATGAGAATGAGTTCGAGTTTCGGCATGTCTGGAGTTTGATGAGCATCGAGCTATTTAGCATCTGCGAGGCGCTTCACAAACAATGCGAGGTGCGCTCACGAGATGACGATGGGTTCGAGATCCACTCCGGGAGTCACCTGGACCGTCTCGAGAGGCATGAACCCGATGCGCATCATCTCGTAGACCATGAACTTCACGTACATGTGAAGATTGTAAGTCCCGCTCTCGGTGAAGTTGAAGCTCAACGTCGCGGAAACACCATAGCCAAGATCGCTGCTGTTCGACATGGATGCTAGGTAGGTCCCGTCCGCCTTGAAGAGAGACACGTTCTTCAGATCGACCGATGTGCCCCTGAAGAACCAGTTCCCTGGGCGCTCATAGACCTTCGTGACGAGCACCGTGAACGTCATCTGGGTTCCGACAGATCCGGAAGTGTCGCCCCGAATCGAGATACCCCAGGTCATGTTGCCCGCCCATATGTCTCTGTATCCGGTGTAGTTTCCCAGGTTGGCATATGTGGGAGATGATGTGTAGGTGTCTCCCTTCTCAGGCGTGATGTCCGGGCTCAGGAGTGTCCAAGCAAGCAGAATGACTATCACAATGACAGCTACGATGATGCCGCCCCAGTGCCTCTTCTTCCTGGGCTTCGCCGGCTTCTCGGGCGTGATCATCTCGTCGTAGTCCTCCATCCACGCTTCCTCAGAAGGCTTCCCCGGCGGGACCTCAGGCGCCTTCGCCTCGGGCTCTGAAGCAGGAGGCGGCGGTGGCGGAGGCTCTTCGTCAACGTTGCTGCTGGGCTGTTGGGAACTCAAAGTCTGCACCCCATCCAAGTCACACATCAGCGCTCACGCAAATCAATTTTTCGCCCTCCGAGGACGAGCATTCTAGCCCGTTCCATCGGAAGTCCTGGTAGCATGAGAGCCCCACGGTAACGCTTTTATATCAGAGGCATCATAGCGTGAATCCCCAGTCTCGCGGGGGTAACTCCTAAGTACGGAGTGTACTCTAGTATTGCGAGGATGGGATGTGCACCCGACCACGTTTGTGTTCGGGGAAGATGGTTGAGGGGCAGCGGACGGGAAGGACCGCGGGCCCCAGTGAATACCGATCATGTGCGATACGGACGTGTGCTGAGTCGACATGCTAGCGGCTAGCGAAACCGTCTGGGGAATGGCTCGGTTCGGGCGCCGAAGAAGGTCGTGCCAAGCTGCGATATGCACCGGGTAAGCGCAAGGAGCTTTTGATCCGGTGATTACCGAATGGGACTTCCTGCTCTTCGGAGCAATCCGTGAGGATAGGGAACCGGGGGGATTGAAGCATCTTAGTACCCCGAGGAAAAGAGATCAATCGAGATTCCGTCAGTAAAGGCGATCGAACGCGGAAAAGGGCAAACTGAATCCTGCCTGGAAACAGGCCGGAGATGTGGTGTTTGGACTCCGGTACATCTTAACTTGCTAACTCGAAATCGGCTGGAACGCTGTGCCATAGAGGGTGATAGCCCTGTAGGGATACGCGAGAAAGATGATTCTGGATGTTCCCGAGTACTGCGCCTTGGATATGGCGCGGGAAGCTGGGAGCCATTTGCTTCCAACCCTAAATACGACCCGAGACCGATAGTGCAGTAGTAGTGTGAACGAAAGCTGAAAAGTACCCTTAGCGGGAGGTGCAAAGAGCCTGAAACCAGATGGTGACATTAATATACGGCGTGCAAGGGACGAAGCTCGCAAGAGTGGACCGACGTCGTATTATCCGTTTCGAATAACGGGCCAGGGAGTTCGGATCGATGGCGAGGTTAATTGGATCAATCCAAGCAACCACAGGGAAACCGACAAGTCCGCAACCCGCAAGGGCCAGGGACGAGGTGGGCTCGCCTGTAGTCATCGGTGAGAGACCCGAAGCCAGTTGATCTAGGCGTGGATAGGTTGAAGCCCAGGGAAACCTGGGTGGAGGACCGAACCCGTGTTGAGGTGCAAATCACTGGGATGATCTGCGTCTAGGGGTGAAAGGCCAATCTAAACTGGACATAGCTGGTCCCCCCCGAAACTACTCGCAGGTAGATCTCAGACGAGGTTGACGATGGGGTAGAGCGACCGATTAGACACTTAGGTGGAGAAATCCGTCGGTGTCTTGCCAAACTCCGAACCTGTTGTCACCGTAGACTCTGGGAGTGAATGTATGAGGGGTAAGCTCCATACACAAAAGGGGAACAACCCAGCCTCAAGTTAAGGTCCCTAAGTGCTGACTAAGTGCGAACGGGCAAAAGGAGTCCTTAGTCTCAGACAACTGGGATGTGGGCTTAGAAGCAGCCATCATTCAAAGATAGCGTAACAGCTCACCAGTCAAGATTAAGGGCCCTGAAAATGGACGGGGCTAAGTCAG
>Ga0315296_10004244_pt1 | contig 11733 bp, 10 predicted proteins | sample YL17G14_18_MG_FD_203921 | JGI IMG/M metagenome (GOLD analysis project Ga0315296, IMG submission 203921) | Sediment microbial communities from Yellowstone Lake, YNP, Wyoming, USA - YL17G14_18 | ecosystem: Environmental > Aquatic > Freshwater > Lake > Sediment | place: USA: Wyoming | collected...
GAGGAGGCAAATGCATACTCCCCGAAGCAACGGCAAGCATCGGATACTCAGTGTTCAAAACCACACGCGAACCATACCAAAACCCAAAAACTATCCCAAGAATAACCAATATCATGACAGCCGTCTGGAAATAATCATTCTTCCAAACCCGCCGAGCCGAAGACACAGACAAGAACCTACCTTCCAACACACCGAATTTGCTTGCACAACAAGTAGACAACGACCTTTAAAACCTAACGCTTCAAAAAACGAAAAAAGGGGGAAGAAGACAAACGATACCGGGCGAAACTACCCTTCTAAATCTTCTTCTTACTCAACACTTCTCGGAACGGCTTGTGATCCTTCGGACAGTCAAACAGTCCTATCTCAAGCTGCATCCGCTTTCCCTGCTTATCAGGACGCCCTGCCATCGTCCACGTCTTCCTCGGTTTCGAAACTTCAGTTCCACATTTTGGACATTTAGCCATCCAACTTCCTCCAATCATCACCATGTCCATGGTCTTCATATGATGGTAGATAAAAAACTTTCCATCCCATCACCCTTCAACGCGAGACAACCAGAAACATCAAACCACAACTCAAAGCCATTTAGCCCCAACCCGAAGACTCGCCTAACACAAAAGTTGAGAGCCAAACGCTTTATGCTTGAACAAGCAATATTCCGCACAAAAGGCTGAAAGAATGGATGAAGACCTCATCGACTACACGTTGGAATACGCCGAAAACAAAAAAATCGAATACGCCGAAGTCAGAGGCCAAACCCAAACAGCCGACAGAATAGTGCTCAGAAACGGAAACCTAGAGGCCTACGTCTCCGCCGTCGACACGGGATTCTGCGTGAGAATAATGGCAAACGGCGGCATCGGCTTCGCATCAACAAACCTTTGGTCAAAAACCGAAGCAAAACAGATCGTAGACCTCGCGTTCAAGTACGCAAACCGCGCAAACAGAAAAGAAAAACTGTTCTTCGCCAAAGAAAAAGCAGTCAAAGCAAAATGGGCAGTCACGCAGAGAAAAAAAATCGAAAATGTGCCGAGCGAAGAAAGAGTGCAAACCTTCATCGACATTGACAAGAACATAACATCCTGCGGCGTGAACATTCCAGCCACAATCTCACAGTGCTCCATAGACTTGATCACGAAATACTTCGCAAACTCTGAAGGCTCACGAATATCATCCTTTGTCCCAAAAATCGGCGCCTACCTCTTCATCACCGTCGCAGAACAGGGAAAAACCGAACAAGCCTACGAACAATTCGGCCGCAGCGGCGGATGGGAAGCCTTCAAAGAATGGAACATCACAGAAAAAATGGTCCACGACGCAAAAGTACTCAAAAACGTGATAACCAAAGCAGAAAACGTGAAACCCGGCAACATGGACCTCATCTGCGGACCCGAAGTCACCGGAATAGCAGCACACGAATCCTGTGGCCATCCAATGGAAGCAGACAGAATCCTAGGCCGCGAAATGAGCCAAGCCGGAAGATCCTTCATCTACAAAAGCAGCCCCTACTGGATCGGAACAAGAATCGGCAGCAATACAGTAACAGTTGTGGATGACCCAACGCTCGAAAACAGTTACGGATATTACCTGTACGATGACGAAGGAGTAAAAGCAAGACGAAGATTCCTATACAAAGAAGGCATCATAAACGAGTTCCTGCAGAACAGAGAATCAGCAGCAAAAATGGACACCAGCAGCAACGGTTCCTCGAGATCAATCAACTACGACCGAGAAGCAATAGTCCGCATGGCAAACACATTCGTACTCCCCGGCAAACTGAGCGAAGAAGAATTGATTGAAGACGTCAAACACGGCGTATACATGAAGTCTTTCACCGAATGGAACATCGATGACAAAAGATTCAACCAACGCTACATAGGCAGGGAAGCATACCTGGTGGAAAAAGGCGAACTCAAGAATCCCGTTGCAAGACCAATCATCGAGACCACGACAGAAAAGTTCTGGACCTCAGTGGACGCTGTCTCAAAAGAAGTCAAGTTTGACGCAGCTACATGCGGCAAAGGAGACCCCTCTCAAGGAGCCCCCGTTTACACCGGTGGCCCATGCCTGCGACTCAGGGGAGTGTTTGTGAAATGACCGACATGCTGAACAAGACACAAGAAATCGTCAAGAAAGCAAAGAAACTCGGTGCCGACGAAGTCATCGCAAAAACAACACTGGGCAAGTACCGCCAAGTCCGCTTCAGCAACAATCAAGTCGATATCACCGTCGCATGGAACGATTATGTCACAGACGTGGCATTGGCTTGGAAAAAGCGGCTCGTTGCCACCCAAATACACAATTTCGTTGACGTCGAAAAGAACCTGAAACAACTGTTGAAATTGGCCAAAGTATCCAAAGAAAACCCAACGTTCGGAGGATTCGCGAAAGGCACCTTCCGCTACGCAAGAAGCAAGGCGGACCGAAAAATCATGGAACTTGAAAATCCGACCGAGTTCGTCTTTCAGGCAGTCGAAGCGGCAAGAAAGGAAGTGGGCTCAAAGATTGACAGTGGCGGCATACTTTTCACGAAATTCGAAAACGTCTACCTCTCCTCATCTGAAGGCCCAACGGGCACAGACACGAGGTCAGCAATCGAGCTTTCCATCAGAGCCTTTGCCGAAAGAGAAGCATCGGGACACGGAGTCGAATGCAGCTCAACACTCAAGGGTTTCAAGCCTTCAAGAGCAGGAACAAAGGCCGGCGAAATCGCAGTAATGGCGAAAAAGCCCAAGATAGGCGAAGAAGGTGCCTACGACGTCATATTCGACCCGCTGATTTTCGGGTCCATCGTCGGCATATGGGCAAGCATGGTTTCAGCCTACTCAATCATGACTCAAATGTCCGTGTTCGTAAACAAGCTTGGCAAAAAAGTAGCGCCAAAAATCGTCACGTTGAAAGATAACCCAGCTCCCTATTCAATGTCAAACAGGGTTTTCGACGATGAAGGCGTTCCGACCAAGGAAAACGTCGTCATAAACCACGGCGTGCTGAAGACCTACCTTCACAACACGTCAACGGCCAAGATTTTCAAAACGAAGACGACGGGCAACGCAGGCTTGGTCGCTCCTGGCGTCTGGAACATGGAAATAGATGCTGGCGAAATGGACAAAGACGAGCTCTTTGCAGATACCAAAAGAGGATTATACTTGACTAACACGTGGTACACGCGATTCCAGAATTATGCGAAAGGTGACTTTTCAACGATTCCCAGAGACGGCATCTTCCTCGTAGAAAAGGGCGAGATCAAACAGTCTTTGAAGGATCTTCGACTAAGCGACAACGCCCTCACGATGCTCGGCAACATTGCAGGAATCTCCAAAGAGAGACAGCACGTACATTGGTGGGGAGAAGCAGACCCACCCTCGCTAAGTCCGTACGTCTTGATGAAAAACGTTCACATGACAAAGTCTAGGTAAACATTCATTCCCTCTTTCCACGCGTCAAAAAAACTCCCCTTCTTCAGCCACATTCATGTTGCGCCTTGAAGCCTATCCAGTCAGACTTGTTTTACTGCAGTCCAAAATGCTTTTACCGTCGACGCAGCGCTTATTCAGTCTGCACCGAGGTTAAACGAGTCTTGAAAGAGTCTCCCAAAAATGCTTTTGACCTGCTTGTCAAACCTGTCAGAAAACTCATTGAACAAAAGGAATTCTCGAAACCGACTGAACCGCAAGAGAAAGTAATCCCATCGATCCTCGAAGGAAAGAATGTCCTCTTGATCTCTCCTACAGCGACCGGCAAAACGGAAGCCGCCTTTCTGCCTGTTCTAAGCATGCTACTACAGGGGCAACAGGGGACGCCGGGCATCAAAGTATTGTACATTACGCCATTGAGAGCGTTGAACCGCGACATGCTTGAAAGGCTCGAATGGTGGTGCAACAAATTGGACATCAAGCTGGCCGTACGCCATGGGGACACCGAGACTAAAGAACGGGTTCGTCAGTCGAGGATGCCACCTGAAATCCTGATCACCACGCCTGAGACTTTGCAGGCCGTCCTCTCGGGTTGGATTATGCGCCAACATCTGCAGCAAGTGCGCTGGGTGATAATCGATGAAGTACACGAATTGGCTGACAGCAAACGTGGAAGCCAGTTGACCCTGGCTCTGGAAAGACTTAGAGCAATGATTGGAAGAGATTTCCAACTCATAGGGCTGTCTGCGACAATTGGCAGTCCGGAGAAGGTCGCCCGATTTCTCGTTGGAAAAGATAGGCAAGTCCAGATCATCCGGGTTCCTGTGGCAAGGATACTGAGGTTGAAAATCATCTTTCCGCAGCCAGATGAAGAGGATTTGCGGTTGGCGGCTCAACTCTATACGCATCCAGAGGTTGCAGCCAGACTCCGAGTAATCAAAGACTACATCAGTAAACACAAATCGGTCCTGTTGTTCACTAACACTCGGGCCGTTTCGGAAGTCTTGGCGAGTCGGCTCAAGGTCTGGGACATGAATTATCCTGTTTCTATACATCATGGTTCTCTCGCCAAACCTTCTCGTTTAGCTGCCGAAAGAGGTTTGAAAAGCGGAGAATTGAAAGGGCTTGTCTGCACGAGCTCGCTTGAGTTGGGCATAGACGTGGGCAGAATTGATCTTGTCCTTCAATACATGAGCCCTAGGCAGGCGACGAGGCTTATTCAGCGCGTAGGCAGGAGCGGCCACAGCGTGGGGCGAGTCGCCGAAGGCATAATTGTCGCATTAGATTCCGACGATGCCCTTGAAGCTCTAGCAATTGCCAAAATGGCTTTGAAGGAGGACTTGGAGCCCGTTGCAATTCCGTCAAAACCCTACGACGTTTTGGCACATCAGATTGCGGGTTTGTTGATTAAGAACAAGCGGCTTGCGTTTACTGAAATCCTGAACATATTCAACAATGCGTACCCTTATGAAAATCTGAACGAGGAAGACATTGCCCAAGTAATGAAATACATGCACGGGCGTTTTCCTCGATTGGCATGGGTCTCGTTCGAAGACAAGATGATCCTAAGACCTCGACAAACGAAAGCACTCTTCGAGTATTACTTCAACAATCTGTCAATGATCCCTGAAGAGAAGCAGTTCCTTGTCATAGACGAATCAAACGACCAAGCAGTCGGGGTCCTGGACGAAGCATTCATGGCAGAGTTCGGCAAACCGGGGACTAAATTTATCATAAGGGGATCACCTTGGATAATTCAACATGTTGATGAGAAGAAAGTGCATGTCAGACCAATTGAGGATCCCACTGGAGCCATTCCAAGCTGGATTGGAGAAGAGATTCCTGTTCCGTTCACGGTCTCTCAAGAAGTTGGAAGGATAAGGAGCTTCGTTGAGAAACAGTTCCACAAGGGTGTTACGACCGATGAGATCGCCTCCAAGCTGAGTAAACAATATCCAGCGGATCCAGACGCGATTCTACGCGCCGTGTCTGAAACTATTGAGCATGTGAACGCCGGGTTTCCGGCTCCTACAGATAAACGAATCATCGTGGAAGACTGGAAGGAGTTCGTTCTCATTCACGTCAACTTCGGTTCGCTTACAAACAGGGCTCTTGCGTTGTTAATTGGTGAGTTGCTTTCTGACAAGATGGGTTTTACCGCCGTGGTTCAACATGATCCCTACCGAATTTTCGTGCAGACTATGGGAAACGTCAACTCTGGTCAGATCGTGGATTTGTTGAATGATGTTCAGAGTCTGTCGGGGATTGCGATTCGGGATCATTTGAAAAACGCGGTTGTAAAAACCGGGCTGTTCAAACGACGTATGATTCACGTGGCCCACAGGTTTGGTGCGCTGGAAAAATGGGCTGACTTCAGCAGTGTGAGCCTTCAGCGGCTGGTGAAAAGTTTTGAGGAGACGCCGATTTATGAAGAGGCTCTGAAGGAAGTCTTCACGAAAGATGTCGACTTGGACAACCTGATCTGTGTCCTTAACACAATGCGGCAGGGCGAGATTACAGTCGAAAGAGTTGAGACTGGGGGAGCTGCGACTCCTGTCGCCCGTTTAGGCATCGAAAGGATCAGTATGAAAACGGACCTGATCCCCCCTGAACGCATGCGGGCAGTGCTCGTTGAATCGGCAAAGGCAAGACTATTGGGTGAGACGAACAGTTTTCTCTGTACGAATTGTTGGAGTTATTCTGAAACACTAAAGATTAAGGACTTACCAGACTGGCCAAAGTGTCCAAGGTGCGGTTCGGGGGCCTTGGGCCTCCTTAAGGTTGAGGAGGAAAAAGTGACGCCGATTGCTGAGAAGAAGGGTCAAAAGCTAACGAAGACCGAAGAGAAGCTTCATGAGAGCGCAATGCAGACAGGTAAGTTGATTGAACAGTTCGGCAAACCTGCGGCCATTGCACTGTCCGCGCGAAGAGTCTCGCCCGGCGAGGTCAAGATTATTCTCGAAAAGCAACATGAAGCAAATGGTATTTTTTACGAGTTGGTGCTTGAAGCTGAGCGCAAAGCGTTGAGCAGACACTTCTGGTAGATGCGCGCGCGCTGAAAAACTAGGCTATTACTTAGTTATAGTTTCTGCCTCTTGACCCTGATGCAAAACACATTCATCGGTATCTGTAGTAAACAACGTTTAAATGAAGCTGGCAGCTAAATGTGCTTCAGCGTTTATCATCATCCAAAAGAGGCAGAGCTATTGGAAATAAGCCGAAAGAACCTGCGTGCTGAGATACTTGAAAGAATAAAGTATGTCAGAGCATGTGTATTGGCAAGGGAAGTGTGCCTGCTCGTGCGAACAAACCGTGCAGTGCTTGAGCCAAAGGACGTGGAAGACATCTGCCTGTCAATCTCAAAGCTGTGCAAGGAAGAGAAATGTGATGAAGCGAGCGAGATGTGCAAGAAAGCTGCGGATGCCATTGGAACGGGTGACGAAACAAGATACCTCGAGATGTGCGCTCAAAGCTGTCTGAAGTGTGGTGAAGCGAGGCAGCCGCAGCCCAAGAAGGCTACATACGTAGCCTGATAGACAGGAAAAATCTTAAGAGATAAAGCCTGATTGGCTCAACAGTGAATCACACAATAAATAAAGGAGGGCGATTCGTCTGTTCGTAGCGCCATTCGTTCCTAGCCCAGTACAAGTCATCCGCCAAATGCTAGTCCTAGCTGAACTGAGGGCGGGCGAAATCTTCTTCGATTTGGGCGCGGGCGACGGCAGAACTGTTGTAATGGCGGCGAAAGAGTACGGCGCAAGAGCTGTAGGAGTTGAGCTCAGAGAGGACCTTGCTAAGAAGGCACTGAGCACCATTTACGAACAGGGTTTGCAGGATCGGATAACCATCGTTAACGGTGACATGTTCAACGTGGATTTGACGTCGGCTGACGTCATTTTTCTGTATTTGACGACAAGTGCGAATGAAAAAGTCAAACCAAAACTTGAGAACGAGCTCAGACAAGGCACTCGCATTATCAGTCATGACTACGAGATTGTCGGTTGGAAGCCTGTCAAAGTCGTCAATTTCTGTGAAAATCAGACGCTTGGCTTCCCCTCGCACACGATTTATCTTTACAAAATACCTTAGTGAACAAGCATGTCTCAGAATTCTTTCAATACTTCTTTCAGGGTCACGTGGGTTGACACTGACGCTGCAGGTGTTGTACACTATAGCAATTATTTCAGGTTTTTTGAAAGAGCCGAAGAGGAGTTCTATAGGCATCTGGGTTTTGATTTCACGAATTTCAGGGAAAGAGGACTCTGGTTTCCGAGAGCAGAAGCCTCATGTCAATACAAGAAGCCTGCAAGGTACAGTGATCTGCTTGTAATCGAGGTTTCTGTTGAAGAGTTGAAGGAGAAATCGGTGAAGTTTGGTTTCAAAGTCGTGAATGAAAAGACTGATGATTTACTTGCCTTTGGGCATCTCGTCATCGTTGCTGCGGACAAACAGACAGGTCGGGCGACAAGGATCCCAGTGGACATAGTTGATAAGTTGAAGCCTTTTGCGAAGCAGATTTTATAAGCCACGCTCAGCGATTTTTGTTCAGTGAAACATGTTGGATTTTGTTCCATGGCGGTACATCGCGGACTGGAAATGTATACGGTGTGGAGACTGCTGCAGACTTTACAGTGTGGTCATCAATTTTCACGAATGGTTGAGAATCGTCAAGAACTATGGCGTCGAACACACGACTTCGGGTTTGGACAAATTGTACATTAGGCGAAGAAGCGACGGCGCTTGCGCCTTCCTTGGAAGCAGCCCGTATGCCACTATGTGTACGCTGCAGAGCGCAAAGCCGCGCGCATGTCAGTTATGGCCGTTCAAAGTATTGATGAAGCCTCAGTACGGTTTTGCCAGAGAGGCGGCGTTTCCGATTGGTGAAAACAACGTGTTTGTCTATGCTGATACGATGTGCAATGGGTTGACGTTGGGGTTGCCAACTTTGAATTTTGCCAATTACACTGTTAGAGAGTTCGTTGAAATTGCAGCAGGCCTAAGTAATCGTCAGTTGAAAACGACCTCTAACATGAGTCTTCGGCCAGTTAGACAGTTTTAGGAAATTCGGGTCAGTAAGACATGATTCCATTCGCTGAACTATTGCAGCATGCGTTCGTCTACAATTGCCAACAATGACGCAGCGTCGTTCGTTGCAGCAGATCACGTTATTAATGCGAGAATCGTGAAGTAAAGCCGAAAAAGGAGATTGCTCGTGACAAGAACAAGGATCGGCGTGTCAATGCTTTACACGTTAGGTCAGCCCTTTGAAAAAATGGTGGAGCAGATCCCGAATACAAGAGCCAACTACGTGGAACTTGTCGATGATGGCGGTCACGAGCTTGACAAGAACCGAGTTGCACAGCTGAAAAGTGTTGCCAACTCGTACAACGTCCAGTTCACGGTACATGCCCCTTTTGCCGGGATGAACATTGCTCTCGAATCTAAACGTCTTTTGAACGCTATGTTGAAACGTCTGAAGGAGTCCATAATGAACGCTGCCGCTTTGGAGTGCAAAATGTGGGTTTTTCATCCAGGGTTGAGGTCCGCAATCAGCGTTTTCTATCCTGGTGAAGACTGGGCGAGGAATCAGGAAAGCAGCACGATGTTGTTCAGGTTTGCCGAAGAGCATGGCGTAAGGGTCGGCGTCGAAAACATTATGGGATCTTTTGTTTTGAAGAGCGTCGCTGATTTTGAAAGGTTCTATGCCGAGCTTGATGATAAGATTGGTTTGGCCTTGGACACTGGACATGCGAATCTTGGCGGGGAGGTCGATGGTTTTTTGAAAGCGTTCCCAGACAAGCTCGTGCATGTACATGCGCATGATAATTATGGACAGAGCGATCAGCACTTAGGAATCGGTTTTGGCAACATCAACTGGAAGAGTTTTGGAGAACTTTTCAAGAAGACCAGTTTTGATGGAATCGTTATTGTTGAGTCGGTTGAGCATCTGGATGAAAGCGTGGAAAAACTGAAGAAACTACTCCGATAATTGAACTTCTATTTTCATAAAATCTTCTGCAACAACTGTGTTCTCGAATATTCTCTGCGCCTGTTTCACCCATTTTGTCATATCTTTGTATCTTTGGCTTATGTGTGAAAGGACAAGTTTCTTGACCATTGCGTTCTTCGCGGTTTTCGCTGCCTGGTCGACGGTTGAATGCCCGTATTCCTGCGCTCTTTTCACAAGCTCATCGCCTAACGTGCTGTCGTGTATTAATACGTCTGCTCCGAAAGCGAATTTTCCGAGAAGTTTGAACGGTCTTGTGTCTCCAGTATACACGATTTTTCTTCCTTGCCGTGAAGAACCCATAACATCTTCGGGTTTTACTACTTCTCCGTTTGCCAGTTTGATTTCGATTCCTTGTTGGAGCTTTGACCACAAAGGTCCTTTGGGAACATTTTGAGCTTTCGCCTTTTCTGGGTAAAACGTTCCGGGTCGCGGTTTTTCAATGTAAGCGTATGCGTAGCTCGTTATCACGTGCTTCGATCGGATTGCCCGCACTGAATATTGATTTTCAATGCATACGTTGCCTGCCGTCTCTATTTCATGAATTTCAACGGGAAAAGTTAAGACGAATTGGACGGTCTCGCTAATTCCTTTGAGGAATTTCCTGATCTCCGGTGGTCCATATATGTCGAGTTTTCTTTCTCGGTTCATCAGGGCCATTGTCTGAAGAAGCCCCGGTAACCCCATAACGTGGTCACCGTGCATGTGTGTGATGAAGATTTTTGTTATCTTATTGAAGTTGCTTTTGGCCAGGAGTATTTGTCGTTGGATGCCTTCGCCGCAATCAAACAGGAGCTGTTCGCCTTCGCGTTGTAGCAGTATTCCGGGTAGACTTCTCCTTCGCGTTGGAACTCCTGCGGCTGTGCCCAGAAACATGATGAGGAGGCTCAATAAGCGTCACTTCTTTTGGAACACGACGATCTCACGTGTTAGGCTTCTGTGAACATAAACGAAATGGGACTCTATATGCTTATAGCCTAGCCGTGTTCCGGATTGGACGATGCTGAGTCTTCTGGGCGCTGCGATGCAGATTCTTCTTCCCTCGTTCAGTATTTCATGCACGCTTGTGAGTATCTCCTCGATGATTTGTTTGGTCGTGCGCCTTAATGTTGTCGAAGAAGTGCCGTAAGGCGGGTCTGTAACTACGACGTCGGCCCTCCGTATTGGAAGAGTTCTCGCATCTGTGACGACCACCGCTTCAGGTTTGACTTTGAAGTGTGCCATATTCCTGAGAGTTCCTCTTGCCATCCGTCTCTGCACGTCTAGGCCCACGGTGCGACAGCCGATGAGGGTTGCTTCGATTAGCATGGTTCCTGTTCCGCAGAACGGGTCGAGAACTATTTCGCCTGCTCTTGGATGTGCCAGGTTGACCATGCATCTGGCAAGCTTCGCCTGCATGGCTGAAGGATGGAAGAACGGTCTTTTTCGAGGGCGTCTCTCGACGAATGGTTTGGCAGAAATCTCTGCGAGGGTTATTCCGAAGATAAATCTGTTGTTGGTCAAAATTCCTGTGAAGGTTACGTTGGGGTCTCTGAGCTTGACCTTAGATTCCGGAGCGATACTGAGGATGTGTTCGCCGAGTTTCTGTTCGAGAAGCATTCCGTTAATTTCGGCGGAATAGTTGCCCACGTGCTTGACCCGCACGACAAAGCTTTCGTTTTCTTTTAAGGCTTCATTGACATGGGCAGCGTACAGGGTTTTGATTATGTTTGGTGTTGTGGATGGGCAATTGAAGAGTTCCATTGCGCAGAGGCGAGTGAACGCTGCACGTTGTTTTAAAGCCTCTACGCATTCGGGGTCTGCTTCGAGTCTTAGAACTTGATCGAGTTTCTCGTTGATTTTGTATGCGAACCCTTCGGTTTCAAGTATCGCTTCCAGCTCTGCGACGGGCAGGTCTTTATGTTCACCCGAGAGAAAGAAGAAGAGGTTGGGCACGCTCAGGCATCTCGTTGAGTGAGCGTTTTGCCTATGAGGGGGGCGATTGACACTTTGCTAACTGGGCTTTCGACTGCGTCTGTGCCGATTATGTCTTCGGCTCCGTTTTCTATGATGTGTTTCTGTGAGTCCCCGATGAGAAGTGGGTGGACGCAGGCGCTGTAGACTTTCCGTGCTCCTTTATCTTTAATCATTTTGACGGCTTTGGCCATGGTGCCGCCGCTGCTTATTATGTCGTCGAAGATTATTATGTCACGGTTTTTGACTGGCAACGGTTTGTCTTCGAGAGTGACGTTGCCGGTCGTTATGTCTCTTCGTGATGTCAGGTAATCGTATCCGCCGTGGAGTACGTTGTCGGCTTCTCGGGCCACG
>Ga0315296_10004245_pt1 | contig 11731 bp, 15 predicted proteins | sample YL17G14_18_MG_FD_203921 | JGI IMG/M metagenome (GOLD analysis project Ga0315296, IMG submission 203921) | Sediment microbial communities from Yellowstone Lake, YNP, Wyoming, USA - YL17G14_18 | ecosystem: Environmental > Aquatic > Freshwater > Lake > Sediment | place: USA: Wyoming | collected...
AAAAACGAAACCGGTAAGAGATCAAATATTTTTTTAATATTAGAAAAATAAAGCCCCCATAGCTTAATGGATAAAGCGCAAGCCTCCGGAGCTTGAAATATAGGTTCGACTCCTATTGGGGGCACTGACGAGAAAAGGTTGATGATTTAAGTTGTCTTGTTTGTTGGGCAGCCAATTTGTAGACAGCTTTTTAATCTATGAGAAAGATTATTATTGGCTCTGAATCATTTTTCCCCAATATTTCTGGTGTGGCGACTACCACTCAAGTTTTGGCCAAGAATTTAGCAAAACAAGGTTGGCAAGTTTTCGTTTTTGCTCCGAGCCAATTTTTTAAAACATTTGAGGATAGTAATTTTCGTGAATACAAGGTTATTCGATTCCGTTCTATCCCAAACCCCCTTCGAAAGGGTTTTCGCTTCTCTGCCTTTGCGAAAAGTCAGATTATTAAAAAGGTTGCTGAAATCCAGCCCGATATCATTCACCTTCAAGATCCAACATCTATCTGCTCAGCCCTTCTTAAGGCCGGTCAGAAATTTAAGATCCCGGTAGTCATTACTAATCATTTTTATTTGGATTATATTATTTCCTACCTCGGTTTTTTAAAAATATTCAAAAAACAAATTAGAGCTATTCTCAGGCGCCATTTGGCAAACTTCTATAATCAGTGTCAATATATTATTTGTCCGACAGAAAGCGTTAAAAAAGAGCTTTTTAAGTGGGGCGTTAAACGTTCTATCACTGCCATTTCTAATGTTATAGATTTAAGTCGATTTTACGCTCACGAAAATCTGGGCAATTTTTACTTAAAATACCATTTGCCCAATAATCCCCTGGTTTTATATTTTGGTCGGGTGGATAAAGACAAAGAAGTGACAGTGCTGATTAAAGCCGCCCCTTTGGTTTTGAAAGAAATCGAGGCTCATTTTGTGATTGGGGGAGCTGGCGATGAATTGGAAAAACTTAAAAATCTCGCCCAGAGCTTAGGCCTAGAAGGGAAAATAAGCTGGCTTGGCTGGATCAAGCATGAATCTGAAGATTTACCCAAAATTTATCAGGCAGCCAAAGTTTTTGTTATCCCCAATCGCCACGAGACGCAAAGCATTGTTACTTTAGAAGCAATGGCTGCCGGTCTGCCGGTTGTGGCAGCTAATTCAGGAGCCCTTCCCGAATTAGTACAGAATAACCAAAATGGTTATCTTTTTTATCCTGGCGATGAAAAAGATTTGGCAAACAAAATTGTATCGTTGCTCAAGGACGAGCAGAAACGGAAGCAAATGGCTGAAAAATCTTTAGAAATTAGTTCCAACCACCAGATACAACAAAACTTAGCCAAGATAAAGCGAATTTACGAAATAGCTCTTAAGGCCTGCTAAAAGAAAAATCTGTTTTATAGCCATATTAGTTGTGTTTTTGAGTATCATTGGTTATCTTGGCTATTATTTAGGAAACTTGACAGAGGTTTCTAGTCTAGTACACTCAAGTTTGAGGGGGTGCGGGATATTTCCTTAAGGACACGGAACTTAATGAAGGAGGTTGAGGCAATTGCCTAGCTACGTCCAACCCTAGCGAAATTCGATTTAACCAAGTTCAACTAAGTCTGTCCCCCTCACCAAAGAAGAGGCTATTTTTTCACCTCTTTTTTAGTTGCTGGGGAAATGCTACACTTAAATATAAAACATGAGTTATAAAATTGCTATTTCAGGTGCAGCCCAAATGAGTCATTGCTGCAAACACATTAAAGAAATATCAAGAAAACTAGGGGCAGAAATCGCCCGCCAAAAATGTGTTTTAGTCACTGGAGCAACCACTGGCGTTCCTTATTTTGCCGCTCTCGGGTGTAAAAAAGCAGGTGGTTTTAATGTCGGGTTTTCTCCAGCCACTTCTGAAGCCGCCCACCTTAAAACCTATAAACTGCCGCTAGATTCTTTCGACGTCATGGTTTATACTGGCGCTGATTATGTGGGCAGAAATGTAATTATGACAAAATCAGTTGATGGAATAATAATTATCTGTGGCCGGATGGGGACGTTACACGAATTTGCAACCGCCTTTGAAATTCAAAAACCAATTGGAGTTTTGGAGGGAACAGGCGGGACAGCTGACAAAATAAGGAAAATTGCTACCGGTCCTTATCGGGGGGTAAAAAAAATTGTTTACGATAAAGACCCTAAAAAACTAGTTAAAAAGTTAATTGAGCTAATTAAAAAGGAAAAACAACAAAATTCTAAATTTTAGTCAAGTACATAATTTTTTATCTGCTTTAGTAAAGGTCGAAAAAAATTAAAAAGATTAGTTTCCAAAATATGGCAGACGAAACTCTTCCTGAGGAAGGCAAGCTGGTAGGTAAGGTTACTCATTATTTCGGCAATATTGGGGTAGCTGTCATCGAACTTTCAGATAGCTTAAAAGCTGGCGACACTATTCGTATTGCCGGAGGCGCTACTGATTTTACCCAAGCTATTGAATCAATGGAAGTGGACCACAAAAAAGTCGCAGAGGCTAAAAGCGGTGACTCGATTGGTCTAAAGGTTAATCAAAAAGTGAGAGAAGGTTACAAAGCCTACAAAGTATAGTTTTATCTCTTGCTTTTTCTCGAGCCTATGGATTATCTAGCTAATCCTCAACTGAGAGTTATTTTTGATTTATTATTAGCCGCCCTATTAGGAGGAATTGTTGGTTTAGAAAGAGAATATAAGCGCAAAGAAGCAGGTTTGAGAACTTATTCTCTGGTTTCTGTAGGGGCGGCCTTGTTTACAATAATCTCCTTTCAGGCAGTTAATTTATTTTCGGCAGAAAAGGGACTCGTTTTCGACCCTACCCGGATAATTGGTCAAATAGTTCTGGGAGTAGGGTTTTTGGGTGCGGGTTTAATTATCTTTCGGGGATCGCACATTGAAGGATTAACCACTGCTGCTGGTCTTTGGGCGGTAGCCGCTATTGGAACAACAGTTGGTATCGGGTATTATTTCTTAGCAATTTTTGCTACTTTTTTATCAGTTGGTATTTTAGCTGGCTTAAGCATCGTCGAAGAAAAAATCTTTGGTAAAAGAATCGAAGAAAAGAAAGAGTAAGGAGTTTTTATGTTTGATAAAAAATTTTTGCTAGCCACCTCTGTTTTAATTGGGACAATAGTTGGGGCAGGAATTTTTGGCCTGCCCTACACCATAACTAAGAGCGGGATACTTCCCGGTCTTTTTTATTTCTTAATTTTGGGAAGCGCAGTTTTATTGCTCCACCTGCTTTTTGGAGAAATTGTGTTACGGACGAGGGGAAGGCACCGACTCATTGGTTATTCGCAGATGTATTTGGGTAATTGGGGCAAAGATTTAATTACTCTCTCCACATTTTTGGGAACAAGCGGGACCCTTTTGGCCTATATCATTTTAGGAGGAGATTTTTTAAAAGTTTTATTTTCTCCCTGGCTAAACCTAAATTCTTTTTATTTTAGTCTTCTTTTTGGTCTATTTCTAAGTTATTTTATTTTCCGAGGAATGAAAATTATTGCCCCAACTGAATTTTTTACCAATCTTATTTTCTTTGTGATTATTTTTATTATCCTTTGTTTCGCCCTGCCGAAAATTAGCTTCCAAAATTTCACCTTGATAAATTTGCCAAATATTTTTTTGCCCTACGGCATTATTTTATTTGCCTTGGCTGGCTGGACCGCCATTCCTGAGATTGGAGACATTCTTCAAACTACCGAGGGAAAAAGAAAATATAAAAAAGTCATAAACTCAGCAATTTTAATTACTGTTTGTCTCTATTTATTTTTTGTTTTGACAGTGGTTGGGGTAAGCGGGGAAAAAACTTCTCCTGATTCTCTGGGTGGTTTGACTCCTTTTTTAGGAGAAAAAATTATTTTTTTTGGTGCCCTAGCTGCTGTTATTACTTTGGCCGATTCTTTTTTAGTAATCGGCCTCTATTTAAAGCATACTTTAAGATATGACTACCGATTTCCAAAATTTTGGGCCTCTGTTATTACTTGTTGTCTTCCTTTAGCTCTATTTTTAATTGGCTTTAGGGGATTTATTGAAACTATCGGCTTTGTCGGGACTTTAATCGGGGTGATTGAAGGGATAGTAATTATTTTAATTTTTAAAAAGGCAAAAAGCTTAGGCGACCGTCAGCCCGAATATAGCCTTGAAATACCTAACCTGCTGCTTTATTTTTTAGTAGTAGTATTTATCTTGGGAGCCATTTCGCAGGTTGTCTATTACTGGCAATAAAAAACTTTAAAGCAGCTTGATTAGAAAAATTGAGGTGATAAAATAATTTAAAACTATGATATCTCTAAAAGTTTTTGGTTGGATATTGCTGTGTTTAGGCTTGGTCCTAATATTTTATAGTAGTTTCCATACTTACAATATTTTTATGGGTAAGGCTCAGCCGCCGACCGTTTTTAATGTGGGGGAAGAACAAACAAATGTTCAACCTCCAAGTCAAAAAGAAACAGGTCAGGTCTCGAAAGAAGAAATTGAAAAGATAGCAGCAGAAGCCTTCCAGCAACAGTTAGATACAATGATACCAAAAAATGCCTTACCGAGGCTTTTAAACTTAGTAAGCTGGTCAGTTTTGGCAGGAATTTTGATTTTCGCTGGCACCCAGATTTCTGGGCTTGGAATAAGTTTGCTAAAAAAATAATCTTCTCTCTCGGGAGATAAGCAGCGGTTTATATCCGTTTTTTTATTTTTCGGGGAAAATTTTCATTTTTTAGAAAAAATGATACAATACTAAATAATTATGAAATTTGTCGCTGACTTCCATCTCCACAGTAAATATTCGCGAGCCACTTCCCCTCAGATGGATTTAGAAAATTTGGACAAGTGGGCACAGGTTAAAGGGATTAAAGTACTGGGGACAGGAGACTTTACCCATCCTGAATGGTTTAAAAACTTAAAAGAGAAATTAGAACCGGCTGAAGCCGGCCTATTCAAACTAAAAAGCAGCGATTCAGAGAGTCTTTTTCTTTTGACCACTGAAGTTAGCTGCATATATTCAAAAAATGGTAAAGTAAGGAAGGTTCACGTTATAATTTTTACGCCCTCTTTTTTGGTTGCTGAAAAAATAAAGACACATTTGGGCTGGATAGGAAATTTAAAAGCTGACGGAAGGCCGATTCTAGGGTTAGACGCCAAAGAATTAGCCAAAATCGTTTTGGATATTTCCCAAGATTGTTTAATTATACCAAGTCACGCCTGGACGCCTTGGTTTTCTATTTTCGGCTCTCGCTCTGGTTTTGATTCTATCGAGGAATGCTTTGATGATTATTCAAAATATATTTACGCAATAGAAACCGGTCTTTCTAGTAATCCAGCAATGAATTGGCGACTTTCTTCCTTAGATAAAATATCTCTAATTAGCTGTTCAGACGCCCATTCAGCTCAAAAAATTGGTCGCGAAGCCAATGTTTTCGATACGGACCTGAATTATCAAGCAATTGGCGATGCAATAAAGTCTAAAAATCCTCAAAAATTTCTCTATACTATTGAATTTTTTCCAGAAGAAGGGAAGTATCATTACGATGGTCATCGTCTTTGCGGAATTAGCCTATCTCCCCAGGAATCAAAAAAATATAATAATATTTGCCCTCACTGCGGTAAATTATTAACGATTGGTGTCCTAAACAGGGTAGAGGAGTTAGCTGATCGGCCAGCTGGATTTGAGCCAGAAGGAGCTGTTCCTTTCAAAAGCCTGATTCCCCTAGGAGAGATTATTGCTGATTCCTTGGGCTTCCTCCCCAACAGTAAGCAGGTTGAAGGAGAATATAAAAATTTAATAAAAAAATTCGACAACGAATTAGAAATTCTACTTAATGTTGACCGCAAAGACCTTGAGGCAGCAACTTTACCAGAAGTTGCTGAAGGTATAACAAGGGTTAGAGAAGGAAAAGTGTTTATTGAGCCAGGGTACGATGGCGTTTATGGGAAAATAAGAATTTTTAGTCAAGGAGAACAAAAAAATGTTTCGAGACAAAAAACCCTATTTTAAAAATGTCTATTTTAGAAATTATTAAAAATCGGCGGAGTATTCGGAAATTTCAGAGGAAGGAAATCCAAAGAGAACTTATTGATAAATTAGGGGAAGCTTTAATTTGGGCACCTTCAGCCGGCAACCTGCAGTCAAGGAAATTTTACTTCGTTTCTAACCAGAAGATAAAAAAAGAATTAGCAATGGCTGCCCCCAATCAGGATTTTGTTGCCACTGCCCCTCTTATTATTGTTGGTTGTACTGACGAAAAAACTGCTTTACGATACGGCGAGCGGGGAAAGAATCTTTATTCAATTTGTGACACTGCGGCCTCTATACAAAATATGATGCTGTTGGCTCACAATGAAGGTCTCGGCAGTTGCTGGGTAGGAACTTTTAACGACAAAGAAGTTGCCAAAATCTTAAATTTACCAGAAAATTTAAGACCAATCGCAATTATCCCAATTGGCTATCCAGCCGAAAAACCCTCTATCCCGAAGCGTCTTCCCAAGACAGAGCTGATAAAATTTAAAGAATAGAATTTTCTATGCCCTCGATTTTTATATTAATTTTAATATTTTTTTTAATTTTAGCTGGAATATGGGGATTTTTTATTGAGCCAAAGAAAATCAAAACAGAAAAAATTTCTTTTAAAATAAAAAATTTACCATCCCCTTTTAAAGGCTTTAAAATTGTGCATCTTAGCGATTTCCATTCTTCAAAATTTGGCCAAAAAGAAAATAAGGTATTAAAGATTCTAAACAAGCTAAAAGCAGATTTAATTCTAATTACTGGCGATGTTATCGGCCGGCGAACAAAAGACCTAGAATCCTGCCAAAAATTTTGGAAAGAGCTTTCTAAAAATTATACCGGTAAAATCTTTGGCGTCTACGGAAATCACGACCATCGTAACAGGAAATTTGGAGAATTGACTGAGCTTTTAAGGGAAAATAAAATTGACTTTTTAGATAACGCATCGAGAAAAATAGAAAAAGACGGAGAATCCATTTATCTGCTTGGGGTCGATGATCCTCATTTAGGATATGACGACATCGAAAAAGTAATGGAAGGCCTTGCAGAGAACGTGCCCAAAATTCTCCTTGCCCACTCACCCGAAATTTTCAGAAAGATTAAAGAGAAAAATATCGATTTAGTTTTGGTTGGCCATACTCACGGCGGTCAAATCGATATACCATTTTTATCTAATTTTGCCCTACCTCTCAAATATGATAAAAAATATAAAAAAGGCTTTTTTAAAGAAGGGTTCACGTTTCTTTATGTTAACCGGGGTATAGGAGAAACCTTTTGCCCGATTAGAATTAATGCCTTTCCAGAGATTACCCTAATTCAACTAGAATAAGTATGCCCCGTAATACAACTTCCAGTACGGTGCGCTTCAAAACAAACGCCGGGGCATAACTCAAATAGTCGTGAATATAAAATTATTCATAATCAAATACCACAAACAGGGCAAAACGCACCTAACGGCGTTTGGCTCTGGAAGTTGATATACGGGGTATGATTGAAGAATATCGTTTTGGCTCCCTCACCATTGACGGAAAAACCTATAACCACGATGTTGAGGCCCGCTGGGCCGGCGAGGTTTTAAAGTGGTGGAGAAAAGAAAGCCATTTGATAGATATCGAGGATGTAAAAAGAGCAGTCGAGCAAAATCCAGATACAATTATTATTGGCATTGGAGAATCGGGAGTGGCTCGAGTAAGTAAAGAAGCCAAAAATTTTATAAAAGGAAAAGGGATAGAACTGATTATTGATTTGACCGAGCAGGCAGTAAAAACTTTTAATATAATGAATGAAGACTCGAAAGAAGAAAAGGGCGAGCAGAGCAGGGTAATTGGGCTTTTTCACTTGACTTGCTAACTTGTCCAGATTTTAAATCATGAGCCTTGACGAAGACCGAGAGCTAATAAAAAGAGCGAAAAAGGATATCCAGGCCTTTAGCAAGCTCTATGAAAAATATTACTCGAGAATTTTCGGTTACATTCTGAAAAGAGTAGCCAATCTTGAAGCCGCTCAAGATATAGCATCAGAGACTTTTTTAAAAGCTCTGCGAAACCTTTGGAGATTTCGATGGCAAAATATTGCTTTTTCCGCTTGGCTTTATCGAATAGCTAATAATGAAATTGTAAATTGTTTTCGGAAGAAGAAATTTAAAACAGCCTCTTTAGAGCAAATTAGAGAGCCAGTTAGTGACGACAACCCCGAAAAAGAATTTATAGAAGCCCAGGAGAGGTTAGAGCAACACCAAGATTTTTTAAAAATTCAGAAAAAAATTGTACAACTCCCCATTAAATATCAAGAAGTTATTACTTTGAGATTTTTTGAGAAAAAACAGATTAAAGAGATCGCTGAAATTTTAGGAAAAAAGGAGGGAACAATAAAATCGCTGCTTCATCGAGGGTTAGGAAGACTGAAGAAAGAGCTCGAAACCTTATAGATATTAAAGCGTTTTATTTAGATATGGAAGAAAAGGATTTAATTAAAAAATTAGAGGAGATTTCTCTTCCCGAGATCGAAATTTCTAGCCATAAAGCAGGGCTCAAAACCCTTTTAGTCAAGAAATATTTTCGAGAGAAGAGAGAAAAAGAGATTTTTGGCGTTTTTCAAAAAATGCTCTCAGCCGGAGTAGTGGTTGTTTTAATTATTTTAATTTCTGCCAGTCTAGCTTTCCCCAAATATAGCACAGCCAAGGCGAAAGACATTGCTCTTCGCGACCCCCAAATTAAAGAATGGATTAAAAAAGGAGCCGTGGTAGGAGATGTAAAAATAATTAAAAATCGAGCCTATGTTTTGGTTCAGCCTGTAGATAAAAATGGTATAACTTCAATTCAGGCTGAAAACAAAAAAGGAAAAGGAGAAGAGTTTTACGGTGCCCTGGCTGAAATAAATTTAGACGAAAAGAAAATAGCAAAAATTGAAACATTGACTCCCCCCACCAGTCTTTTGACCGAAAAGGAAAGGGAAAAAGTTGAAGAGATTGCTAAAAGTAATCCTGAAATTCAAAAAATTGTTCCCAAAGAAGCTGCGGTTCAGAGTATAAAAACCCCTCTTCCTTCCCTTACATTAATTAAAAGAGGAGATTCGGTTGAGGCCGTCCCAGAACCAGAGAAAGAAAAAAGAGCTTCAATAATATATCAATTTGGTAAGAACCAGTGGGAGGGGAAGATTAATTTGGACGAAGAGAAAGTGGAAGAAGTGAAATTTTTAGGAGAGGTTAATGATAACGCAACTTTTGATAAATAAAAGCGTTCCTTTTAAAGGATGGTAAATCCTTGAAAAGGTCGAACAGCTAAGAAAATAAATTCAGAAATAAAGCATGAAAAAGACAACTCGGGTATTGTTAATTATAGGTTTTATTTTCTCTTTAGCCAGTTTCGCTAATATTACCAACGCTCAGGTAGCTATAGGCAAGAGAAGCGATGAGGTGAAGGCGATTCAAGAGATTTTAAAAACTGACCCAGAAATTTACCCCGAAGGCTATGTAACGGGTTATTATGGGCAGTTAACTGAAAAAGCTATTAAGAAGCTCCAGTCAAAATGCGGAGTTCCCCAAACGGGCATTATTGACCCAGAAACTGAAAAATGTATTTATCCGATAGGATACAGCATTAACGTTATTTCTCCTAATGGAGGAGAAACCTGGAGTCGGAACGAAATCCAGACTATTAAATGGAAAGTGGTGACTCCAGAGACAATCGCAAAAGAGAAAAGACCTTATCCATTTTGGTTCAAAGGGTCTATTGATTTGTTTAGAAGGGTATCAGTGCCCTGTACCACCACGCCAGAGTGTCAAATAACTACCACCAGCTCTGCATTTGTTAAACATATAGCCACTGTTAATCTCTTGGATGGAAGTTATTCTTGGAGGATTACCCCTGACATCCCCAATGGTAAAGATTATGTAATAAGGATTAGCTCGGGGCCGGGGGTTGGATCTATTTGGTATCGGGAAAAAGCAGGTCAATCTTTCCCTTCTGAAGAAATCTGGCCTGTTTCACCGACACCAACTCACATTTATTGGGATGAAAGTGACGGTACTTTTGGAGTTACTGGCGAACCCAACGTTTGTCCCCCTTGTCAAGGCCAAGACCAGTTGAAGGTGATAGCAATTCTTGAAAAAATAATAGAAGAACTCCAAAAAGCAATTGCTGCGTTGAAATAAGTTCCAGTTGGGAGACAGAAAACAACCCGCTTGATTAAGCGGGTTGTTTTACTTGACTAACTAATTATAATCAGGTATAATCGGTTCAGACTAATAGGTTGAAGTATCTTAAGCTAAGTCTTCTTAATTATTGGAGGCCCCAGTATTAAGTATAGCGACCTAGACAGTCAAAAGGTCGTTTTAGTTTCTACGAGTATAAATCATTTAATATGGCCTTCAAAAAATTTGAACCGAGGGGAGACTTTACTCCTCGCCAAACAGTAAAAGGAAACTGGAAGTGTACTGATTGCGGCACGGAAATTACAGAATTACCATTTGAACCATCGTCTGACAGGCCTGTTTATTGTCGCGATTGCTGGTCAAAGAGGAGAACCGAAAGAGAACGTTCTTAAATCTTCTTTCAGGAAAAGCCCCGCCGAACGGCGGGGCTTTTGATAAAGTAAACCCGACAGACAACAAAATTAAACCATTCTTTTTAATTCTCGGCAAAATATTTCAAAAATCTTATTTTTCTCTTTTACTTTTGTTACGATTTTCCCTTCTCTCATAAGCAAAGCCATTTTCCCGGCGCCGACAATTGCTAAATCCGCCTCTCTCCCTTCCCCCAAGCCATTAACTACGCAACCCATTATAGCTATTCTTAAAGGTTTCTTTATCTGGTTAGTTATGTTTTCTATTTTTTTTGTCAGTCCTACAACATCAATTGATGTCCTGGCGCAGGTGGGGCAACTGACAATTTTTACTCCCCTTTCTCTTAGCTCCAAGCTTTTTAGAATTTCCCAGCCGACTCTTACTTCTTCAGCCGGGTCAGCAGACAGCGAGACTCTAATTGTGTCTCCGATTCCTTTTTGGAGCAAAACGCCCATACCCACAGCTGATTTTATTGTGCCCGAGAATTCTCCTCCAGCTTCGGTAATACCCAGATGGAGAGGGTAGTCAACTTTTTCTGCCAACATTTCGTAAGCTTTGACCGTTCTTAAAACATCAGGCGCCTTTAAGGAAATAACTAAATTATAAAAACCAAGATTTTCCATTAATTTAACATTTCTTAAGGCAGACTTTACCATCATTTCCGGCGTAACTCTTCTCTGCTTTCCCAATATATCTTTTTCTAAAGAACCGCTATTTATCCCAATTCTAATTGGGATTTTCTTTTTCTTGGCTAGATTAATGATTGTTTTCAGTCCTTCTTTTGGGAAATTGCCGGGATTTATTCTTATTTTATCTGCACCTTGTTTTATTGATTCCAAGGCCACGTCAATTGAAAAATGAATATCAGCAACCAGGGGGACATTGATTTTCTTTTTAATTTTGGAAACTGCCTCAGCTGATTTTAAATCAGGCACCCCCACTCTTATTATTTCACATCCTGCTTTTTCAAGTTTTTTTATCTGCGAAAGGGTAGCTTTAGCATCAGCCGTTTTAGTATTAGTCATTGATTGGACGAGAATAGGAAAATTACCCCCTATTTTTTTATTTCCAATTTTTATTATTTTTGTCCTCTTTCTTTTAATCACGGCTTCTTAAATACTTTTTATTATTTAAATTTATTTAAATACTTTTTATTATTTAAATTTATTT
>Ga0315296_10004246_pt1 | contig 11726 bp, 20 predicted proteins | sample YL17G14_18_MG_FD_203921 | JGI IMG/M metagenome (GOLD analysis project Ga0315296, IMG submission 203921) | Sediment microbial communities from Yellowstone Lake, YNP, Wyoming, USA - YL17G14_18 | ecosystem: Environmental > Aquatic > Freshwater > Lake > Sediment | place: USA: Wyoming | collected...
CGATAGAGGCAATGTAAATGCGACTCTTCAAGAACGTCTTGGCGAAGCTTGAAGCAGGGGTCATCGACAGCAACGGTAAGTTCAAGTCAGGACTGTCGCTGACGTACGAGATTCGCAAGTGCTCGGACAACTCGCTAGTGCAGTCTGGTTCGATGACTGAGATCGTGGTGAGTGGCGTATATGCCGTCGATTTCACCCCGCCAGATGCCATCGAGTATCGGGCATACTACTTCACTCCTTCTGGCTACGAGGATGGTTTCGAGAATCTGATCGTGGATGAATACACAAATTACAAGGCTGATGTGTCGGCACTGGCTCTCGATGCTACAGTGGCAAAGGAAGCAACACTGACGGATGTTCAAACGGATGTCGATGAAGTACAGGCCACAATTGGAGTGGCGGGTGCAGGGCTAATGGCTATTCCTCCACCAAGCGGAATGGCACTCGATGCAACAGTAGCGAAGGAGGCCACTCTTAATTCCAAGATTCCAACCAACCTATCTTTCACTGGGGCGAACGTGAATGCAGAGTCCAAGGTGACGGCAGCTCCGACCGACATGGCCCTCGATTCCACAGTGGCCAAGAATGCCACGGTCGCAAAGGACTCGACCGTTGCGAAGGAAGCAACAGTAGCCAAGGACGCCACAGTCGCCAAAGCCACGACAGCTCTGAGTAATGCCACATGGACAGACGCAAAGGCTGGGTATCTTACAGGGAACGTGGCTCTTGATTCCACCGTCGCCAAAGACGCAACAGTGGCTAAAGAAGCGGACCTGGTGTCGATCCCAACCAATCCTATGCTGGACACCGAGAACGGGTCTTCGTTCACGTCCATTCCCGATATGGCCAAAGATAGCACGGTCGCAAAAGATTCGACTGTAGCCAAGGACGCAACTGTAGCGAAAGACTCCACCGTCGCAAAGGACGCCACTGTGGCTAAGGATGCAACAGTCGCCAAGGCCACGACAGCACTGAGTAATGCTATATGGACAGACGCAAAGGCTGGGTATCTTACAGGGAACGTGGCTCTTGATTCCACCGCCGCCAAAGACGCGACAGTAGCCAAAGATGCTACAGTGGCTAAGGAAGCTTCACTATCTGTCCTTGCACAAGACGCCACGGTTGCTAAAGACGCGACGGTGGCGAAGGAAGCAACACTGACAGATGTTCAGACGGATGTCGATGAAGTACAGGCCGCGATTGGAGTGGCGGGTGCAGGACTGACGGCCATTCCTCCACTAAGCGGAATGGCGCTCGACTCTACAGTGGCGAAGGAAGCTACGATCAACATGAAGATACCAACAGCACTGAGCTTCACAGGAGCAAACGTGAATGCCGAGTCGAAGGTGACTGCCGCTCCGACTGATATGGCATTGAACTCCACCGTTGCCAAAGATACGACGGTGGCTAAGGCCGCAACAGCAGTGAGCAATGTAGACTACACAGCAGCCCGCGCCGTCAAGCTCGATTACCTCGATGCTGCGATTTCAAGCCGTGGCACAGCCGACTCTGGTGACCCGATGGCATTAATAGCACCTTATGACGGTCGCCTGGATGCGGCTGTCAGTTCAAGGGCAGCACCTGGCGACATATTGACCGACCCTGCGGACAAGGTTGACGGTTCTAAAATAGACGCCACGATTTCTAGTAGGGGGACAGCAAATCCTGGCGACCAGATGGGGCTAACTCCCGCAGGTGTAGGTGGTGTCTGGGACGAAGCCATAGCAGACCATCTTAGCCCAGGCTCTACAGGGAAGGCACTCAACGACGCTTCGGGTATTGCTACTCCCGAAGTGATCGCCGAGGCCGTTCGGGATGTTTCACTGAGCGTTCCACTGGCTTCGGGAAGTCTGGGTGACGCCGTAAAGATGATAGAAACGAAAGTAACGAAGCCACAGAGGATTCCCTGAGACTAGAACAACGATTATATCTAGCCGGAAGCCGATGTACTGCGCGATGGCGCGAGATTGCATGGCTCCTGTCCGGCTACTGGCCGGAGATATCGAGAGCAAGGTCAGAGAAGCCATTGATCTACGGATACCAGGGGCCGTAGTTGAGCGGCTATGGGTGGTGGGCTCCAGACCACTGCAAGAGTGCAGGCCGCACAGCGACATCGACGTCATGGTCAAGCTGAAACCGATACCTGGGAAGTTTGCCGATAAGCTGACCAATGACCTTGTCCACTGGATGGCCGACAACGAGATGCGCCAAGTCTGCACAGACAAGGATCACTGTTTCACCCTAGACGTGATACTGACGTATGCCGATCCTTGCGTTCCATTCGAGGAGCTGTGACGATGGCGAACGAGGTAGCGCGTCTGCGCCAGGCCGGACTGGTCGGCGAGATCGGTGCAGGGGCAGGTCTGGGGTTCGGCGCGGGCGTCATTCTAGGGATGACGACGGGCTTCTGGGAAGTCGGTGTTCTGCTCGGCACGGTCTTCAACCAGCGCAGGGTTCTGCGCCAGGAGTTCCGCATCAATCCTGACAGCGATCAGGGGCAGACACTGCTGCGCCAGGCGCGGAGTGATAGGGTTCTGGGCCAGATTCTGAACCGCATCAATCCACCGACGGTCCACTTGCGGCTGCTCGACATCCAGAAGCGGGTCGGGATGGCGTAAGGGTGGTGAACTCGGCGAAGATGACTGAGGTGATGAGGCGATGCAATCGAAAGAGCATGTTCTTGAGGCAATCAAGCAGTACCTGATTGAAGCCACAGACTACGCAGAACGAGGCGACTTCGAGCTTGCATCTGTTCGAACTGAGCAGGCTCACGCTTTATACATGCACGCTCTCAACATGCCCGAACGAGTAGAAGCCACTAGCAAGAATCCAATCCTTCGGCTAGTCGGATGGACTAAGGCTGACTGGATGGAGTTGGCTCGCAGACATGAGGCTTTGAAGCTAAAGGGGGGCAAGGTTGATGGTGCGTCGCAGACTCCAACGAATGGAAGCACGCAGCACTTCCTACGATGGGTCGCAGGCTGCGGTCGTCGATGATTGCGATCCATTCAAGGGGTCTATCTGACAGGTAGTAGGCTTCTGGGTGGATTCACAAGAAATCCCTTCGGATACAAGCATCCTTATCTACCGCCCCATCGTTATAGGTAGCAGGTGCTACAATGGCGCGAAAGGAACCTGACAAGGGCAGCGCGATTGTCAAGAAGAAAGAAGTTCCAGAAGGGGTCAACCCTGACGACTACAAGAGCGTGCGTTCATGGGTTGATGGGATGCTGCACAGGCGTGGTCTCTGCCCGATAGGAGTTGCCTGGGCTGGATGTAAGGTCCATACACTGGACATCGACATCGGAAAGAAACACATACGGTTCTCAGAAGAGCACTCTGAAGAAATCGACGTGCCGAGTTTCTTCGCGGATATTCTGGCAGGGGAATCGTGCCAGACGGTGCGCGTGAGGGGCCAGGATCGCGTGATGTGCTTCGACCTCAGTGGTAGGATCACGTACAACGAGCAGTTCTGAGGCGATTTCAACGGTGAGCGAGCGATGCAAGGACCAAGTGGGCAGCCTGCACATGGCTCAGACATATCTGGCCAAAGCCGAGAAGTCGCTCTACGATGACGACCCGCAGGAATTGAAGCGTCACATCACAAGTGCACAGGAACACCTCAAGAGCGCTCACTCACGAGGCCACATATCTGCAGAGGAGTGCCAAGTAGTCGAGGCACCACTGAGGCGGATGGAAGCCCAGCTTCGAATCAAAGACTGGCTTGAGATTCCTGGCCGCGAGACGCTTGGACCTCAGAGCGTTCGATTCACAGCAGCCTCTCAACTGATAGACGGTGAGAATGCACTATTCGACCTGATTCTAAAGAAGGTCACTGAGTGCGAGTGCGGTCGCGGAAGCGAGTTGTAGCAGCAGCCGCAACCCTTATCTCATTCGATGCCGTTGTAAGGGTCGGGATGTGTCATGACCCGTAACATCGCTGGCTGCTATTTCAAGCGTATCGGAGAGGCTGACAGGGCTGTGATTGTCAGGGAACTGGTTGACAAGGGTAAGCTTGAAAAGTGGCGCAAGGAGTGGAGGGAGTCTGGATTCTCTGAGGACGACTTAAAGGAATCCGAAGAACTCGGAATGAAAGGTCTTCAGGACCAAATCCTTGGGTGTCTATCTGGAAACAAAAAGGATTGTGGGCCTACCAGGTATTTCCTCTTCGATGACTTCGAAGATAGAGTAAAGGGGATTCTGAGCCGAAGGCTCGAAGCCAGGCTAATCCAAGACCCCGAATCAGTCAAGACCCTCGCGCAGATGAACTCGGAAGTAGCGAAGAGGAGGTCTTACGGACGCAGAACCGAAGCCGCACCTGGCGACGAGAACTGCCTCCTGAGTTGGAGCAATGGCTCAGCCGATTGGTGGTCACGTAGCGGATACATGGGTAAGCGAATTTCCAAAGGCGACGAAGTCAATTTGGACGCCAACGAGATTCTGGTGCCTCACAGTTGCGACGAGGTCATAGAACTCGCTTGCCTGCTAGATGACCTGCCGCTCTACGGATGCTCGACCGAGGCGAAAGAACGAGGCGAGGTTGACCCGATGGAGGCATCGGTCTGTTGGGCTCTCAAGCAGATGCAACGTGCCGAGTTCGAAGAGTTCCAGAAGAAAGGAAAGTGAGGGGTTCGTAACTCTGAAGTAGCCGCAATCTACTTCAACTACGTCCGCGATATCCAAGACTGAGGATTGTTCACATGGTCGATGAAGAGGAAACGGGTTTTGGACTCAGAAAGCGGAACGGCATACTCAGCGCGATGCCGAGGCCGCGAGATATGCTGAACAGCGCTGGCATGCTTGCGAATGGCAACGGCGGGGAGAAGCGCGGACTGATCGGGCTCGGCATACTACCGACGCCACCCATCGTGAAGACGCCGATCCTTTCGGCACGACCGTTCTTCTCAAGAAAGAAGCCAGAGGAGCCCGAGGCAGAGACTGATGGCTAGCGAACCCCTACTGAAGCCAAGGCCGCAGCAGGCAAGCGGAATCCTCGGCTTGGGCATACTGCCCGTGCCGCACATTCCGCTCATTGAACGGGTGTCGCGTGCGAGCGATGGCGCAGGAAACTTCGCTTCACGGGTTGCAGACCGATTCTCAGGTCAGATGGTTCAGCAAGTTGCGAACAACGCAGTGGGCAATGGAACATTCGGCAACCGGATCGGCGATAGGCTTCGGTCCGCCGGATTGTAGCGGGTGCCGCAATGACGCCACCGGCGAACAAGTGGGTTCCCGTTCTCGACGCGCTCATTCTCCAGACATACTACCGCAACCTGGGAATGGTCAGTATCCACGGGCCGATGGCTGAAGTGTTCCAGGCAGCGCAGTACATTCAGACAACCAAGCGCGGCGGGAACCTGAACCTGGTGTTCGCATTACCGAACCTCATCACACTTCCTGGTCTGAGAATCCGATTCTTGTCTCAACAGATGGCGAAATGGGAGAACCTGACAGTCTTCCCAGGAATCACCGAGACCCTGACATTGTTCGGTGGACCTGACAATACCGTGCTTGTTCGTAGCGGGTTCTGGACGCTGTATGCATTCGAGTTGCCAGCCAGTCTTGCGGTCATCCCGACTTTGCGTTCTGTGCCATTGACAGCAGACCTGTCCGAACCAATGGGAGCTGCATCGAACCTCTCGGCGAAGCTCGGTCTCGGACTGCTGATCGCTCGTACAGTTCGGCTGTGAGCAGCGGTCGAGCGTGACGGGTGGATTCTGTGCCCCATGCTGTCGCACACAGGTATTTAAGTGAACACGCTAATTCAGGAGTCGGCAAGAGCGCCACTAGGATCAAACGGAAAGGAGTTGAAATACAATGTCGAGGAAGAAGGGCGGTGTCGAGACACTGGCAGAGGTCGGGAACAGGTACGCGAAGGGCGTCAGGGGCAAGGGAGCAGCCTGGAAGCGAGGCGTCCAGGGCGGCGGCGAGCGCTGGTGCACGAAGATCGGAAAGATCACGGGAACCGGAACCTGCAACTCTACGAGCCAGGAAGCCTACAACACCAAGGTCGGCGCAGTCTCAGGCGAGTCCTGGGAGAGCGCAGCCGTGAGTGCCAAGGGCAAGATGCAGAGCAACTGGGCCGCCAAGGTCAGCGGCACCGGCCACAAGCGCAGGGCGAAGAGCGCCGCGATGGAAGAGGAGTAGACGACTCCCCTTCGATCAGGCACGCCAACACAAAGTTCCTCTTAAACTACCCCTTGCGGGGGGCCTAACCAGGCCGCCCGCTCATTATTTTGAGAATTTGCGTAGCGAGCGCGAGCTTTGCACAGGTCCAGATATCATCGCTAGTTATCGTCCGGCTGGCTTTCAAGTAGGCGCTGCCGGTTTGGCACCGTTCGCCTTGACTGCAGCTAGCATCGTGTCGAGCCTCGCCGGATCGTCCTTCGTCAACTGGAACACCATGTCGAAGAAAGTGAGCGCTCGAACGGTGGCATCGACGATGTCGCCATTGCAGCTTGCCTTCATGCTCTTCATCGAAGCAAGGGTCTCGATGTAGGCGACCTTGTCGAGCAGGTAGCGGATGCAGTCTGTTGTCGTTGCACCAGGCATCATGCTATGCAAAAGCTTGAGATGCTCTGGCGTCATGCGGCAATTGACGCGAGCCGTGCGGCGGTGTCCGTGCAAGTTGAGAACGGGTGTTCGAGGCATCGACAGACCTTAGCTCGGGAACCGCTGCTTCATCTGCACCTGTGCGGACTGAATCCGGTCTTTACCGAACTCGTTGGCCAGTTGCTCCTCAAGCTCGACGAAAGTGATCTCGCCATCTTTTGCCTGCTTGAACATGACTTTGCACTTCTCTTGTGCATCGGGATCGTCGCCGAGCGCACCGCAGAATGCCATGACCTTTTTCGACGCGCACTGCTCCTCGGTGAGCCCCTGTTCATCGCACTTCTCGTCTAGGTCGTTGATATCCTTCGAGAACTCGTTATCGCCGCCTTCATCGCCAACCATGTCACAACCCCTCATTGGAGTATGTTAGAAGGAAGATTTAAACCTGTGCGCTGTCTTACGGGTGTGGGGTAGTGTGTTGCCATCTCAGACGTTTACGCCAATCTGGGCAATGTCGGGGAAGGGGGGTGTCGGCAAGACCTTCGTCGCGGCGGCCATTGCACAGGAACTTGTGAAACGCGGCTGGCAGACAGGACTTCTCGACCTCGATACGGATGGCCCGAATCAGAACCGAGTTCTCGGGATCATTGACAAGGAGATCACAACGCAGGGCATCCAAATGAAGCCCATCGAGAAGGATGGATTGAAAGTCGTGTCCGTTGGAAGTCATCCTTGTGTGATCGGGAACCAACCAACGGTGTGGCGCGGCGAGCACCGAAGGGAGTTCGTGAGACAATGTATCCTGAACATTGACTGGGGTGATATCCGGTGGCTCGTTGCGGACTATCCGCCAGGGCTGAGCGACCAGATCGTGTCGTTGAAGAAGCATTGCCCCGACAGCGTTGCGGTGCTGGTATCCGCGCCGTCGCGGGTCTCGACCGACAACTGCGAGGCTGTCGTGCTCGCAGCGCAGAAGCTCAAGGTTCCGATCCTCGGTATCATCGAGAACATGGCATACTTCGAATGCCAGTGCGGCAAGAGGCACTACATCTTCGGGAAGCTGCAGGCGAAGGTTCTTGCGGAGAAATATGGCCTGAAGTATTACGGCGAGATTCCAATCAACCCAGAGATCGCCAAAGCCAACGACGAGGGTCGTCCCGTGAGCCACCCCATAATCGGGAAGGTCGTGGACGATATCGAGGCGCTGAAGCGTGGGTTATGGCGAGAGGTCAAGGATAAACTGAAGGGGGCGATTGGTGTTGGCAGCAGGAGCAGGTAGAATGGTGCATCCCATCTTTCAACGGCTTGAACAGCAAGACCAGGGCCAGGAGCCGGAGGAGTTCGAAGAGCCTGAAGTTGAACTGAACGAGGGCGATGATCTACCAGAGATGGACGAGACTGATCCGCAAGATGAAGAACTGGAAGCCGAGACTCATAAGCTCCGCGACCGTCGGAGCCTTCTTAACGGCCTCATGACGGGTGGATTCGAGATGCTGCAGAAGGAACTTGATGTTCCTGGACTGCAGGACAAGTATCAAGCGACCCATGAACAGTGGCTAATGCTGGCTGTGAAAGATGTTCGTCAGCCACCGTGGTTCATCAGGGTTCACAAAGGCAAGATCATCCGCACGCAGGACTTCGACGGCGAGCCCGACGGAATGATAGTATTCCGCACCTTGAACGCGCTCGTCTCGGTTCTGGACGGGAAGGTCACCATCAATCAAGTCTATGCGTGGGAGGGGCGATTCCCCGACAAGCGCGGCGTGTTGCACCAAGAGGTCTGGGTCAAAGGGGACTTCAACGGCGCATCGATCATTCTGAGAGAGGTATTCAACCAGTATCTGAAGTGCATCCAGGAAGTCTTGCATCGCCATCAGGTGACGAACGCCGCGCTCCATGCAGTGGCGAAAGTGAAAGGCTGGTTCGCGGGCAAGGGGCCGGAGTGTGAATAGGGTTCCGTAGACCTCGGAACCTCCGATGCCTTTAAGTCTACAGCAGACGATTCACCATCGGTGATCGCAGTGCCCGCTACATGTCCGTCTGGCGTCACACCGCCAGAGAGCGTATCCTACGAGGAACTGAACCCGACCGAGAAGAAGTTCTTGGACGACTGGATGAGAGGGATGTGCACCTTTGTTGCGGCGGGTGACGCAAGCGAACAACGGCGGTGCATCAGCCGGATGACGGCGCAGCGCGACAACCTGGCACACATCCCGAGGACGTGGCGGTGCAAGATGGCAAAGCTCGTAGGGACGCCAGGCACGAATGGCTACAGTTTCCGCTATTCGATGTCCAACGGCAAGATTCCGGTTCCCGAGGTTTACGAAGAATTCGGAGAAGAGGGGGAGCCAGAGAACGGCACTGCCAACTCGCGCAAGACTTGGTACTACGGACAGGCCGAGAAGGAAGGTGTATTCGAGGTATTCCGGTCTCGCAAAAAGCCGACACCAGGGACGCATGAGTGGCAGTATGGTGCTGTGGTGGGGCCGTTCGAGTCTCTCCAAGAGGCACAGAGGGCGGCTACAGATGCGCTACGACGCACTGAGTTCTACCACTCTGTTCGCGTGAGGGGAAGTTCCGGCAACCCCGCTGGCAACTCGCGCATGACTGATGGTAAGTGCGCCCGCGTGTCCAGGGCCGAGTTCCGTAAGGGTTATGTGGATGCCTACTACCCTGGTCTGACGGGCTACGGGTATCAAGCTGAGATGCTGACCGAAGACGAGGGCCGCGAAGCGATGGAAAAGATCATGAGCGGCGTTGCGTGGATCGAGCAATGCTCAGACCTCTCGGCTCCAATCCTGCACATGAGGGACGGCAGGACGCTCTACGCTCAGGACACGAGTGATTTCCCCCAGCCGACCAGCGAGTCCATCGAAGAGGAGGAGCCGGAGAACGGCACCGACCATCGCCGACGCAGCCGCCGAAGACGCATGATACAATCCTCTGATGGGGGCCGATTCAGTGGGGGGTTGGTTGACAAGATCATTGCCTATGAAGGCGGAGAGCTTGACGACGAGCAGGCGCTGGGGCTCTTCTCTGAACTCGTGAAGGGGGGCTTGGCCTGGCAGCTTCAGGGATGCTATGGTCGGCAAGCCGCCCGTCTCATACGGGCGGGGTATCTGGACCAGAAAGGTAACATACTGGAGCACCCTGGGTAGCGATGGACGGCATCGAAGGTCTTATCTCGTCGCAGTGATATAAGGAGTCAAGGTGTGCATGATGCAAATACGACCTCGCCCCATCGAACGCATTTCAGGCAGGCCGATTGACCTGATGAAAGGGGTCGAGTGGGAAGACTTGACACCCGCATCGAAGGAATGGGCTTTGGAATGGGTAAGGGACTTCTGCTGGTCGATATCTTACAACCCATCGGGAACACCGGCGCAGCGCGAGCAGCAGGTGCAGGTATGCTACGAGCGTGAGACGCGGGACAAGAACAAACTGGCACAGAATGCCAATCGATGGCAATGCGATGTTTTGGTTGCCGAGATCATTGGCTATGAAGAAGCCCTATTCGAAGAACGCGAGGAAACCGAAGCGCGACCCTCCGAAGGGACTGTGGAACTCTTCTCTGAACTCGTGAAGGGGGGAATGGCCTTGCAGCTTCATGGGTGCTATTGGGAGAAGGTCGCCCGTCTCATAAAGGCAGGCTATCTGGATAAAGAAGGTAACATACTCCAGCGCCCCGAGCCCGCGTAGCGAAGGACCGCATCGAAGGTCTTATCTCATCGCAATGACATAGGGAGTCAAGGTGTGCGTCATGCCCGTTGAATGTGTTCCCTGTGGGCCGATTGGCACGATGAAAGGTGTCAAGTGGGAAGACCTAACGCCCGCTGCACAGAACTGGGTTCTGGGCTGGACACGCGGCATATGCTCGACCCAGGTCCGAGCGAACCCATCACTATCACCGGCGCAGCGGGAGAAGCGGATGCAGGAGTGCGTAGGGACTATGACGCGGGACAAGAACGCACTGGCACAGCTTGCGAATCGGTGGCAGTGCCGATTGCGCGAAGTCGTTGGCGTTCCTTGTGTCGCAAAGGGGTCTGATGATTAATGTTCGGTGGCAGGATCGCACAGGTTCTCGGCGGGAACCAACCGTCGCAACCCGTGAATGGCGGCGGCAACCCCGAGGTTGCTCGTCTGAAGCTACTGTATCAGTCGCTGGCAGAAATGAACACCGTTCTGAATGGTGCGATTCCACAGGCACTGCAACTGGTGGCGAGTGGAAAGCTATCGCCAGACCAGGCCCGCGCACTACTCCAGCCACTTGAGCCACATCTGAAAGCGATCTCGAAGGAGCTACCGGCGATCTCAGATGGGTTGCGAAGGCTGCAGACGGGTGGGGGGCTCATCAGCCTGGCATTGCGGGGCGGGGCAGAGCAGCTTCTTGGCAATCTTGCCAGTGAGGTCGATAAGCTGAACTGCACAATAGTCCAGGTCATGCAGAAAGCGAACGGAGGGAACGGGAATGGCAGAAAAGGATGAGGTTGCAGAGATCACAGAGCAGTGCGACATACTGATACCCGCGATTGAGGCCGCGATTGACGACGAAGAGAAAGGCGTCAAGGAATACATGAAGGACGCGGCGAATCTTCGGAAGCTTGGGTTGTATCTGGAAGCTGATGTGGTCGAGGGTATTGCCAACCAGGAAGCGCAGCACAAGCTCAAGCTGGTCAGCACACTGGCTGCTCTGAAAGAAATGTGCGATTAGTAGTGGCCAGGGGCGAGCAATGGCCGACTATGTCATCAGCGTTCCGCACGCGGACGGCGGCCCCGAATGCACTTCGGAATATCACTGCAAGGACTTGGCCGCGCAGCCGTTCGCCGAGTGGCTTGCTCAATTCCTGATGCCCTGCGGCTCTGTGAGCTTGCATGTCGGGGATGTTAAGCGCACCGTCTGCGATCTGAACCGGCATCAATGCCACGACCGGCCATTCCGGAAGAGGGTGCGGGCGGATATCGAGCGCGGAAAGACCGTCGTGACCGATGCCCATTCATTCCCAGCATCCGCTCGCACCAAGTTCTTGAATGCACAGGTTGCTGTGCTGTCTGAACCAGGGGTCGGAGATGAGGTCGTAAGAGCCCTGCGAGCCAATGGGTGGCGGGCGGAGCGGCTTCTGCCGGACTACTCGACCGATGATATCCTCGCCGACGCTCGTGCCAAGGGCGCGAAG
>Ga0315296_10004247_pt1 | contig 11723 bp, 11 predicted proteins | sample YL17G14_18_MG_FD_203921 | JGI IMG/M metagenome (GOLD analysis project Ga0315296, IMG submission 203921) | Sediment microbial communities from Yellowstone Lake, YNP, Wyoming, USA - YL17G14_18 | ecosystem: Environmental > Aquatic > Freshwater > Lake > Sediment | place: USA: Wyoming | collected...
TCACGTGGTTATCTCCTCCACTTTTTCACCTGCCCGAATTTTGACAATGGCTCGGGCAATCTCCACTGCGAGTAACAGGGCAAGCAGGATAAATCCGATAAATACCGTTAATTGGGGCCAAAACAAAGGGACGGTAAGCCAGGTTGGCGACCTCAGATTTATTTTAAGCGCATACACGATCATTATGTAGCCGGCATGACTGATCCCGATGAGGAAGACGAAGACCAGTATCAATGTTATTAGCCTTATCCAGCTGGCGACTCTGGAGGGAAGGCGGCTCACCAGCAGGGTGATGCGAATATGTCCTCCTTCCCTCCAGGTATAAGCCAAGCCGAGGTAGGAGAGGGCAACGAGCATATACGCGCTGAACTCATCGGCTACCATGAGTGGCTGGCGCAGTATGTATCTCATGAATACTTCCACGGCAACCAGGATCATCATGACTGGCACCAGCCACCCGGAGACGTAGCCCCCAATATCCGCTATTCTTTCTATAACGTAACCGACTCGCCTCATAGTCTAAAAAACCTGCCTCCGCAGACACGCTATTTCTTAAGCATAATCTTGGCGCCGCCGGCATAGTCGGAAGCAATCGTCAGAACCTGCTTCCCATACGGACCGGCGAGTTCAAGCCACTTGTCAATGACTGGCCTGGTTAATTCTCTCGCTTTGTTTATCTCGGCCGCATCCGGTTGGGAAACTTTCAGCCGACTGACTTTTACGCCGATATCTGACTGCATGTGATCAACCGCGGCCCCATATATGGCTTGCCCCTGCATCTCTCTGCCGGTGTCCCAGACGATCTTTTGCAGGTCAGGCGGCAGGGCGTCGAACTTGGCTTTGTTGACGATCAGCATGCCGCTGAACATCGATTGGGCCTTCCAGTAGCTTATGTGGGTGCAGACATCGGGTAGCCCAAAGCCCAAGCCCCAGCCGCGGGAGGTCTGGATGGCGTCCACCGTACCCCTTTGCAAGGCTTCGAGTATTTCCGCAGTGGGTATGCTTAAGGTGGAGGCACCCATATGCTGGAGGGCAAGGGTTGGCATTAAACCGGCCGTTCTGATTTTTACTCCCTTAAAATCAGCTACGGTGGCCAGAGGCTTTTTGGCGAATATGCCGTCGAGAGCTTCTACAGCAATGTCGGCAATTTTTACCAGCCCTTTCTCGCCGTAGGTTTTCTTTTCTATCTCCACCATCCTGGGGTCATTTATAAAGGCCTCATACTCATAGATGCTATCCCATAAAAAGGGAAGGCAGACATCCCAGAGAGGGAAGGTGCCGGCGAGCCAAGGAGTTCTCTCCCAGCCGACGTCAGCGCGTGCGGTGATTACGGAGTGGATTACCTCATTCGGTGGAAATAACCCTACCTTGGTATCCAGTACGAGCCGTCCTCCGGACCTTAGCTCCAACAGCTTTTGAAAACGTGGATAAGGGTGGAATGACCAACTGTTGGCTGCTGGGCCAGGGTTGGTGGCGAGGATCCAGGTAATCTTTCCCGCTGGCTTAGTGGCGGGTTGCGCTTCAGCGCAGGTTGTTAGCAATGATAATGTCAATGCCAGGATTAAGCTAAAGCTGCCAAGGATCATCCAAAATCTGTTTCTTTTCATTTCAACTTCACCTCCTGATAGAAATAGAGTATTTCTGCTTGCCTTAGAATTTCCTTGTCTACTTTCCCGAATTCACCTCCTTTCTAAGGTTGGCTGGGGTGTCAGAGGGGTTGACATTTCTCTTGGATTTTCTCCCGTTAGAACCCTTGGCCGACAGGTTATCAAACCTTCCGGACTCTGTCAAGTAGTATCCTGCCCTCTTGCCCACCTTCACTTTTGAGCCGCCACTTTAGTCGTGGCCAAGTCGGAAGGGAGATGAGTCCCGCCTCGGCCGGGAGAAAACAATTTCTAAACCCACCGCTTCGATTCCGCAGATTGAGGCGGGGCAGGAAGCTGCTACAGGATTGAGCAGTCTTAAAAACCTGCTCTCGAAAAGGGTCCAAGGGGTCTATGGTTCATGGGGTCTAATGAAGAAGAAAAATATAAAGCGTTAATTTTTTTGGCATTAATTTTCCACTCGAACCCTTGAACCCTGGAATCCTCGAACCCTGTTTTTATTACTTTTCTTCCAACAGCCGGTAGATCTCCAGACAGAGCCGGCCGAATTCCTTTTCCGCCTTCAGCTCCATGGTGCGGGGTCGCGGCAGGTTGACACCAATGGCAGCGACCATGCGGGCCGGCCGGGCGCTGAGAACAATCACCCGATCAGCCAGGAAAACAGCCTCCTGAATCCCGTGAGTAACGAAGAGGACGGTCTTGCCCGTCTCCTGCCAGATGCGCAGGATTTCCAGATTCATCTTCTCGCGCGTCAAGGCATCCAGAGCTCCGAAAGGCTCATCCATCAAAAGGAGCTGAGGGTTGTGGATCAAGGCCCGGCTGATCGAAGCCCGTTGCTGCATGCCCCCGGAGAGTTCGTTCGGATAGCTTTTCTCAAATCCTTCCAGACCGACCAGCTTTAAAAGTTCCATGGCCTTAGAGTAATAAGCCTGGCGATCCAGCCTCAGGATCTCCACCGGGAGAAGGACATTTTCCACTATCGAACGCCACTTTAGAAGTACGGGCCGCTGGAAGACCATGCCTACATCCCGCGTGGGGTCAAAATCTCCCTCGGCAGAAAATAGCAGTTCACCGTCTGTTTTGGCCAGAAGGCCGGAGATGATTTTTAATAGCGTGGTTTTACCGCAACCCGAGGGGCCAACCAGGGTCATGAACTCCCCACGGAAGACATCAAAGGTCACATCCTGCAGGGCACAAACCTCTCCCCCTTTAGTAGGATAGATCTTTCTCAGGTTGCGGATGTTGATAAATGGATTTCGGTTGTTCATAGAAAAAGCCATCATTCACCGCAGAGCGCGCTGAGATCGCCGAGATTAAAAGAAATTCAGCATTTTATAAAAATCCCTGTTGAATACCGCTCAGCTCTGCTGGGCGGATGAAAAAAGGGTCGCCGAAGGCGATAAAACATGATATAAGTTGGGCATGAGCCCAATAAGACGAACAAGTCATGCGGTATATGATCTCAAATTTCATATGGTCTGGATTCCCAAGTACCAAAAGACGATATTGATGAGTTTTGAATTTTAATGCCCCGCAGCTCTGCTGCGGGGTTCTTTACTTAAAAAACTAAAATTTTTGTAACAATTTAGATGTTTGAAGAGCCGTAGAAAATAAGGCCCAAACGAGCTTGTCATTCCTGCGCAAGCAGTCCCACCTTTGGCGGGATGGGTTCCCGCTTGCGCGGGAATGACAGAACAAGGCGCTTTCAAAAAGCTAAACTGGATTGTATAGGAAATTGCTTTTCGGACACGGATGAACACAGATTATTAGGATAAACGAAAAAGAAAATAATTATCTGTTGTTATCTGCGAAAATCTGCGTCCTATTAAATTTTACAATTTTTTCTTTTTTGGTTTTGTTTTTAATTCCGTCTCGGCGTCCTCTGTACTACTATAATTCAATTTCTTGAAATTTTGTTAAGCAAATAAATCTTTAAGTACCTTAAGCCATGAGCTATTGGCTATAAGCTTTTGGTTGCGGCTTTGCCGCACTGTGTTCTCTGCGGTGAAGGTCTTCCGTTATTTCACCTCGATGGGCAATGGAATTTTCGTTAAAAATTCGTTGGTATACATATCGCTGGGTTTCATGTCCACCTTCAAGTCTCTGTACTGCGAGATAATTTTGATGGAGTCGGCCATTTTCTTGTCATCCACCCAGCCGATACCATTCTTTTGATAGCGTTCGGTCCGGAAAAGGTCGATGATCAGCTTCAGGTTGGCCAGCATGAGGGGCTTATCTATCTCCGTCCGATACTTGGCCATGATATTAATGGCTTCCTCCGGGTTCTTCAGGGTGAATTCCCATCCACGCAGCGAGGCCTTGACAAATCTCTTGATGATACCGGGGTTTTCTTTTGCATATTTGTCCGTAACAACAATGGCATTAGAATAAACATCCACCCCCCAGTCGGCAAACATCATAAACTTCACCTTGTCTGGCCCGAAAGCCTTGTAATAGAAGGGAGCTCCGGAGTAAAAGTCGAAGACCACATCCACCTGCTTGGAGACCAGGGCACTCTGCTTCGCTTCCGGGGCGATGTTCACGAAAGTTACCTTACCAGGATCAAACCCGTTAGCAATCGCCAGGGCAGGAAAGATCGTCCGCTGGGCATCTCCAGGAGGGGCCCCGATTTTCTTACCAACCAGATCTTTGGGGCTGTTAATCCCGGAATCCTTCCACATCCACATGCAGTACGGGCTCTTATCAAAAAGCATGGACACATTCTTGATCTTCGCTCCTTGGGCCCTCGCTACAATCCCCACGCCGGTGTCCACGATCCCGAACTCTGCTGATCCAACGTCGATCTTCTTGGCCACATCAGCCGATCCTTTCCCGGGGATGATATTGACCTCCAGCCCTTCTTCTTTGTACCAGCCCTTTTCCGTGGCCACGAAATAAGGCGAATGGTCCCCCACGTAAAACCAATTCAGGTTGAGGGTTACCTTATCTGTTGCCAGGCCCATGCTGCTCCAGGCAAGGAACAAAAAGCTGATAAAAACCGCACTTCCAATCTTTTTAATTTTTCTTCTCATCTTATTGCCCCTCCTTTTTATTTTACTCGGCTAAAGACTCATGGTTGGGAACTGATTTTCTTCTCCTCCCCCCATCTCCGTTTCTCCCCATCTCCCCATCCCCCTATCCCTATATCTTTTTTTCCCCTATCTTCCTATTTCTGCTTCTCCCAGGGCATTAAAACTCTTTCCATGACTCCCACTGCCCAAAAGAGACCCAAACCGATAGCGGAAATTAAAATCAACGAACCAAATATCGCCGGAGTAGAAAGGGTAGTCTGGGAAGAAATGATCACCGACCCCAGGCCTTTGTCCGACGCGATAAATTCCCCGACGATGGCCCCCACGACGGCTGTTGTAGAGGTGATTTTCAAACCGGAAAATATATAAGGTAAGGAATTGGGTAACTGGATCATTTTCAACTTCTGCCATTTTGTGGCATGAAGATAATCCACCAGGTCCAACAGGTCTTCTTCCACTGCTGCCAACCCCGTGGCCGCATTAATCACCATGGGAAAGAAAGAAATCAAGACCACGATGAGAATGTTGGGCAAGATGCCATACCCAAACCAGATCATAAAAAGAGGGGCTATGGCGATCTTGGGCAGCGTATTCACGAACACCAGGAAGGGGAGGATGGCCCGTTTCAGCCAATCTGACCAGATAATGGCAATGCCCAGAAACACCCCCACCAATGCGGAGAGGATAAAACCTCCAACCACCTCGTAAAAAGTGGCCATAAAGTTAAACGACCACCGGTATTTGGCTTCAAAAAGGGTTTTAATGGCTGCCAGGGGGGTAGGCAGAATATATTCTTTGATCCCCAAAAGGACCACCCCAAAGTGCCAGACCAGTAAAACCACCACAAACACCGAAATGGTCTGAGTGTTCTTCTTCGCCCAATCCGACAACTTCAAGTCTCACTCCTTAATCTTCTCTGAGGAAATCCAGGTCCTTCTTGGCGACGCCGCGGCGAAGCATCTCCTCGGCCAATTCCAGACAAGATTCCATGTCCCCCAGATGGCAGACTGAGGAAGGGGCATGAGAATACCGGATGGGAATTCCCAGGGAGATGCACGGGATGCCTGAAAACTCCTGGGATACGGCAGCAGCGTCAGTGTAAGAATTCCCATAAATGGCCTGGAGTTGAATGGGGATGGATTTTTCCCGACTCACTTGAAGCGCCACTTCCTTTAAACCAGGGTTAATAAAATATCCCCTTTTGGGCGACTCCAGAAAATCTCCCAGGTTTACGACCACTCCGGAACCCAGCCGCACCGGCTTGCTGCTCATGGGGCTCTCCGGAGTGTCGCCGGCAAGGGCCACATCCAGAGCCGTGAACCAATCCGGGCGGGTGAATTGCGCGGCTGTACGAGCCCCGCCCAATCCTCTCTCTTCCTGAACGGTTCCGATTGCCCAGAATGTTCCGGGAAAATTCCCGTCGGCCAGCCTTTCCATGAGGGCTACTAGGACTGCACAGGCTACCCTGTTATCCATGGCTTTGCCGCAGCAATAATCGGAGTTGTGGAAGCGGCCAAAAGATACATCGAATGAAATGGGGTCGCCGATGGATATTCCCATCCGTTCAACCTCCTCTGCGCTTCGAGCTCCGACATCAATGTACAGGTTGCGGTGGGGGAGGACAGTCCGCTTTTCTTCCTCCGTCATCAGGTGTCCGGATTTAATCCCCACCACGCCCGGGATACGCCCGATGCGCACTCGGGTGCCGGGAAGCCAAGAATCACTGAACCAGCCCAGTTTATCGAAACGGATCATCCCGCTCGGGTCTATATCCCGGACCACGCACCCGATCTCATCGGTGTGCGCGGCCACGGCCACCGTCAAGCCCGACTTCCGTCCTTTTTTTCGGGCATAGATATTTCCGTTTACTCCCACATGGACTTCGTCGGCTTGTAGGGTCCACTGATTTTTCAGGTAGCGGACTACCGCTTGCTCGTGGCCCGGAAGCCCCTCTAAGAGGGAAAGTTCCTGTAAAAGAGTCGCTAAGTGTTCTTTCACCCCTTCCCCCCGATTGCTGGTTATGCTCCATCCCAGAATGCTGAATTGGTCATTAAATTACCATGGCGGGATCAGGACGGTCAATAAAAAATCCCCAATTCTTTCCCTGCGCTTCTGCTCACCCGATTCCTTTCCAATCCTTCTCCCTTCCCCTTCCCCGGGTGCACAGTCAATATCGCAATCTTTGGTGCAAAGAATTTATCACCCTTTATAAAAATACCTATTGAATACCGCCCAGCTCTGCTGGGCGGATGAAAACAGGTTCGCTGAAAGCGATAAACATGCAATAAGTTGGGCATGAGCCCGATAAAACGAACAAGTCATGCAGTCTATGATCTGAAGTATCATATGGTATGGGTTCCCAAATATCGGAAGATGGTATTGAGGGGTGAATTGGCAAAAAGGCTTAAGACGAACATTCAGGAAATATCCGAGAGGTACGGGTTTGAGATAGATACGATGGAGGTAATGGATGATCATGTCCATTTGTTTTTGTCTGCACCTCCTCGGTATTCTCCGGCAAGGATTGTCCAGATCATAAAGAGTATCTCGGCTAAGAGGGTGTTCAAGCAGTTTCCAGAAGTGAAGAAACAGCTTTGGGGCGGAGAGTTTTGGAGCGATGGGTATTTTGTTCGGTCTGTTGGAGACAAGGTTACCTCTGAAGTCATACGTCGTTATATCAAGTATCAGCAACAAGAGCAATTAAGTTTTGAATTTTAATGCCCCGCAACTCTGCTGCGGGGTAATTTACTTTTTACTGACGTCCGCCAAAAATATTTGTTATATCCTAATCCATGGAAGGGACTCTCATCATCCGTGGACGTCAGATCACCCAAAATGACCTTACCTTCATCCAATCCCTAATCCAGACCCACTGGCAACGGGGCCGAAAATTCATCTCCAGAGAATTATGCCACCAGTGGCAATCGACGCCGTTCATCACCTCCTATCTCATTTCGTATTCCGGAACATCGTTTCAATTATGATACAACTGAAAATTCTGTCAAGATCTATTTTTGAGATCTCTGAAAAGTGAGATCGTACGAAACTGCCCAAACAGACAGGCGAGTTTCCAAAGCTTTAGGAAGCGGTCATGATGAATGGTGGCGGTGCGACCCCGATGATTGACAGAGTTCCTTTTGTATGTTAGGAATGGACACACATCTAAAAGCTGGGGTGGAAGATGGATCCATTGATTCGTTCCTTCGTTGTAGAAAAATTGAAGGTGATGATCTTCTCGGACAGAAAAGCGATGGGGAAGGCATCGGGAGACGCTGTAGCGGCAAAGATGAGGGAGATACTCCAGCAGGAAAAAGACCTCTTCATCGTTTTCGCATCCGCTCCTTCCCAGAATGAGTTTCTCGAAACGTTGGGGCAGAGCTCCGGGATCGATTGGAAGAGGGTCACTGCTTTCCACCTCGATGAGTATGTGGGTCTTCCGGGTGAAGCTCCGCAGAATTTTGGCCGTTTCTTGCGATGGAAGCTCTTTGAGAAGGTTCGTCCTGACAAGGTTCATTACATCAATGGCATGGCTGATGACCTTGAAGGAAAATGCAGGCGTTATGCCTATCTGTTCAAAGACCATCCCTTCGACATTTGGCTGCCTCGGGATCGGAGAGAATGGGCATCTGGCCTTCAATGATCCCCCGGTTGCAGATTTTCATGATCCTCAGCACGTCAAGGTAGTGGAGCTTGATCGGACCTCCCGGCTGCAGCAGGTGAACGACGGGTGTTTTCAAGATCTCGACGCTGTCCCTCAAAAAGGGATAACACTCACACTTCCCGTGATCTTTTCGTCTAAGGTGATCTTCTGCATGGTTCCAGGTCCCACGAAGGCAGAGGCGGTGAAAAAGACTCTGGAAGGACCCATCTCCACCGCTTGCCCAGCGACCATTTTGAGAAGGCATGAAGATGCAACCCTTTTTTTGGACCGTGATTCGTGCAAGTTGATGGAGTCGTCCATTCCGCGTACAAGACATAGACCTTGATTAAGTAGTTCAAAATATTGGGCCATACAAAGAAAGAGGCACGATGACCTGAGGGGCTTATTGGTTTTTGTAAGAAGGGAGGTCTTTTATGGATAAGGTTCGGTTAGGAATGATCGGTTCCCAATTTGCGGCCCATCTCCATCTCAATAATTATGAAAAAATGAGAGGATTAAAACTGGAGATCGTGGGGATTGCCTCTAAGACTGAAGCGAGCGTCCAAAAAACGGCCAAGGAGTTCAATGTCTCCTCTATCTATACGGATTACCGCAAACTCCTGGAGAGAAAAGATGTGGATGTGGTGGATCTTTGCGTTCCCACAAACCTTCATGAGGAGATGATCATTGCCGCCGCAGAGGCTGGGAAACATATCATCTGCGAGAAGCCTCTAACAGGTTATTTTGGAGAGGATATAGAAGGGGAAGAGATTGGATTTCGGGTCTCCAGGGAGAGGATGCTCAAAGGCGCGATGGAAAGTTGCAGTAGAATCAGAAAAGCGGTCGAGAAGAACCGCATTCGATTCTGTTATGCCGAGGATTGGGTTTATGCACCTTCTCTGACGAAGGTGAAAAGGATTGTTAAAGTCAGCGGTGGCACGATCATGGATATTCGAGCTGAGGAGAGCCATTCCGGCTCCCATGCAGCCTATTCCCGAAAGTGGAAGACCTCGGGCGGAGGGTCGCTCCTTCGTTTGGGCGCCCATCCGGTCAGCGCGGCCCTCCACCTTAAATATTATGAAGGCGAAACACGGGATGGGAAGCCCATTCGAGTGAGATCTGTCATCGGAGAGGTGGGGCGACACACCTGCATCCCATCCTTTCAACGGGAGCCTAAGAAGTGGCTCGTCACCTCCTGGGAGGATGTAGAGGACTGGTCTGCAGTTATTGTTACATTTGAAGATACTTCCAAGGCCACTATCTTCGCATCGGATGGGGTCTTGGGAGGTACCAGAAATACGATGCAGGTCTATCTCTCAAATGCAGTGGCTTTTGCGAACATTAATCCAAACAATGCCGTTGAGGTTTATGCCCCTGATCCAGGTATTTTAAAGGATGAGTATATCGCAGAGAAGCTGGAAACGAAGGCGGGATGGAATTATGCAAGCCCGGATGAGGACTGGATGAGAGGCTATCCCCAGGAACTGGAAGACTTCGTCGACTGCATCCTTCAGGGGAAAGAGCCCATTTCAGGTCTTGATCTGGCAGAGGATACGATGAAGGTCATCTATTCTGCCTATCTCTCCGCAGAGAAGGGACAACGAATCAACCTCCACTAACCTCCCAAGATAAACCCTACAAAAATGAGAAGGGATACTCCTGGGGTTTAGCTGTTGAGAGATCTCCATTCATGTTCTAATAGGCTCATGTGATGGAGACTCCAATACTCATTGCCGATTTTTCTGGCCTCGTGCAGATGGCCCTCTTTTGCAAAGCCAACCTTTTCGTAGCAACGAATTGCCATGTGGTTAAAGTCAAAGACAACCAGATCGATGCGATGCAACCCTAACTGATCAAATCCTATTCCGAGAAGTTTCCTCACCATCTGGGTGCCAATCCCTTTCCCCCTTAATGAGGGTTCTCCCACCAGGACCCTGCAGATACTTGCAGACTTGTTTCGAAGGTCGATGTGGTTCAGTTCAATATGGCCCACGACTCCATCGTCCTTGGTATCGATCACCTTGAAGACCCTTCTTATAGGATGGTCTCCTTCCGGCCCTTTAATGTACTCTTCGAGCTGTGTTTCATCTAACGGGTAGTTGAAGATCGATCCAGCCCACTGGAGGAGAAACCCAGGGGATTTGATCCAGCCGATCAACCGTCCGAAATCTTTTCGCTCGAAAGGTCTCAGTTCTATTTCGGCCATCACCTTTGTCTCTCTATGCTTGGTTTGATGATGGGAAGAATTTCTCCGCCTCTTTGAAGAATAGCAACTTTTGCATCCCTGGAGACCAAAGAAAAGGCAATTTCTAATGCCTCCTGTGGTTCTCGGGCATGGAGGAAGCCCAGTCTTTCTGTTTCATCTTTTGATATTCCATAGGAAACCATGATCCCCTTTGCCCTTTCTCTGATCACCCTTCCAACATGGACAAGATGAGCAGCGACTGTCAATTTTTTAATTGTCCCTTTTCGGACTTTTCGATCAACCTCTTCAAACGTTTGATATCCCATCTCGAGAACTTCTGGATGGCTCGGGGATACTCCCTCCGGACATGGCGTGATCAGGATCACCACACCTCCCTGTTTCACTGCTAATTCCGCTGCATAAATCCCTTTGGATGCCAGCCAGAGCTCCGAGTCATAAGGATGGGAGTCAGCAATGACGATGTCAGCCTCTTGAGGGAGTTCGGATTGATAAACTTGATGGGACCGGATGGCACCGGTTCGATAAGCCTGAATTGGATCACCTGCCACCACCTCGATCACTCGGCCAGAGCCATCCTGGATGGTATTGATGATCCATTTCAACCCTGCTCTTTGAGCGACTCTTTCAATCTCCTTCTTAACTGGATTTTCAATCTTTCCTAAGATCTCCCGTCCTGTAAATTGAGCGCCGAGCCAATGAGTTCTCCCTGTTGTCTCCTCGCCACAGATTCCGGGTTGAATAATGTTTCCTCCTCCGCTGAATCCGGAGACCCGATGAGGAACGATCTGGCCAATGCCAATGATGAAATCGACCTCTTCAACCAATCGATTGACGAAGATGGGAGTTCCTCCTTCTGTTTCTCCCAAATAGGAGAGTTGGGAGGAATCCCACCAATGGTGATTGAGAATGGGATATCCTTCAGGAATGTCCTTCCCAAGCTTTTTTGTTATCTCCTCTTCGGTCATCGGCCGGTGAGTTCCAAGGGCGATTAGAATTTTGATGTGACTGGATTGGATGCCGGCCGTCTCCAATTCCCTCAATAATCGCGGAAGGATTTTTTGGACGGGTGTCGTCCGGGTGTAATCATCCACGATGATCAGGACATTTTTAGGGCCTTTGAGCATTTTTGATAGGGGTTCAGATCCGATGGGTTGTGAGAAGCCCTTTTCGATGATCTCCTCTTCAGTCTCTTCCATCTTCACTGTGGAAGGGGAGAAGATCCCGAGGAGGTTATGCTCCGG
>Ga0315296_10004248_pt1 | contig 11722 bp, 9 predicted proteins | sample YL17G14_18_MG_FD_203921 | JGI IMG/M metagenome (GOLD analysis project Ga0315296, IMG submission 203921) | Sediment microbial communities from Yellowstone Lake, YNP, Wyoming, USA - YL17G14_18 | ecosystem: Environmental > Aquatic > Freshwater > Lake > Sediment | place: USA: Wyoming | collected...
ACCGCATCGTAGGAGTCGGCGATATGTTGCAACTCATCGAGGACAAACCTGGGAATGATCAGTGAACCAGGGATAAAGCCAGTCTGACTGATGTCGGCGATGCGCCCGTCAATGATGGCGCTGGTATCCACAATGATCTGTCCATCGCGGGGCATCATCCTGCCCATGCCTGCGCTCCCTTCAGGTAAGACGATGCCGAACATCTGGAAAAGCTCCCTGCCCCGCATTACCATAACAGATACGCCAATAAAGCACAGGAAAAGGCTCACTGCAAGCGGGGTGAAATCTCCCCACAGTCCGGGCAGCATAGAAAGGGGCACGGCCAAGAGCGCCGACATAAGCAGTGCGATGGCAAGACCAGCAATGGCAGCGATAAAGACATAAGTTGGAATACTCGCCAGCCGCCGCCTAACCCATATAGCGGAAGGTCTTGTCAGGTAAGGAGCAACGGCCAAGCCTAAAGCGGCAGCACCAAGGGTCAAGGAGAAAATCCAGAGGAATCCATCGACAAAGATTCCTACCCCCCACCCCGCAGCACCAAACACTAGCATGCCGAGGACATGAAGCAAAATCTTGGCAAACATACACTACATACACCTCCTACACCCCCCAGGCAACAAAAAAGCGTACCGCAGTACACTTAGAGACAACTTCTAAGCTACTTTGTAGTACAAAGAAAATTGCAAATATAACTAGAAGCCCGTCGCCTTGTTGGCTGGGGGGGGAAACTTATTTTCCCCCTTTGTCATAGATTAGCACAAAAAGGGAAGCATGTCAAAAAGAGGATGGCTATTTCCGCTAGCCGATGAGGAATCGCAACAGCAAACGCAGCGTCCAGTAGCCAGCGAAGGCCACCAGCAGGCCCTTGGCCGTTTTACCAAAAAACAAAACCACCAGGTATTTCCACAAAGGGTAGCGCACAATACCGGCAGCGGCACCAACAAGATCGTAGAAGGGATTTGGAATTGCAGAAAAGAGAAAGAGAACCAAAGAACCTCTGCGCCTCATCCAGTCCATCAACCTGACATAAAATCTCCTGTTCGCCAGGGCTATTCTACCGCTGTAGCCGGCCATATAGGCAGTCAACTCACCTATTGGCTCGGCTAACCCCACCATCAACCCCACAAGCCACGGGTTTAGAATTGCGCCCATACCAAAAACCACCGCTATCGCAGGTACGGGCACAATGAGCACAGCACTGGCGATGACACAGATTAAGAAAACCCCTAAATAGCCATAAGCCTCTACCTCGCTTAGCAGTGCGCTGGAAAAGTAAATAGCTAGGCTGAAGACCACAATGGCAGCTATGATGGAAAGGCTTACATAATGCTGCCGCGTCCATGAGAATCTCTTCGCCTGCCTTCCTTCTTTAGTGGCGAGGTTCACATCTGGCTCCTGCTCATCCCCCATTGGCATCAAACTTTGCCTTCTGGCTTCGTCCAGTTCACCACCTCCTTTCTCAGGACAGACTACAAGGAAGGGCACCAGAAGTCAAGAAACAAAGCGAAAGCCATCAGCTCCAACATCGACCAGCACGCGATCCCCCTCCTTGAACTCCCCTTCAAGGATTTTCGTGGACAGCGGGTTTTCTACCCGACGCTGTATCGTCCGTCGCAGCGGGCGTGCCCCGAATACAGGGTCGAAGCCCTCTTTGACCAGCTGAGACTTGGCCGCCTCAGTGAGTTCCACGGTTATCTTCCTGTCGCCAAGCCGCTTCTGCACCTCCTTCATCATCAGGTCCACGATCTGCCTGATCTGCTCCTCGATGAGAGGCTGGAAGATAACGATCTCATCGATCCGGTTAAGGAACTCGGGGCGAAAGGTGCGCTTCAGGGCGCTATCAATGGCGCTCTTCAGCCGCTGCTGCTCGCTCTTGGTCTCCTTGGAGAAACCGATGGCCTGGCGCTGGAACTCCTCAGTGCCCAGGTTGCTGGTCATGATCACCACGGTGTTCTTGAAGTCAACAGTTCGGCCATGACCATCGGTGAGTCTGCCGTCCTCCAGGATCTGGAGCAGGATATTGAACACATCGGGGTGAGCTTTCTCCACCTCATCAAACAGGATCACCTTATACGGCCGGCGGCGCACTGTCTCCGTGAGCTGTCCCCCTTCCTCGTAGCCAATATAGCCCGGTGGGGCGCCAATGAGGCGGGAAACGGTATGCTTCTCCATGTATTCTGACATGTCCAGCCGCACCAAAGCCTCCTCATCGTCGAAAAGGAACTCAGCCAGGGCACGAGCGAGTTCGGTCTTGCCCACACCTGTTGGTCCAAGGAAGATGAAGCTGCCAATGGGCCGCTTGGGGTCTTTAAGCCCAGCTCTGGCCCGCCTGATGGCCTCGGAGACGACCCTGACCGCATCATCCTGACCGATAATCCTCTGGTGGATGCGCTCCTCCATGTGAAGCAGCTTCCCCGCCTCCCCTTCCAGCATGCGGGAAACGGGGATGCCAGTCCACTTGGAGACCAGCTCGGCGATATCCTCCTCATCCACCACACCGTCGATCTTCCTCTCCTGGAGCCATTTTGCCTTTGCCTTGTTGTATTCCTGGTCAAGGCGAAGCCGCTCCGCCTTAAGCTGGGCTGCACCCTCATAATCCTGCCTCTGAGATGCCGCCTCCTCCTCATGGACAAGTTGCTGTACCCTCTTATCCAGCTCTTTCACCTCGGGAGGTGCGCTCTCGGTATCGATGCGCAGCTTGGAGGCCGCCTCGTCGATGAGGTCCACCGCCTTGTCAGGGAGAAAGCGATCCGAGATATACCTCTGGCTCAGTTTAGCGGCAGCAACCAGGGCAGCATCGGTGATCTTGATCTTGTGGTGCGCCTCGTAGCGAGGGCGTAGGCTGCGCAGCATCTCAATGGTGGCCTCAACGGTAGGCTCGCCGATAAAGACGGGTTGAAGCCGCCGCTCCAGGGCGGCGTCCTTTTCGATGTGCTCCCGGTACTCGTCTAGTGTTGTCGCCCCGACACACTGAAGCTCCCCCCGAGCCAAAGCCGGCTTGAGCATATTGCTGGCATCGATGGCTCCCTCAGCAGCTCCAGCGCCGACCACGGTATGCATCTCATCGATAAAGAGGATGATTTCCCTCTTGGCTTCGCGGATTTCATCCATCACCGCCTTCAGGCGCTCCTCAAACTCACCGCGGAACTTGCTCCCTGCCACCAGCGCTCCCATATCGAGGGCGATAACCCTCTTCCCCTTAAGGGAATCGGGAACGTCATCAGCCACTATCTTCTGCGCCAGACCCTCAACAATGGCGGTCTTGCCCACCCCTGCTTCACCGATTATTACCGGGTTATTCTTGGTGCGCCGGGTCAAGACCTGCATCACCCGCTTAATCTCATCCTCTCGCCCGACCACAGGGTCAAGTTTGCCCTCTCGGGCAAGCGCGGTGAGGTCGCGGCTATACTTCTCTAAAGCGCCATATTTGCTCTCCGCCCGAGGGTCGGTAACACGGCGCACGCCCCTGATTTCCTGAAGGGCAAGGTAGACCTTCTCCTGGTCGATGCCAAAGTCGCCGAGGATGCGGGCGGCATCTCCCTGGCGGTCTCCGGCTATGGCGATCAGTATATGCTCGATACCGATAAACTCATCTTTCAGCCTATCGGCCTCGCTAGTAGCGTTCTGCAGCAGTTGCACCGTGCGCGGGGTGGCATAGATCATCGCCCCTTCGTAAGCAACCTTGGGGCTTCTCTCCAATGCCGCCTCGACGCGGCTTCGCACCTCCTCGACCTTTACCCCCAGCTTTCTCAATATCTCGCCAGTGAGCCCCTTCTCCTGCTGGAGCAGGGCGAGCAGGATGTGCTCCACATCCCACTGGCTATGGCGGTAGCGACGCACCAGCTCCTGGGAGAGAGCTAGGGCTTCTTGTGCCTGTTCCGTAAATCTATCCGGTCTCATAATTCACCCCTCCCAATCTACAGACCCGCCTCCTTGAGGCGCTTGATCTCCAGTTCCATCTCCGCTATCTGTCTTTCCATCTCAGCGATGCGTTCCTTGAAGCGGAGGATGACCTCCACCCCGGCAAGATTGACCCCTAATTCGTTCATCAGCGTCTTGACCTGGCGCAGCCTGTCGATGTCCCTCTTGGAGTAAAGACGCACCCGACCCTGGGAACGAGAGGGTTCGATCAACCCCAGCCTTTCGTAATAACGCAGGGTCTGGGCATGAATGCCAAGCATCCTGGCAGCAACGCTGATCACATAACAGGGTTCATAATCGTCAAAAATCATCTCTTATCACCTCTGCGAAGCTCTCTCAGCTGCCGGAAGAGCTCCTTTTCCTTTTCCGTAAGCTTTGTTGGCAGGACAACTTTCACCTTGGCGAAGAGGTCGCCCTTCTTGGTATCCCCAACGATGGGCATGCCCTGGCCAGCAAGGCGAAATACCTTACCATTCTGGGTCTCTGGGGGAATCTTAAGCGCAACCTTGCCTTTCATGGTTGGCACCTCCACCTCACCACCGAGCATGGCATCGCTGAGGGGAACGGCAACCTCGACATGGAGGTCACTGTCCTTGCGCTGGAATAAAGGGTGAGGTCTTACTGAAACCACAAGATAGAGGTCGCCGCTGGCGCCGCCACCTAAGCCTGGCCTCCCCTTGCCCGCCATCCTTATCCTCGAGCCATCCTCGACCCCGGGCGGGATCTTAACCTCGAGGCGCTGAGGGCGAAGCAACATTCCTCTGCCACCACAGGTATAGCAAGGGGCATTCCCCAACGCCCCCCTGCCACCACAAACGTGGCACGGGCTCTCAACCTGGGTCTCGATGGTGCGAGTGCTGCCGTGATATGCTTCCTCGAGGGTGACCTCGATGGGATGCTCTATATCCTGACCCCGCCGTGGCCGGCGCGTCGCAGTCCTGGCGCCAAAATCGCGAAAAATGCTGTCGAAGATGCCTCCCAGATCCCCCGGCTGGGAGCCAAGATCACCAAAATCGAAGATGGTGAAGCCATCCTGCCTGGCAAAGTCCCCTTGGGGTCCCGCTCCCCACCCCGCCTGGGCAAATTGATCGGCATACTGCCAGTTCTCGCCAAACTGGTCGTATTTCTTACGCTTCTCGGGGTCGGAAAGGACCTCGTAGGCAACGTTTACCTCCTTAAACCGCGCCTCAGCTTCCTTATTACCAGGATTGACATCTGGGTGAAGCTTACGCGCCAGCCTGCGATAGGCCTGCTTTATCTCCTTATCGCTGGCGTTGCGATTTACACCGAGAATCTGATAATAATCCTTGCCCGCCACGTTTCCCACCTTGCTTCACACAATGTTTATTATGCAATATTGAAGTCATTTTGTCAAGTCTTTTTGAAATATTTATTAGAAGACTGCAAAAACTGTTGCAACAGTATTGACAATGTTTTATGGCTATGCTATATTGATAATTGAAACAGGTGGGAAGGAGGTGAGTGTAGTGAGCATGATTCGTTGGGAGCCCTTCAGGGAGTTGATGACCCTGCGTCAGGCTATGGACCGGCTCTTCGAGGAAAGCTTCGTCAGGCCCTCCCGCTTTCTTGGTCTTCTCAGTGCGGAAGTCCACCCAACTATCGATATGTATCAAACACCCAATGAGGTGGTAATTAAGGCTGCCTTGCCCGGGCTGAAGCCGGAGGAGGTGGACATCATCATTACTGGCGACACGCTGACGATAAGGGGTGAGACCAAGGTGGAAGAGGAGGTGAAGCGAGAGAATTACCTCTGCCAGGAGTGCCGCTATGGTGCCTCCAGCCGCTCCATAACCCTGCCTAGCGCCCTCAAAACCGAGAAGGCAGAGGCGAGCTTCGAAGATGGGGTCCTCACCCTCACCATCCCCAGGGCTGAGGAGGCAAAGCCCAAGACCATCAAGGTCAAGACCAAGGGGGTTATCGAGGGCAAGAAAGTTACCAGGGCTATGAAGAAGGGCGAGAAGAAATGAATTAGCGCTTTTCTGATCCTGACTAAGGGCTGGGTGATGATGCCCAGCCCTTAGCATTTCCTTCCCGCTACGCCGTCAGCCTTCGATAGAGGGTGGGCAGGCGTTTGGGCAGGGATTCGATGTTCCATACCACTTCATAGCCAATGTCATGGCACATTCGCTTCAAATAGTCTTGCCCCGCCCTATCCACGGTGAGGCAGAAGGGGATTATGTGCTTTCGCCTGGCCTCAAGAAGTGCCATCTTTGTATCGTGGATGGCGTAGTCCTTCTCCATGCTATCCCGCCCATAACCTTGATCTTGCGGGCGACCATCGCTGATCAGGATCAGTATCTTGGTTTTGGATTCCTGGGCTTCAAGCTTTGAAGTAGCATGTCTGATGGCGGGGCCCATTCTGGTAGCGTGCAACGGGCTAACCTTGTCGATCCTTCGTTGCACCGTTTCCGAAAAACCCTCTTCTATGCCCTTGATGACGAAGAATTCCACGTTATCCCGGCCATAACCGGAGAAACCATAGATTCCATACCTATCGCCAATAGCCTCCAAGGCAGCAATCAAAAGAACCAAGCTCTCCTTTTCGACATCGATGATCTGCCTTGATTTCTTAGTCCCCAGTTCCTCGCGCTGGGCCCTGAGCCACGACATATAACGCCTCGGGTCCTCATAAACCCAAGGATCAGGGAGGGGCTCGGTTCCTTCCACAACCTCAGCGGTCGAGGCGCTCATATCGAGGAGGAAAACTACGGAGACATCCCTCTGCACCTTATTCCTTCTCCAATAAATCTTCTCACTAGGGGTAATCCTGGCAGCCTTCTCCACCATGCTCTCGATGACGGCGTCCAAATCGAAATCATCCCCATCGTGAAGCCTTTTTATCTTCTTGAAAAGCTCCGGGGCAAGCATCTCGAACTGCTTCTTGATCCGCGCAGCGAGACCGGCATGTTTCCTTAGCGTTTTTTCAAAGAAATCAATGCTACCTTCTCCCAGGGCTTTTTCTCGCACCCGACACCACTTGATCTTATAGTCATGGGCGCGAAAGTCCCACTCGTCGTAGAGAAAAGCACGCTCCCCCTGAGCGAGGGAGGGTCCTTTTTCACCGCTGCTCTTCAATCGTTCTCCTCTTCTCTCCTCATTAGGGCTCAGGGGCACAGGCTTGATCGCCTCGCCAATAAGATTGCTAATGAAGAAAGCGATGGAGGATGAAAGGTCGCCTCCTGAGATGTTATTGATCTCAACCTCGGCGTTCTTCTCTATCAGCTTCCTAAGCGCCTCTGGGGATAGAGGCGAAGGGGGAGTATTCTTCTGGCTGTAGTCCTTTCTCAGCTTCATTAGCAATTGAACGAGCTCTGGCTTGAAATCGCCGCGGAATTCCACCCGTTGCGGGTTTTCATAAGGCGAATCATCGCCCCCTGGCGTGCGTCGCTGAGGAAACTGATCCGGCGATAGCTCAAGCTCGTCCCGGTCCGGGGAGGGCTGGCTAAGGGCGATACTCTGCCAATCTTCAGCGCACATCTTGTTGGGAACAGCGGTGAGCAAGATATAGAGCCTGATAGTGGCCTCGGCAGAGTCCTCCACGGTGGCCGCAGCAGACTTAACCCTACTCCCAATCTGAACCACGGAGCGAAGATGGCGCTCCATACCAGCAGGAAAGGTGCTCTCGGCTAGGTCCTCGAGACTCATTTGAACCAGTACCTCAAGGAATGCTTCCCTCAGGGGAAGGGAGGGGATAGTGGGTCTCTGCGCTAGAGCTTCCCTCTGAATCCGCTCATAGGTTTTTCTGATCCCAGCATATTCTCGCTTCAATCTGTAGTCCACCCTGCTGTCCTCCACAGCGGTGAAGATGTCAGCCGCGAGCTTACGATCGGCAAAGAGGTCGAAGAACCTTTCCAGGCCGGTGATGCTGCTCCTATCCTGGCAGCCAAGCTCGAAGCGCCAGTTGGGGAAGAGTTTTGCCTCCTTGTCGAAACAGAAATCGAAGCTACCAAATTCAAGATGCCCTGCCTGATGGGTGACCATAACCTTGTACCAGCCGAAGTTTTGCCCCTTAGTATCATATCTCTGAACGACGGGCGGCAGGTAAACCCCAGTCCCGTCCGTGGTGGGCTTTTCCACAGAGGTCCATCCGATCCCTTTGTCCTTCAAACCCTCGGTGGAAAAGATCTGAGCATTCCTACCAGTGAGCGCCTTGGTGTACATGCGCAGCACTTCCCCGACCTGCTCCAGCTCCACCCTTGATGATAAACGCTCCATGACCTGTTCGCTTCTACTCGACTCCAGACGGAAAAATGCCTCCCCAGCCTCCTCCCTAGTCTGGAGAACCCTCTTCCCCTCCTCAAACCAGCACTCTGTGCCTGAGATCCCAATCCTATGCACCGAGGTTGGGCAGCTCTTCAAGAATTCGATGGCGGTAGCTCGGGATATAGGTAGCACCTCCTCGAAGAGGTGGAGCAAGCGGTCATGATGCGCCTCATCCAGTTGACCCAGAGCCTGGGAGCCATCAAAGAGAAAGGAGGGGACATGGCCGCTATCGGAGGCAGCAATCGTTTGAGCCAGAGAAAGGAATCTATTCCTTTGCCCCGTCTCAACGCGAGAAAGGATTTTCGGTCCCGAGGCGAAGTAGGACTTAGCATCCCTCCAATTGGTTTGGACCAGAACCAAGGCTAGATCAAGAAAAGGTTTTCGCCCCTCCCTTTCGACCCCGGGGAAGATCTCCTCAGCCAAAGCCAAGCATTCATCAGCGGAGTCATAGGATTTTTCGGCCAGGACCTGAAGGAAGTGGACAAATAGCTCCATCTCTTCAAGCTTCAGGTAGCGAAGGAGCTTAGGGCTTGCCTCGAAAAACTTGCAGCAGAGAGCGCTTGAGCGCCACGTCTCTTTATAGAGAATTCTGCCCATTCTGGCCCAATCGCCAATCTGGGCCGGGAAGAGGAATGTCAAGATTCCTGGAGTTGCCCGAAAGTAAGCCGAGGAAAGGGCTGAGGAATCCCGGGAAAGCTCCCTTCCTACCCGAGCCCAAGAGAGGAAATCGGGGAATGAAAGCGTTTCCAAGACCTCGGGTGTTACCTTGAAATACTCTAAGGCTGCTTCCCAGGCCCGGAAGGAAAATCGGGCGATGGCAATGCCCTCGCCAGCCCATTCCTGAAACTGTGCCGGAGACAGATGCTCCCTCGCCGCCGGGGCTGCTCTTTGAAACTGGGTTAGGATTGCTGGCGAGAACTGCCTGAGCTTCTCCTCCAAAGAGGAAAGGTTGTCATGTTCCATTTCAGTCACTACCAAAAACCAGATCCAGAAACTGCTTTAAAATCCTCGCCGTAGCGCCCCAAATCACCTTACCCTGATACTGGTAGAAGTAAACCCAATAGCTTTTCCCCTGATGAATCTGGAGCTCCTCCCTGTAGTTATTCCTATCCAGAAGAGACGATATCGGCACCTCAACCAGCTCCTCTATTTCATCGGGATTGATCACGAATTTATAGGGGTAAGGGATCAGGCCGACAAAGGGAGCGATGAGGAAACTGCTGGAGATAGTGGCCATACTATCCAGCTGCCCCAATATCTCCACGTCTTGGGGGTAAACCCCGATCTCCTCGAAGGTTTCGCGCAGGGCGGTATCCTCTAGAGATTGATCCTCCTCATGACGCGCCCCTCCAGGGAATGAGATCTGCCCCTTGTGATACTGCATTTTCTCGGTTCTCTTGGTGAAAAGGATGTAATATTCCCCTCCCTTCTCATAGAGGGGCAAAAGAACAGCCGCCGGAGCCAGGGGGGCTTCGGTGAGGGTGATATTTTGCTTCTTTGTTTGGCTGAGTGCCTGTATGATTTTTTGCTTCACGCCCTTCGCTCTAAGCTGGTAACGTAGCCTGGATACCCAATTGATTTTAATCGGGATGCCTATTCGAAGATGGTGGATACCACCTCCTCCAGGCTGTGCTGCACCTCGGCATCGTCGCTTAGAGGCCACACAATGGCTACCTGACATGCCCGCCGTGGCGGAATCCCTTCTCCGATGAGCCTAGCAGCGTAGATCAAGAGGCGGGTAGAGGCCCCTTCCTCAAGCCCGTGTTCCTTGAGGTTCCTCACCTTCTCTCCCAGCTTGGCCAGCTCCCAGGCGATCTCAGGGGTAATGCCGCTCTCATGCTCTATGATCTCCTTTTCCGCCTCCCGCGTGGGATAGCCAAACTCGATGGCGATAAACCGCTGCCGGGTGCTGTGCTTGAGGTCCTTCAAGGCACTCTGGTAACCAGGGTTGTACGAGATTACGAGCAGGAAATTGCCACTGGCCTCGATAACCTGCCCCTTCTTCTCTACAGGCAGGATGCGGCGATGGTCTGTAAGGGGGTGGATGAGAACCGTGGTATCCTTTCTCGCCTCAACAATCTCATCGAGGTAGCAGATAGCCCCCGATTTCACTGCACGGGTTAAGGGTCCATCGATCCACTTGGTGCCCTCCCCCTCCAGAAGATACCTGCCCACCAGGTCGGTGGCACTCAGATCCTCGTGGCAGGCAACGGTCACCAGCGGGATGCCTCCCCTCTCCGGGGAAGTGAGCCCCTGCTTGGTGTGTGGCTTCACTATGGTGAGAGGCCTGCTCAGCTTGTAAGCCATATACTCTACAAACCTGGTCTTGCCACAGCCTGTGGGCCCCTTGAGCAGAACCGGCATCTTCTGGGCATAGGCGGCCTCAAAAACCTCAACCTCATCGCCCTGAGGAAGATAGTAAGGCTCCTCCCTTACCACATATTCCTCGATCATGTATTCTCGATAAAGCGTCCTCGCACCCTCGCCAGTCATCTAAGTTACCCCTCTTTCCTCTGAGCCTGAAGCCTGCGCCAGAGCCTTTCCACCTTGGCTCTGACATCAGCCAAATCACAATTGGTATTGATGATTACATTAGCGTGCTTCGCCCTCTCCTCCGAAGATAGCTGAGAGCGGATGCGAGCCCTCGCCTGCTTCTCACTGAGCCCGCCCCTATTCTGGAGGCGCTTCACCGCCGTCTCCTCAGGGGCTACAGTAACCCAGACCTCATCCACAAGGTCAGTCCAGTTGGCCTCGATCAGAACAGCGGCTTCCAGCACCACCACATCAACCCCTTCACTGCGCAGCTTTTCGATCTCCTCCTTCATCATCGCGTGCATCGCGGGGTGCATTATCTCATTGAGCCGAGCCAAAGCTTTGGTGTCATTGAAGACAATGTCGCCCAGCTTTTTTCGATCTATTTCCCCATTCTGCATTAGAATACCGGTGCCAAAGGCATCCACCACCTCCCGCCAAACCTTGGTTTGAGGTCGATAAGCCTCATGCCCAATCTTATCGGCATCGATGATAACCGCCCCAAGCTTGACCAGAATTTCAGATACCGTGCTCTTGCCAGTGAGAATCCCTCCGGTAAGACCAATGACGATCATCTCTCAATTCCCTGCGGCTTGAACTGGCGGTGGGAAATCTCCTTGCTAAAATCGAAGTCCACAACCACTCCCATTCTCAATCGAGGGCACATCTCCAAATTTGCAGGCCATCTCCCAGTCTACCAACTTGAAGCTGGGCAGTCAAGTCACGGTTACGTCTTATCCTAAATGTGTTAAAATAACAGCATGGATTAGTATTCCCAGAGGGGGGAAGGGATGCGGGAGGCGCTGCTCTACGAGAAGCTTCCAGGCAGCAGGGTGAGGTGCCATGTCTGCCAGTGGCGCTGCACTATCAATCCGGGCAAGCGGGGAGTCTGCTGCGTGCGCCAGAACATCGATGGCGTGCTCTATGCTTTGAACTACGCTGAAATATCCTCAATGGCAGTGGACCCCATTGAGAAGAAGCCCCT
>Ga0315296_10004249_pt1 | contig 11720 bp, 8 predicted proteins | sample YL17G14_18_MG_FD_203921 | JGI IMG/M metagenome (GOLD analysis project Ga0315296, IMG submission 203921) | Sediment microbial communities from Yellowstone Lake, YNP, Wyoming, USA - YL17G14_18 | ecosystem: Environmental > Aquatic > Freshwater > Lake > Sediment | place: USA: Wyoming | collected...
CCGGTTTATTTCTTTAAGCAGGGCTTTTACCCTGTCTTCAAATTCCCCCCGGTATTTAGTGCCGGCTACCAAAGCCCCTAAATCCAAACCAATAATCTCTTTTTCCTTTAAGCTTTCGGGGACATCCCTTTTAACAATTTTTTGAGCCAACCCTTCAACAACAGCTGTCTTCCCCACTCCGGCCTCGCCAATTAAGACCGGATTATTTTTTGTTCTTCGGGAAAGAACTTGCATTAATCGGCGAATCTCATTTTCCCTGCCAATCACCGGATCAAGCTTTCCTTGACGGGCTAAGGTAGTTAAATTACGAGCATATTTCTCCACCACCTGATATTTTGACTCTGGTTCCGGGTCAGTAATTCTTGTCCCCCCTCGAATTTGGGATAGGATTTTCAAAACTGTATCATAATCTAATTTGCCAAATTCTAAGGTGACCTCGCCCCCATTAGATTTCAAAAAATTAGCTTTGTCTAAAATTTCTTTTGCTTTGGTTTCAGAATCAAGAAGGGCTAAAAATAAATGCTCTACTGAAATAAACTCATCTCCCATTTTCATTGCTTCCTGACGGGCTCTTTCTAAAGCTTTTGCCATATCCTGAGTCAAGTAAAACTGACCAAAGGTTTTTGGAGTAGCAATTACCGGAATCCTATCTAAAGCATTTTGAGTTTTCTTTTTTATGTTTTCTATATCAGCCCCTAATTTTCTAAGCAGAGTTAAAACAACGTTTTCTTCTTGGGAAAGCAAGGCGAAAAGCAGATGCAAAGCATCAATTTGCTGTTGCCCCCTTTCTTGAGCAATAGATTGGGCTGATAGTAAAACTTCTTGGGCCTTATGAGTAAAATTAGCACCGTTCACACTTCGACTCGTCCTTCGCTTCGCTCAAGACTCGCTCAGTGCAAGTATCTTTTAAATGTATTTCTCCAATACTTATAATAGGCGAAGTGTCCTGAGCTTGCCGAAGGATAATTCCTTTTATTTTATTCAATTTCTTTATATCAAAAATCCATCAAAAAATCAACCCTCACCTTTAGCCAAAGGTGAAGGGTCAAGAAAAAAAGCCCCGAATTCTTTTGGGGTTTAATTTTATTAGTTTTTTTATTAATCAGGTTGTTTCTCTTTTTTCGTTATTTCTCTTTTAGTTATTTTTTAGCTAAGAATGCCTCAAACGTTACTATCAACGCTATCCCAGCTACCATTAACATGGGAATAAGGAAAACAATGATAGAAGCTTCATCAAAAGCATATCCTGTCACATCAAAATAACTAAATAATCTCTGTCTGAAAATCCCATAGATCACAACTAAGAGAAAAATTATAGTCATTGCTGAAAACCAAATCCCTACCCAAGGCATTACATTTTGAAAAACCCAATTTTCTGTAATAATTTCCATTTCTTTCTCCTTTCTTAAATTTAAAGGCAGCAATCTTTATTTTAAAGGTGCTCTTATAGTCAGCTTAATTATTCTATCAAGAAAAAGAGAGGCTGGATAGGCCTCTCTTTTCAAAGACGATAAAAAAGAGTGCAAATGACTGCAGGAGTGAATAGTGTTGTCCCTACTTCTATAAAGTTAAGGGTACTTTATTTCCAAAGAGTAAGTCAGCGACTCCTTTTCATCATCCTTGATAAAAGAACTTCTTTTATCTTATCAAATTAAAAACCCTTGTCAACTTCTTAGTTACGAAATGTGCTAAACCCGAAGAAATCTCTACAGCAATTAGTGTAAAAAAAATATAAAAGCCCTTGGATTAACTATTAGGGGCTTTGTTTTTTTTCGCCAAGAATTTCAAATTTTTTAAAAAGTCACTCACCTCTTTCTCCTAAAACAACTTCAACGGTTATTTCTTTATTACCTCTCAAAACCTTCAAAACCACTTTGTCTCCCGGGTTATATTTTATAATAATTTTTGCCAGAGTATTCTCAGCGGTAATTTTTTCGTTATTAAATTCTAAAATTATATCTCCTTCCTTTAAACCGGCTTTGTCAGCAACCGAACCAGGCTCAATAGCCGCTTCTCCGTTATCCCCTTTAATAATTAGGGCGCCGTAATCTATTGACAAACCTTTTTCTTCTTTTATTTTCTCGTTAATTATCACGTAGCGAATCCCTAAAAAAGGATAAACAATTTTGCCTAACGCTTTAACTTGTTCGATATCTTTTTTAGCTTTGTTAATCGAAATGGCAAAACCAATGCTTTGAGCTTCTAAAGCCATAGCTGTATTTATTCCAATTACTTCTCCTTTTAAATTTAAAAGAGGACCACCAGAGTTTCCTTTGTTAATCGCAGCATCTGTCTGAATAACGTCTTCAAGCGTTTCAACGAATTCTCCTCCTGAGGCCATAATCTCTCTTCCCAAACCAGAAATTACTCCAACTGAAACAGTATTTCTAAATTCTCCCAAAGCATTACCAATTGCAACTACGGTTTGACCAATTTGCAATTTATCTGAGTCCCCGAGTTTTGCTACCGGGAACGGTTTTAAAACAAAATCGCCCTTATCGTTTACTGTTTTTTCTTGCTCAATTTTCATTATCGCTAAATCCTGAACGGGATCTCTAGCTAAAACTGTGGCTGGAAATTTCCTACCATCGTTAGTAAAAACCGTGTATTCTACTTCTTTATCTAAAACCACGTGTTTGTTAGTTAAAATCATCCCGTCATCGGAAATAATAAAACCAGTTCCTCCTCCAATTTCCTGTTTTTCAGTACCCTTTTGACGATATTGCGGCGTTAGAAATCCGAAAAAAGGATCAATCTCATAATACTTTTCAAGAATTGGCACATCTTTGGAAATAACAATACTAACCACTGCCGGAGAGGTCTCCTCCACCACTTTTATAATCTTCTCTTCTTGAGAAGTTTGAGGAACATATTCTTTTACCGTCTCTTTCTCAATTGTTTCTTTTTCAACTACCGTTGGTGGAATATTAAGGTTTTTTAAATAATCTCTGATTTGAATATAGAAAAAACTGCTGGAAATAGCGCCTGCTAAAAATCCAAAAATAACTGATGTAAAAATTACCAAAGTAGCAAATCTTGTTTTTCTTTTCTGAGATTCAGAAAAAGTTTTGATTTTCCGCCAGAAATTAAATTTTGGTAAATTGTATAAGCCCATATAATAATTATACTTATTCCTTTTCTTTTTTAAAGCGGCGGCTAATTAACCTGGGGATAAAAACTAAAAAAATCAGCAGCCAGCCCAACCAAGCCATTATCGGCCAGATAATACAAAGGGGCAATTTTAAAACAGCGAAAATAACCCTTTTGGTTTTTGACACTTCTTTTCTTTCGTTGCGTATCTTAAGCTCATACTTGAAGATATCTGACCTCACATCTCCGAAAAAAACATTATAAAAGTTGCAAAAATAATATTTCATACTAATCCATAACCAACCTTCATATTGAAACCGCCTGGGCGAAAGAGTCAGCTTAACGGACTTTAAAAAACCAAACTTGGTAATTTCAGCTGCTTTCCGGGCATAAGAGTGGTCTTCAGCCAGTTTTATCTCTTCATCAAATCCCTTTATTCTCTGGTGGACTTCTCTTTTAACTAAAATAAAATTTGAGGCATAGGGAAAAACATTTTCTAAAAAACGAACTGGCCAATTGTATAACAAATCATACGAGAGTTTATAAATTTTATTTCCGGTAATTGGTTCTAATCCGCAACTTGCTATGCCAAGTTTTCTTTCTTTAAATTCCGATAAAGCTTTTTCAATAAAATTTTCTGATAATACTACTTCAGCATCTAAAAATAAGAAAATATCTCCTTGGGCAACTTTGGCTCCTTCATTTCTCCCTTTAGCCGGCAAACCGCCGACTACAACTTTACAACCATAACTTTTAGCAATCTCAACTGTTTTATCAGTAGAACCAGCATCAGCCACAATTATTTCATAATCCATGCCCCGTACTGAACTTGTTCTAGTACGGGGTTTAAAATCCTGTTTTTTTATTGATTCAAGAAGCAAAGGAAGATATTTCTCTTCGTTTAGGGTTGGGATTATTACGCTGAGCATACTATTATATTAATGAAATTTTTGAAAAAAGGAAAGCCCAAAGAGAAAAGGGCTTGCGCTTTGCGCAAACCCTTCTGTTCGCGTTAGAAGTGCGTTGACGAAAAAACCCGTCAAATCAGAAATAATACGGAGGCGGCTTTCTTGGAAACAGCAGCCAATTCGCGAGATGAACGATTCTGTTGTTAACTAACGAATCAACCGTCTGAAACATCTGGTTGTCTGGAACACCATAAGGTTTCCTCCCAATACCTCAAAATCCCTGTTAAAAACAATCGCCTCCCTATTTATGGGTAATGGCGGGGTAAAAAGCACGACCAAATAAACAAGCTCTTCCATTTTTTTTCTCCTATCCTAAAATAATTTTGAAAGAACAGTAATTTCTCCTATATTGAACAAAACTATCACGACGTTTATTTATTGTCAAATTATTCAGGTAATGTGCATACACATATGGCGGTTTTTACTGAGATAGGTATTATCTCAGTATATGTGTGTAAATATGCCAAAAACAATCAAAGAAGAACGTTTAAGATGGGTATTATGATGTTAATCATTTTTCAAGTTAAATTTTAAATTCAAATTTCTTTTTTTAATTAATTTTTGATAAATATTTAGTAATTTTTCTGCTTGTTTTTCTTTTGAAAAATAACGAGTAGTTTTACAAGCATTACTGGAAAATTTTTTATACAAAATTTTATTATTTAAAAGAGTTAAAACTTTTTGGGCAAAAATTTTCTGCTCTTTTTTGTTTCTTTTCCTATGTTCTATTAAAAATCCATTTTTATTATTAATAATTATTTTCAAGAAAGCATCGTCTTTCAGGGCAACTACTGGAAGACCAGATGCCATTGCCTCCAATATTACTATCCCTTGTGTATCGGTTAAAGACGAAAAGACAAAAATATCAGCCGCCTGATAATATTTTGGAATGTCTTTATATAAAACAGAACCTGTAAATTTTACAAAAGAATCAATTTTGAGATGTCTGGAGATTCGGCGAAGTTCTTCAAGATAAGGACCGTCGCCAACTATTAATAAATTAATTGCAATTTTGCTTCTCATCAAAATTTCTTTAAAGGTATTAAGTAAAAATTCTATGTTTTTTTCTTTACCTATTCTTCCTGCAAAAAGAAGCAATTTCGTTTTCCGAGGAATCTCCAAATATTCTTTCAAGATTCTCTTTTCCCCCGCCAACTTTTTGAAAATATTTGTATCTATGCCAGTCGGCAGAACGTAAATATTTTTTTTAACACCCCATTTCTTAAGAAGTTTTTTTATTTTATAAGAAGGGGCGATAATCCCATCTGATATGTTCGAAAACCAGACAGTCAAGGCTTGAGCTAGAATAGAGAACAGAATTTTTCCTTTCAAATAAAACTTAGCGTAATCGGCATACTGAGTGTGATGGGTGTATAAAATCGGTATTTTCTGACGGCTAGCCACGTATTTCCCTAGAATTCCCAGGGTAAAAGGGGTATGAACGTGGACAATGTTAAGTTTTAAATTTTTCGTCTTTTTTAAGAAATCAAAAGAATTTACCGGCAAAAAAGGAGAAGCAAGCCGGATTTCCGGTTTTTTTATAATTTTTAAAGAGCGAAATCGAAAAACGCGAGGGTTTGTATCTTTGAAAGCCCGAGAAAAAGGAGCAAAAATATAAACCTCTTGACCGATTTCTTCCAAACTTTTTCTAAAGGTTTCTATTGAAGTTTCTACCCCAGAACCAGATGGTAAATATAAATCAGTGAAAAATCCGATTTTCATAAAATTAAAACTTAAATTCAAATTTCTTTTTTATCTCTTTTTTAATTCTTTCTTTTATTTCTTTGTCTTTGCAATATTTTAAAAACAATTTTAGAACTTTAAACCACATTTTAGGATTTGCGACGAATTTGCTTTTTAATATTCCTCCGCATCTTTTTAAATTCGGAATTATCACTTCTTTTATCACAAAACCTCTTTTTATCGCTTTGATGTTCATTTCCGTCTCTATCTCAAAATAGTTGCTTTTTAAACCCAATTTATCCCAATCTTTTTTCTTTATGGCGCGAAACCCGGCTAAAGGGTCTGAAACTTTAAAATTAATAGAATGAAACAGTTTTGGGAAAAAAAGACTGTAAAAATTAAAAAGCTCTCTCATCAAAGAATAATCGGATTTTGATTTTTTCCTGCTTCGGCAACCTAAAACAAGATTGGCCTTTCTGAGTTTCTCTAGAAGCTTCGGTATGTAATAACCGGGATCAGTGCCGTCGCCGTCTAAAAATATTAGAATATCTCCTTTACTTCCTCTAACCCCTTCTCTCATCTGACGTCCCTTGCCTTTCTTCACCTTTATTACTTTTGCTCCTAGTTTTTGGGCAATTATCGGAGTATAATCGTCAGAGGCATCCGCCACTATAATTTCTGATTTTTTTCTGATTTCTTCGGGAATAGAACAAATTGTTTTGGCAATCCCTTCTTCCTCATTTAATGTTGGAATAATAATAGACACTTGACAAGGCATCTTGGTTTTTGCTATTATAGAAAATAAGCTCTTTCTATAATAGTTCTTTTTGTTATAATATAGCTTCAATAGCTTTTCATCACCCTCCTCCGAAGCCAGATTCTGCAGTTGTTAGAATCTGGCTTTTTTACGTATGCGAATAGCCCACTACGAAAGGGCACATGCGAATTATGGAAAAAGTTTCTTTGCCTCCTGCCAAATCTCTGGCTGATTTTGTTTAGTTTTCAGCCAATACCACCATTCTGCCCCCCAAAGATAAATTTCGTCTAAGCCGGTTTTTTTAGCAAACTCGATGTTCTTTTGAAATTGTTTTAAATCCATTGTCTTTTCTTGTTCTTCTAAGGATAAATCATATAGTAATCTAGGGCCCCAGGGTTCGGCTTGGAGTTCGATACAAATTACCTTTTTGCCAAAAATATTTTTAATAAGTTGGGCTTTCCGCCAATAAAAAATCGGGGGAAAAGGATAAGAAACATAAAATCCTAATTCTTTTAACCCTCCTAAGTTTTTTTTCAAAAAATTTGGGAGGGTAAACCAAACTTTTCTATACATTGTTATCCCAATAATATCTCCTGCCTTCGCTGCCCGAATCCATGATGAAAATTCACCGCTTTCTGAAATTATTATTGGCCTTTTTTGAGTATCAATTGATTTTACCAAATCAATTTCTTTTTTCAATAACTCTTTATCAAAACTGGGGCATTCTCCGAAGAAAAAAAATGGCTCATTTTCTACCTGCCAAGCCCGGATAGCTAGTAAATTTTTATATCTATCAACAACTTTCTCAATATATTCTAATAATTTTTTATTCTTAATTCTTAATTCTTTATTCTTAATCCAATCGGGCTCGTGGCATTCTGGCCAACGAGGAACTTTCATTCCTATCACCAAAATAAGCTTTGCTCCTTTTTCTTCGACTTTTTTAATCTGCCAATCCAAATCCTCAAAATTATATTTTCCTTCCTCTGGTTCAATTAAATCCCAATAAGCAGCAATTTTTAAATTCTTTACACCTAAATCATTGAGCAGGGCCAAATAAGTCTCTTTCCAATCTAATCCCAAATATTGAGCATGTTTCTGGGAGAAATTAACTCCCCAGTTAATTTTTTCCGCCGGTTTGGGCTGGCCGATAAAAAAATAGACGAAAAATAAAATAAAACCAACGCAAAAAATTGCCACTAATGTTTTTAATACGATTTTAAAACAGATTTTCATTCTCTTTTTTGAATTCAACAATTCTTAATGCAGCTTCATTTCTGTTCTAATATTTCAATATCTGCTTCAAGATTATCTGCGATTGTAAGAACATCATTCGCATACCAATTGTATCCTGAATTTGGTGTTTCAGAAAAATATATCATTGCCGCATTCCATTCTCCGTTGCGGGTTTTCGACTTTGCTCCAGAATCTGACAGGTATAATCCGGCAGCCAAAAAAGCATCTCGAATATTCCAAGGATTAGCCGTTTTTCCAGTAATGGTTTCTAATCGGTTTTTATATCGCATCCAGGTAGAAGGAATGAAATCAGCCGGACCCATTGCTCCTCCCCAACCAAAACTCATTGGACAAGTCACCAAAGTTTTTAAAGGGTCTTTTCCTAATTCTTGAGTAATTTTCAAAAAATCTGAAATATCTCTTTCGGGCTTCATGGTTTTTGCTAATTTTTTGCCATCAATAACCCTGACGCCTTCTCCGGTATCAAAATTTGTTACATAGCAGAGGTCAAATTTTTCTAATTTTAATTCTTCTTGAAAAATAGCTAGTAAAAAAGCGGGCCTGACTCCAGTTATTCCCTCAACATATTTCGCAATATCCAGGGCCTCTCCTAAAGTAAAGGCATTGGGTATTCCTACCAATTCGAAATTTCTAGCCCTAATTTCAGCTGCCTTTTCAGCAGTAGATTGAATTATTTTAAACCGTTTCTTCAAATCCATGATGCGATTATAAGATTCTGTAATTCTTTTTTCTTCAATTTTATTTTCTTTTACGGCGTTAAAAATCGTGTCTCTAATTTTATAAGCTATATCTTTGTCATGCCCGCTGGGACTATTATTGAAAAAGTAAACTACATCAACGCCCGCATTAACTGCCATTATGACCGCTTCATCAAATTTGTAATTATTGCTGATTGTAGCCATTTGCATATCATCGGAAATAATAACTCCCTTAAATCCCATCCGGCCCCTTAGAATATCTTGTAAAAAAATTTTAGATAAAGTCGCAGGATAGTTGTTATCAATTTTTTTGTTTATTATATGCGCGACCATAACAGCATTAAGCAACCCTTCTTCACTAAGTTTTTGATAAGGAAAGAGTTCCTCTTGTTTATATGTATCTGTTACATCTGCTATTCCAAGATGACTATCTTCTGTCGCGCTTCCCTGTCCGGGAAAATGTTTTTCCACCGTAATAATATTATTCTTTAAATGGCTTTCTATAAATGCTCTGGACTGATTAACAACCTCTTCTGGATCTGACGAAAACGAACGACCCAAAGCGCCAATAATGGGATTTTCGGGATTGATATTCAAGTCAACAACGGGCGCAAGATTCATATTAAAACCCAAATTTTTCAGCTCTTTGGCTATTTTCGCAGATTCTTTTTCTGTAGTTTTTAAGGTTTTATCCTGTCCCATTTTTTCTGGTGAAAGGATTGGTAAAAATCCGTATTGTTTCTTTAAGCGGTTTATATTTCCTCCCTCTGCGTCTATTGCCACAAATAAAGGAGTGGCGGAATATTTCTGAAGATCGGAAATAAGTTTTTTTGTCTGTTCGGGATTTATAATATTCCTGGGAAAACTATCAGAAGGGACATCGTAATCAGAAAATGCCACGCCTCCTATTTTGACGTCTTTAATTATTTTGTAGATATCAGAATTTTCCGATGCTTCTGTTCCTCGAAATCCTACCATTATCATCTGACCGATTTCTTCCTTAAACTGTTCATCTGTTAAACTTGCTTCTTTCAGTTTGTTTACTTTTATGAGTTTATAAACTAATTCTAATTTGCTTTCATACCATAAAGTTCCTCCGCTAAGAATAGCGGCTAAAACGATTACAATCAAAAGAAACTTCCAGTTTGTTTTTTTTTGAATAATTAATTTCATATGACAATCTCTTTATTTGTGATATTTTTTGATATTTCTATTTCAGCGCTAAAATTATCAAGCCAATCCCGATAAAAAAAATAGCGGAAAGTTTTTGGAAAATAACTTTCTTTGAAATTTCTTCTTTAAAAAAATTGGGGAATTTTAGAGAAAATAAAAGAGTTAAAATGAACAAAAAAACGTATTGGACGCCCTGAAGGGCATTAATAACTGAGAGATAAACCAATCCTGCCAAGGCAACCGCCCAATTTTGAAGAATAGAAGCTCCTCCCCCTATTCCTTGGTTGAAAAGAAAAAATACTCCGGTTTTTTTATTAAAGGTTAATCCTCCAGAAAAAATCTCTTTTCTTATATCTTTAAAAAAAATAAAAAATAAAGCAACTAAAAAAGCCCCAATTCTTATCCAAATAAAACCTGTCCAGAATGGCAGCAAAATATAAACATATTTTGTCAATACAAAAAAAAGAGCAAAAAGAAAAGCAGTTAATGCTGAAATTTTAAGACTTTTCAGAGAAGCCTTGGCTGATGGACTCCAAGCAATAAAAACACTTCCTAAGATAAGGAGAAGAAAAGCCAATATTTCTTTGAAACCTAAAATAACTTCTCCTCCAGAAAAAAAGAAAACTAAAATAAAAATAAACAAGGGTGAAAATCCTCCAATTGCAGGAATTATTCGCGAGGCCTCAAATCTCTGCAGACCTTCATAAAACCCTAAAAGAGCAAAAATAAAAATAGCTCCGGCTAAAAAACAAAGAAGAATCTCATAAAAATCGGGAATTATAAAATCAACAAAGGGAATTAAAACCAAAACTAAAACTCCTAAAATCCCCACATAAAAAGAATAGCTTTTAGGATTAGGAGGGCCTGCTAAAAGATATTTATCTCCCAAGGAAACAACCGCGAAAAGAAAATAAGATAAAATTGCAATTATTAACCAGAGCATACCCAGTAGAGGAATTTCGAATGGGCAAAGCCCAAGTGAATATCTTTTCGAAAGTCCTCGTATAAAATTGGTAGTAATTACTCTATACCCTTATCTTTTTTACTGTTTTGCCCAGTTGAAGATATTTTTCGAAATTCTCCTCCTGGACATATTTTTTCGCTCGCTATCGCTCGCTCAATATTATAGACGCCGAGTTTTTCCACCTCGAGAAAACCATAGAGAGCGGCTTCGGCGAATCTCCCGCTGTTTAAATAATCAAAAATCCACTGATTGGCATATTTTGGATTTTCCTGCGGAATCCCAGCCCTCAAACTTAACAACCATTTTCGGTTAAAATCCTCTTGGGAACCAATAGAAGGGGCAATAATAATGGGAGTCCCCAAACCAGCATAAAAAGAAAGTTCGCTTGGTTTGGTCCACAAAATATCGGTTTTCCTTAATTTTTGATTAAAAGTTTCGAAATAATTTTCTATTCCATTTTCAAAAATTATTTCTATATTCAGGCCAAGATTTTTTTCTAAACCAAGTTTTTTTATTTCCCCCAAAAAATATTCTTTGACTTTTCCTCTAATACCAGCTGATAGAATTATCTTTATTTCTCCTCTTTTAATTTTTTCAGCCAAACTTTTGACATATTCAATCGCTATTTCTTTTTGGGCGCCAGCTCCTCCAATAGAAAATAATATTGTTAGAGGATGGTCTGATTTTTTAGGGAGGGCTCCCATGTGTTCATTAACTAATGGTTTGTAATTTTTATAAAATTTTCCGACGGGATCTAAATTTAAAATCCGGTAAGCCAAATCTTCTTTTAAAATCTCTTGTTTTTCTGTCCCAATATTTTCTATCGGTAATGGATAGCCAGTTAAAAAAATGTTTTTTTCTTTCACTCCGTAAAGCTTTAACCTATTAACTACCCAGGTATTTGGGACGAAGTATTTTATTTTACTTTTTTGAGGCCCAAAAGAAACCCAGACGCGAGAAATATCAGCGTCGCAGATAACGCAAAAAATATCTCCCGGATACTCAAAAACCTCAGCCATAAAAGCCGCGGTAAAAAAAGTAGTAATTAGGGGCAGATTAGGGGCCCGCTCCGAGCGAAACGAGGAGTGGGAGGATGCGGTGGGCGGGTTGTAGTCTTTCTTTAATCTTAA
>Ga0315296_10004250_pt1 | contig 11719 bp, 8 predicted proteins | sample YL17G14_18_MG_FD_203921 | JGI IMG/M metagenome (GOLD analysis project Ga0315296, IMG submission 203921) | Sediment microbial communities from Yellowstone Lake, YNP, Wyoming, USA - YL17G14_18 | ecosystem: Environmental > Aquatic > Freshwater > Lake > Sediment | place: USA: Wyoming | collected...
AATGCTGGTGGTTGGTGGGCGTAACAGCGCCAATACCCATCGCCTGGCCGAAATATGCTCTGCCGCTGGTGTCGAGACTTATCAAATTGAAACAGCAGCCGAGATCAAGCCCGGTTGGCTTCGAAATTGCAACCGCCTCGGTGTCACCGCGGGCACCTCGACCCCAGACCAGTCTATTGCGGAGGTGGCAGCCAAGCTCAAGCAGCTAGCTCGATACAAAGGAGGAAATCATGGAGCAAAGTAAGTTTGGCATCTATCTGAATATCAAGGAGCTAAAGGTAGCGCGGATCAACTCCCCTTATTGGATCCCCTCGCCGCCGGATTGGGTCTTTCTCACCCCTGAGGTCAATATGACCCTATTGAAGATTCGCGACCTTGCTCGGGAGAAGAAACTTGTTGGAGAGCCGGACAGAATCGTCTGGATGTAGGCCGCAGGCTTTGAAAAAGGGCCTTGATATGGTATAATAATCGATTACCAAGGCTGAGAATACCCGAGGAGAACCTTTTCGAATGGTTAAGGATAAGAAGGTCGTCTGGTTTGAAGAGGTGGGCAAGGGGGATATCCCCTTGGTCGGTGGCAAAGGGGCAAACTTGGGCGAGATGACTAAAGCTCATATTCCGGTCCCCCCCGGTTTTATCGTTACCGCTAGGAGCTATTTCTATTTTCTGGAAAAGGCTAATCTAACCGCTGAGATACACCGTCTGCTCTCCACCCTCGACCCCAATGATAGTCAGGAGCTAAACAGGGTGGCGTCCAAGATCAAGAATATGATCAACGCTGCGCCGATGCCTGAAGAGATAAGCGAGGAAATAAAGAAGGCCTACCAGAAAATGGGTCGCGGCCTGGTGGCAGTGCGTTCCTCAGCCACCGCTGAGGACCTCCCCGAAGCCTCATTCGCTGGTCAGCAGCGGACATTCCTCAATGTGAAGGGCGAACACGGGGTAACTGCTGCGGTACAAGGCTGCTGGGCATCCCTTTTCGAGCCTCGCGCAATCTTCTACCGGGCGCAGCATGGTTTCGACCACATCAAGATCGGTATGGCCGTTCCGGTGCAGCGGATGGTTCAGTCGCAATGCTCTGGCGTTCTCTTCACCTTAGAGCCGGTTACCAGCGATAAGGGTAAGGTGGTTATCGAAGCGGTCTATGGCCTGGGGGAACTCATCGTCTCCGGGGAGATAACCCCAGACCTCTATGTGGTGGAAAAGAAAGGGCTTAAAATTTTGGATAAGAAGATCGCGCGCCAGGAATGGCAACTAGTACGCAATGCTAAGGGCAAGAGGCTAGGGGAGACCAATGTCAGGGTACCCGTCCATAAGGCAGCCCAACAGAGGCAGAAACTGTCGGACGAGGACATCATCGCCCTGGCACAAATTGGCACGCAAATCGAAGAGCTATATGCCTTTCCTCAGGATATCGAGTGGGCCAAGGAGAATGGATCGCTGTTTATTGTGCAGGCCCGCCCTGTGACCGCGATAAAGCCTTGGGAGGCACCAGTGGAGGCCAAGGAAACGGCGGCCAAGATCCTCCTCACCGGCTCTCCTGCCTGCCCAGGCGTGGCTTCCGGGCCGGTGAAGATAGTTGAGCATGCGTCTGAGATCTACAGGGTTTTGAAGGGGGATGTTCTGGTGGCGGCGATGACCGACCCTGATTTCGTTCCTGCGATGAAGCGGGCAACGGCCATTGTAACCGACAAGGGGGGCAGAACCTCCCATGCCGCCATCGTGAGCCGGGAGCTGGGAATCCCCTGCGTTGTGGGCACGGGGCTGGCGACCCAGATTTTGAAACCAAACCAAGTGGTTACTGTTGATGGCTCCCAGGGGAGGATTTTTGAGGGCACTGTAGTTCATGAGGAGATTTATGCCCCCATCATTTCGGTCAAAGCCAGGATCAAAACGGCAACCAAGGTCTATGTAAATCTAGCTGAGCCGGAGCTGGCAGAAAAGGTTGCCGCTCAAGATGTTGATGGTGTGGGGCTGCTTCGCGCCGAGTTTATGATCGCCCAAATTGGGGAGCACCCCCGCTACATACTCAAGCAAAGAAGGGGCCATGAGTTTGTGGAGAGGCTGGCTCAGGGGGTTTCCACCTTTGCCAAGGCATTTCACCCCCGGCCTGTGGTTTATCGAACCACAGACTTTAAGACCAATGAATACCGTAATCTCAAAGGAGGGGAGGAGTTCGAGGAGGTGGAGGAGAATCCCATGCTCGGCTATAGGGGTTGTTCCCGATACGTGAAAGAGCTGGACGTCTTCAGGCTGGAAACGGAAATGATAAAGAGGGTGAGGGAGACGTATAACAACCTGTGGGTGATGATCCCCTTCGTCAGAACGGTGGCCGAGCTTGGCCGGGTGATGCGGATGCTTAAGGATGAGGGACTACGCTCAACAGATGATTGCAAGATCTGGATGATGGTGGAGGTGCCGTCCAATATCTTTTTGCTCGATAGGTTCATCAACTTGGGGATTGATGGCATCTCTATCGGGTCCAACGACCTCACCCAGCTTATCCTGGGGATAGATCGGGATAACCTCAAGCTAGCGGAAGAGTTTGATGAGCGAAATGAGGCGGTAATGGTGGCTCTGAGAAGGGCGATCAGGACTTCGCGTAGGAGGGCGATTACCTCTTCCATCTGTGGCCAGGCACCTTCGTTCTATCCCGATCTCACCGAGAAGCTGGTGGAATGGGGGATAACATCGGTCTCGGTTAGCCCCGATGCCATCGAGCAGACCAGAGAGATAATCGCTAGGGTTGAAGGGAGGCTTTCCAGTCCCTCGCTGTGGAGGAGGATCGCTCGCGCATCAAGCTAGAGATGATGCACCATGATATACGCCTTCGGCTGGAGGCAAGGGAGGAGAGCCTTTCCCCCTACGCTATGAGGAGCAGGCTCTCCAAAGGAAGGCTGAAGCCTGAGGAGCGCTGCCCCATGCGCACCGACTTCCAGCGGGACCGCGATCGAATCATCCACTGTAAGGCTTTTCGCCGGCTGAAGCACAAGACCCAGGTTTTCATTGCCCCTTTAGGGGATCACTATGTGACCAGGCTCACCCACACCCTGGAGGTATCGCAGGTCGCTCGCTCTATCACGCGTGCCTTGAACCTGAATGAGGACCTGGCTGAGGCCATCTCTCTGGGCCACGACCTGGGCCATACCCCCTTTGGCCATGTGGGGGAGGAGGTGCTCAACGAAATCTTCAGCGAAGGCTTCAGGCATAACGAGCAGAGCCTGAGGGTTGTTGACCTTCTGGAGAAGGATGGCCAAGGGCTGAACCTGACCTGGGAGGTGAGAGAAGGGATCCTGAAGCACTCCAAGACCGGGGCAGACATCTTGGGTGAGGAATGGGGAATGGTGGAAACCCTTGAGGGGCAGGTGTGCAAGATAGCAGATATCATCGCTTATATCAACCATGACATCGGTGATGCGGTAAGAGCGGGCATTATCACCGAACAAGACCTCCCTCGCTCTGCGGTCACCGTTTTGGGCTCATCCCATTCTGAGAGAATAAATAGCCTGGTCTTGGATGTCATTAATTGTTCATGGGAAAAGCCTGTCATTAGCATGAGCCCTGAGGTAGTGGAGGTGGCAAACATCCTGCGTCAGTTTCTCTTTGACCGGGTATATAGCGTGGCCAGAGAGGAAGCGGAGCGTGCCCGAGAGGTGGTATGCCTCCTCTATAGGCACTTCATTGAGCACGAGGAAATGCTTCCCCAGGAGTATGCCTTGCGGGATGATAATTTGGAGCGTAAGGTTGTTGACTACATTGCCGGTATGACCGATAATTACGCCCTTCGCCTAGCGGAGGAGTTGAATGAGCGCTATCGATGAGATAAAACAGAAATTGGACATCGTGGATGTGGTCTCGGATTATGCTACCCTGAAGAAGTCAGGGCGTAACTTTAAGGCTCTCTGTCCCTTTCACACCGAGAAGACCCCCTCCTTCTTCGTCTTCCCCGAGCGCCAGAGCTGGCGCTGCTTTGGCAGCTGCGCCACCGGCGGCGACATCTTTTCCTTTGTTATGAAACAGGAGGGTATTGACTTCGGCCAGGCGCTCCGGCTTCTGGCGGAGAGGGCAGGGGTAACTCTGGTGTCGAAACAAAAGGAGAGGGCCGAAGAAAAGCAATGGGAAAGGCTTTATCAGGCAAACGAGGCTGCCGCCCTCTTTTACCATCATTTGCTTTTGAACACCAAGGGCGCTCAAATAGCGAGGAGCCACCTTGCTGGGAGAGGCATCTCCCCTGAGACCGTGGAAAGTTTTCAGCTGGGGTTCAGCCCTGATAGCTGGGATGGTTTGCTTAAGCATCTGGTAAATAGCGGCTATGGTGAGGATGAGCTTTTGGCTGCGGGCCTGATTGTGGAAAAGGAGGGCGGGGGGAGGCGCGACCTATTTCGAAATCGGCTCATGTTTCCGATAAGGAACGTCGAGGGGAAGGTTGTTGGCTTTGGCGGCCGTGCCCTGGATGACACCAAGCCCAAATATCTTAACTCCCCGCAAACGGCGATCTTCGATAAAAGTGGTATTCTCTATGGCATTGACCGCGCCCAGGGAGCGATCAGGGAGCAGGGCCTGGCTATTATAGTGGAGGGCTATACCGATGTTCTCACCGCTCATCAGCAGGGCATGACCAATGTGGTTGCTTCCATGGGCACCTCCCTCACCGAGAAACAGGTGAGGCTGGTTAAGGGGCTCACCAGAAACCTGACCCTGGCGCTGGATGCCGATGCCGCAGGGAAGGAAGCCACCCTTCGTGGTCTGGAGATCGCCAGGCAGGCGTTCACCGAGCGGCAGACCTCATTGCCCGATTGGCTGGGAGCGGGTTCCAAGCTAAGAGCAAGCCTGAAAATTATTCTTTTACCCGGGGGTAAGGACCCCGATGACGTGATCAGGGAGAGCCCTGAAACCTGGAGAGGGCTGGTTGAAGAGGCATCGTCTGTAATGGACTACTTGTTCAAAGCAGTAACATCCAAGCTCGACCTAAACAAGGAGGAGGACAAAGCAATTGCTGCCGAGCAGCTTTTGCCCCTCATTTCGGAGATCGAGGATGGTATGGAGCGGGAGCTTTACCTGAAAAGGCTCGCCGGCTTGGTTGGAGTGGAGGAAAAGATCCTAGCCGGCAAAGCAGCCAGGCTGCGACCCACGGAAAGGGAAAAAACCAAAAGGGCGGGGCGTAAGGTAGTATCGCTCCCCTCAGCAAAGCTCCTGCATCATCCGCTAGAGGAATATTGCCTCTGCCTGTTACTTCAGCATCCAGAGCTGAGGGAAAGGGGCGAGCAGCTTTTGCCTGAATACTTTGAAAGCACGGAAAATCGCGAGTTTTTCCTTGCCTGGCGTGATTCCCCAGGGATGGAGATGATGCGCCACAGCCTCGATTTTAATCTTCATGAGCATCTCGACTCCTTGATGACCAGGGCGCTGCCCCCTCTCAGTGAGAGGGAACTGGAGATCGCCTTTGCCGATTGCCTGCAGCGGTTGGAGGAGCAAAGGCTGAGGCGGTTAAAAGCGATCGAGGAGGTGCTCATTTCAGAGGCGGAGTCCGAGGGTGATGAAGAAGAGGTTCGGGCACTACTTGAGAAGGCGTTAGCACCAAGCGCCCAACTACGGCAACTTTTCCTTGCCCGAAAACGAGAGCGAAAAGGAGCATAGCTATGAGCTTGGGAGAGAGCGAATATCTAAAGAAGCTTGGCCCGAGGAAAAAGGGCATTGGCGATTCAGAAGACTTCCCTAAATTGGAGCCAGATCGAGATCTGGATCAATTGGAGGACATATACCACGCCCTATCCGATAGTGACACGATTGTTGAGGAAGTGAAACTTTCAGAAGAGGGGCCAGCCGAAGCTGAGGAATGGGAGGACGAGCCAAAACCCGAAATTGAGCCCGAGATAGAGCTGGAACCGGCACTGGAGCTGGCTGAGCAAGAGGTCATTGATGACCCGGTGCGCATATACCTTCGTGAGATCGGCAGGGTATCGCTTTTGAGTGCTGATGATGAGAAGTTCCTGGCGAGCAAGATGGAATTGGATAGGCACGTAAACAAGATTGAAAGGGATTGGTCGGCTAAATTTGGCAAACCAGCCTCAGCCAGCGATGTCTTGGTCACTGTCCTGGAGCGCCTTTGCCAGTCTTCACCTCTTGTTGATATCGTGGTTCAAGAGCTTCGCTTGCCTCCCTCAGCGAGTCTCCGCGAGCTAGTCTCCAACCCCAAGCTCCGCGCTGCTATCGATGGCCAGGCCAATGAGCAACTAATAGCGACCATTACCGAAAGGACAGGCCAAACTTCATTCGAGGTCGAACGAGCACTGGTGAAGCTCTCGCTGGATAGCCGCCTGTTACCGCCAGCAATTCTGGAGGTCCTGGGTGACAAAACCCTCGCCGAGATAAGCGCCCAATTGCATCAGCCCCAGTTCCTTGCTCCCCTCCAGGCTAAAGAGAGAGAGATGGAAACATATCTGGAGATGATCGACCGCGAGGCGGCAAGGGCGGAAAAGCACCTTACCGAGGCCAACCTGCGACTGGTTGTTAGCATAGCCAAGAAGTACATCGGCCGCGGGATGTCTCTCCTCGACCTGATTCAAGAGGGTAACATCGGGCTGATCCGGGCGGTGGAGAAGTTCGATTATCGCAGGGGCTACAAATTCAGCACCTACGCCACTTGGTGGATCAGGCAGGCGATCACCCGGGCTATCGCCGACCAAGCGCGCACCATCCGCATCCCGGTTCACATGGTGGAGACCATCAACAAGCTGCTTCGCATTACCCGACGCCTGGTCCAGGAATACGGGCGAGAGCCTACCAGCGAGGAGATCGGAAAGGGGATGGAGCTCGCCCCGGAAAAGGTGAGAGACATCATGAAGGTGTCCCAGGAGCCAGTATCGCTAGAGACCCCGGTTGGGGAGGAGGAGGATAGCCATCTTGGCGACTTCATTGAGGATCGCGGCGCCAAGGCACCTCCTGAGGTGGCCTCTCACCAGCTTCTTAGAGAGCAGATCGATGATGTGCTTTCCACTCTCAATCCCAGGGAGCGCAGGGTGCTGCAACTTAGATTTGGCCTTGACAACGGGCGCAGCCGCACCCTGGAGGAGGTGGGCCGGGAGTTTGGGGTCACTAGAGAGCGCATTCGCCAGATCGAGGCCAAGGCGTTGAGGAAGCTGCGCCACCCCAGTCGCTCAAAGAAGCTCAAAGATTATTTAGAGTAGGGCGATTTTGCAGGCGATAAGAACTATCTTCCTCTTCTTTGGCGCTGTTTTCGCTTTGTTGTTAATCGCTATCGGCATTGGTGGTTATCTCATCACTGGTCCCGCAGCCAGGGAGGTGGAGGCTAACCCGATACCGGTAACCGAGGAAGCAGCACAAAGATTGGACGACAAGATTCACGCCCTGGAACAGGAGATAGACCAAGCCTCTGCTATGGGGGTGCATAGCCGGGTGACCCTGGTTATCACCGAGGAGGAAGCCACCTCCAAGGTAAAGGCGCTTGCCGATGAGGGAAAAACCGGAATCGACATTGACTATGTTCAGATCCATTTCATTGATGGCAGGGTGCATGCCTTTGCCAAGATCGATCTTCTCATGAACTTACAGGTGGCGCTTCAAGCTGAAATAGAGGTCAATGACGGAAAACCTGATATCAAAATTGTGAGCCTCGATCTGGGTCGGGTTTCCGTCCCCAAAACGCTAATCGGCCAGGTGATGAGAGCGGTTATGAGGATGGCAGACAAGAGGCTGGAAGAGGAGATCGACATAGAATTAGAGCAAATCACCATTGGGAACGGTCAGATGATCGTTACCGGGGTAACTAAATAGCATTTGTCTAACGGAGCATATCGAGCCGGATCTTCCCCCGCGCTGATGCCATTTGCTTCACCAGCTTTTGCGTCTGGCGAAACTGATTTAGGAGTTGATTGACATCCTGTGATGTAGTGCCACTGCCTCGAGCGATGCGACGTTTTCGGCTGCCATCGATAATGTCGGGGTTGCGGCGCTCTTCGGGGGTCATGGATAAGATTATAGCCTTTATCCTTTTGATTTTCCTTTCATCCACCTCAATGGGGGCGCGGCGAGCGATGGCGGAAAGCCCGGGGATCATCTCCATCAATTGAGTTAAAGGCCCCATCTTCTGCACCTGCTCCAGTTGCCCTAAAAAGTCCTCAAGGTCGAGGGTGCCATGGCGCAGCTTCTTCTCCAGCTTTCTTGTCTGCTCTTCATCAAGGGTCTTCTCCGCCTTTTCGATCAGGGTAAGCATATCCCCCATGCCTAGGATGCGCGATGCCAAACGGTCAGCGTGGAAAATTTCGAAGGCATCTGTCTTCTCACCGGTTCCAATGAACTTGATCGGCACCCCGGTAACTGCTTTGATGGATAGGGCTGCCCCGCCTCGAGCATCGCCATCCATTTTAGTCAGGATCAGCCCGGTGAGACCAACTCTGGCGTGGAATTCCCCGGCGGCACGCACTGCGTCTTGCCCGGTCATGGCATCCACGACCAGGAGCACCTCTGAGGGTTTGAGTTCCCGTTTCATCGCCGCTACCTCCTCCATCATGGCTTCATCGACGTGGAGGCGACCTCCGGTGTCGGCGATAACCCAGGCGCAAGCCAGCTCTGTGGCCCGCTTCAGGGCATGGGCACAGATAGAAACCGGCTTTGATGAGATGTCTTCCCTGTAGACCGGGATGTCGAACTGGTTCCCCAGGACCACAAGCTGCTCTATGGCCGCAGGTCGGCGCAAGTCGGCGGCGACGAGCAGAGGGCGCTGCCCCGAGCTTTTCAGGTGCAGGGCTAGCTTTGCCGCAGTAGTTGTTTTTCCCGAGCCCTGGAGCCCGACCAGCATCACCATCGTTGGCGGATGGCTGGCCTGGGCCAGATGGGTGGGGCCCCCGCCCAAAATAGCAATAAGCTCCTCATTGACAATCTTTATTACCTGCTGGGCCGGGGTCAGGCTTTCCAGAACCTGGGCTTCCAGGGAGCGCTCCCGCACCTTGGCGATGAAATCCTTCACCACCCTGAAGTTGACATCGGCCTCGAGCAGGGCAAGCCTCACCTCCCTGAGCGCCTCATCAATGTCCCTCTCCTTGAGACTGCCCTTGCTGCTCAAGCGGCTAAAAACGCTGCTCAGCTTTTGCGACAAAACCTCAAACATTTGCCACCTAAGTTAATATATTAATTGCCATAGCCCCGGTGGTCAAGTGGGATAAAAAGCTCACTTAAACCCAAACTCTGGGTCGTGGTAAAATAGAGCGCGATGGTTTTGGGGGCGATTATGTCTTCACTAACTTTCTATGGCGGGATAGGGGAAGTTGGGGGCAACAAAATCCTCCTCGAGGATGGTGGCAAAAGGCTCTGGCTTGACTTCGGCATGAGTTTCACTCAGGCGAGTAAGTATTTTGCCGAGTTCTTGCAGCCCAAAAAATATAACGGGGTGCTCGATTTTCTAGAGATGGACCTGTTGCCCCGGCTATCGGATATGGGAGGTTTTTATCGCCAGGATTATCTCGCCCACTCGGGCATCGAGACCTGGGATCAAGCAGCCTACGACGCCGTTTTCCTCAGCCACGCCCACGCCGATCATTCCTTCTATATCCACTTCCTGAGGAAAGAGATTCCCATTTTCGCCTCCGAAGTCACGAGGCAGATTCTGACAGCCGTTGAAAACACCTCAACTTCAGGCCTTACCGATTTTCTGACCTATAAGGAGACCTTTAAGCTAAGGCCAAAGAAAACTGGGGGGCAGATGAGGGTCAAGGGCGAAGAGGCGAAGACCGCTCGCGATTTCAGGGTGATTGAGGAGCGGGCGGTTATCGGCGAGGTTGCTATTGAAGCCTTGCCGGTAAATCACTCTATCCCCGGGGCATTGGGCTTCATCATCCATACCTCAGCCGGGGCAGTGGTTTACACCGGTGACCTCAGGTTTCACGGCTATGGTGGTGAGCTGAGCACAAGGTTTGTTGAGCGGGCAGCTGAGATAAAGCCCATCGCCCTAATCTGCGAGGGAACGCGCATCGAGGAAGCGGAGAGCCACACCGAGCAAGAGGTGCAGGACGTGGCGGGCAAGCTAGTCCGAGATACCAGGAACCTGGTCATCGTCAATTATCCCTGGAAGGACATAGAGCGGATGAGAAGCTTCTATGAGGTGGCAAAAAGCAGCGGGCGCAGGCTGGCAGTTAGCTTGAAACAGGCGCATTTGCTTAAGTTGCTCGAGGGCACTGATGCCCAGGCACCTTCGTTAGATGACGAGCATATTGCCATTTACATTGACAGAAAGAATTGGGGGTTGATCACAAAGCCCCATTATCCAAGGGATATCGTGGAGCAAGACTACGAGGCTTGGGAGCGTGAATTTTTGGATCACCCTAATGCTGTCACCTGCGAGGATATTCACCGCCATCAGAGTGAATTCATCGTCAGGATCGATTTCTTTGACCTGGCAGACCTCATCGACATCAGGCCAGCGGAGGGCTCCTGCTATATTCGCTCGGTCACCGAGCCCCACGATGATGAGGATTTCATTGAACTGCAGCGGGTAGAAAACTGGCTAGAGCATTTCGAACTCTATCCTTACCAGCAAATCCACGCCTCAGGGCACGCCTCAGGACCGGAGCTTAAGAAGCTGATAGCCGAAATAAATCCCAAAGCGGTATTCCCCATTCATACCGAGAAGCCGGAGCGATTTCAGGATGTTGTCCCCAAGGGGATAAGGGTGGTCGTGCCTGAGAAAGGGATGCGATATCGCTTGGACTAGCGTCATCGGATATTGACCACCACTGCCCCGGGTGCCACAATGGGGGAGCCTTGTTGAGGAGGGTAATATGATTCCCATTAAGCTGGCGCTCAAGAACTTCATGTGCTATCGGGATAATGTGCCTCCCCTTTCCTTTGCTGGCATTCATGTCGCTTGCCTCTGTGGTGACAATGGCAAGGGAAAGTCTGCGCTCCTTGATGCTATTACCTGGGCGCTCTGGGGCAAGGCGAGGGCAAAAAGCGATGATGAGCTCATCAATGTGGGCAGGACGGAGATGGAGGTGGAGTTTGAGTTCGCTTCGGGTCAAGATCGCTACCGGGTGATTCGCAAGCGGTCTAAACCAAGGGTGAACCGACCGGGGCATTCCCTCCTCGACATTCAGATAGCAACCGAGCACGGCTTCAGGTCAATCGCGGGGAACTCTATTCGGGAGACGCAGCACAAGATCATCGAAATCCTGCGCATGGACTACGATACCTTCATCAACAGTGCCTTTTTGCTCCAGGGTCGTGCCGATGAGTTCACCAAGAAGGAGCCAAGCAAGCGCAAGGAAATCCTAGCCTATATCCTAGGCCTTTCCTTCTACGATGAGCTGGAGGAGCAGGCCAAAATCCACGCCCGGGAAAGGGAGAGCCGGTGCCGGGAGCTTTCCAGCGCTATTGCTGAGATCGACAGCGAACTTGCCCGCAGGGGGGAATATGAGGCAGAGCTCAGCGGGGTGCGGGAGGCCATTGCTGAATTGGAAACGGACTTGGAGAAACAGGAAGGCAGGGTCAATGCCCTCAGGGAGCGGAAGCGGGAGCTCGATCTTAAGGGGGAACAATTGACGGAGGCAGAGAGGCGTATTTCTCAGGCCGAGAAAGAGCTTGTCTACCTGAAGAGCAAGGCTGAAGAACATCGAGACAAGGTCAAAGGTTATGAGAAGGTCATCAGCGAGCGACTGGCTATCGAGGAAGGATTTCAAAGGCTTCTGGAAGCGAAGAGGGAAAATGA
>Ga0315296_10004251_pt1 | contig 11719 bp, 7 predicted proteins | sample YL17G14_18_MG_FD_203921 | JGI IMG/M metagenome (GOLD analysis project Ga0315296, IMG submission 203921) | Sediment microbial communities from Yellowstone Lake, YNP, Wyoming, USA - YL17G14_18 | ecosystem: Environmental > Aquatic > Freshwater > Lake > Sediment | place: USA: Wyoming | collected...
GTGGGGATCCTGACTGCCGGCACCTCGGACGTCCCGGCGGCCGAGGAAGCCGCTTTGCTGTGCCACGAGATGGGCTGCACCGTCTACACGGCGTACGACGTCGGCGTGGCCGGACTGCACCGCCTGTTCGACCCGCTGCACAAGATGCTGGACGAGATTCAGGTGGACGTGCTGATCGTGGCTGCCGGCATGGACGGCGCCCTGCCGTCGGTCGTGGCCGGCCTGGCCGACGTGCCCGTCATCGGCCTTCCCACCTCCGTCGGCTATGGCCTGGGAGGGGGCGGCCAGGCGGCTCTCTACTCCATGCTGCAGACCTGTGCCCCCGGCCTGAGCGTGGTCAACATCGACAACGGCATCGGCGCCGGGGCGGTCGCCGGGCTGATCGCCAACCGTGTTGCTGCCTGCCGGTCCGTTTCAGAGGAAGGGAGCTCATGAGTCGAGTCCTCTATGTCGACCTCTTTTCTGGCGCCAGCGGTGACATGCTGCTGGGGGCGCTGCTCGACCTCGGCCTGCCGATCGACCAGTTGCGGGCTGGACTGGCCAACATGGACCTCCCAGGGTATCAGATCGAGGTTGAGCCGCAGGTCCGCCATGGAATCAGCGGGACCAGGGCGCACGTGCGCGACCTGGCACGGGCCTGCCCGGCCCGCTACCTGGCCGACGTCCGGCAGATGATCGGCCGGAGTACCCTTTCTCCCCAGGTGCAGTCTCTGAGCATGGCCGTCTTCGAGCGTCTGGCTCGGGTCGAGGCCCGCATTCACGGCTTGGCCTTGGAAGAAGTGCATTTTCACGAGCTCAGTGCCGTGGACAGTATTGTGGACATCGTCGGGTTTGCAGTGGGGCTGGGGTTACTCGGAGTGGAGAAGGTGTTTGCCTCTGCCGTGCCGTTGGGCAGCGGGACGATCGAGACCGAGCACGGGCTCCTCCCGGTTCCTGCGCCGGCCACACTGGCCCTGCTGGTGGAGGTAGGCGCTCCCACCTGCGCCCACCCGGCGCGGACGGAGATCGTCACGCCCACGGCGGCGGCGCTCCTGGCCGAGCTCGCCACCTTTGCCTATCCGGCTATGCGGGTCCAGGCAATCGGCTACGGCTTCGGACAAAAGGAGTTTCCCTGGGCCAATGCCGTGAGGGTTTGGCTGGGCGACGTGGAAGCGCCGGCCGGGAAGCCCTGCGACCAGGTAGTCCTGCTGGAATGCAACCTGGACAACGCCACCGGCGAGACGCTGGGCTATGCGCTGGAGCGCCTGTTCGCCGCCGGTGCGCTGGACGTGTGGTTTACCCCGGTGCAGATGAAGAAGAACCGGGCGGGGACGCTCCTCTCGGCGCTGGTCCGGCCCGACCAGGTGGAGTCTGTGGCGCAGGTGTTCCTGCGTGAGACTCCCACCCTGGGGCTGCGGCTTTCGCCGCCCCTGGAGCGCATCGTGGCCGAGAGGCGCCTGCGGGAAGTCGAGACCCCCTGGGGAAAGGTGCAGGTGAAGGAGAAATGGCTGGCCGGGGAGCGGATCAGTATCTCGCCGGAGTACGAGGACTGTGCCCGCATTGCGCGGGCCCAGGGCATCCCGCTCCAACAGGTATTCGAGGTGGTGAGGGAAGCGGCGAGCTAGCCACTGCCTGCCTCTCGGGGCAGCCCCTGGAGGTCGCCTGCCCCGTCATTGCCGCCGGCCGGCCATGAGCAGGCGCATCCCGTTGAAGGTGACCAGCAGAGATGCCCCCATGTCGGCAAGGACGGCCATCCAGAGGGTAGCGTAGCCGGCCACGGCCAGTCCGAGGAAGAGCGCCTTCAGCCCCAGCGAGAAGGCGATGTTCTGGGCGATGATCCGCCGGGTATGCCGGCCCAGCCGGATCACCCAGGGCAGGCGGGCCAGGTCGCCGGTCATCAGCGCCACGTCGGCCGTCTCCAATGCGGTGTCGTTGCCCATGACGCCCATGGCCACCCCAACGGTGGCGCGGGCCAGCGCCGGCGCGTCATTGACCCCATCCCCGACCATCCCCACCTCCCCCAGGCGATGGAGCAGTGCCGCCACCGCGTCCACCTTCTGCTCCGGCAGCAGGTTGGCCCGCACGTCGTCCACCCCGGTCGCCCGGGCGACTGCCTCGGCGGTGGGGCGGTTGTCCCCGCTGAGCATGACCACATGCTCGATCCCGGCACGGTGCAGCTCGGCAACCACCTCGCGGCCCTGTGGGCGCACGGTGTCGGCCAGGGCCAGGACGCCCCAGACCTCGCTCTCGGTGCCCACCAGGATGGCGGTCCGGCCGGCCGCCTCCAGGTCATACACCTCCTGGCAGACGGCACCCGGATGCCCGCCCCAGGCTTCAAAGAAGGTGTGGTTGCCGGCGTAGAAACGTGTCTCCCCAACGAGGGCGGTGGCACCCCGCCCGGTGAGATCCTGGACGTCCTGTGCCGGGGGGTACTCCAGGCCACGGTGGTGCGCTTCGTGCACGATAGCCCGGGCCAGTGGGTGGGAGGAGTGTGCTTCCACCGCGGCGGCGATCCGCAGCACGTCCTCCGGGCTGCGGCCGTTGTAGGGGATGACCGCGACCACGGCCGGCCGGCCCTCGGTGAGCGTGCCGGTCTTGTCCAGCGCCAGCGCGCGCAGCCGGCCCAGCGCTTCCAGGTAGGCCCCTCCTTTGATCAGCACGCCCTGGCGGGCGGCTACGCCGATGGCCGAGGCGATCGCCACCGGCGTAGAGAGCACCAGTGCGCAGGGGCAGGCGATTACCAGCAGCACCAACGCCCGGTAGATCCACTCGTGCCAGGGAGCGTGCAGGAGCAGCGGGGGAAGGGCGGCCACCAGCACGGCCCCGCCGACCACGGCGGGGGTATAGATGCGGGCGAAGCGGTCCACGAAACGCTGCGCCGGGGCTTTGCGCCCTTGGGCTTCCTCGACCAGGGCGATGATGTGGGCCAGGGTGCTGTCCTGGGCGGCCCGGGTCACCCGCACGACCAGCATACCCTCTCCGTTCAGCGTGCCGGCGTAGACGGGGTCCCCGGGGCCCTTGTCCGCCGGGATGCTCTCGCCGGTGATGGGCGCCTGGTCCACGGCGGAGTGCCCCTCCACCACCTCGCCGTCGGCGGGGATGCGCTCGGCCGGCCGCACGCGGATACGGTCCCCCACCTGCAGGGCTCCCACCCGGACCCGCTCCTCGCCCCCGTCCACCAGGCGGGTCGCCTCCTGGGGGGAGAGGTCCATGAGGCCGCGGATGGCCCGGCGGGTGCGGTCCATGGTGTAGCGCTCCAGCAGCTCGCCGACGGCGAAGAGAAAGAGGGCCACCGCCCCTTCGGCCCATTCCCCCACGGCCATTGCCCCCAGGCCGGCCAGCGACATGAGCACGTTCATGTCCGGGCTGCGGGTTGTGCGCAGGGCGGCCCAGCCGGCCCGGGCCACCGGGATGCCGGCCAGCACGGTGGCCAGGGCAAAGGCCATGTTGCGTACCCACAGGGGAAGGCCCCAGGAGGGCAGGATCGCGCCCAGCACGAGGAACAGACCCGACCCGATGGCCCAGCGGCTGATCCGGTCGCGACGCAGGAAAGAGAGGAACCCGCCCTGGGGCCGCCCCGTGCCCCCCGGCAGGGCGTTCTGCAGCCGGGCCTGGTAGCCCAGCTGGTGCACCCGGGCCTCGATGGCCTGGACCATCTCGGCTTGATCGCCTGCGTGCACCTCCATACGGGCCGTGGCAAAGTTCAGGCGGACCTCGCGGACGCCGGGCAATGCGGTGACGCCCTTTTCGATCTTGACCGCGCAATCGGCGCAGTCCATGCCCTCGACCTGGAAGAGCCAGGTCTTCTCTCCCGGTGCGTCTCGCTGCATCATGAGGTGCAGCCTCCGTTCAGCACGTAGATGGTCGCCGGTCTCCCCAGGACGGAAACGGGATAGCTCTCGGCCAGGAGGAGATCCGGACGTCGAGCCAGGTTATCGCCCACCAGCCGGCGTTCACTGGTGAGGATGGCCATGCGGCCGTCTGGCTTTAGCACCCGGCCGGCCTCGGCAAAGAAGCGCTCGTACAGAAGGACATTCTCCTCGGGGCTGCCGATTTTCCGCCCAAAGGGCAGGTTCGTCACGATCCGGTCGACGGATCCCGGATTCAGGGGGAGGTCGGTCGCATCCCACCGCGCCAGGCCGATGGGCTGGTACCTGGACCCGACGTTTTGCTTCACCGCCTCGATGGCTGCCGGATCGATGTCTCCTCCAAGCAGCATCCCATATCGGCCGGAGAGAGCGCGCTCGATCAACAGCGTTCCGCTGCCGCAGAAGGGGTCCAGGAATACATCCTCCAGCCCGGGATCGCTCAGGAGTACCAGGGAAAAGGCTGCGGATGGCCTCAGCGAGGCCAGGCGGTGTTGCGATTGATAGCCGCGGTGGCGCATCGATTCGTCGGAAAGGCGCAGCCCCAGGAGGGCCTCGCTGCCGAGGAGGTTCAGCCCAGGCGATCGGCCCGAACCCGGGCAACGCATGGGCATAGTATCGCTGCACCACAGGCGGGCTCCAGCGTCGTTGGTCCTTCGTCGTTCGTCTTGGTTACGTCCCCTGGCTCAGCCGCACCAGTTCCTGCAGGTCGCTTTCCAACTGCTTCATCTCTTGCCCGTAGCAGGCCCAGTCTCCCACCTGCAGGCACTTCTGGGCAGCCAGGTAGTGTTCCTGGGCGGAGTGGGCCAGTTCCTCCCATCCCCGCTCCGTCGGCGTGGGCCCCTGGCCGGTCAAGACCTGCCGGAGGGCCTCGTCCAACGTCTCGGCCATGGCGATCCGGTTCCCGTAGGCCACGATCACCCGCCGCAGCTCGGGGATCTGCCCGGTCTCCGCCTGCAGGTACAGCGGCCTCACGTAGAGCAGGTTGTGCTCGATCGGGATGACCAACAGGTTCCCCTGGATGACCCGCGAACCGTACTGCCCCCACAGGGTCAACTGCTGGGAGATGAGCGGGTCCTGGTTGATCCGTGCTTCGATCTGGAAGGGACCGTAGACCAGGCTCTGCTTGGGGAACTTGAAGACACCCAGTTTCCCATAGTCGTCGCCGTCGCACTGGACGTGCATCCAGGCGATCATGTTGTCCCGGTTGGCCGGGGTGAAGGGGACCATCAGGAAAAACTCCTGCTGCTCCCAGCCGGGGAGGCTCATAATGACATAATAGCTGTCAATCAACCTTTGGTCCCCCAGGTAGGTCTCCTGGGCGAACTGCCAGGCGTCTTCCTTGTTGTAGAAGACCTGGGGATCGTGCATGTGGTAGGTGGCGTAGATGTGGGTTTGGATGCGGAACATGTCCTCCGGGTAGCGCCAGTGGGCGCGCAGGCCGGCCGGCATCTCCGAGACCGGCCGGAACAGGCTGGGAAAGATCCGGGAGTAGGTCTGGATCAGCGGATCGCCCGGGTCGACGACGTAAAAGGTCGTCGTGCCTTCGTAGGGATCCACGACCACTTTCACGGCGTTGCGGATGTAGTTGATGTCCTCGTAGGGCTCCGAGTAGGGATAGAGGCTGCTGACGGTGTAGGCGTCCTGCAGCCAGTAGAGCTTGCCGTCCAGGATGACCGGGTAGGGGTCATAGTCGTACTTCAGGAAGGGGGCGAGCGTGCCAACACGCTCCTCGATGGTGCGAAGGTAGAGGATCCGGCTCTGCGGGGTCATGTACTTACTGACCAGGATGGGCAGATCGCCGAAGCGGATGGCGAAGAGGAGCCGCCGGAAGAAGGTCCCCATGGGCACCCCGTCGCTTCCCTGGTAGCGCGTGTAGACGTTGTCGTCGCCCCTGGGATAGTCGAACTCCTCGGTGGTGGTACCGACGACAATGTAGTTGTCGGTCTCTTCGCCGATGTAGATCTCCGGGCGGGTCAGTGCCAGTTCGGGGTATTCCGTTTGCGGAGGAACGTCGCGAATGAAGAAGCAGGGCTGCCCCTCGGCACAGGTCTCGTTCACCGGGCTGAGGACCACGCCGTAGCCGTGGGTATAGAGGAGGTGCCGGTTGACCCAGGTCTGGGCCTCCTCGGTCAGCTCGTCCACCGAGAGTTCGCGCACGGACAGTTCCACCTCGCGGTACTGCCCACCCAGGGTGTAGCGCTCCACGTCCACGTCGTGAAAGTTGTAATAGAGACGGATCTCCTGCAGTTGGCTGTAGGTGTCGTAAAGGGGCCGGTGGTCCCAGAGGCGGATGTTGCCAATGGTTCCCTGGTTCCGGTTGATCACGTCCATGTTCAGCGTCTGGGTGACCGGGTAAGCGACTTCCTCGACTCCGTCCAGCCGGTAGGCGGAGAGGGTGTTGCTGATGCTGTACTGGATGTAGGGGCGCTCCACAGCCAGTTCGCTGGGGCGCACGCGGAACGTCTGCACCAGGGCGGGGTAAACCGTGCTCAGGAGCAGCAGACTGGCCAGCCAGAGGCTGGCCCCGGCGATCAGCAGGCCCCAGGTGCGCCGCCAGAGGTTGATCAGCAGGAGGGCGGCGCAGCCGAGGACGATCCAGGTCAGGACGCTGTAAGCCGGCCAGCGGGCGTGCACGTCGGCGTACCCGGCCCCAAAGGCCACGCCGTGGCGAGAATAGAGCAGGAGGGAGATCTTCAGCCGGTAGTCCCAGGCCTTGACCAGGAGGAAGAGGACCCCCAGGACGGAGAGGTGGGCCAGCGGCCGGGGGGGAAAGCGGCCCCGGCGCAGCCCGATCAGGTAGATCGCGGCCGTGAAGATCAGCCCCAGGACGGCCAACCAGAGCAACGTGTTCTTCAAGTCCAACAGCATGTTCAGCCGGAAAAGGTAGAAGCCCAGATCGCGGTGGAAGAGGGGGTCCGTTTTTCCCACCTCAGCCGCGTGGAAGAAGCGCAGAACCCGCATCCAGCGGCCCTGGCCGAAGGAGCCGAAGGCCAGGCCGGCGACCGCAGCGGTCAGCCAGATGAGCGCCGGGGCGACCCGCCTGCGCCAGAGCGCCGCCACGCGGATCCGTTCCTCGTCCAGCCACTCCCGCTGGGGCAGCCAGCGCAGGGCCAGGCGCATGGTCCCACCGAGGAAGAGGGCAGCGAACGTCCCTACGCCCAGGAACAGCACCAGCCGGGTCCAGAGCTGGGTGGTGAAGACGGGGCCGTAGCCCAACTGGCGGAACCAGAGCCAGTCGGTGTACAGGCGTACGCCGACGGTCAGAAACAGGATCAGGAACAACAGGACCATGGCGGCGACGATCCAGCCCCACGCCTTCCCGACCGAGACTTTCCTGGTCCAGATCCCCCGCCGCCGCAAGTAGACGACCAGGCCGGCCGCCGTCGCCGCTACCACCAGGAAGAGGACGACGGGCCATGCTCGGGCAGCCATCAGAATGAAGATGGTCAGCGCAGTCGAGGTGATGGCCACCGAGATCAGTTGACGACGTTTCTTGTGGTCCATGGCTAGCCTCCTCGTATCTTTCGGCGATCAGCGGTTGGCTGAACCGCTACTCCTGGCGGTCCAGCCTCCGGGCAATGCCGACTGCCAGCCTGGCAGCCCGCTCGAGCAGTTCGGGCTGGACGTTCTCCAGCCGATCGGTTGTCCAATGCCAGTGGGGCAGCCGGCCGTCCTCCAGGGCCATCAGAGTGAGGGTGCGGAAGCGGCGCACCAGGGCTACCTGGGCATCGGTGTTGATCGTGTGGAAGGTGCGCGGATCGGCGTCGATGCCGATGTCGGCCGCGTCGGCCTGGCTGGCCAACGACAGCAGGAACGAATCGGCCCGGTGCTTCCAGAGCATTCCCTCCTGGACGACGACGCTGAGCTCTCCTTGCCCCAGGCTGTCCAGGTTGAGGACGAAGGTATTCGCGCGGGGAAAAGGATAGTGCTGCAGGAAGCTCCGCACCCCGTGCTGGCCCGACTCCTCGCATCCGGTGGCCACAAACCAGAGGTCGGTGTGCTGCAGATTGTCCAGCTCCTCGGCCAGGCGGACCAAGACGGCCACGCCGGAGGCGTCGTCGTTGGCCCCAGGGACGTGGCGCATGAAGATCTCCCGGTGGAGGATGCTCAGCAAGCCCAGGCCCAGGTATGCGGCCGGGAGCATCTGGGCGTACCAGAGCCAGGGCGTACCCAACCCCCAGCCCAGGCCGACCCAGAGGGGCAAGGAGGCCATCGCGGCGACCGCTACCAGGAAAAGGCGGCGGAAACCCCCGGCCAGGCGGGGGTGGAAGAAGAGAGCGGCCCGCGACGAGTCCAGGTGGGCCAGGATGACCAGGTGTTGGCGGGGCTCGCGGGCGGCCGGCCGCGTCCCGACGACGTTCTGGCTCTTTCCCCTGGGCAGCCAGGAGGAGACGGCGGGGAACGACAGGCTCTCCAGGACAAAGCCGGCCAGGGCCAGCAGGCTGAGGGCGAGGGCGGCCGGCCGGCTGAAGGAATAGAGGAGGGGAGTGAGGGCAGAGAGGAGGCAGAGCAGGCCATAGGGCAGGCTGCAGGTGGAAACGGCGCGAAAGGTCTGTACATCCACGTCCAGGCCGGCCTGGCGCATCCTGGCATTGACGTAAGCAGCGGCTTGCGCCTCGGCGGCCGAGGTGGGTGGGCGCGGGCCGATCTCTTCCGCGAGGGCGCGGACCGTCTCCAGCAATTGGTTCATGCGGACCTCCACCTCTGTGCGAGATCACCAAGGAGCGCGGGCCAGAGCCTCCTTGAGCGACTTGATGGCTGGGATCGCGGTCGGATCGGCCCGGTAGAGCATGGCCAGGTAGTAGCTGCTGGCGTCGCCCAGGAGTGCGCTGCTCAGCACCTGGGTCAGGGGGCTCTTGCCCCGGGCAGCCACCGTGCGACAGGGCGTGCCCGCCTCCTCGTAGAGGCGCCGCGTCACCTCCTGGCGCACACGGTTGCGGGGGTGGTCGTGGTCCGAGGTGAGAAAGATTGCCCTCACCTGCCGGGCAAAGCCGGCCGGATTAGCCATTCCCGCTACGGCGTTATGGTCCATCTCCGGTAGTTCCTCACAGACCGCCCACGACTTGCTGTTCTCGTTGAATTGGCCCTTCCAGCGGCGGGCCACCGGGGCGAGCAGGCCGGCCCCGCAGACAAAGGGGAGGCAACCGTACAGCCAGTGGGCCAGCTCCTTGGCCGGGTTGCGGGCCAGGGGCACGCTGGAGGCGATTTCCTCCTGCAGCCGCTCCAGGACGACGATCGCTTCCTCCACGTCAGGGGTGAGGTCAGGCAGGAGGTCCATGCGTGTGAGGGCACCCAGCGGAAGCAGCAGGCCATAGCCGAGCGTTTCGCGGGGTTGAGCCGGGTAAACGAAGGTCAGGGGGGAGATACCCCATTCGTGGGACAACTCAGCCAGGCGGCCTCCCGTGGTGATGACGACCAGCGGCACGCCACGCTCTCGGGCCTCTTTGGCGACCGAGAGCGTTTCCTCCGTATTGCCGGAGTAGCTGCAGGCCAGGATCAGAGTGTGGGGGCCGAAGTAGCCGGGCAGGCCATAGTCCCGCTGGACGAGGAGCGGCACGGTCGCCAGCGGTGCCGCCAGGGCGCAGAGGAGGTCGCCGCCGATCGCCGATCCACCCATGCCGGCCGAGACCACCGCCCGGGGAGAGACAGGCAGGGGAGGCGGGGACCAGGCCATGGCGATCTCCCACGCCCGGCGGCACTGATCGGCCATGTCGAAGAGGCGATTGTAGGCGCCAGCGGGATCGTGCTCCTCGTACACCTGGGGATTGTCCAGATCGGGTGGGGAAACCCGTTCGGCCACGGTTTTCCTCCTTCTCGTTGCTTTCGTGGTGGGTGTGAGCCCTCCACCGCAGGGAAGTATAGCATAGACCCCCAGGCGGTGCAAATCGAACGCCTGGGGGGATAGCGCAATAGACCAGATGGAGTCCCGAACTTGTTCGGGAATTCCCCACCCGCAGGACGGAAACGTCCCCGACAAGTCGGGGACTCCCCACTGCGGCGGGCTCTTGCGCCTGGCAGTCAGGCCTCCCAGGAGTTATCGCGCTATTCCCTGGGAATCGTTCATAGACCCTGGAGTGCGCGGATGGCGGGCCGAGTACGGGCGGGTCCCCGATTGAATGCCGGCCCCGGTGCCGCGAACAGCCCCGGTTGGGCCGTCCGGGGGCCCGCCAAAAGGGATGTCTTGGAGTCATGACCGGTTTTCGTCGAACGCAGGTTGCGCCATCGGCCCAAACCTGGTACAATAGAGCCGGTTGCGCTGAGAGGACGAAACGAGCTGGCCCATGGCCTATATCTTCACCCTGGCGAACCAGAAAGGCGGTGTGGGCAAGACGACCACCGCCGTCAATTTGAGCGCATTCCTGGCCCGACAGGGCTATCGCGTCCTGCTGGTGGACGGCGATCCCCAGGGGAACACCACCACCAGCCTCGGCGTCGCCAAGGGCAATCTGAGGACGACCCTGTACGAGGCGCTGCTGGATCACCTGCCGCTCGATCGCGTCGTCGTCCCTACCGGCCGGGCCAGGCTGGACCTGGTGCCGGCCACGCTGCAGTTGGCCGGGGTCACGGTGGAGCTGCTCTCTCAGGACGGTCGGGAGCACCGCCTGGCCCAGGTGCTGAAGCCATACCAGGAGCTCTACGACTTTGTCTGCATCGACGCTCCCCCGGCCCTGGGGCTGCTCACCGTGAACGCCCTGGTGGCGGCCCAGGGGGTGTTGATCCCGCTGCAGTGTGAGTACCTGGCCATGGAGGGCCTGGCCCAGCTGCTGGGGACCGTCCGGCGCATCCAGGAACACCTGAACCCCCAGCTGCACCTGATTGGTATTCTCATGACCATGTTCGATCAACGGACCCGTCTGTCGCTGGAGATCGTCCTGGAGGTGCAGCGGCACCTGCCGGGACGGATCTTCACCACCGTGATTCCCCGCAACATCCGCCTGGGCGAAGCGCCCAGCCACGGCCGGACGATCTGGGAATACGACCCCCAGTGCCAGGGTGCGGTGGCCTATGGGCTGCTGGGGCGGGAGTTCCTGGCCCGGCTGGGGATGGAGATGCCGTCAGGGCAACAGGAGGGTGCTCATGCCTGAGCGCAGACGATTGGGCCGCGGTCTGGATGCGTTGATCCCAACCTTGGAGGAGAGGCCCGGCGGGGTGCAGGAACTGGCCCTGGAGCAGATCGTGCCGAACCCCCACCAGCCCCGCCTGCAGGAGGATCCCGAGGCCCTGCGCGAATTGGCCGCCTCCATCTCGGCCCACGGGGTGATCCAGCCGGTCATCGTGGCCGAGGTCGCGGGTGCGCTGCCTCCATCCTACCAGATGGTGGCCGGCGAGCGGCGCTGGCGGGCCGCCCGCCTGGCCGGCCTGGCCACCATCCCGGCTATTGTCAAGGAGGTCTCGCCCCGCCAGATGCTGGAACTGGCCCTGGTGGAGAACCTGCAGCGGGAGGACCTCAACCCGCTGGAGGAGGCCGAAGCCTACCGCATGCTGGCGGAGGAATTCGGGCTGAACCACGACGACATCGCCCGGCAGGTTGGGCGGAGCCGGCCGGCCGTCACCAACACCTTGCGCCTGCTGCAGTTGCCCATCGCGGTGCGCGAGGAGGTGCTCACGGGCCAACTGAGCGCCGGCCACGCCCGCGCTCTCCTGGGGCTCCCCTCGCCCCAATCCCAGGTGGAGGCCATGCACCAGGTGCTGCGGCGCGGACTGAGCGTCCGCCAGACCGAGAACCTGGTGCGCAACCTCCTTCGACAGACCCAGCGCAAGGAACGCCCGGCTCCTCCTCTCCAGGCAGAGGTCGCTGAGTTGGAGGCCCGGCTGCGCGAGTCCCTGGGCACCCGCGTCTCCCTGAAGCGGGGGAAAAAAGGCGGACAGTT
>Ga0315296_10004252_pt1 | contig 11717 bp, 12 predicted proteins | sample YL17G14_18_MG_FD_203921 | JGI IMG/M metagenome (GOLD analysis project Ga0315296, IMG submission 203921) | Sediment microbial communities from Yellowstone Lake, YNP, Wyoming, USA - YL17G14_18 | ecosystem: Environmental > Aquatic > Freshwater > Lake > Sediment | place: USA: Wyoming | collected...
GAGGAGCTGTGCCGCGTCTGCGCCTCGACGGGCACCGTGTTCCTGGTCAACACCGGGCTGGCGGCAACGCCTCTCGTGACTTTCGGCAGCGAAGAGCAGAAACAGCGCTTCCTCACCGCCATTGCCTCCGGTCAGAAGCTCGCCGCCTTCGCCTTGACTGAGTCGAACGCCGGCAGCGACCCCGCCGCCCTGCGCACCACGGCAACAAAGAAGGATGGCGGCTACGTCCTCAACGGCTCCAAAATCTTCATCACCAACGGCGCCGAGGCGGACATCGTTCTGACCTTCGCCACGATTGACCGCAATCTGAAACACAAAGGCATTGCCGCTTTCATCGTCGAAAAAGGGATGAAAGGTTTCTCCGTGGGCAAGCGCGAGCACAAGATGGGCATCCGCGGCTCGTCCTGCGTGGAACTTGTCTTTGAAGACTGCTTTGTGCCGGAAGCCAACCGGCTGGGCGGGGAAGGGGAAGGATTCCGCATCGCCATCAGCGCCATCGATGCCAGCCGCGTCGTGGTGGCGGCGCAGGCGGTGGGCATTGCCCAGGGCGCCTTCGAGCGGGCGCTGAGGTACGCCAAGGAGCGCCAGCAGTTCGGACAGCCTATCGCCAACTTCCAGGCAATCCAGTGGATGCTCTCCGATATGGCGACCCAGATTGACGCCGCGCGCTTGCTGACCTATCGCGCCGCCTCTCTGCAGGACAAGAAACAGCCCTTCGTCAAGGAAGCGTCAATGGCTAAGGTCTTCGCCTCCGAAGCGGCGATGTTCGTCACCAGTAAAGCTATCCAGATTTTCGGCGGGTACGGCTATGTCAAGGAATACCCGATGGAGCGCTACCTGCGCGATGCCAAAATCACCGAAATCTACGAAGGCACCTCGGAGATGCAAAGGCTGACCATCGCCCGCCAGCTGATGAAGGAAGCCACTTAGCGGCGGTTTGCAGGACGAAACGCGGATAGAATCCGGGACGTGAGACCCTTCGTCCTTCCACCGAAGGACTCAGGGTGACAGAGGCGCAGGTGTCATTCCGAGCGTAGCGAGGAATCCCGGCAGTGGAGTGCCACCAAACGTTAGCAGGACGGCGGCTCGAAGATTTTGACCAGAACCTCCCCCTCCATCACCACCTCACCGTTCTGGTTGGCGCAGGCGCTCTTGAGGGTGAGGATGCCCCTTTCCTTGCGCATGCCCGTGACTTCCACCTCCGCCCGGACGGTATCGCCAATCCGCACCGGCCTCAGGAATTTGCCGGAAAAGGATAGCAGGACCGGCAGGCCGGGCAGTTTAGCCGCGGCGGCGGAGAGGAAGGACAACGTCAGAATCCCGTGGGCAATCCGGCCCTTGAAAAACGTCCCTTTGGCGAACTCCTCGTCCATGTGGACGGGATTATAGTCGCCGGAGACTTCAGCGAACTTCTTGATATCGTCTTCGGTGACCGTCTTGATGTGGAAGGTCTTTAAGCCGACGCTGATGCGCAAACGGTCGATAAAGGTCTCGTTCTCTGCCATCTCCCCTCCTAAGCCAGGCTGAAGACGGGGCGCACCCCCTCGCCGGCGGAATACTTATCGCCGGGGAAGACATCGTGCCCCGTCGTCACACTCTTGCCGACCAGCTCCATGCCGGCTTTGGTCGGGTCGATGCCCGCCAGATGCCCCATCAGCCATGGCCCTTCCTCCAGCGCGACGAGCACGATGACGTAGGGAACAACCTTCTCCCAGCCCTCCGGGGCGACGTTGTTGGTGGTGAAGGTCTGAATCTTGCCCTTGCCGCTCAGCTGCACGATTTCCAGGTTAGTGCTGCCGCATTTGCGACAGGCCATCACCGGCGGCGCGGCAATAGTGCCGCAGTCGATACACTTCAAACCGAGGAGCCTGTTTTCCTTCAGCGCTTCGCTATACTTCTTGAAAGTGAGCTTATACTCCATCTCCAGCCTCCTTACCAGCCCCTCTGGAAAATCATGTTCACGAGCGTGCCGCCATCCCCACCCAGCGTATCGGTCATGCCGATTTTGGCGCCTTCCACAAGTCGCTCCTTCTCCACTTCGCCGCGCATCTGCTTAACGATTTCATAGACCTGCCCGGCGCCGGTAGCGCCGATGGGGTGGCCCTTTGATTTGAGACCGCCGGAGGCATTGATGGCGACTTTGCCGCCGATGGCCGCCTCGCCCTTTACCCACGCCTCGCCGGACTTGCCGTAGTCGAAAAAGCCCATACTTTCCGCGGCGAGCAGGCTGGCAACGCTGAAGCAATCGTGCAGTTCGCAGATATCGATGTCGGCGGGTTTCAGGCTGGCCATATCATAGGCTTTCCGGGACGAGATTTCGCGCGCCCGGATTCGGGGCAGAAATTCGCCCTGGCTGAGCAAAGGACCCGCGGACGCCTGCCCCACGCCGATGAAGTAGACGGGCTTCCCGGTCAGTTTCTTAGCCACATCTTCCGAAGCCACCACGAGTGCCGCCGCGCCGTCGGAGAAGGGACAACAATCGTGAAGCTGGATGGGCGTGCTGACCATAAACGACTTGAGCACCGCGTCGACGGTCACTTCCTTGCGCAGGTGGGCTTTGGGGTTGAACATCCCGTACTTGTACGACTGCACCGAGACCTGCGCCATCTGCTCCTTGAGTTTAGCCAGGGGGATGCCGTACTTCGCCGCGTAAAGGTGAGTGAGCAGCGCGAAGACCGCCGGGAAAGTGATGCCCGATGGGTACTCGTAGCGGCTATCGCTGAACATCGAGAAGGTGCGGGTCGCCAGGGCCGTGCCCATGCTCGCCGCCCGCTCGACGCCGCCCGTCAGGACGATATCGTAGAAGCCGGAAGCCACCCACATATAGGCGTCGCGCACGGCCATACTGGCGGAAGCGCACGCCCCTTCGTAGCGATTGGCGGGAATATTGCGGCAGCCGATGTTCTCGGCGGCGTAAGCCTGGACCATCCCCTGCCCCTCCGAGAAATCGCCGAGGCAGTTGCCCATAAACAGCGCCTGGATGTCCTTCGCCTTCAGGTTCGATTCGGTGATTGCCTCCGTCGCCGCTTCGGCAAATAGCTCGACGCTTGTCTTTTCCTGGGGACCGCTGAATTTCGTCTCCCCCACCCCAACAACAGCTACTTTTCTCACGTCACCCTCCTCTCAAGGATAATAAATATAAGGTACAATATTCTGAGCCTAGCGTCAATTTTGGGTGACAGCAACCAATGTGTCATTCTGACCCTTCCATGAAAGGGAAGAATCTGGCCTGTTGAAGGGAGTGCAATTAAACACCGGGTCACCACCCGTTGCGGTGGATGCGGGAAGCATCGAAACGATTTGACGGCGGCTTGGTCTCTGCCGGGAAGCCTATTGAAATCAGCCCCAGCGGTACAATGTGGTCGGGCAGCTTGAGCAGCGCCTGCACCTTTTGGACTCTCTCCTCGCGGGGGTAGATACCCAGCCAGACCGCCCCCAGCCCGAGCGCCCGCGCCGCAATCAGGATATTCTCCGTCGCCGCGGAGCAGTCCTGAATCCAGTAACCCTTGAGGCTCTCGCGGTGCAGGTCGCCGCAGACCAGGATGGACACCTTGGCCTCGGCCAGCATACTGGAGTAGGGGTGAAACTTCATGAAGTCGTTAAGGATATGGCGTTCATCGATGACGACGAACTGCCACGGCTGTTGATTCGATGCCGAGGGGGCGGCCATCGCCGCCCTGAGCAACTGCTGGACAAGCTCCTCGGGGACGGGGTCGTCCGTATAGTGGCGGATACTGCGCCGGGAAAGAATGGCTTCCATCGCATCCATTGTGTCGCTCCTTACTGGTGCTTGGAGACCCACGCCTGCGCCAGGTTGCCCGCCCAGGGCATCTTGAACATCTCGCCCTGGTAGGCTTTGACCATCAGGATAATCCAGAGCACGACGCCAATCGACCAGACTACCCAGAATAGCGCTATGCCCAGTATCGGTATGGGTAGCCAGTAAAGAATAAAGGCGGATAAATTGATGGTGCCGAGGGCATAAATCGATTGCAGAGCGTGGAAACGCACGAAGTTGCTCCGCGTTTCCAGCACGGCGAGTATCAACCCGCTGACCCACCAGAAGAGGTAACACAAGACCCCTGCCAGGTTTTCCTCAAGTCCCGTCGAGCTTTTGTCCGCCATAAGTCCTCCTTCGCCTGCTGTTGACATCAGAATATACTGTCAACAGCTGAGTGTCAATACCTGTTGACAGTATCCTGTGCTTCTCTGCCCTTGCGAGTCCTTCGCAGAAGGACGAGGCAATTCCGCCCACTGTCATTCTGAGCGAAGCGAAGAATCCGCCCCTCAGACGGATTGATTCCTCGCTTCGCTCCTCACAATGACATTCGCCACGCACCAATTGTTGACAATACTCTTTTCTACTGTATAATTTGGGAAAAGAGGTGAACGATGGCTAGATGCCCCAACTGCGGTCAGGAAACCAAGCGGACAGACGATTGGGCTTGCCAGTGGTGCGGCTACCCGCTGCTCTCTGGCGGCTATAAGAAGATTGACAAGAGTTTCCGGGAGGTTAAAGGCGAGCCGGTGGTCAGGCCCGAGCCTGAACAGGAAGAGATTGAGGAAACCCCACCCGCACCCAGGAAAGTTGCGCGCGCTCCTGAACCAGAACCCGAACCCGGGCCGGAACCCGAACCGGCGGCCGAGCCGCCTCCGCCACCACCACCGCGGCCCGTGTCCAGGCTGGTGCCGGTACCCGCACCAGCGCTTGTGATACCACTACCGCCGCCAGCCCCCGCGGCGGCGCCTGTGGCACCGCCCCCACCGCCAGAGCCAGTGCCGCCGCCTCCGCCACCCCAACCGGTGGTCGAGCCGCTGACGCCGCCCCGCCCCAACCCGATAATGTCGGTCGAGGTCTGCCCGGACGTCGTCGACGTGACTACCGAGGAAGTCACTCTGGCGTTTCAGGCGGACAAACCTGCGGCTAACAGCAAGCTCGCTAACCGCGTGGTCAGAGTCACCGGCATCATTGATAAGGTTTTCGTCAAGGAGCACCTCGATATCCAGTACATCATCCTGACGACGCCAGCGAAGCTGGATATCTTCAATGTCCGCTGCACCTTCGATAAGAAGCTTGCCTACCAGTTGCGCCGGCTGACTCCCGGGGAGAAGGTCACCGCCCAGGGCAAATACAACGGCGCCGAAAAGAACGTCATCCTCAAGGACTGTGTCCTGGTCAAGTAGGGGGACCAATCCGGGTTTATGGGGTTTGTAGAGTTCGTTGAGTTATAGTTGACTTCTGCTGACATCAACTCAATCAACTCAACAAACTCAATGAACTCAATAGACTCGTGAGCGGGCACTCTCTATTTACAGCGGTTAGCTATTTCCTTCCACCGCTGCTAGGTATTCCTGCTTAGTCCGCAACGCAGCCCCGGTAAGCATAAACCTCTATTGGCGTGGCTCAACTTTAGGCGTTTCTGGAAGCTCAAATTAGTGGTTACGGCGGAAGTCCCGGGCGGGAGAGCATGTTATTCTAAGAGTGGAAATCAAGAGAGAGGAAAAAAAAGGAGGTAACGACAATGACAGTCGAATTCGTAGTAGCAATCGCGGTGGCAGTACCCATCATCCTCTTCCCGGTCGCTTTGGTCTGGTATCTCAACATCGGCGGGATGGTGCAGGCGCTCAAGGCAAAGAAAGCTAAGGCCGTCGCTGAGAAGGCGTAACCAAACACTGCAAAGCCTGATGAAAGGAGGTCGAAAGCCAGACTTGTCAGGTAGATTACGGAACCCGGAGTAAGGCTGGACAGAAACGGAAGAAAAGACGTCCAGCCTTAACTATTTCCAAGGGTCTTCTTTTGGTATCGATTCCCTCACCGCAAAATCAGGCTTCCCGCCATTCCGATTACTCCTTTTGGGCGATTGACGTTTAGAGACATCACCTAATAAACTCATTACGTAAGTCCTGTTTATTCGTGGAGCAAAGTGTGTCCGTCCGTGTTGTCAATCTAATTGCCCGGCTTAAGGCCGTTCCTCGCCTGCGCCTGTCCAAACGGTCTGCCGCGACGGCGCCTTACCTTACCGACTGGAAACATTACTATCAACTGCTCCGCATCAGCCCAGAAGCGGACGCGGCGACTATCGCCTCCGCCTATAAGCGCCTGACCCGGGTGTATCGCGAGCTTCTCTCCTCGAAGACGCAGGAGACCCAGTTCTTCGCCGGGAGAATTGCGGATACCGAGGAGGCGTACCGGGTGCTGTCGAGCAAGGTACGCCGCGCCGCCTACGACCAGGTCCTGCGCGAAAAAGCCATCGCCTATGAGGCGCCGGTCAGCAATGAAATCGACCGGCTGGTGACGCTCATCGCCGAGCAGATGGCGCAGGGTGAAGGCAAGAGCTGGCGGCTCCCGCGGTGGAGCAGGGCAATCGGGCGCGCCGCTCTGGTGACCGCCCTTGTTATCGTCCTGGTGACGGCGGGGGGCAGTTCCCTGGCTCTGGCGCGACCGGAGAGCGCGCTGGCGGCGCCTTTCCGGGGTGTGGCCATCACCGTAGCGGAGGCATCGGCGGGGGCAATCAGCCTAATTGAAGAGGTACGCGCCATCGCCGCCAGCTTTGAGCGTTCGGTAGTCTCCACTGCCGTGCAATCGATGCGCGTCACCGAGAGACTGGCCACCATGCCGGCGGTCAGCGCCTCGACCAACGATATGGCTTACTTCCCCTCGAAGGAGCACTGCCTCTTCCCGGACTACCTCGACCGGCGCTACAGCCAGTTCAAATACACCATCGATAGCAAGGGTATAGTGGCCGTGGACAGTTCCTGGGCAATCACGGACGCCATGCTAGAGAAAATCGAGGACTTGTTGAGGCGGCTGGAAGCGCAGTAGGCTATTGCTTTGCGTGCCCGAAGGGCAGAAGTGGGGCGTCTAAGAGGGGCGTCAGCCCCTCTTTTTTTATTTTTCCCCTTCCCCGCACCAATCCCTTTGGGGAAGGGGAACCAAAGGGGATAGGGCACCTTAAAGTAAAGCAACGAAGAAAGACGCTACTTCTGTTGGCTGAAAACATTGCGCAGGATTGCCAGCAGAAGTATAATCTTGACGTGACTTTCGCTCAGCCCGGACTTCAAATCCTTTTCCCGGAAACCGAAATCGCCGCCACGGTGGGCCGCCTGGCGTCTGAAATTAGCCGCGACTACCGGAAAAAGACCCCGCTTTTCATCGCCATCCTCAAAGGCTCCTTCATCTTTCTCGCCGACCTCATCCGCCAGCTGGATTTTCCGATGGAGCTTGACTTCATCATCGCCTGCAGTTACGGGAAGGGCACGGAGACTTCGGGGGAGGTCAAAATCCTCCACGAGCCGCGCATCTCCGCTAAAGGCAGGCGCGTCGTCGTCATTGAGGATATTGCCGATACCGGATTGACCACTGCTGCCGTGGTCGAGCACCTGAAGAAGCAGAAACCAGCCTCGCTCAAGCTCTGCGTCCTGCTGGACAAACGGGAGCGGCGGCTCTTGCCCGTGAAAATCGATTATCTCGGCCTGACCGCCCCGAACAAATTCCTCGTCGGCTACGGGCTGGACTGCGACGAGAAGTACCGCAACCTGCCTGACGTGTACGTATTGGATGAAAAATGCCAGACCCAATGAGCAACTTTGTCGCCATCCCGAAGAAATCGGGACTTGCCAGTTTAATCTCGGTGGCTAAAGGCGAGCGCCCCGCCGACCTTATCCTGGCCAATGCCAGGGTGGTCAACACCTTCACTGGTGAGGTCGAGACGGGTAATGTAGCCATTTACGGCGGCTTGATTGCCGGCGTCGGTGACTACCGCGAGGCGAAGGAAGTCATCGACCTCACGGGCAGGTACGTGGCTCCCGGGCTGATTGACGGGCATGTCCACCTGGAAAGCTCGATGCTCGATGTTGGCGAGTACGCCCGGGCCGTCGTCCCGCGCGGCACGCTGGGCATCGTCACCGACCTTCACGAGATTGCCAACGTCTGCGGCATACCGGGGATGAAATACGTCCTCGACTGCGCCCGCCGCCTGCCGCTCGACCTCTTCCTGATGGCGCCTTCCTGCGTGCCGGCGACACACCTGGAAACTTCTGGAGACACCATCACCGCCCAGGACATCCGCCGGATTCTGCGCGGGCGGGGAGTCATCGGGCTGGGGGAGGTCATGAACTTCCCCGGCGTGATTGGCGGCGACCCCACTGTGCTGAGCAAGATTGAAATAGCTAAGGGTAAAGCCATCGATGGGCACGCGCCCGGCGTCAGCGGCAGGGACCTGAACGCCTACATCGCCGCCGGCATCCACTCCGACCACGAGTCGGTCTCCCTTGCCGAAGCGCGAGAGAAGCTGGCAAAGGGAATGTACGTAATGATTCGGGAAGGGTCTGCCGAGAAGAACCTGGAAGCCCTCCTGCCGCTCGTCACCGACAGGACTTACAAGCGATGTATGTTAGTAGTGGACGACCGCAATTGCGCCGACCTTCTCCACGATGGCGACATCGATGCCGTGGTGCGCAAGGCAATCAGGCTCGGTCTCGACCCGGTGCGCGCCATCCAACTGGCGACCATTAATCCCGCCGAGTACTTCCGGCTCGACCGGCTGGGGGCGGTGGCGCCGGGCTATTTCGCCAACCTGGTTGTGCTTGATGATTTGGCGGTTTTCAAAGTGGATGCGGTCTACTATCGCGGCCGACTGGTGGCGCGGAAGGGCGAAGCCCTCTTCGAACCGTGCCCGCCGGATCGAAGCGGTGTTACCGACACGGTCAACATCAAGCCATTTGCCGTAGAAGCGCTGAGGCTGAAAGCCACCGGCGAAACAAAGCCGGTCATTGAAGTTGTTCCGGGGCAGATAGTCACGCGTAAGACAATAGAGAGGGTCAAAGTTGAAGGCGGTTTTGTCGTGCCGGATGTCCTTCCCTCTGGGAAGGACATCTTGAAGCTGGTGGTGGTCGAAAGGCATAAAGCAACGGGCAACATCGGGGTGGGGCTGGTGAAGGGGTTCGGCCTGAAGAAAGGCGCGCTGGCTTCATCCATCGCCCACGATTCTCACAACATCATCGCCGCCGGCGCCAGTGACGATGACATCTATCTGGCGGTGAAGGAAATCGAACGGCTTCAGGGCGGGCTGGCGGCGGTGGCGGACTGTCGAGTCCTGGCCAGCCTGGGTCTGCCCATCGCCGGACTGCTGTCCGACGAGCCTTTGGAAGAGGTCGTCAAGAAAGTCGAGAAGCTGGAAAAGGTGGCCCGGCAGCTTGGCTCGAACTTACCCTCCCCCTTCGCCACGCTATCGTTCCTGGCGTTGCCGGTCATCCCGGAGCTCAAGCTCACCGACCTCGGTCTTGTGGACGTGAACGAATTTAAGCTAATCTGAAGAAAACGGAGGCAATTCGAAATGCATGTTCCCAGTCAACAACCGGTTTTTGAAAATCGATATGACGCGGGGCGCAAGCTCGCAGAGAAGCTGACCGAATACAAGGGCAAATCCGTGGTGGTGCTGGCAATACCCAACGGCGGGGTGCCGGTGGCGCTCGGCGTGGCGCTGGCGCTCGATGCCGACCTTAACATCATCATCTCACGCAAAATCCCCCTCCCCCTGCGCCCCGAGGGCGGTTTTGGCGCGGTCACCGATGACGGCACCACCATCCTGAACGAGGAGACCGTGCGGAAAGCGGGGTTGACCCCGGACCAGATAACCTACCAGGCCGCCCAGGTGCGGGCTAACATCCGCCAGCGCAGTCTGCTTTATCATAAGGACCTGCCGCCACCGATGGTCACCGGTAAAACTGTCATCATCGTGGACGACGGGCTGGCTTCCGGCTACACGATGATGGCCGCCGTCGAGTCGGTGCGCAAACGCCACCCCAAAGAGGTTATAGCGGCGGTGCCGGTAGCTTCCGCCATAGCCCTAAAAGAAGTGGAAAAGCGGGCGAAAGTCGTTGCCCACACCGTGGGCACAGCGTTGAAGTTCTATCTCGCCGATTTCTATCGTTTCTGGAACGAGCCGACCGACGAGGAAGTGCTCAACTGCCTGCGGGAGTGGCGGCTGAGACACACTAAGCCGATTATCGAGTCGGCGAAGGCTCTGAAAAGGAATAATCCTGACTTTCGCTAGGCCCCGCCCATCCCCCCGTCCACGCCGAGCACCTGCCCGGTAATGTACCTCGCCCCTTCCGAGGCGAGGAAAGCCGCCGCTTCGGCGACATCTTCCGGCGTGCCCAGTGAGCCAACCGGGATGCGCTTCAAGAGCTCCTGGCGCTGGGCTTCGTTCATTGCCTGCGTCATCCTGGTCTCGATGAAGCCGGGAGCGATGACGTTGGCGGTGATGCCGCGTGAGCCGACCTCTTTGGCGATGGTCCTGGTAAAGCCGATGATGCCGGCCTTGGAGGCGGCGTAGTTCGCCTGCCCCGGGTTGCCAATCAGCCCGATGACGCTGGAAATATTGATGATTCTACCCCAGCGCTGTTTCAGCATCGGGCGGAGCACGGCGCGGGTGCACAGGAAGACGCTCTTCAGGTTGGTGTCGAGGACGGCGTCCCAGTCGTCCTCCGACATTTTCAGGACAAGCTGGTCGCGAGTGATGCCAGCGTTATTCACCAGGATATCGACTCGCCCGAAAGTGCTGAGGGTTGCCTCGACGAGCTTCTCGATGTCGGCGGCGGAGGTGACGCTGGCTCTAACGGCGAGGCTTTGTCTGCCCTTTGCCCTGATTTCGGCGGCGACCGGCTCGGCATCCTCGATGTGACCGGTCACGACCACGCTGGCACCGGCATCGGCCAGCTTGAGGGCAATCGCCTTGCCGATGCCCCGCGAACTGCCGGTAACAATGGCTATTTTGCCCGAAAGGTCCATAGGTCTCCTTATCTTTACGGCGATGGATTAGCCAGGTTCTTGATTGACGCCGCGTCGCCGAGGTTCAATGTCTGGACGTCCTTGCTGATACGCTTGATGAGGCCGGTCAGCACTTTCCCCGGGCCGATTTCGATGAAATTAGTCACGCCCTGACTCACCATATACTCGACCGAGCGTTGCCACTGGACGCAGTGGCACAACTGGTTGATAAGCTCTTCCTTGATTGCCGCCGCCGTGGTAAGCGGCTGGGCAGTGGTATTGGCGATAATGGGGACGGCGGGGTCTTTGAAGCTGAGATTGGCGATAATTTTGGACATACCGTCGACGGCTGACTGCATCAATGGCGTATGGAAAGCGCCGCTGACCGGCAGGGGAATGACGCGTGCCGCGCCTCTGGCTTTAGCCAGTTCACCCGCTTTAGCGACGGCTTCCCGCGCGCCGCTGACGACGAGCTGGCCCGGGCAGTTGATATTGACCATCCAGGCGCCGGTCTCGCGGCAGACTTCCACCAGCGTGTTTTCGTCGAAGCCGATGATGGCGGTCATACCACCCGGCCTGACCACGCTCGCTTCGTACATCAGGCGGCCGCGCTCGCGGGCAAGACGGACGGCGGTGGCGAAATCGATGACGCCAGCGGCGGCCAGAGCGGTGTACTCGCCCAGGCTGTGGCCAGCGACGAAGGCCGGGGAGGGGAGTCTAGCGCCGGCGACGGCGCGGGCGGCCTCAAGGGCGGCGTAGCTCGCGGTGAGGATGGCCGGCTGGGCGTTGATGGTCTCGCGGAGGTCGACCTCCGGACCTTCAAAGCAGAGCCTGGAAATGGCGAAGCCCAGAGATTTGTCCGCCTGGTCGAAGACAGCCTTAGCGGCGGGGAAAGCTTCATACAGGTCGCGGCCCATCCCCACCGATTGTGAGCCCTGTCCGGGGA
>Ga0315296_10004253_pt1 | contig 11716 bp, 6 predicted proteins | sample YL17G14_18_MG_FD_203921 | JGI IMG/M metagenome (GOLD analysis project Ga0315296, IMG submission 203921) | Sediment microbial communities from Yellowstone Lake, YNP, Wyoming, USA - YL17G14_18 | ecosystem: Environmental > Aquatic > Freshwater > Lake > Sediment | place: USA: Wyoming | collected...
AGACCAGGGTGTGAGCCTTGCCAATGTCAATACGATTGCCCTTGGGTTAGGCAACAAGAAAACCCCGCGGGCTGGTGGTTCAGGTACGATGTACTTTGACGATATTCGTCTATATCCTCCGCCGCCGGAGCCGGCACCTTAAGCTATGATTTAAGTGTCAATTAAGATTGCGTAGTTTATGTAGTAGATTTGGTCAATTGGGGGCTTATACTGTATAAATCGGTATAAGCCCCTTTTTGCTGATAATTGGTGAACGGTAATTTATCATTGCATTTTGCATTTGGTCCCTTCGACCCATTCGGCTACGCTCAGGGCAAGCTTTTGTTCACTCAGGACAGGGATGGGTATTGCGTATAAAGTAATACGTTATACGAAATTAGAAGTTGTTATTGAGGTATTCCGGCTTGCCGTCATCACTGTCGTAACCTGTTGAATCTTTAGTCTCGGCGTCAATTCTGATTCGCCTGATGCTCACAGCCTTTTTTGTGTTGCTGTCAACAGTAACCAGAATTGCGTTCATTTTCACATCGCCCGTCGCTATTTCAAACGGAAACGGCATCTGTGTTCTAAACGACTTTAAGACGTTCTCAACGCTTCGGCCAAGCACCGAATCGTGTGCTCCGGTCATCCCGATATCTGTGATGTATGCAGTGCCTTTGGGCAGGATTCTTTCATCGGCTGTTACCACGTGGGTGTGAGTGCCGAAGCATAAGCTGACCCTGCCGTCAAGATGATAGCCCATAGCTATTTTTTCGCTGGTGGCTTCGGCGTGAAAGTCAACGATTATAATGTCGGCCTTGGGCTCAAGTTGCGGCAGGATCTTGTCAATAGTATTATAAGGGCAGTCGGCCGCTTTCATAAAAAGACGCCCTATCAGCGCAACCACCGCCACGGTCGGTCCTTTAGCGGTTGTATAAACTGCAGCTCCCCGCCCGGCTGCGTGTTCGGAAAGATTTGCAGGCCGAACAATATTCTCATCCGTTTCCAGTGTTTTGATTATGTCTCGTTTGCGGTAAGTATGGTCGCCCAAAGTAATCAGATTTATACCGTATCGCAGTAGCTTATTGTAGATTTGAGGGGTCAGGCCGGAACCGCCGGCGGCGTTTTCAGCGTTGGCTATCACGCAGTCAATATCCAGCTCTCTAACCAGCGGCTTTAGCTTATCGGCAACTATGCGTCTGCCGGGCCGACCTACTATATCACCGATACAAAGAACATTCAGTTTCATAATTTGCCATTCGTATAGATACTTCCTGTTGCCGGTTTGATAAATCCGAAGCTCGAATCCGCCACAGGCGGACGCTTCTCCGCAAGTCCACAGTCCTTGGGACTCCTTACGGAGGACGCCTTACGGCGGAGTCCTTAGGGCTAACAGGCGTATCGAAATTCGAAACACGAAACAACACAATTAATTAACTGGTTAATTAATTGTACTGTCTCACTTTGAGAACATGCATAAGCTCTTTAATAAACAACACTTATAAGCAAGCATGGCTGTCGATGAATTTGTCATAAAATTGAAAGAAATTCACAGATGCCCGCCATACAAGTGTTTCTGGCTGAATTACCAATTTCTGTTCCTATTTGTAGGCGAAATAAAGCCAAGGGAAATCTGTTTTAACTGATTTGCCGACAATACCTTACGTAATATAATATAAATTAGACAGTACAATTAATTAGTATCCGTTGCGGAAGCAGTATTTGTCATTCCCGCGAAAGGGCTTGTTGAAAAAGTCAAGATTACTTCGTCCCACCTTTGTGGACTTGCAACTCTACCCTCCTCGCAATGGCACAAAATGCGTTTTCAGGTCATTGCAAGCGATTTGAAAAATCGCGTGGCAATCTCAAAACGTTCCTTTTGAACTTTTTCAACAGCTCCGGAAGCGGAAATCCAGCTTTTTCGCTCTGGACACCTGCTTTTGCAGGGGTGGCATCGTCGATTTTTGTTTTCCGCAACAGTTTCTAATTAATTAGACACTCTACTACTCAAGTTTTCCCCGGTATCCTGATTGCTGATATCTTACAACCTGATTTCCAGGTAACCTAATATCCTATTAACCAATCTCAAATTAACTAATTCGCCAATTAACTGCTAACTATTTCGTGCTTGTTGCTTTTTATTTCGCATCTCTTCGAAGCATAGCCGGAATATACTATTTTGCATATTCGACGCAGCGAACCTCCCGCAGCAGCGTTACCTGGATTTCGCCGGGATAAGTCATCTCATCTTCAATCTTTTTGGCAATGTCACGTGCAATTTTCATAGCAGCCTCGTCGTCCACCTGCTCGGCGCTGACAATGACGCGGATTTCCCGGCCGGCTTGAATTGCGTATGTGCTTTCAACTCCCTTAAAGCTGCCGGCAATCTCCTCAAGTTTTTCCAGCCGTTTAATATATCTTTCGAGTGTTTCCCTTCTTGCGCCCGGACGGGACGCACTCACTGCATCAGCGGCGGCAATCAGCGGAGTATAAGGATTATCCGCCAGCACATCGCCGTGATGTCCCGCCACAGCATTTAGCACAATGGGCGATTCGCTGAAGCGCTTGAGATAATTTGCGCCTATAGCGGGGTGACTGCCTTCAACGTCATGGTCAATGGCCTTGCCGATGTCATGCAGCAGTCCTGCACGTCTTGCTATTGAGCCGTCCAGCCCGAGTTCGTCTGCCATAACCTGAGAAAGAAAAGCAACCTCAACACTATGTCGAAGAACATTTTGGCCATAACTTGTTCTATAGCTCAAAGCACCTATCAAGCTCAGCACCTTATTGCTCAATCCTCTGATGTTCGTCTCGACGGCGGCGTCCTTGCCGATTTGCAGGAGCTTGTGGTTGACATCTTTTTTGGTCTGTGCAACAAGTTCCTCGATACGAGACGGATGTATTCGTCCGTCCTGTATAAGCCTTTCCATAGAAAGACGGGCGACCTCGCGCCTGACGGGACTGAAGCCGCTTACGACAATCATTCCAGGGGTGTCATCAACAATAACATCCACCCCGGTGGCTTTTTCAAAGGCACGAATATTACGTCCCTCTCTGCCGATAATTCTGCCTTTCATATCGTCATTCGGAATCTCGACTGTTGAGACAGTTACTTCGCAGGTATGCTCAGCGGCATAGCGTTGAATGGCTGCACTGATTACCTCCCTGCTTTTTTCGTCGGCTGTTTCTTTGGCTTCCTCAAACTTGCGCTGAATCAAAGCCGACATCTCGTACTCGCACTCGTCCTCGAGGCGTTTCAAGAGCAGCTCTTTGGCTTCTTCAATGTCCATCGCGGTAATTTTGAGCAACTGATTCTTCTGCTGTGCCATCAGAACAGAAAGCTGTTTTTCTTTTAGACCGATATTGTGTAGTCTTCTATCGTTCTCCTGCTGCTGCTGTTTTAATGCCTTTTCGCGCTGCTGGAGCAGCTCTGTCTGGCGGTCAAGTGAATCCTCGCGCTTGGTCAATCTCATTTCGATTTCGTGCTGTTCAGCACGGATTTTAGCAGCCTCGGATGTAAATTGCTCTTTTTTCTTGATGGTCTCGGAAGCTGCATCAATTTGAGCGGACTTAATTATGTTCTCCGCTTCTCTCTTAGCACCCTCAATCTGTCGCTGTAGGTTCTGTTCAAAGGTTTTGCCCTTTGTTTTGGAAATTATCTGGTAAACAATTGCAACCAGACACCCCCCCAGAAGAAAGCCAACAATAAGCGCACCGAGCACCGTCGTTGGCCCTATCTCCATCAGAATATTCATAATTCCCACCTTTCACTCGCAGTTCTTAGTAGAGTTAACAAACAACGTTCAAGGGGTAAATTGCGGGTTTTCCGGCAGGAAAGCCCCAAAGAAATGGCTGTGGGTTACGAAATCCTTTTCGCCAGAGCGTAGAATCAGCTCCCTGCTGCCAAAAACTCCCCTGATTGCGGCACTTTCGGCATTAGAAGATATATTTGTTTGAAATGGGCTGATTTTATACTCAATACCAACACTCCCTCATCGGTAAGCGAACGCTTTTTCAAGAAGATTTCGTTTCACACTAAATTCACTTTTCAGCGCCTCACCAAAAGCTCAAAATCAAACTTTAGACCTCGGTTTTATAACAGGCACTAAAAGTGTCTTTGCAACTTAACTACCGTTAGAGAAAAGACTTACAAACTTTTCCTTTTATACGTCCCTTTGCAAAGTAACATAAAGCGTCAAGGAAGATACGGGACCACCCACAATCTCATTCGTCATCAGCTGCTTACTATGTGTTATGATAAGGTATTATTGGAGATTGGTCAAGAAAAAAAACTCGTGATTTAGCTAATTTGTAACTGGACCAGCCGCAGGGCCGATGGCAGAGAAAAGGGGAATATCGAATATCCACCGCAAGGTGTCCTGTGGAGAACAAGGAATGTCGAATAAAAAAGAATACGAAGGGCTTTTCAATTGATAATTGATTATTGTCTATTGATTATTTATTTCGCCATGAGCGGATATTCGACTGCAATATTCGCTACGACATTCAGTTTTTTGGATTTTTGGGCGAAAATTTCTATAAGTTCTTGTTAAACAGATAGTTACAATAATTAGATACGGAAAACCCCATTTGCAACCACAGATACCGGCTCCCCGCTCCCCGCCCGCGTGTGGACAAGCTGCGTGGGGACAAGCTGCGCGGGCACAAGTTTCGCAGATTAGCGCGGAATTCTTTGTATTGAGAGAAATTCTGCTTTTGGTTTGACGGGAATAATAGCGTGGAGTATTTTATTGAATGAGATTTTGTAGAAGATAGGGGATAATATAGTGAACCCGAGGTTGAAAATGGCGATAGGCACAGAACTCAAGTATCCAAAATTTAAGAAGCTGCATTGGGAGGATTCCCAAGATGACTAAAAAAACAACCGAAGTAGCTGTATCAAGGCGTCCACCATTGTATATACCTGTGAGCCGACTCTTCCTTGATCCAGAAAATCCGAGGCTGCCTAAGGAAGCACAGGGAAAAAGTGAAGGCGAATTGCTCGAAGTCCTCTTTAGGCGATTCAATTTGGAAGAACTAGCATATTCTATGGCAGAGAATGGGTACTTTGATGAAGAGCCATTAGTAGTAATTCCACAACAACTGCCTAAAAAGTTTAAAAAGGTTGAGCCAGATAATCCCGAGTACGTCAAGTTCATCGGAGACGAGAGAACAAAGTTTACGGTAGTCGAGGGGAACAGGAGGGTTGCCGCTGCGAAGTTGTTGCTCGATCAAGGACTTAGAAAGAAGTTTGGCATAAAAACTTGGCCCAAACTGAGCAAGGCTGTGGCAGGTAACATAAGCCAACTGCCTGCTATAGTCTATTCGAAAAGACGTGAAGTCGTGTCGTACCTAGGCGTGCGGCATCTCATTGGTATCCAGAAATGGGAGTCTTATGCCAAAGCAAGATATATAGACAGTATGGCAGAGTCTGGTGCTGACCTCGATGATATTCAAGCAAAAATAGGAGATAGAAAAAACGCGACAAGGTTGTCGTATATCTGCTATAAAATTTTGGAACAGGCAAAAGACATTTTGGGTTATGATATTACAAAGGCACAGAATAACTTTTCATTTTTGATATTATCGATGGGGGGTTTGAGAAATTTTCTTGGGATGCCTAGAAAACTATCTGAGGTTGATTACAACGAACCTGTTCCCAAGGACAAAATGGAAAATTTGCACTTTTTACTTTCATGTTTATATGGGGATAAGGGCAGTGACCCCTTAATAGAAGAATCTCGTGATATTACAGACTATTTGAAATGGGTCCTAAATAGTGATGAGGCCTATGAATATCTCAAAGAAACAGGAGATCTAAAAGAAGCTTACGAATATACCGCTGGTGAAGAAACATATCTTCATAAAGCTTTAGCTACTGCAAATAAAAAACTGGATTTAGTTTTAGGCAAAGTGCATCGGCACAGAGACAAACCTAATATAAGAGAAGAAATTGAAAAAGCATCGCAAACTATAGAAGAGTTATTAAAGAGAATTAATAATTAGTACGAGGTAGGATAGATGCTCATATTAGAAGATGATTCTTTAGACATAGTGGCGGATTGGATTGAGTTAACATTAATACTGAATGAAGATAATATTGAGTTTATATCTAAAGCGGCGTTAAGTAGATTAGTAGAAGCCCAAGGAAGAACGCCAGATGAAGCATATATCTCTGATATATTTCAAGTTCTTAACAACCGTCAGAGTAGGTATGCGAAAAACTTTTTTAAGATAGAGGGGAATTCTGTCCAAAGAACTTTTCAAGGAGAACTCCCCGTAGAATATATTTTCTGCTTATTATTATCCTTATATGGTGCTAGGGGAGGAGAATCCAAGGCAAAACTATTTGAAAGGTTAGCCTGCTGTGCAATTAATAAATATATGGAACAAGCATACGTCTTCGGATGGCCATATGATGCAACTGATGATGATAATTTTAATTCTAGAATTGAAACCGCAACAGTTAATATGGCAAGGCGTATAGGCGAAAGGTTTGGCACACCCCCAGAACCATATTACAAAGATGCCGGTGTAGATGTTGTTGCTTGGAAACCATTTTTTGACAATCGTAGCGGACAATTGATTCTACTAGTTCAATGCGCAGCGGGGCATAATCTGTGGGACAAAAAACAAATACCGGTTAGAAGGTGGAACCAATATATACATTTTTCGACTGCACCAAACCTTGGATTTGCGTTTCCTAAAGCTGTTACCACTGAAAATGTGTGGCATGATAAGTCTTGCGATTATGGATTGCTTTTTGACCGGATTCGTATTATAAATCTACTCAATGGTGGATTGGATGAACCAGATTTGAAAAGAGAGTTGTCCGATTGTTTAGAGCAAGAACTTCCGTTGCAACGTGAATAAGTATGAAATTTGTCGACTTATTTGCAGGATTAGGTGGTTTTCATTTGGCTGCAAGACAGTTAGGTGGGGAGTGTGTCTTTGCGAGTGAAGTAAATCCGAAGCTCCGAATAGCCTATAAAGAGAACTTTGGTTTGGAGCCGGCTGGGGACATCGCAGAAATAAATCCTAAAGATGTGCCTTCTCACGACCTGCTTTGTGCTGGGTTTCCTTGTCAGCCTTTTTCCAAAGCAGGCGACCAAATAGGATGGAGAGATTCTATAAGGGGGACAGTTTTTTTCAATATTGTTGAAATATTAAAGCAGCATCATCCACAATTTATTATTTTGGAGAACGTTGCTCATTTCGTTAATCATGATAAGGGAAATACATACGCAAGGGTTAAGGAGTCGTTAGAATCATTAGGTTATGAGGTTAGACATGCCCAGCTATCACCGCATAAATTTGGCGTACCTCAAATCCGTGAGCGAATGTATATGGTTGGTCGTTTGGGAGGGTTAGATGGATTTAATTGGCCAAATCCTGGGACAAATGTGAATAAATTATCAATAAGAGATGTGTTAGACATTAATCCTCCTGAAGCTATCGGCCTAAGTAAACAAGTAATTCGATGCATAGAAACATGGCAGGAGTTTTTGAAGAAATTTCCCGAAAATGATGAATTCCCATCATTTCCAATATGGAGCATGGAATTCAAAGCCACGTACCCATACAAACAGGATTCTCTATACAAGGTCGAATTGTCGCGTTTACGCAGGAGCAAAGGATGTTTTGGAAAATCGCTCCAAACTAGGTATAGACGAGATATTCTTCAAAGAGTTCCAAGTTATGCACGTGGAAAGAGGGGTGTATTTCCAAAATGGAAACAATCATTCGTAAGACAAAATAGATCGTTATATAGAAAGCATCAAAGCTGGATAAAAGCATGGCTTCCTAAAATTAAAGGTTTTCCCCCAAGTCTTCAAAAATTTGAGTGGAACTGCCATGGAGAAGAGCGAGATATATGGAAATATGTTATTCAATTTAGGGCATCAGGTGTTAGAGTTAAACGTCCAACAACCTCTCCGTCGTTAGTTGCAATGACAACCACACAGGTCCCGATTATAGGATGGGAACAACGATATATGACTGTCCGTGAGTGCTCAAGACTTCAATCAATGGACGAGCTTAAATATTTTCCAGATCGTACAGCAGCAATGTCCGCGCTTGGGAATGCAGTTAATGTTAAAGTGGCTCGCTTAGTTATTGAAAAGCTATTGGCAACAACATAGCGGCCTGTCGCGAGGCATTTTTTTCTTTCCAGAGTTTTAAGTATGGATGTACTAACAAAAGAACAGCGCTCTTACTGCATGTCACGCATACGAAAAACGGATACGACCCCCGAACTAATTGTTAGGCGAATAGTTCACGGTTTGGGATATAGGTTTCGACTTTATCGAAGAGACTTACCTGGATGCCCCGATATTGTTTTGCCTAAGCATAAAAAAGTAATATTTATTCATGGCTGCTGGTGGCACAGGCACAACTGCCGTTTAGGACGCAGAAAACCAAAATCCAGACCGGCATACTGGCTCCCAAAGTTGCAAGGAAATAAGGAGCGGCACAAGAAAAATCGACATCTCTTACAAAGGCAAGGGTGGAAAGTTCTCACTATTTGGGAATGCCAAACGAAGAAATCTGAAAAGATGTTTGAACGGATTGCTGATTTCCTTAAGCAAGATTGATTATCATATGAAAGAAAATAATATTTTTATTTGTCAAAGTTTAGTACCGCAAAATCGCCGTGGTATTTTTTGGCGGCGGTGTCGTAGGCTTTTGCGGCCTTGATTTCATCGTCGAAAAGACCAACTGCTTTATGTATTCCGTTAAAGCATATCTGGACCTGCCATTTCTTTCTGTTTTTATGCCAGGATACACCCTTGTATTTCGAGAGAGAGGACTTTGGACTGATATATTGTCTGTTAAGGTTGTTCTGTGATTTTGTGACGGGTCTGAGGTTTGCTTTTCTATTGTCGAGGCCGTTCCGGTTGATATGGTCAACAACGAGAGGATGGGGCGGGTTTATTAGCTGTCGGTGCATCGTAATGAAGCGTTTTTTGTTTATGCCGGTCCTGACAGTTCGGACGGCATAAAAGGTGTTTATGCTCTTGATGGCACACCATTTGTATTTGTTTAACCGCTCGTAATCTTCCGGGTCAACGATAGCATATTTACCTTGTGTGAGCGGTATCCTGCGATAGGGGCAGCAATAGCGGATACGGCGGTACAAAAGCGCAATCCAAACGATTGGCCGCTCTATCCAACTCGGAATTGTAATGGAAAAATTGAGCTTAATAGCCACCCCCAGCCGGTGATGAACATTCGCGGAAAATTCTAAATTCCAAGCACTAAATCCTAAACAAATTCAAATGTCCTAAATTCGAAATCACAAACATACTGTTTTGAACATTCAGAATTTTGAATCCTTCGACATTGCTCAGGACAGGTCTTGAAATTGTTTCGTATTTAGATACTTTTCCTCGTGAAAACGGGGATTCGGAATAAGGACATGCGGCTTTCGGCCCTCAGCCGAAAGCCATGTCTCTATAATTAGAGCTACCTGCGTGTTTGTGTCGAAAAAAGGCCTTGATTCTCGATTCCCGATTCTCGTAAATCGATGTTATGAAGGCAGATAAAATTTTTTGGAAAATTTGATTTTTTCTTTCAGGTATCAGCGTTTTTGATTGATTTTACTTGACGGCAAGATTGCTAATATGGTATAAATTTGATTAGAATATGATTTTTTATCTCCCAGCAGGCTAAATTCCTGTATTTCCAGTCGAATTAGCTTAGGGGGAGAGTTATTGCGCTTGGTAGAGTTGTAACTAAGCTTCATACTTCGTGCTGAAGAATTTGCATTTTAGCTGCACCTAATATTAGGCTTTTGAAGGAAGGAGGCAGTGGCAAATCGTAACAAGTTATCCTGGGCAGATACAAACGATTTGAGATTTCAGTTTTCCGATATTTATCGGAAACATCGAGTGTTTTGGTGTGTGGCCAAAACTTGGTTATTTTAACTTTTTTTGAAGAAGGAGGAATATTATGTTTAAGAAATTGATTTATCTGGTCTCTTTTGTTTTGGTGCTGAGTCTGGTTTTTACAAGCGTAGCCAAAGCAGACCTTATCGGCTGGTGGAGGTTCGACGGCGACTTTCTGGACTCCTCTGGCTTGGGTAACGATGGCGTCGCTAATGGCAGCCCGACTTTCGTTGTCGGGAAAGTAGGCAATGCGCTGGAGCTTGATGGCTCCGATTATGTCGTAATTGATTCCATAGCAGATGACATAACGAACAACGATATTACGTTTAGCCTATGGCTCAAAACCTCCAGCAATGATGCGGAAATAATCGCTTGTAATACCTCAAGTCGCGACAACGTGGTCAGGTTGGCTATTGACAATGGAAGTTTGGTTATCGATGAATCAGCCCCGCAAGGACACTCTACTACCCGGATCGGTGATGGACAGTGGCATTTTATGACTTACGTCAGGAGCGGGGCGATGGGGTATATCTATATCGATGGAGTTCAGGAAAATAAATTCGCGGCTGGTTTCAACTTCAGCGCGAATGACCTATGGTCAATAGGCCAGGAATGGGATAGCGGCGGCCCGAGCGGCTTTTTAGCCGGGATTGTGGATGACGTCCGCATCTATAACAGAGCGCTGACGGACGACCAGATTCAGCTTGTTATGAAAGGTGAAGGATTTCCGTACGCCTTTGGTCCCGAACCCGCTGATGGTGCTATACTTCGAGATACATGGGTGAACCTTAGCTGGAGACCGGGAGACTTTGCAGTCTCGCACGATGTGTTCTTAGGCGAGAATCTTGACGACGTGGATGCCGGCACCGGCGATACATTCAGAGGCAATCAGCTCTCGACGGATTATACTATCGGCTTTCCTGGATTTCCTTATCCCGATGGCCTTGTTCCGGGCACAACATATTACTGGCGGATTGATGAGGTTAATGAAGCAGAGCCGAATAGTCCATGGAAGGGCAAAGTCTGGAGCCTCATGGTTGCCCCCAAGACCGCCTATACGCCCAACCCGGCTGATGGTGCCGAGTCTATAGACGTGGATGTAACGCTTAGCTGGACGGCGGGTTTCGGTTCGAAATTGCACTATGTTTACTTCGGCGACAATTTTGACGATGTGAACAATGCCACGGGGGGACTCCCACAGGGAAAGACCACCTATACTATCGGCCCGCTTAAATTGGCCAAGACTTACTACTGGCGGGTCGATGAGTTTGATGCCGTCGCCACGTATAAAGGCAATGTCTGGAGCTTTACTACTCAGGGCGCCGTCGGGAGCCTGAAGCCTTCTAACGGCGCTGTGGATGTAAAGCAGACACAAATTCTTACCTGGTCGCCGGGAGTCTATGCTGCTTCGCATCAGGTCTATTTCGGCACTGATAAAGAGGTCGTGCGCAATGCAAATACCGGTTCGCCTGAGTACAAAGGCAGCCGAAACCTTGGTGCTGAGAGCTATGACCCCGGAAAACTCCTGTGGGATGCCACCTACTATTGGCGGATTGATGAGGTCAATAACGTCAATGCCGACAGTCCGTGGAAAGGCCCTGTATGGAGCTTTACAACAGCCAACTTCCTTGTCGTGGACGACTTTGAGGACTACGACGTTGGCAACAACGAGATATGGTGGTCGTGGAAAGATGGGCTTGGCTATGCCGCGCATGGTAATGAACCGGCCTATCCCGGCAACGGGACCGGCGCAGCCGTGGGCAACGAAAGCACTCCTTCTTATACCGAGGAAACTATTGTTCACGGAGGTAATCAAGCGTTGCCGTTATTCTATGACAACAGCGTCCTGA
>Ga0315296_10004254_pt1 | contig 11716 bp, 12 predicted proteins | sample YL17G14_18_MG_FD_203921 | JGI IMG/M metagenome (GOLD analysis project Ga0315296, IMG submission 203921) | Sediment microbial communities from Yellowstone Lake, YNP, Wyoming, USA - YL17G14_18 | ecosystem: Environmental > Aquatic > Freshwater > Lake > Sediment | place: USA: Wyoming | collected...
GACAGAGGCAAACGGCCGCTCCAGTTCGATGCCCCGCAGAATCCATCCTTCGGCCAGCGGCCCTTGCACGAAGGCGAGCGACGCCCGCGGCGGCTGTTGTGGCTCCTCCGGCAGCAATCCGCCATCCGAAACCTGAAAGCGGAGGTCCGTATACTCGGCCCCCCACAGTTCGGCCAGGCGGTGGGCCTGCTGGCTGACGACGACCACCTGCCCACCCCGCTCTTGCGCAGTGCGGATGTGCTCCAGCAGGGGCTTGAGTTGACCGCCAAAGTGGGGGCCTGGAATGAAACAGTCGGCCAGCCGGGAGGTCGTCCCCTCTTCTCCATGGCCCGGCGTGAGGACCGGCCGGTCGGTCAGCCATTCTGACCACTCGTCCCAGGTGACGTAAGGGAGCGGGTAGTCAGGTGGAAGCACCCTGGCCTCCTCGGCCGCCGCCCGCAGGTTCACGGCCTCCTCCTCCAGCCCGGCCCAGCCCTCGGCCAGTTCCTGCGGCTCATCCACGACCAACAGGGCCTCAGGCGGGAAATAGTCCAACAGCGTGGCGGACTCGGTGTAAAAGTAAGGCAGGTAGAACTCGAGCCCGGGGAACGGCGCGGCCGCCGCCAGGCCCCGCTGGTGAGCCTCCAGTTCGGCGCGCACGTCGGCTGGCTGGTCGCCGGTCAACTGCGCAGCGACGCGGTCGGCGACGCGCGGACCGTGGCGGGGGAGCGCTTCGCGGGCCGGCGTGACCGTGATGTGCTCGACCCGCTCCTGCGAGCGCTGCGTGGCCGGGTCGAAGCGGCGGAGTGACTCGATCTGGCTGCCAAAGAGTTCGATACGCACGGGCAGAGCGTCGGCCGGGGGGAAGATGTCGAGGATGCCGCCGCGGTGGCTGAACTGGCCCGGGGCCTCGACGACGCTGACAGGCTCGTAACCCAACCCCGTCCATTGGCCCAGGGCCCGTTCCAGGTCGAGCGTCTGGCCTACGTGGAACTCGCGCATGGAGACGCGGAACTGGTGCAAGGGCAGCGTGCGCTGCATCAACGCGCGGGCTGAAGCCACGACGATCACCCCCGGCTGCCCTTCCCCCGCGCAGGCGATGAGGTCAGGCGTAGGAGTGCAGTGTGCATACAACGCCGCCAGAACGCGCAGGCGGCCGGCGATGATCTCTTCAGTCCAGGAGACGCGCTCGTAGAAGAGGGCCAGCGGCTCCGGGAAATACCATACACATTCCGGGACGGGCGACCAATCGCGCAACGAGGCGGCCAGCGACTTGGCGCGCTCCACCGAACCGGCGATGACCAACGTCGGACGTCGCAGGTCACAGGCCAGCGTGGCCAGGAGCGCGGGGCGGGCCGCGCGCAGCAGGCTCAGCGGAGCCGGCATCTCGCCACTCTCCAGGTCCGCCCGCAGTGCCCGATAAGGCTCGAGCGCGTCGAACCACCCCAGCAAGCCAGAGACGTTCATTTACACCTCTCCTGGACGGCGGTTGTACCGCTCCATCGCCGCCTCGAGCCCCTCGCGCAGCCAGGTCTCGAGCGCGACGACGGCACGTGCCAGCGTCTCCTCTCGTAGCGGCTCCTCGTCCGCCGAGAAATCCTGCAACACGTAGGCCGCAGGGTCCATCTGTCCGGGTGGGCGACCGATGCCGATGCGCAGGCGCGGAAAGTTCTGGGCTCCCAGGTGCTCGATAATGGAACGCATCCCTTTGTGCCCGCCGCTGCTCCCCTCCGGTCGCAGGCGCAGCGCGCCTAGCGGCAGGTCCAGGTCATCGTAGACGACCAGCAGACACGCCGGCTGTACCCGGTAGAAGCGGGCCAGCGGCACGACCGCACGGCCGCTCTCGTTCATGAACGTCTGCGGCTTGGCCAGGACGACCCGCCGCCCGTGGAAGGTGCCTGAGGCAACGCGAGCCCGCTTCTGGCGCTTGTCGAAGGCCAGGCCCAGGGACGCGGCCAGCCGCTCGACGCATTGAAACCCGACGTTGTGCCGGTTGGCAGCGTATCGTGGGCCTGGATTGCCCAACCCTGCGATGAGGTAGGACTCTGCAGTCATATTCTGAGATCGAGTCTAAGACGTAGAACGTGAAACGTGTTGCGTGTTGCGTGTCTGATGGGCGGGTGCTCATTGGGGAGGGCGGGCCGTGTGCTGGTGGCGCAGGAACCAGCGCACGACGGCCTTCGCCAACAGGTAACAGCCCCCCAACAGAAACAGCATTACTGTGACCAACCCGCCCGTACAAAAGGCGGTGCGCAGTTCCGTGACCTCGAGCGGAATGCTGAGCCCTTGCCCCTCTCCAGCCGGGGGAGTCGTGGTCTCCTCGACCGCTCCGCCTTCAGGCGTGGGAGAGGGACGGGGCGTGGGAGTGGCAGGTTGTTCGACCGTGACCGCTGTGGGCGTCGGCCCGACCACGGCGGTGGGCAGCGACTCTGGCGTGGACGTGGGTTGCGCGGGCGTCGGCGTCGCAACGGGCTGGGCGTTGTTGACAGTCAAATTGGAGACGAAGAACACGTACGGGTTGGAAGGATCGTTCACACCCCACACCGCCAGCGCCAGCGTGTACTGGCCATCGGGTATGAACGTGGTATCCCACGTGGCCAACACGTTGTTCTCCACCTGCGTCGCTGTGACAAAACTAAAGTCCACCCATTGCGAACCACCGGTCGGCTCCGGCCCGGCGGCGTAACGCAACTGGAAAAAGTCCATGTTGGGATGCGTGGCGATGCCGGTGATCTCCACCACTCCGCTGACGGTTAAGCCACTCGTCGGATATGAAATGACCGAGCGCGCCTGAGGCTGTGGCGCTGCCCAGCCCGGCACACTCACCAAGAGCAAGATCATCGCCAGTGCCATTCCCACGGCCAGTACACGCTTGTGCATAAGCCCCCCCACAATAATGGATAGAAGAAAAGTGTAACATGAAAGGGCAAGAATGACAAGGTATCAAAAAGCCACGGGTTGACCAGCGGCCATTCTCTGCTATACTAAACTTATCTCACCTGGAATAGCGCAACCGAGAGCGAGCGGCGGTGTTCTTTATATCAAACACTGTCGCTCTCCTCGGCCAGGTGACGGGGGGAGCGGTATGCACGAAGAGAGCGATTGGGCGCTCATCGCCCGGGCCAAGCAGGACCCAGAAGCATTTGGACTCCTGTACGAACGATACGTCGGCTGCATCTACAATTACACGTACTACCGCACGGGCAACCACCAGGACGCAGAAGACCTGACGGCGCGCACGTTCTACCGGGCGCTGAGACGTATCTCGCACTACGTGGATCGGGGGGCACCGTTCTCGGCGTACCTGTATCGCATCGCCCACAACGTGGTGGCGAACTGGTACCGGGACAACAGTCGGCGGCAGATCATCTCGCTGGACGAATTGGTGACGTGGGTGTTCAGGCGAGAAGAGCCGGCCTCGCTGGCAGAGGAACACGAGAACCAGGACTTGTTACTCCAGGCGGTGCGCCAGTTGCCGCCGGAGCGGCAGCAACTGCTCATCCTCAAGTTCGTCGAGCAGATGCGGAACGCCGAAATCGCAGAAGTGATGGGACGGACGGAGGGGGCAATCAAGTCACTCTACCACCGGACGTTGGAGGCGCTGCGCCAGGAATTGACCCACGTAGAGTATGGGCGGGAGGAGATCACGGGGAGGACGAACCATGACTGAGGAACACGTGGCCGGAGTGTTGGCGGCCTATACCGATGGACTGATCGGCAAACCGGAAACCGTACAGCCAATCCCCATAACGGACGAGGAGCATGGCCGGCTGGCTCCGCTGTTCCAACTGGCCGGGCGACTCCAGCAGAGCATGCGGCCCGTACAGCCTTCGGCGGCCTTCGTGCGCAACCTGAGGCGGGAACTGGCGGACAACGCCAGGCGCCGGATCGCGCTGACGAAGCGTCTGCGGCGGTCAGCGTTGATCGGCGCCGCAGCGCTGGGGTCCCTCCTGTCTATCGCGTCGGTGGTGGGCGCGATTGTATTCGTGGTAGCGCGGTTGCGCGCACGAGCGCAGGAGACGCGAGCCATCCAGGCCCCGACGGGCTAGGGGAGATTCTTCGCTGCGCTCAGAATGACGAGAAATGGATAGACCCGGCCTCGGCCGGGTCTATCTTGTTAATGCGGGCGGCGCACGCGCTCCGCGTGCCGCTCCAGGCGGAGTTCGATGCGGGTGAGCCGTTCTACGAGCTCTTTTAGCAAGAGCAGAATCTGACCGATGGCCTGCTCGGTCGTCAGCTCTTCGCGCTCCCAGGCCTGGATCACGCCCTCTAAGCCATAAGTGCCCATCGCTCCTCGCTCCTTTCACACGTTGACGTGTACACCAGTTCAAAAACTAAGGGAGCCTGCGCCCCCTCAGTGACACTTCTGATTATACACGAGAGCGTGTAGTTTGTCAAGCCAGAAAAGGAAATTTTAAGGTTCGGACGCTCTTTCCTACTCCTGCGCTTCGTCCTCGGCTGGCAACTTTTTCGCGACGGCCTGGTACTCGAAGCCCGCCCGCTCGGCAATGAGCGTGAGCAGCCGGTTCATCCCACCGCGAGGGCGATACATGCCGGTCTCCCACTCGCTGATGGTCTGCTGGCGCGTGCCGAGTTCCTCGGACATCTTCTGCTGGGTCAGCCCCAGATGCCTGCGCAACGCCTGAATGGCCCGGGCATCCCATTGATACTTAACCCTGCGCCTGCCCATTCACACTACCTCATCGAATCAGTGAACTGGTGTTCGTCCCTTTCTTATTACGCTGGCACTAACTCACGCACTGGCGATGGCTCATAATGCAGCACCATGATCTGGTCGGGCCGCAATCCCAGCGACTTGTACGTGCGCCCATCACTATCGCTGAATTCGACCTCGAAGGCATTGCCGTGGGCAAGAATTTCTATCACCGTGCCCACTTGCCCACGCCACAAGCTGTGTTTGGGTAAATCAACGGTCAGTGCCACTACATCCAGTAACTTGATAGCCTCTCTCATCTCAGCGCCTCACTATTCTTCCATTACGTAACAACTGGTCAACCTTGGGTATGGTACACCGGGTTCGATAATCCATGCGCTCCGAACTATCGCTCGCCTACCTCTCCACTCCAGCGGGAGGTCAACCTGGTACCGTTGCCCGTAGTCGTCCTTCAAGCCTAATTCAGCATCTTGCTCTCTCACCGCTTTCAACAGAACGTCGCGTAAGGCTTCTGCATCGTCGGCAGTCATACCCAACACGGCCGCAAACACACGTGCCTTGTGCCTACCTGTTCTATGCGTTGGGTTGAGACTGTAATCGCGCAACTTACGAATGTCCACTACAGCACGGTCTGCGTTGGGTACTTTCATACTACCCTTCCTCGAGGGGACCTTCGCGTCCCTGGATGAAGGAACTCTCCACTACAGTCTACACCGGAAACCCAAAAACATCAACTCTGGCCGCATCCATCTGTACGTACTCTAAATTCCCAACTCCTTATCTACACACCCCCGCCCTCCCAACAAAACACCCACCACACCTCACAGCGGTGAGCGGGTGTACGTGTGGCGAGTGTCTCAGCCCACCACCGCCTGTGTTACGGCGATGGACAAGATGGCATCTTGTCCTACATCACACTCCACCTGACGCCTGCCTGAGCACGAGTGGGAGATACGTCCGCGTCACCGGCCACAGGCCTAGCACCGGATACGTCTCGGTGTACACCTCACCGGCCCTGGGCCAGGTGAGCGACAGCATGCGCGCATGGTCAGCGGTCGTGGCCTGCAGCCGGTAGGACTGCCCGGCGTAGACCGTCGTCGTGAATTCCAACGCGCTGCCCACCGTCGGGCTGACCACGTCGAGACCGGTCCCGTCCACAAAACGGAGCGCCACCGCCGTCAGCGTGATCTCGTTCGTCTCCGCGATCGGCTCGTCCCACGCGCCGTTGCGGTTCTCGTCGGCAAAGAAGGCCCCGATGCTCAGGTGCAGCGTGCTGGAAAGGCTCAGCGTCGTGTATGCCTGCGGCGCTTCGGGCCACGCGCTCCAGTTGCCGACGCGGTCGGTGGCCCGCGCGCGGAAGTAGTAGGTGTGGCCGTGCTGGCCGGTGAACTGGCTGGAGGCCACCGCCGTCGAGTGCTGCAAATAATCCCACTCGCCCTCGCCATCCCGCACCTGGACGTCGTAGAGCCACACCCCCGCCCCGCTGTCCTGCCCCTCCCACGTGACCGTGAACGTGGGCGTGTACGTGATCTCCGGCAGCGCGTGGACAATAGAGGTGGGCGGTTCGTCCGGCGTCTCACTTTCGATCACGAGGAGCGGATCGCCGCCGATGAAGTAGTCGCTGGGGTTAGAGACCAGGTTGGCCGTGGCAGCGGGGAGCGTCACCGTATAGACGTAAGATGCCGCCTCGCCCGTCAGCACGCCGGTCGCCGTGACCGTGCGGGTGACGCCCCAGCGGTCCACGAGCGTGGCCGTGGGGAGCGTCGCCGGCAGCGTGTAGACGCCCGTGACGGGGCTCCCGTTCCACAGCACGCTGACCTTACCGCGCGGCGTGCCCCACAACGTGACGCGCACGTGGGAGCCGGTGAGCACGCGGGTGGTGAAGGTGGGGGAAATCAGATACGTGGTGGCGACCTGATAAGCGACGTAGGCGGGGCGCAGCGTGTGGTCGTTGCGGAGCAGGCCAAAGTACTCTCTCAATATCTCCACGTCGGCGTCGTTGGTGCGGAAGAAGAAGTAACGTTCGACGCCGGAAGCCCAGGCGTTGGCATAGGACTGGACCACGTAGGCGGCCGCCTCCTCCTGCGTGGCAGCGTAATCGTACTCGGTTGGGTTCGGGTCCACCCGGCTGTCGTCCCACACCGGCACGCCGGTCTCCGTGAGCCAGAGCGGATGGTCGGGCACGTAAGCCCTCATCCGGCTGCGGATGTGGCTCATCACGTCGTAGGCGTTCGAGGAACGGCTGTAGAGGTGGACCGACATCACGTCGAAGAAGTAGTTGTTGCCCGGCGCAGCCGGATCGTCGTTGAGAATGTCCAGCACCCGCTCGAAGAAAGCAGGGTCATCCCAGTAGTGGAGGCCGGCGAACAGGACGGTACAGTCGGGGCAGGCCGCTTTGGTCGCCTGGTAGCCCACCTTCAGGAGTTGGGCGTAGTCGGCGTCACTGCCGGTCCAGAAATAGTCCCACTCGGCCTCGTTCCACATCTCCCAGTACTTTACCCGCTCCCCGTAGCGCGAGACGATGGCGTAAACAAAACACCCCCAATAGTTGTGAGGATCGTTCCACGGCAGGTAGAGGCCCCGAGGCGGGGAAGAGGCGGCGCTGATGGCCCCAGGTGCCAGGGCAGCGCGGGCGACAGGCGCATACCAGCCAGGGGGACGCACGTCGAAACGAGGCAGCCAGAAACCGCTCACTCTACCGGTGGCAGCCCAGCCAGGGGTCCAGAGTAGAATCCCGACCAGGTTCATCCCTGCCGCGTCCAGATCGTTCACCAGCGCATCGTAGCCATCCCGCACCCCCGCATCCCAGACACCATCCTTCTTTTCGATGTTCGCCCAACGGAAGTCGAAGCGGTCCCAGCGGGAGCCGACATCGAGGGCCATCTGGATAAAGGGACGGGCAGGGCCACTGGGCGGGTCGTAATAGAACGAGTAGCAGGCGCCCGCCCGCCCGCCCGTCTCCTCGACCGGTGGCAGCGGGGTGACGTCCACCGGCCCAGCCACAGCAGGAAGATCCGAAGCCAGAAGGAACGCCAGGCCCAGCGCGCAGGCCAGCACCAACCCAAAGATGCCCGTGTGCCTCATCGTTTGCTTCATTGTCACATCTCCTGGTGGTCAGTATACCAGGATAGGTACGGGTGTCAATGGGACGTTGGCATGTTGGTAGATTGGCAAGTTGGTAAATTGGTAGATTGGGGTTATAATATCGGCATCCGATAACGAAAGCCGACAATGATGCCGCGCGAACTGTTACTGGGCTTCATCAAAATCCACGTCCTCTACCACGCCGGCCGACAGCCCGTCTATGGGCTGTGGCTGATGGACGAACTGGCCCGCCACGGCTACACACCCAGCCCTGGCACGCTCTACCCCACCCTGCACAGCCTGGAGCGGGCCGGGTTCCTGGCGAGCGAAAAGCGCGTGGTGGAAGGGCGCCAGCGCCGCTACTATACGCTGACGCCCGCCGGTGAAGCAGCGCTGGCCGAGGCCCGCGCCCGGCTGGCAGAACTGGTGGCCGAGGTGCTGGAGGCCCCACTATGACCCCCTTCCTGTGGCTGTGCGCAATGGGCGGGCTGGCCATCTTCTCCTCGACGATGAGCAAGAACCCCGCGTTGCCGCTCTTTATCCGCAGCCTGGGAGTGGGCGAGGGGACGCTGGGCTTCATCGCCGCCGCCTCGACCGTCGTGGGCATCGTCGCCAGCCTGCCGGCCGGCGTGCTCTCGGACCTGTGGGGCCGGCGACGGGTGATCCTGCTCAGCATGGTCGTCTTCGCCACGGCCCCATTCCTCTACCTGTTGGTGCGCGCCCCCTGGCACCTGGTGCTGGTGCGGGTCTACCACGGGCTGGCGACGGCGATGCTGGGTCCGGTAGCGCTGGCCGCCGTCGCCGATACCTTCCAGGAGGGACGCGGCGAGCGGATGGGCTGGTACTCCAGCGCGACGATGGTCGGACGTTTTCTGGCCCCCACCGCCGGGGGCTTGCTCATTTTCGGCGAGGATTTCCGCTGGGTCTATCTGGGCTGCGGCGTGACAGGTGGGCTTGCGCTGCTGGCCGCACTGCAACTGCCCCGCCTGGGCCAGGCCGCGCAGTCGAGCGAGCGCCGTGCACGTTGGGCGACGATGCGGCACGAACTGCACTTCATCCTGAACAACCGTGGCCTGCTGCTGACCAGCGGGGTAGAGGCTGTGCAGTATTTCGCCTTCGGTGCGGTAGAGACCTTCCTGCCGCTCTACCTGGCGGAGTTGGGCTGGGAGCCGCGCGTCATCGGGCCACTTTTCACCGCGCAGGTGCTGGTGACGGCACTGGCCAAGCCGCTGATGGGGCGCATCGCCGACCGCTGGGGCCGCCGGTGGCCCATCGCGATCGGCCTGCTGATCGGCGCAGGGGCCATGGCGGCCATGCCGTGGGGCCGCGCGTGGTGGCTAATGGCAGCGCTGACCGCGCTGTTCGGGCTGGGGGTGGCCACGGTGACCGCCTCGACTGCAGTGCTCGTCTCCGACCTGAGCCGCGCCACGGCCTACGGGGCTTCGTTGGGAGTACTCTCCAGTGTCATGGACGTAGGCCATTCGACGGGGCCCATGGTGACCGGCCTGCTGGTGGCGGCCTGGGGCTACGGCCCGGCCTTCGCGCTGGTTGCGGCGCTGCTGGCCACGTGTGCCCCCATCTTCGTCACGCTGGTACGACCTGCAATCCGAAAACTTGAATCAGAAGGGAGGAACCAACTATGAAGTGGGTCACGCGCGAGCACGTCAAGGTAGACCGCGTCGCCTGTCCCTGGCTGATCGAGCGGTTCATCGATCCCCAGGCAGAACTGTTGTTTGTGCCGGCCGAGGAGGTACTGGAAGTGGCCAGGCGGGAAGGAGCGCTCTCCTACGACGCCCGCGGCCAGGGGCAGTACGACCACCGGGCAGGCAAGTGCACCTTCGAGGTGCTGATCGAGGAATATGGCCTGGACGATCCGGCGCTCCGGTTGTTGGCCGACGTCGTCCACGGAGCCGACACCGCCGACCGCGACCGTACGCCCCAGTCGGCCGGGCTACAAGCCATCGCCGAGGGCTTCCACTACCTGGGCGTCCCCGACGAGGAACGGCTGGCCCACGGGCGCGCCATCTACGACGCGCTCTACGCCTGGTGCCAGCATCAACTCGAATCTGAAAGGAAATCGAAGTCGAATGACAGATAGCAAAACCAACGTCTCACAGAAGGCCGGGCTGCGCACGTTACCGCGCAACGTGTGGGCCGTCAGCCTGACCAGTTTCTTCATGGACATCTCCAGCGAGATGGTCATTAACGTCCTGCCCATGTTTCTCTCCAACGTGTTAGGGGTGAAGACGAACATCATCGGCCTGATCGAGGGGATCGCCGAGGCGACCGCCAGCCTGCTCAAGGTCTTCTCCGGCTGGCTCTCCGACCGGCTGGGCGCGCGCAAGTGGCTGGCGGTAGCCGGATACGGCCTCTCCGCCATCTTCAAACCGTTCTTCTACGTCGCCAATTCGTGGGGCGTAGTCGCGGGCGTGCGCTGGGCCGACCGGGTGGGCAAGGGCATCCGCACCGCCCCCCGCGACGCGCTGGTGGCCGACAGCGTTGACGAGCGGCACCGCGGGCTGGCCTTCGGCTTCCACCGCGCCGCCGATACCGCCGGGGCGATGGTGGGGCTGCTCATCGCGCTGGGCGTCGTCTGGCTGGCGCAGGCCGGCAGCATGAAACTGAGCCGCCCCACCTTCCAGACGATCGTGCTCATCAGCCTGATCCCGGCCTTCCTGGCGGTACTGTCGCTGGCCGTCGGCGCGCGGGACGTGCCGGTGACGGCCCGGCGGAAGATGCCCCGCTTCGCCTTCCGCAGCCTCGGCCGGCGTTTCGTCATTTTTATGATCATCGTCGGCATCTTCGACCTGGGCAACTCCTCCGACGCCTTCCTGGTGCTGCGCGCGCAGGAACGCGGCCTGAGCGTGCTCGGCGTGCTGGGGATGCTGATCACGTTCAACCTGGTCTATACGTTGGTCAGCATGCCGGCGGGGTCGCTCTCCGACCGCGTCGGGCGGCGGCGGCTCATCGTCGGCGGATGGCTGGTCTACGCCGCCATCTACCTGGGGTTCGCGCTGGCGGGCGCGGGCTGGCACGTGTGGGTGTTGTACGCGGTCTACGGCGTCTACTACGGCCTGGCCTACGGCACGACCAAGGCCATGGTGGCCGACATCGTGCCAGAAACGTTACGCGGCACGGCCTACGGCACGTACAACGCCGTGCTGGGCGTTCTGGACTTTCCCGCCTCGCTCATCGCCGGCATTCTGTGGCACGGCGCGGGCCGGTGGGCGGGCCTGGGCCCCTCTGCGCCGTTCTTCTTCGGCGCGACGCTCGCGGCTGTAGCGGCCGTGCTGATGGCAGTGGTCAGGCCGGCCAGAACGGACGCCCGGCTTCAGCCGGAAGATCCCCGCTGAAGCGGGGCGTCCGCTACTTGCCTGCGCCGCCGGCTCGTGCGTGCGCTTTGACCGCCTGTGCCGCTGGCTTATGCTCCCTGCTCCACGCAAACAGGCCAAAGCCAGCCAGGCACACGATAGCGTTCGCGATAAACGCGCCCCGGATGCCCACGCGATCGGCCAGCAGCGTACCCAGGAGGGGCACGGCCACCGATGAGAGATACTGCACGCTTTGGGCCAGCGAAACGAAGGTGGTGCTGTACTGGACCGGCACCGTCCTCATCAGTTCGTCGAAGAACACCAGGTTCAGACCGGCCTGGAAGATACCGGCCAGGCCGGCGTACAGTGCGATCAATTCCACGCGATAGGTAGATGCGACCAGTGCAGGATAGAGCGCCAGGCCCAGCGTCGTCCACAACAGCACGAAGCGCGAGCCACGCACCCGCCCCTGGCGCGCCCAGAGGATATAACCGACCAGTGTGATGGCCATCTGAACGGAGTTGATGATCCCGATCCACGTATCCGTGGCGTGCACCTGGCGCACGTAATAGATGGGGAAAAGGGGCGCAGCGAGCGCCGTACCGGAAAGAAAGACGAACCGTTTCGCCACGAATGAAACGAAGGCGCGCTCGTTACGGATCAGGCG
>Ga0315296_10004255_pt1 | contig 11715 bp, 12 predicted proteins | sample YL17G14_18_MG_FD_203921 | JGI IMG/M metagenome (GOLD analysis project Ga0315296, IMG submission 203921) | Sediment microbial communities from Yellowstone Lake, YNP, Wyoming, USA - YL17G14_18 | ecosystem: Environmental > Aquatic > Freshwater > Lake > Sediment | place: USA: Wyoming | collected...
AGGGAATCTGGAACTCCAGCCCCTCTATCTCCCCCCTGAGGAAATCTATTACATTATAAGAGAGTAACAATGCCAGCGCCACTCCGATGACAATACCCAGAAAGGCTACGATGGATGACTCCAGGAGGAAGCTGAGCTGTACGGTACGCCGCTGATAGCCAATAGCTCTCAGCACTCCTATCTCGTGTCGCCTCTCCACCACAGCCCGCGTGCTGATCACCCCGAGGGCCGCAATGCCGACCACCAGACCAAGGGACATAAAGCCCTGGAGCAGAGAGTTCATCGTGAAGCTCGTCTCACCTATCTCTTTCAGGGTTTCCTTGATTGACCTGGCCTCCATACCATTGACTAGGAATTCAGACTCAATGGCCTTGGCCATTGCTTCAGCGTCTACTCCCTCCTTTAGCTTGAACAGATATGTGGTTGGCGGAATAGGCCAGTCCTGAGTCAGGGTTTGCTGAGAGGTGTAGACGCCATAGTTGAAGCTTGTTGACTTGAGTACCCCAATGACAGTGAGCACCATCTCTTTGCCAGTGAAAGGCTCTCTCACCTCTACGTATATGGGAGACATGACCTCGTCCTCCTGGTGCACCCCTTCTAAACGAAATTGTGATCTACCCACAGAGACAGCGAACCGACTTCGAGACGGCACGGCGTCGGCACTGATGACAGCGAGTCCGGGATTCTCCTTGACCGCTTGCCATATCTCCCTGGCAGAGCTATAGTTCTCGGCCATGACGGTGAACTCGAAGTTGTTGGTGTCCAAATATACTTTATCCACGCCGCATATGATGTATTGCTCCCATTCCTGGTTTGAGGCCCCGGCTTGGCGAACCTCCAGGGGCAGTGTAGACTGGCTGGCGATAGCCTCAAAATCGTCAGCATTGAGATCAGGGGCATGGTCAATGGCATCCTGAATGTCTTGAATAGGGTTGCTGCTGACTTTCGCAGTAGGATAGTCGTAGACTCTGACAGCCCAATTCTGGCTTTCAAGGCCAGTAGAGATCGGTATACCCTGCGAGATCAGCCTGCCTACGCAGGCCTGCCTCACTTGGGTAGTCAGAACTCTGAGGATGCACTGACTTGGAATGTGTTCAGAAGCCTTCAGAAAGCCCGGAGGCTACATGTCATCTGCGATGAGTTAAGCATTGGCGAGCCACGGGGTCTCTTGCTATGGACGCTTGCGCCGGAAGTGGATGGTGTGAGTGCAAAGCTGCAGTATACCGCTGGAATGCTAATTCGGAAATTTGATGGGATACTTCGGGGCCAAACGACAGAGCCTGATGTCATCATCCTGGGAACCAAAGGCGTAGCGGTAATAGACTGTAAGCTGTCTGAACCTGACAGACCTCCGTCGCACCTATGGGACGGCTCGTTAGATTCAGTGACGAAGCGCCTTCCCATATATCGAGAAGCTAAACCTGCTTTGCTGAGGAAGGATGTAACCGATGCCCAGATCGCACTGATATATCAACTGGTTCGCATGGCATTTTATGCTGTTCAACTTGCCAAAAGCCTCTCCTCCAGTCCTGTACTAGTGTGGCTGGCTAATGAGAGGAATTGGAACGTGCGGATTCCTAAGGCTGGATAGGTCAGCAGCAGAACTATGGGATTTCTTCCAATATGCTGTGGCGGCCTCCAGCCTTAGGAAGGTAAACATAAGCTGGCAACGTATAGGAAGCTTGATAACCACCTATTCGCTTGATGAATTATCTCGTTATCTTTCCACTCATCCATGTCTGTGAATCGAACTCAGCGCTTCGTCTAGAAGGCATATCCCTTGTCAACAAATAAAGAAGGTGGCGAATGGCAAAAAGGAAATTCAATGTCGGTGACAAAGTGATTGGCAACGAGAAAAAGGCCAGCTTCTGGGGGCGTAAAGGCACGATAGTTCAATATGAATCAGGCAGTCAATACTGGGTAATGTTCGATGATGGTCGGAAAGAATGCGTGTATAGCTGGTGGTTGGAGAAACAGTCCTCCAGACAGCCATAGCTGACCATTTGTTTATTGGAACAATCGCCTTTAGCATTCCTCGGTTGTTAACAATCACTCAATCTGTTAGGTTGCTGGCTCATGCCCTACGTGAGATGGCTCGGCCTGTTGTAAAATTCCTCTCACTGCTGATCTTGGTCCAATACTCAAGTCCGCTCCCCCGAACCTGGGCAACCCATGCTAGAATAAAGTATCATGTAGAATAGCGCCGTAAGAGGCCAGTATGCAACAAGTGGGAATGGGAGGGAGAACTATGTCACAGCACGGACCCACCTGGGGCGATGATGTCCCACTACCAAGCATTGAACGAGACAGACGAAGGAAGGAGGTAAACGGCATACTTGCAAAGTTGCGAAGAGTCTCCAGAGGCAAGGAGGGCGAGAAATACTACCTGATTAGATTCTTAAGAGATGGTATAGATGCCTATGTCAATTGCTTTGACAACGCGGCAATATACTACACGTCTCTCGCTGCTGAATTGGCTCTGATCGTCAGACTCGGCGAAGGAGGTGCTTTACACGAATGGAGAAAGAAAGAGGAAACGGAGGTCAGGCAGGGAAAGAAGAAGAGGGAGAGCGATTATCCTAGCTTCTCAACTTTGATTAAATGGGCAGCGAAAACAGGTTTGCTCAATGGTCGGGCGACCGAACTAGGCCGCAACGTGAGAAAGCTAAGGAACTCATATCTGCACTACTACAACGTGATGTGGCACCAGATAGATATTGACAGTCGAACAAGAATGAGCATCGTAGGAATGCTACCGAAAGTAAAGAAGGAGATTCAGCAATCTGCGCAGCCCGGCGAGCGGGATGAAATACTGAAGATAATCGACTTCGTGACAGCTAGCGTTGCGGAGGACAAGACTCTAAGCAATAGACGAATTCCTACCAGAGACATCCGTCCGAACAAAGAGGCAGTAGATTTTATAGAGGAAAGAGAAAGAAGCTTTGTAGAACAGCTTCTAAGTCTGCAAGAGAAGGGAGAGTGGGAGCAGTTTGTCTGGTACCATGCTCTTGGTGTTGAGTGGCGCGATGCCCTTGATTGCCTGCAGTGGAGTGCTGATATATTGACTCATCTACGGTTTCTACAAGAGGACAACCATTCCGAAAAGACGGCCTGAAATCGAAAGCAGGCGTTTCATCTAACATTCCTCGCAATTGTGTAGCCTCGCTCGATCATCACTTTCTGCTTGTCATTACTCCCGCGGTAGCTTATAGTGTTTAGGGAGGCTGCTCTTGTACGCCAAGGCATGAGAAGGGAGTGATACTTAAATGGCAGTTAAGCTAGGTGAAGTTGAGACTAAGATGTCCGCCAATGTCAAGAAGACAGATGAACTTAGGGTGCGGTTGAGGGGCAAACTGTGCTGCTGTAACAAGGTGGAGACGGTCAAATTCAAGCCTTCTGAAGACCTCAAGAAGGGAGACAAGATAAGAATCACCATTGAGAAGCTGTAATAGGATAAAAATGGGGAGTTAGAGCAGCCTCCCCCAAGGATATGTAAATATGTGCGCCTCAACCCCTATAACCTATAATGGCCTGACGTGCAATCTACGATCCGATGGATGGGATACCGCAAGACCGCGGCTCCGCAGGGCTAGTATGAGCTATTGCACTTTATAGCGTAGTGTGCAACGCACGCAGTGTAGACCTCGTTGGCTATCGCCAAGGCTACACCGAGGAAAGCCGCTGGCGAGCGGTGGCTGAACCCCCAACTTGACAGGTAGCAAAGTCTGTGCTAAGCTTCTTCGCCAACGAGTTTCAGGGAAAGAAGTGCTTCACTGCCCGAACTGCGGCGTGTCTTACTACTGGAAGCGATCCCAAAGGAACGGGACGCCAACTGAGTAGATGCGTATCCGTCCTTATTTGTTACCGCGGTTGTCCACAGCAAGATGCTGAAATAGGATAGAGGGAGGGATATAGACTTTCGGGAAGAAGCAAAGTCAATCCCCTTCGGGCGCGCCATTTCCGAAAAAGTCCGCGGCTCCTCAATGAGAGACAAGGAAACACGTGTTCAGAGGATGTTCTCTTCCATCGCCGGCTACTATGATGTCCTCAACACCTTGCTCAGTTTCAGCAGGGATAAATACTGGAGGAGATATGCCGTTTCCAAAGCTGGCCTCAACTCTGGAGAGAAAATCCTCGATTTAGCCACTGGGACAGGCAAGTTGGCCTTGGAATTAGCTGACAAAGTTGGCGAGCAGGGTGACGTTATCGGGATCGACTTCTGCCCGGAGATGCTCCACAAGGCTAAGGATAACTCGAGAAAAGCAAGGTATCAAAATGTAGTGCTTATCCAAGCCAATGCCAACGCCCTCCCGTTTCAAGATTGTACGTTTGATTGTGCCGCTGCTGGTTTCGTTCTGCGGAATGTTGCTGATATCGAGTCAACCCTTCAAGAAGTGACCCGGGTGCTAAGGCCGACTGGGAAGTTGGTTTGCCTGGAGTTTAGCCAACCCCGGAACACGATATTTAGAGGGCTCTTTCGCCTCTACATCTTCGGCGTTATACCCTTTCTTGGAGCGCTGCTTTCAAGGAGTTGGCACGCCTATTCTTATCTTCCGCGATCAATAGTTGAATTCCCCAGCCCCGTTGAATTAAGAGAGGCTATGGAAAAGATAGGGCTGAGAAATATTGAAATCTATCCCCTCACTTTTGGGACAGTCACAGTTCTCATTGGAACCAAGAAATATGGAAACAACTCTTAAGGGAAAGCTGACGGTATGGTTTCTGGAGACCAGGCCACAGTTTCTGCTTCTTTCTGTTGTGTTGGTATTTCTGGGCACATGTATCGCCTGGTATGATGATACTTTTCATCTTGGTTATGCCCTATTGGCTTTTGTCGGGCTGCTTCTAGCTCATATCAGTGTCAACGTGCTTAACGACTATTTTGACTATCGCAGCGGGATAGACTTGGAAGTCGAAAGAACTCCTTTCAGTGGTGGCAGTGGGATTCTCCCTGCGGCTCTCCTCAAGCCGGAGCAGGTTTTGTGGTATGGCCTCATTTGCTTTCTTCTGGCCACGCCTATAGGCATTTATTTTGTAATAGTCAGAGGCTGGCAGCTTCTTCCTTTGCTTGTGGTAGGTGCAATATGCGTTCTCCTTTATACCCCAGTCCTCACCAAGCTGGGGTGGACTGAGTGGGCCCCTGGGGTCGGCTTGGGGACGTTGCCTGTGCTCGGGGCCTACTTTGTCCAGACCGCTACCTACACCCTCGCTGCCGTTATGGCCTCTATTCCTTCTGGCATTCTGGTGCATAATCTCCTCTTTTTGAACGAATTTCCAGACACGGAGGCGGATAGGAAAGCTGGCAGAAAGACACTGCCCATCATCATGGGAAAGGCAAGAGCGAGCATGCTTTATTCGGTTCTTACTCTAGCAATGTATTTGTGGATTATCGGTGGTGTGGCAGCAGGCTCAATGCCAGCCTTCTCCCTCATAGCCTTACTAACTCTTCCCCTTGCCCTGAAGGCTATTCGAGGTGCGGTGAACCATCAAGACCCGAGTAAATTAATGCCAGCTATGGCTAATAATGTTATGGTTGTTCTCTTAACGCAGCTGCTGTTGGGCATCGGCTTTATTCTGGCAGGGGTTTTCTAAGCGATTCTATATCGGCTGCGAAATTGCGATCACCTTCTTCTAAAGAGATTAAGGAATCTATCCTCATATTCATGGAACAGGTCCCATCTATCAAGCTCCAGCTTAAGCTCTGAGGGGTCAGACTCGCCCCGTGCCACTTTTTGAAACAGGCTTTCAATCCAGTATCTTGCATCTCTGGGGACGCCAGCATGGTCTATATCAAGAAGTCCCCTTCCTGCCAGCTCAGCAAGGTTGCTCCTTAGCGACCTCTCTGTCAGTTCGCTGATAAATTTGAGCAACGAAACATCCCATAGCTCATCAATGCCTTTGATGATTGCTGCAAATCTATCACTTTCGTTGTCAATTTTTTCGCTTAGCCTACCAGCTACCACCTCCAGCCGGTCAGATACGATGGTGAGCGCCTTGGACTCATTTTTGTAGCTGTAGAGAAGCCCAAGGGCATGGGGTCCATGCTGCCTGATTACCATTTCGAGATATCGCCTCGCATTCTCACCAAACCCTTCAAGTCTGGTAAGGTAGGAGGGCGTTACTATCCTCGGCCTTTCTGCACTGACCTTTCCTTCCCTTACCACCGTCTCTTCCTCATTGACCAAGTCAGCATACACCGGCTTGGTCAACAAGTAGTAATTGACATTGGTGGTGCCAAAGGTGGCTAAGGATTGGCTAGGTAGCCTCAGCACTTCTGTCTGTTGGACAGCGTATCTTATCTTTTCATCCCCGATTTCCACAACTCACCCTCGGCTGAAGAATGCTCTAGCGCCCAGCAATCAATAGCCTAAACCAACTTTTTTATCTATCTCTGCCTCATGCAGAACCTCTTGTAATCCCCTTAGGAAGCAGGTTGACCCGTTTTCCAACAACCACAACCCGAATGCATTCCCTTGTGCCTCCAGCAGCCTAGCGTCGGCACTGCGGGTGCATACCAGTTGGGCTACATCGACCTCCTTGGCTTGGGCAATTATGAAGCTCTTCATCCTCCCTCCTGCCACTTCGGCATCGCGGGCATTGATTTTGGGACATGACATGCTTTGGGCTTTAAAATGGCTAATTCAATTTTAAGCATTGAGTGAGGACACGTCAACGCGGCGAAAATAGGGGTGAGAGGGACTATTGTGAGATACCTGGCGTGGGAGCGGCTCAAGACGGCAAGATTGTCCGGCGACTTGTAATCGAGAGAGGTACATGCTACCCTAGACTCTGCCGGCTATTGGTAACAGGATAGGCGGATCATATGAATTGGATCCAGGAAACCACTTCGACCAGTGTCTGGCATCAGGTGCGTCTACAATTAAGACGGAGCTCAGTGAAGAGGACGCTGCTCATTGTAGCGGTTCTCTGCTTGGTAATACCGCCCATCTTGTTCATTAGCCGAGGGCTCGATCTGGAAAGCTTCGCTAGCTACGGTTATATCGGGGTTTTCCTGGCTACTTTTCTTTCTACTACCAGCATCTTTTTCCCCGTCCCTGGGTTCTTAGCGGTGGTTGCGGCTGCTGCTGTTTTCAACCCGATCTGGGTTGCCTTGGCTGCCACTGCTGGAGGAGCTTCGGGAGAATTTACCTCATACCTCGCGGGCTACTGGGGGAGAGCTGCTATCAACCTGGAGCGCTGGGGGAGATACAAAATGGCAGAGAACTGGATGACACGCTACGGTAGTTTTGCCATCTTTGTCTTTGCCTTGGTACCAGGGCTCATTTTCGATTTCATGGCCATCGCTGCTGGCGCCGTGAGATTCCCCTACTGGAAATTCCTGCTAGCTTCCTTCGCCGGACGCCTACCTCGCTATTTCTTTGAAGCCTATCTGGGGGCGACGATATTGCCGCGCATCTTGCCCTTTTAGCATTGGGTGTCAGGTTCAGACTTTCACTGTATCCGGAGGCATGCTGTCGTGTTTGTACGCAGCCTTCAGGAGGCTAACAATCTTGGGTCCCTTGAGTCCCTCGGCCTCACAACCAGCGGCAAAATAGCGGCACTCGGTACAGCTAAAAACGTACTTATTGATTTGGCTAATATTTACGAAGAGCTCGCACTCCTCGGCACTGCGGTCGTAATACTCTTCGATAAACTCTTGGAGGCCTATGTCGTGGGCTCTGAAGCTCTTTGACCACTGTAGGCCATTAAAGCCTGCCCATGTCCTGTTTCGCATTGTTGGCAATGACATGCGGAACATCCTCGTCTACCTCTATTGAATTCTAAAGGGTGGGCATGACTGCGTCAAGCCAAATCCCCTCTTGCCGTTAATGCCGCTATGCCTCAGCTTGGGAACCTTTTGGGTCATAAATGTTGACCAATTCGCCCTCATGAATTGGAACCTTTTGCAGCTTTTGGCAAACAAAAGACAAAGGCATAATGTTCAAGAATACCTGCAAGAAAGCAATGGCATCATTTAAGCTGGCTAATTGTTGCTTGCAGTCTCAAGGCGGAGGTGAGAAATGGGCAAGGTGAAGAGAATAGGCTCCAATAAAAAAGTCCTGGCCGGTCTGGCAACTGCCTTTTTAGCGCTTGTTCTGATTGTTATCGGTTTCGCAAGCCAGGAGACCGGCGGCAGCCCCACCGCGAACCAGTGGGGCTATGGTTATGGCTATGGTTACGGCTATGGCTATGGCTATGGTGGAGGAGGGGGAGGTGGAGCACGTGATACCACGCCTCCCGTGATCTCGGAGGCATCCATGTCAGCCTCCGCTATCACCAATACCAGTGCCGTCATAACCTGGACCACGAATGAGCCGAGCACGAGCCAGGTGGAATACTGGCCCGGTTCCCTCTCAGCTCTGGATAGCACCCTGGTCACCAGCCACAGCGTCACCCTGACCGGCTTGACCCCAGATACCAACTATCGCTACAAGACCAGGTCAGTCGATGCCGCAGGCAATTTGACGGTATCTGATGAGCACACCTTCACCACCTTAGCTGCTGCCGATATCACGCCTCCTGTGATCTCGGCGGTATCAGTCTCCGACGTCACCTCTGACAGCGCCGTCATAAGCTGGACCACGGATGAGCCGAGCACGAGCCAGGTGGAATACTGGGTTACCACCAGCACCCTCTCATGGCTGGATACAACCCTGATCACTAGCCACAGCTTTATCCTGACCGATCTGACTTCAGACACCACCTATCACTTCAAGGTCAGGTCAAGCGACGCCTCAGGCAACCCGGCAATATCCGATGAATATACCTTCACTACCTCGGCTGCACCCACTAACTGGGCGCTCATTGGAGGCATTATTGGTGGTGTGGTAGCTGCTGGTGGGCTAGCGTGGTATTTGTGGTGGAGGATAAGGAAGAGGGGCAAGAAAGAGGAGCCAGTACTTTAGTGCTGGTATACCCGTTAGCCCTGGGCCAATCGCTGAGGTGGGGCAGCGCTCTGCCTCAGCGATTGGCAAATAAGCCTCAGGCTGTGATCAAAATATGGATCAGCATTAAGGCAGGAAAAATGCTTGATAGAGCAATCCTAATAGGGCATAAGCTAAAGAGCGACGACATGGCTTGGCATGGAAGCATCATGGCTGCTTTTGTGCTAGTGGGGGGGCTTTTCAACTACCTGTACCAGCTCGCTATGGGCAGGATGCTGGCACCAGCGGAATATGGAACGCTTATCAGCCTGCTATCCCTGTTCCTGATCATATCGGTATTCTCTCAGACCATCCAGACCTCGATAACCAAATTCACCTCCAGGTTCAGGGTTGATAACAGGTTGGGAAGGATAAATTACCTGTGGAAATACTCTCTGCGGCGCACCTTTTTATTGGGGGTGATATTGTTTCTAGCCTTGTTTTTGCTCAGCCCTCTGATTTCAGGTTTTCTTAACATTGATAACAGCTGGTATTGGATCATCTTCGCCTCCTCATTCATATTGTCTTTTGCCCTTGCCGCAAGCTGGGGAATCCTGCAGGGACTTCAGCGGTTCTCCCCTTTAGGTATTAGCACCGCTCTTGTTAGTCTGTTGAGACTTGGTCTTGGCATCATTTTAGTCTATCTCGGATTGGGGCTTTATGGCGGCTTGCTCTGCCTCCCCCTTGCCATTTTGGTAGCTATGGTGCTGAGCCTCTCCTTTCTCAAGGACTTGGCCAAGGTGGGTAATGAAACGGTTAAAGTCGATGGGCTTTTTTCCTATGCCGGCCCAGCCCTCTTAGCCCTCACCGCCTTTGCTGTGTTGACCAACATAGATGTTGTTTTAGTCAAGCACTTTCTCAGCCCGGAGAATGCCGGTAACTATTCAGCTATCTCAGTCCTGGGGAAGATAGTCCTTGTCGCCCCTATGGGAGTAGCCGTCGCCATGTTTCCCAAGACCTCCGAGCTTTTTGAATCCGGGGGGAGCCATCGTCCGGTAATGATGAAAGCAATGCTCCTCACTGTTGTTATCGGTGGTGGTGTCCTCATAGTGTATTGGCTCTTTCCCGATTTCATCATCGATCGTCTCTTCGCCGGCAAGTATCCTTTGGCCACGCCTTATCTATCTAAGTATGGACTAGCTATGGCATTTTGGGCCATTTCCTTCCTGTTGTTGAACTATTCCTTGTCGCTCAATCGAACCAAAGTGGCCTATCCCCTTCTTGGGGCCATGGTGCTTCAGCTGGGTTTGATAAGTCTGTTTCACTCCAGCATCGCTCAGGTCGTTGATATCATGCTTATCTCCAGCATAGCTTGCTTAGCCCTGATGTGTCCCCTTTATCTCAATGTGAGGAGGAAACATCTGTGAACCGGGCTATTTTCATAGATCGTGATGGGACGATTGCTAAGGATGTCCCTTATTGCAGTCGCCCCGAGGATTTTCAACTATTGACTATGGCAGGCGATGGAATAAGGCTATTGAACAAGACTGGGACCAAAGTGATCGTGATCACCAATCAATCTGGAATCGCCCGTGGCTATTTTACCACGGCAATGCTGGGCAGAATCCACAGCAAGATGAGAGGTGATTTAGCCCAGTATCAAGCTCACATCGATGCCATTTACTATTGCTCTCATCACCCCGATGACCAATGCGATTGCAGAAAGCCGAAGCCAGCATTGATCTATCGGGCGGCAAAGGAACATGACATCCAATTGAGCCAATCCTTCTTTGTCGGAAACCAATGGCATGATGTGGCGGCGGGATATTCCGCCGGCTGTAAGACGTGTTTGATCTCGCCCGATGGCACATCGGGAATGCTGTTGAACCAGCATGGTATCGTCGAGCCAGACTTCATCGCTCGTAATTTTTTTGAAGCCTGCATGTGGATTCTAGGGTGTATAAAGCTAGAAACGATTGGGGGAAGGCAATGCTGAAAGTACTTGTTCTCGGTGGGGCTGGTTTTATCGGTTCTCACACTGTTGATCTACTTCTAAACAAGGGACATGAGGTTCGGATTCTCGATTCACTTACACCGCCGGTGCATCAAGATGGCAGCATCCCTTCCTATATTAAGAAAGAGGTTGAGTTTATCCGGGGAGATGTTCGAGACCCCCGAGCAGTAGCGCGAGCATTAGCGGGCGTAGATGTCGTCTTCCAACTTGCTGCCTATCAGGATTACCTCCCCGACTTCAGCAAGTTCTTCCATGTCAATGCGGTTGGCACTGCCCTCATTTATGAGCTTATCGTGGAAAAACGATATCAGATGCAAAAGGTGATTGTGGGCAGCTCGCAGGCGGTCTATGGTGAGGGGAAGTACGAATGCCCGGTGCATGGCACTCAATATCCTTCGCTAAGGCCAATAGCCCAATTACTTCGCCGTGATTGGGAGCTTGGTTGTCCGCTATGTGGCAGGAAAATGTCCCCGCTACCCACGGACGAGTCGGTGGTAAATCCACATAACACCTATGCCATAAGCAAGTATACCCAGGAGATGATCGCCCTTAATCTGGGAAAACGGTATGGCATACCTACTACGTGCCTACGCTACAGCATTACCCAAGGTCCTCGCCAGAGCTTCAGCAATGCTTATAGCGGCATTTGCCGTAATTTCACCACCCGACTATTAAATGATAAGCCCCCCATCGTATATGAGGATGGGAAGCAATTACGGGATTATGTCCATGTCTCAGACGTGGTCCAGGCAAATATGTTGGTGCTGGAAGAACCTAGAGCGGATTATAAAGTATTCAACGTCGGTGGAGGTAACATCATCAGCGTATTGGAATATG
>Ga0315296_10004256_pt1 | contig 11715 bp, 26 predicted proteins | sample YL17G14_18_MG_FD_203921 | JGI IMG/M metagenome (GOLD analysis project Ga0315296, IMG submission 203921) | Sediment microbial communities from Yellowstone Lake, YNP, Wyoming, USA - YL17G14_18 | ecosystem: Environmental > Aquatic > Freshwater > Lake > Sediment | place: USA: Wyoming | collected...
CTAAATTATATTTTATGGCTTGACAAAAGCGTAAAACCGATGAAAGCTTCGATTTCTTTAAAATAAAAAGTGGTAAGATTAGACTTGATAAATTTGGATAAAAATAAGAATTTTAGGGTAAAAAAGGATAAAAAAAAGAAAAGAAAAGGGTTTTTCAGACAGAGAAAATATCTATTATTTCCTCTGATTCGTCTTCCCGTGTTTTGAATCCTGTTCGGATTCTTTCGATTTTCTCCGAGAACTGGCTGAAAATAAAGTCCAGCCGGTCGATGGAATTGACATCCAATTTTTTCGATATCTTCTCGATTCTCTTCATGTCAGATTCCATTCGATGGAAGAGTTTTGAGACCAGATTTTTCTTAACCTGATTCAATTCTTCTCTGTTTTTTCTGTTCCTTTCCTTTTTCTCTGGCACATCTTCGTTTTTCTTTGGCATTTTTTTTCACCCCATGTAAAGAAGTGTGGGAGATTTGAACTCCCTAAATGCAATTCTATCCTATTGTGATATATACCCATTTCTTTTTTTCTATATCCCATGCGTGTATCTTTCTGTATTCTCTTTTTGCATCCATATGGATGAATGCAACGACCGAATCATTTATTTCAATCGTTGCTACATTCATATCTTTGCTGCATTCGACAGTTAGCCATTTGCATATTTTTGTTCTTTGTGCTTTGGTTTTCATGTTTTATCGCCAAAAAGGAGATGCGTTATGAGTATATATACTATCACTTTTTGGCATACCCAAAAATGAGTTAAATAAGAAAAAGTAAGGAAAAAGAAGTCTTTTATTTCTTTTTAATTTTGGAGATATTAACTCCTCTCATTCCAACGTAACGCTTGAATCCTTTTCTAATTTTTGACTGGTCTACTCTTACTTTTTTGATTAATCCTATTTTTTGATAATGTTTTATATCTTTTTTATCTAATAAATACGCTCGGAAATCCATTAATTTACCTTTGTCATCGTATAATTTATAGTCAGGGAGATATAAATCTATCAATCTGGATATAACTTTTTCGTCTAATTCCTTCCAGTTGCTAAACCAATACGTGAATCTATCCAGTATATTATCATATTCATTTGCTGGTGTCTTATATTTTATCTTTGTCATTGCAGCAAGTCCTATATCTATAATGATTCTCGCAATATTTATCTCCGCATTTACAAATCCGAGTCCAGAATTTAAAGCAATTTGAGATATCGCATGATTTCTTTGTCAGAATCATTTTCTTTCTCATATCCTTTTTTCTCCTTTAAATCTTCCCAGTATATTCTCGGACAGTATTTACATTGATGCAATCCAGTATGATTTTTATGCAAGAAACAAATATGTTCTATCGGGATATCTATATCATTTACTTTTTCGTGAGTTATAAATTTCGACATACAAAATTTTAAATGTTTTTCTACGCATAACTCTTCATTGAGTTTATCAATCATATTATTATCTCCTCGATTTGTATATGTCCAATCTGATACCATAATCGAAAAATGATTTTGTTATTGGGATATCTGGACATATTCTTTTAACGATTTCATAATGTGGTTTTGATTGTTCGTTGAATCCTATAATCCAGTATAATAATTTAAATTTCTGATTTCTTTTTTTCTTTGAAATTCTTAATACTGTATCTCCTCTTCTTAATTCCCACGCCCAATGCATCCAGTCAAATCCTTTTAATCTTGATAATTTTTCTTTTAATATTAATCGTTCTTTTAATTTCCAAACGTCCAAAGAAATTATCCATAGCCCATGACCAGAATTTATGATAAAGAAATTATTAAATCTATATGGAGCTTCATTCAATATTTCTTTGATGATTGGGAAATCTTCTTTTGAATCGAAATCTTGAAAGAATACCCCGTATTCTCTGAAATTTCTACCTATCATTTTTGAGAATCCAGAACCCATACCCAGATATAATTTGAATTTTTTAGTCATACTATCATCCTTATTAATGTAGATATTAATTTAAATTTACTATTTAATGACATCATATTAACTTCACGAAAACATTCAATGAAACAATCTTGACAATTTTCTGTATATTTATCTTTTAAAAAACACGCTTTCTTTTTTCCGTCCATATCAATATAAAATACTTTTTTACCAGCAGAACATGAAGTAATATTTCTAAAACCTTTAGAATAAAGATAGGCATTTTTGAAATATTCTCTTGAATTTCCATACCAATTATTTTTATCGCATGATATATCAAGATATGCCATACTTATCTGTTCGTTTGTTGCTATTGGTATATTATTATAAATATATCCTTCATTCGATGGATAACATATCGTTAAAGGAACGTGAAGATTTTTATTAATCCATTCTGCTATTATTGGTATTTTTTTGTAATTCCAGAATCCTACCAGACAGTTAGCAAACGTGGGAATTTTTAATTTTCTGGCTATCTTAATCGATGCGATTGCTTTATCAAACGCAAATGAATTATTTCTATATTCATTATGTTTATATGCTATGCAATCATCGATACTTATAGATAATATATGAGGTTTAATTTTATCTATCATATTTGGAAAACTTCCATTGGTTGCTATGTGAACTATTTTATGCATATCTTTAATTTCATTTACAATATCACATAAATTTGGATATAAATAAGGTTCTCCACCAGTTAAAGATATTATTTTGCATCCAGAATTTTTAATGCTATCGAGAATTATATTCATGTTTGCATGACGTTTATTTATTGGATTGCATCCTAAACAATGATAATTACATCTATCCGTAATTTGAACGATTGCGACTTTCATAATTCACCTTATTAGTTGTTTTACTGGAACATTCAAATATTTTTCACCATGATGATACAGAATCCAGTGATACCTTCTATCGATTGGATTCAAAAATTTAACTTCATGTATGACTGGCATTTTCATTCTTAATGCATATATATCGTAGTCTTCCATCCTAAAATATATATAATAATCTGTTTGTGTGGTAATAAATTTAGATATCTTTTGATTTCTTTGTGATGCTCCAATATGACCGATTCCATAGTTTCTACCCGAATAAATTATCTCTTCATGCCATGACGTTAGTTTTTCATCATCACAAATTCCAACCAATTCGTCAGTGGCAATAAATAGATTTGCTTGTCTTACGTAATCTTTACCTTTCTTTAGTCCAGATTCTTTCATCATAATATCATATACTTTATCTTCATGCTGATATACTTTGTAACAAATGAAATCCCATAATTGGGTTCGTTTCTTTTTACCAATCAAGTTATCTGTCGGAGTAATACAAATTAGATTGTGAGAATAATTGTTTAATGCTTTTGTTAATTTATCTTGCATGACGTCTTTTTCGTCTAAATCTATATCTGATAATTTCCTTATTTCGGGCAATTTGATGGGGTTAAAATAAACTACTCTTTTTCTTTTTATTGACGTGAGCCAGTAAAGGAAATAACATAATAGATTGGATTTACCCGAACCTGTTTCACCCAGTATCAATAATTTATTTTTATATCCAAAGTCTTTGAATAACGTATCGAATGGATAAGGATGAAAATTCATTTTTGTATCTCCTTTTCTTTTATAAAAATAAAAGATGAAAAATAAAGGTTGTGAGGAAACATTTTTTTCACTTCTTTTTTCTGTTTTCCTTTGGTGCTTCTACTTCTTTTTCATCCGATGATTCCGACTCTTCCTCATTTCTGGGGTCGTCAAAATCTCTTCTCGGATACACCAACCGAATGGAAAAGAAACTTCCATTAATTCTTTTCGTCTTTTCCAATTCGGCAATGTCTCTCATTGTCATCGCTATATCGATGTTACTTCTTATTCTAACCATGTCGTTTTTCACCTCCTATTTCCTTTTCTGATTTAGGAGATTCTGATTTTTCTTTTTTCTTTTCTTTTTCCATCTCTTCTTTTTTCTTTTTGTCGCTGAAATATCTTTTCAATCGACTACCAATTATTAAAGCATGAGATACGATTATCATTAAAACAGGAAGCCATTTTAATAACTCTTCCAATTTATCGGAATAGAAATCTATGAGAAATTCCCAATCTTCTTGTAGCATTTTTCTTTCATCTTCTGAAATTTGCATATCTTCGGGAAAAAATGCATTGAGAACACCTATATCTTTTGTTGCTATGGAATGAGCTAATTTAGCTACCCAGCCAGCTCTCTTCTCTTCTGGTATTTTCTTTTCTATCTTCTTTTTTAATTCTGGATGTTCTTTCAATGTCTTTTTTAATTTTAATTCCAGTAATTTCTCCTCTTCTTTTTTCTCTTTTTCCTCTCCTGTAATATCCTTTTTCAATTTCAGTATTGTATCATCGATAGATTTATCTTTCATTTTAAGTTTAAGTTTTTCTTTTTCCTCTCCTTGAACTCTATCGGTCGATGCATCCGTTGGAGATTTTGTATCTTCTATTTCGTCTTTATCCATATCATTTTTAACAGAATCAAAATAATCGGCGTATTCTGTTTGATTGATTTCTGGATACGTTAATAATATTGTTTGTTTACCACATTTAGGACATTTAGGATTTTTCGATATGATATCTTTTTCAAGTTCGATATCTCCGCAACTGGAACATTTTATTTTTTCGTCTTTTTTGATTATCCATGTATGTCCTACCCTTAAGGATTTATTTATTACGCTTGCCAATCCAGCAATCGACTTTGACATTCTACCCATATTTTAACCTCTCCATAATTTTCTGTTGTCTTTTTTCAGATATTTTTACCATTAAATCTATTCTCTCTTTTCCTTTTATGGATTTCGATGGATATCTTCTATTCGGCAATCCATTTAATCTTGCTCGGCTAAATGATAAAGATTTCATTTAATCATTCTCCAATACACAATACAATCATGCAATAACATTCTCCAATTTTCATGATAGGTTTACTATCGTGAAATTCTACTAATTGTTCAACAGTATTAAATTTTTTATCGTGTAATTCGAGCATATAAAAATTTTTATAATCATGTATCATATAATACTGTTTCATTCAATCATCCTCTTTATTGCTATCTTCTTTTATTTTCTTTTCCTTTTCCTTTTGTCTTTGCTTTTTTATATCTTCATAGATTGCATTTACGAATGATTTAAGATTTTCCGAATTAAGTTCTACGCTAATCTTATCGCAGATTGCCAGTAGTAATCTCTCCTGTAATTTGATGGAAATATATATATCATCCATATTTTCTACGATTCCACCAATATCTAAATCTTGTAATGAGGATAAATCTAATCCTTCAATGTCTATATCTTTCAATACTTTAGAGATTTTTCTGACTTTTCTAATCATTTCCATTTTTATCCTCTCCATGATGGATGACTTCTATTTTCATAGTTTCCCGTTCTGTATCGAATGAATCCAGTATTTGTATTATCGCCTGTTGGAATATTTTAGTATTAAATTTTATATTGAATTTCTTTTCGTATGCTTTTTTATCTACTGATATTTTAATAATGAAATCGAATGACATTATAATCCTTCCTTTTTTATTAAATTATCGTATTCTCTATCGTCAATATGTTCTTTCTCTTCATGCACCAACATATCAGTATATGCTTTTATTACGTCATCATTATAAATAATATTACCAGTATATACATATTCACAATATCCACATATTATAATAGGCATATTTATCATCACCATTCAATCAATGTTTTTCAACGTGCTTCTTGAAAGCATCTTTTGGGATTTTCTGATTGCATATACCACATTCGACAACATCGAAATCTGTTCCTCCAAAATCTTTTTTGGAAGGTCCAATAGTTTTAATATTGCCATATCCTTTTAATTTGAATGTTAATATCCTTTTTCCATCTTCCGTTTTTCTCTGTTCTTTTGTTTTTCCATCAATATTTATTCTTGGGATATATTCAATCATTCTATTTTCCAATTTATATATATTATCTGTATCCATATCGATGGATTCCATCAGGGATATCATATCGTTATGTCCAGATGTCAATTCGACAGGAACTAATCTGGTGATATATCCATTTCTATAATTTACATAAATTAATATTACCTGTCCGTATTCTGTATCTCTCATTTCGCATTTCAGGATTTTTCCTTTTTCTGGCAATTCGTCTATTATTGCTTTTTTGTTATCGTCAGGTAAATCATCGTATGTAATCCAGTTATATGTTATGCCTTCTATTTCGATTTGAGTTTTGCTTATCGTAATTTTTGCCATTTTATTCCTCTTCCTCTTCCTCTTCTTCTTCTTCCTCTTCCTCTTCCTCTTCTTTAGTATCAGATACCATTTCCATTACTGAATCATGCAATAGTTTTCTTATATCATCCATATCCGAATCTTCCTGTTTTAGATATTTTTTGATTATTTTATATTCATCATCATCGAATTTTACGGTTATTTTAGGCATTAAATCACCTCTTTAGTGATGCCTTTTTTTTCAGTCTATTATATCTATCGAAATTTAAAGATATAACAGATTTAGATGCATCCGATTTTGGATTATCCGAGAGAATGGTGGAACAACAAACGGGAGGGATGCACCTATTCCCATCTATTATTATTTTGTCGCCCAGATATATACCCATCGAATGCATCCAGACGACACATAGCGAGAGAATATTTAAGGTATGCTATGGTTTCCATTTCTGGGTAGCTACTCACCTATGAGTAACTACCTGAAAGTGAGTATCTACTTATATATAGGTAACATATATAAATATGCTTATATTAAAATGGTTTATATAGTGTCGATGCATTTAAGAAATTATGAACGATGATATAAATTTCGTAAGGTATTTCCGCATAAGTGAAATTCTTATGCTGGAATAAAAAAAGGAGATGATAAAAATGAGTTACGCAGAAAATGTAAGTCTTTCAAAATACAATTCTTACGATGAAATTTTCAGAAAAACGTATAATGTCGGAACATTGAATAAAGAAACAATAGATATAGAAGACGATTTTGATGCATTATTGATAAGAGTAATCCCAAATGTTGCTACTGGCGCAGTAGCTCCAACATATCAAGCAGATATTATTTCAATTTTGAGAACATTTGCAACATTGAGGAGAATGAAATTATATCCAGAAAATCAAAATACAAAACCTATGGAAATGAGAGGAGATGAATACGCATTATATCAATCATTATTCAGCAGAGAAAATTTAATCTATGATGCATTACCAACAGACGCTAATGCAGCAGCAGCAAATTATGATGCACAATTTATAATCCCATATTCTGGACATAAAGTAGATAAATTGGGAAGGATAAAAGCAGAATTTGACATAGCTACAAATGCACAAATGGCATCCGCAGGAAATTTTACATTGGCATCGGCAGAAATTATAATCAATGCTTTATACGGAACCCCAGAAAAGAGATTATGGAATGGTTCGCCCATCGATATGGTTTTAGACGCAACAAAAAAGAAAATAGACGGATTACTTCAGGATGAAAAATTAACAATGATGATTGTAAACGGATATAATTCTGGTGCATTGAATAATTTCGAGTCATTGGATTTCAAGCAGGCTGGAGGAAAAATTTATAATTGTAAAATAGAAGATTATAGATTAATTCAAATGTTTAATTCGCATTCTCTATTCAATCCTATAACGTATTCTGATGTATTGCATTTCGATTTCCCAAAATCAATAATAATAAATCCAACTACATTACTATATCTTAAGAGTATTACAGGTTCTACAAAAACAATAAGAATTATTCCATTCTATGAAGCGGGTGTTGAATGAAGCTACCTAAATTAACTCTGAAAGGAAAAAGTGGAACTGGTAAATTGATGATGATTCTTATTATCATCATAATTATAATAATCGTAATATATGTTATATTGCTATTGATAAGATATTTCCTGTTCGAATCCTTAAGAAAAGATAAAGACCAAACAGAGGAACAAATGAAAGTATTGTTAGCACCTTATAAATATAAGGGCGGCTGGTTTGACGTAATAGGAGATATTCAAGCATTATTGGAATATAAAGATGCAAATATAACCAGAACGGAAAATACAATTTAAACGGAGGATAAAAATGTCAATATCATTTAAAGATATAAATAAAAATTCTAACGGTGAAATAATCAAAGGGATTTTATCACCGGATAAACCATTATCAGAAGATGATAAATGCAAATTTTGCGAATGGATAAGAACAGAAAAGAATATAATAGAAATAATTACATGGTTGGCAATAATATTTATAATTTTGATTGTATTGATTATAATTGCATCCACATTCAAACGGAGGAAAAAATGAGCGATACTAATATAGATAACGAATCAATGTATCCAGAAATTACAACAGAATTAGTTATATATTGGATTGTAGCAATAGCATTAATAAGCATCAACATATTTATGTTAATTAAATTAATCAAGATATTTAAAAGGTAAATAAATGTTTCCTAAATTAATGGATACGATAGCTCTAAATGGAATTACAGTAATCGAATCTAAAATAACAGTCGATAAGGATAATAAACCCTTCTATTTCCTGAATTTTATTAACGATACAAATTTTACAGTTTTTATAATTCCGAGAAATAAACCACCTCAAAATGCAATCAGAATATTAGCAAATAGCGAAAAGTCAATCAGATTCATACCTGAAAAAATGGAGATTATAAACGGATACTTGATATTAAAAATATATTCTGTTGCTGGCGCAACGGGAAATGTATATATTGAAGGAAATAATGAGGTGTTATAAAAATGTCATTGACTTCAATATTAGGAAGATGTATAGATAGAATATCCGATGCATTGGCATATTTAAAAACTAAAATATATGTAGATGATATAGCAATCACAAAAGAGAATTATCCATTACCAATCATAATAGGAGATGGAGCTTCACCAATGAGTCTTCGACCTTATGCAGTAGTAAATGGAACGATATTAGCATTGAGAATAACACCATATAATGCATTAGGACAAATCGCACCAGCGAATCCATTAGATGTATCTGTTATTTCAGGTATTCCATCACCGCTACCTATAAGATTACAAGATGGAAGCGGTGCAATATTAGCAAAAGTAGATGCGAGTTCATTAGCTCTTCATTCTACATTATTTCCGTATCAAGATACTGACCCCATTCATGCAGCGAGACCAAATACAGATAATTTTGATGGAACAAATATAGTATCTTTAACAGTAAGAGCGCAATTACACGCACTAGATGATACTTCAGGCAATTATTATATTTTTAGAATGAGAGATGCGTCTAATAAATCTCTACTTGCATCAGCAGCAAGAACTATATCGGGAAATTCAGGAGATTTAATTATCTGGAATATAAAAATGGGATTATTTTATTGTAACGTATCCGCAAGGTCAGGAACATCGCCTACATTAGATGTAATAATAGAAGCTAAAGACCCAGTATCTGGCAATTATGCAGTCATCGGGAGATTTTCGCAATATGTAGATGCTACTGGATTCAAATATGGATGTATTGGATTGGGTGCAATAGATGACGCAGATAGCGATTTTGCAACATCAAGAAATTTACCAAAAATCATAAGAATCTCATGGACAATAACAGGAACTACTCCGTCATTCACATTTTCCGTTGGAATATCAGGACAGGATTAGGTGAAAAAATGGTCTTAATTGGAATCGAAAAAACGGAAGAGAAAATAATGATAAAAGGAATAGAATATGATACATTATATATTTACGATGATAAAAGCGAAAGATTACCAGAAAAAGGAATATCCGAACATACATATCCAGTGTTGGACGAAAATAATAAAATCATAGCATATAATTGTTATCCATTCATTCCCAGAGTAGTAAGAGAAGATACATTTGTTAGAAAAATAGGAGATTAGATATAATGAAAGACGAAAATATAATCATAATGTTTTTAGCATTATGCATCTTGATAATCTGGATAGCAAACGTATTGACAATAAAGGCAGATGGTAGTTACATGATGTTAGTAATTTCCGCAATCGTTGGATTGCTGGCATATGCATATGGAAATAAAAGAGGAAAAGAAAAGAGAGGTAATTAAATGTTTTGGTTCATAGTAATAATTATACTAATACTAATCGTATGGTATGTATATTCAGCAATATCAGGAACGGTCAAAGATATAAAATGCGAATGGGATACATATTATATAGATTGGGAAGGAATCCCAGACCAATATGGAGTTAATTATTATTATCTCATAAAAGTAAAGAATGAAAGAGGAAAAAAGGAATTTAGAAAAGATTTTGCATTGAAAGAATATAGAGCAATGCCATCAGAAGTTCAAAAACAGGGATTTCTATGCAACAGAAATTACGAAGCAATCGGAAAATGGAAATCATGCAAAGACGAATATATAATAGAAGTAGAAGTAGCAGATTTGCAAATGTTTGCTGGAAAATATCATATAGATTTCAAAGGTTCGGACGTATTCACACCTGAAGAATGTGATTTCTATTTCAATCCAAATATTCCAGATTGGTATAAGGACTGGGTTAGATGGTGGCAGAAACATTTAGGAACTGACGATTTATTACTTCCGATGATATTAGCTATCATAGTTCCAATAATTGCAATAGCAATATTCATAATTTCGATGTTAATTCTCATCTCCAAAATCAAGAAAAGCAAGAGGTGAAAATATGGTTTTATATTATTGCCAAAAATGTAAAAAGAATGTAAATGCAAAGATAGAAAAATGCAAAAGGGAAGATACGCATCCTCCACATGAACTAAAAATATCATGCCCAAAGAATCATCACATGGGCATACTAAATACTTGCTTTGGAAATTAACGTTTCTTGATTTGGAGATAACGATATGAGAAAATCAGAATTAACAAAATTTAGATTACATATGGCTAAACAAATAAAATTAATAGCAAAAGAAAAAGCATATCCAGAAGATTCTGGATTGCCAACATTTGCGCAAAAGCAAGAGGAAAGAGAAGAGATAGAAAAAGAAAAAAGACATGAAGGAAAAATAAAATTGCCATCGCATAAAGCAACGAAGAAAATATTAGCATTAGAATATAGACCAGAAGATAAATTTGTATCATTATTAAAATCCAATTTGGGAAGTAGATTGAAGATAGATGAAACAAAAAATGAATTTAGAATTAGAGTTAGACAACCAAAATTATTCATTCAAAAGACATTTAGAATAAAACATTTGAAAAAAGGAATATCCATATTGATTGGAAAATTAAAATCCAAGCCAAAAGGATACACAAAAATACAATCCTATCGATTTGATAAGGCACAATTTCTAAAATCAGAAGTAAGAGCATGGTTAATTAAATACAAAATAAGAAAACATTAGTCTGAAATAAAAATATTTAGTCCAAAATAAAAATATTCACGTTCAAAATAACTTTTTTCTTTTCCAAATGGGTTCTTTTTTACCCTAAAATTCTTATTTTTATCCAAATTTATCAAGTCTAATCTTACCACTTTTTATTTTAAAGAAATCGAAGCTTTCATCGGTTTTACGCTTTTGTCAAGCCATAAAATATAATTTAGCATTTTAGTAACATGTTGGAGCATAAAATACGAAAATGCTAAATCCTACCCTTTGGGCTTATCTTTTTTTATTTCGTAAAAAATATCTTTTCAAATCTATTTTTATTTTTTATTTATTTATTTATTTATTTTATTTTAAAATACATGGCGTCCGAAAATTTATAAATATAAATAAAAATAAAATCTGAAAGATATTTTATTTTTA
>Ga0315296_10004257_pt1 | contig 11715 bp, 5 predicted proteins | sample YL17G14_18_MG_FD_203921 | JGI IMG/M metagenome (GOLD analysis project Ga0315296, IMG submission 203921) | Sediment microbial communities from Yellowstone Lake, YNP, Wyoming, USA - YL17G14_18 | ecosystem: Environmental > Aquatic > Freshwater > Lake > Sediment | place: USA: Wyoming | collected...
ACCGATTTTGTTCTGATCACCAACGGAGGCGGCACGAAATACAGGGCTGGTGACATCGCCGAGATCGGCGAGGTGGTCGAGGAGAACAGCCTCGCGAGGAGCCGAAAGAAGAAGGGCGCGGAATCCGAGCCCTATTCCTTCTACCTCTCGGCGTGGGAAGAAGACCAGTACGTCATTGCGCAGGCCAACGCCCAGTTCGACGAGGATGGCTACCTCAAGCAGGAGCGCGTCAACGCGCGTCAGGCCGGGAACTTCATCCTGGCGCCGCGCGAGAACGTGCAGTTCATCGACGTGTCGCCCAAGCAGCTGGTGTCGGTGGCGGCCTCGCTGATCCCGTTCCTCGAGCACGACGACGCGAACCGCGCGCTGATGGGATCAAACATGCAGCGCCAGGCCGTGCCGCTCCTCCGGGCGCGGGCACCCTTCATCGGCACCGGCATGGAGTACATCACCGCGCGGGACTCGGGCGCGGTCGTCGTCGCCCGGCGCTCCGGGACAGTCGACTTCGTCGACTCCCAGCGCATCGTCGTCCGGGTGCACAGCGAGGACGGCGATGTCACCAAGGAGATGGGTGCGGACATCTACAACCTCACGAAGTTCAAGCGGTCGAACCAGAACACCTGTATCAGCCAGAGGCCGATCGTGCGGGTGGGGCAACGCGTCGCCAAGAGCCAGGTGCTCGCGGACGGCCCATGCACGGAGCTGGGCGAGCTGGCGCTCGGCCGCAACGTCCTCGTCGCCTTCATGCCGTGGCGCGGGTACAACTTCGAGGACGCCATCCTCGTGTCGGAGCGGATGGTCAAGGACGACTACTACACCTCCATTCACATCGAAGAGTTCGAGATCGAGGCCCGCGACACGAAACTCGGGCCGGAGGAGATCACCCGCGACATCCCGAACGTGCCCGAGAGCGCGCTGAATGACCTCGACGACAGCGGCATCATCCGGATCGGCGCCTACGTCAAGTCGGGCGACATCCTGGTGGGCAAGGTAACGCCGAAGGGCGAGACGCAGCTCACGCCGGAGGAGAAGCTGCTGCGCGCAATCTTCGGCGAGAAGGCCGGCGACGTGCGTGACGCGTCACTGGTGTGCCCGCCCGGCATCGAGGGCATCGTCGTCGGCGTGAAGATCTTCTCCCGGAAGGGGATCGAGAAAGACGACCGGGCCAAGGCCATCGAGGCCGAAGAGCTCGAGATGATGGAGAGAAACCTGCAGGACGAGGTCCGCATCCTTCACGACGAAGTGAAGAAGCGGATGACCCAGATGCTGCAGGGCCAGACGCTCCGGTCCGACCTCTACGACGAGTACGGCCGCGAGCGGCTGATGCGGAAGGGCACGCTGCTGACGCCGGACGTGCTGCAGGCGGTGTCCTACGACCAGATGGTCCGCCTGAAGGTGGACACTGACGACCCGCGCCTCGAGGACGACCTTCGCGATCTCGAGGAGCGCACAGGCCGCCAGGTCGAGGTCATCAAGCAGCTCTTCGAGGAGAAGAAGGAGAAGATCCGGCGAGGCGACGAGCTGCCGCCGGGGGTCATCAAGCTGGTCAAGACCTACGTGGCGATGAAGCGAAAGCTGTCGGTCGGCGACAAGATGGCCGGCCGCCACGGCAACAAGGGCGTCATCGCGCGGATCCTCCCCGAGGAGGACATGCCCCACCTGCCGGACGGCACGCCGGTCGAGATCGTCCTGAACCCCCTCGGCGTCCCCTCGCGCATGAACGTGGGCCAGATCCTCGAGACGCATCTCGGGTGGGCCGCCCATGCGCTGGGACTGTACTTCGCCACGCCGGTCTTCGACGGAGCAACCGAGACCGAAATCAAGGCCTGGCTGGAGCGGGCAGGGATGCCGACGGGCGGCAAGTCGAAGCTGTTCGACGGAATGACCGGCGAGGCGTTCGAACAGAGCGTTACGGTCGGCTACATCTACATGCTCAAGCTCTCGCACCTGGTCGACGACAAGATCCACGCGCGATCAATCGGGCCGTACTCGCTCATCACGCAGCAGCCGCTGGGCGGCAAGGCGCAGTTCGGCGGCCAGCGGTTCGGGGAGATGGAGGTCTGGGCGCTCGAGGCCTACGGCGCGGCGCACATCCTCCAGGAGCTGCTCACGGGGAAGTCGGACGACGTGACCGGGCGCGCGAAGATCTACGAGGCGATCGTCAAGGGCGACGCGTCGTTTACGCCGGGGCTGCCCGAATCGTTCAACGTCCTGATCCGCGAGCTGCAGTCGCTGTGTCTGGACGTCCAGCTGCTGAAGACGAAGGTGAAGCCGCCCGAGCCGGCGCCGCCGCCGGAGGTGCCACCGGTGCTGGAAGACGCGTGACGCGCCGATCATCACTCGTGGTTTGTTACTTGTTTGCCGGCCACTGGCCGCTCGTCACTGGTTACCGGCTACTGGCCACTGGCCACTGATAGGGACCCATGAGACCAAGCTTCCACGACAAGGGCGCGTTGGTGGTCGACTTCGACGCCATCCAGATCAGCTTGGCGTCGCCCGAGAAGATCCGCCAGTGGTCGCACGGCGAGGTCACGAAGCCGGAGACGATCAACTACCGGACCTTCAAGCCGGAGCGTGACGGCCTGTTCTGCGCCAAGATCTTCGGGCCGATCACGGACTGGGAGTGCCTCTGCGGCAAGTACAAGCGGATGAAGCACCGCGGCGTGATCTGCGACAAGTGCGGCGTCGAGGTGACGCAGGCCAAGGTGCGGCGCGAGCGGCTCGGCCACATCGAGCTCGCCACGCCCGTCAGCCACGTCTGGTTCTTCAAGGGGCTGCCGAGCCGGATCGGGCACCTGCTCGACATCTCGCTTCGCGACCTCGAGCGGATCCTCTATTTCGAGGGATATGTCGTCGTCGATCCGGGGGGCACCGGTCTCAAGCCGAACCAGCTCCTGACCGAGGAGCAGTTCCGCAAGGCGCGCGAGGATTACGGCAGCACCTTCCGCGCCCAGATGGGCGCCGAGGCGATCAAGGAGCTGCTCAAGCGCGTCAACATCGAGCAGATGGCGAACGACCTGCGCGAGAAGATGAAGATCGAGTCGTCCGTGCAGAAGAAACTGAAGTTCGCGAAGCGCCTCCGCGTGGTGGACTCATTCCGCCGGTCGACCAACCGCCCGGAGTGGATGATCCTTGACGTCATTCCGGTCATCCCGCCCGAGCTGAGGCCCCTCGTGCCGCTCGACGGCGGCCGGTTCGCGACCTCGGACCTCAATGACCTGTACCGGCGCGTGATCAACCGGAACAACAGGCTGAAGAAGCTGATCGAGCTCAAGGCGCCCGACGTCATCATCCGCAACGAGAAGCGGATCCTGCAGGAGGCGGTGGACGCGCTGTTCGACAACGGCCGCCGGGGCCGGGTGCTGCGGGGCGCCAACAACCGGCCGCTCAAGTCGCTGTCCGACACGCTCAAGGGGAAGCAGGGCCGCTTCCGCCAGAACCTGCTCGGCAAGCGGGTCGACTACTCGGGGCGCTCGGTCATTGTCGTCGGCCCGGAGCTGAAGCTGCACCAGTGCGGCCTGCCGAAGAAGATGGCGCTCGAGCTCTTCAAGCCGTTCATCTACAACAAGCTCGAAGAGCGCGGGCTCGTGACGACCATCAAGCAAGCGAAGGAGATGGTCGAGAAGGCCAGCCCCGAGGTGTGGGACGTCCTCGAGGAGGTCATCAAGGACCATCCGGTCCTGCTCAACCGCGCGCCGACGCTGCACCGCCTCGGGATCCAAGCGTTCGAGCCGGTGCTCGTCGAAGGCAAGGCGATCCGGATCCACCCGCTGGTCTGCACGGCGTTCAACGCCGACTTCGATGGCGACCAGATGGCGGTCCACATCCCGCTGTCGCCCGAGGCCCAGATCGAGGCCTCGATGCTGATGATGTCGTCGAACAACATCCTGTCGCCGGCGAACGGATCGCCGATCGCCATTCCGTCGCAGGACATCGTGCTCGGGTGCTATTACCTGACGAAGGCCAAGGCGGGCGCGAAGGGGGAGGGGCGGGCGTTCGGGAACACCGAGGATGTGCTGCTCGCGCTCGAGGCCGGCGAAGTTGAGACGCTCACGCCTATCCGGCTCCGCTACACCGGCGCGCTGCTCGATCTGACGACTGCCGGCCGCGACGACCAGGAGGTCCTGCACATCGAGCAGCAGCAGGTGACGAGGAAGATCCTCAACACGACGGTCGGCCGGGTCATCTTCAACGACGCGCTGCCGCCCGAGATCCCGTTTGTCAACGGGCTCCTCAAGAAGAAGGGGCTGCAGCAGCTCGCCCAGCGGTGCTACCTCGAGGTCGGGATCGAGAAGAGCGTCGAGATGCTCGACAGCCTGAAGAACCTGGGCTTCCTCTATGCCACCAAATCCGGCCTGTCGATTGGCATCGACGACCTGATCATTCCGGGCGAGAAGCCGGTGCTCGTCGAACGGGCGCGCGACGAGGTGATCAAGGTCGAGCAGCAGTACCTCGAGGGCGCGATCACGAACGGCGAGCGCTACAACAAGGTCATCGCCATCTGGTCGGACGTCACTGAGAAGATCGCCGACGAGATGTTCGGCGAGATGCAGGAGATGGACCGCTCGGGGAAGGCGTTCAACGCCGTCTACATCATGGCGGATTCCGGCGCGCGCGGCAGCAAGCAGCAGATCCGGCAGTTGGCCGGCATGCGCGGGCTCATGGCAAAGCCGTCGGGCGAGATCATCGAGACCCCGATCACCTCGAACTTCCGTGAAGGGCTGACCGTGCTCCAGTACTTCATCTCCACGCACGGCGCCCGGAAGGGCCTCGCCGACACGGCGCTCAAGACGGCGGACTCCGGCTACCTGACCAGACGGCTGGTCGATGTCGCCCAGGACGTGATCATCTCCGAGCCGGACTGCCGCACGATGGACGGCATCGACGCGAAGGCGATCGTCGAGAGCGGCGAGATCATCGAGCCGCTGCGCGACCGCATCGTCGGCCGGGTCGCCCTTGAGCCGATCACTGATCCCTTCACGGGCGACCGGATCATCGAGGCGAACGAGGAGATCGCCGAGGACCTGGCGTCGCGCGTCCAGGACGCGGGCGTCGAGAAGGTCAAGATCAGGTCCGTGCTGACGTGCGCGTCCCGGCGGGGCGTCTGTGCCAGGTGCTACGGGCGCGATCTGGCCACCGGGAAGCTCGTGGAGCTCGGCCAGGCCGTCGGCGTCATCGCGGCCCAGTCGATCGGCGAGCCAGGTACGCAGCTCACGATGCGGACGTTCCACATCGGCGGCACGGCGTCGCGCGTCTCCGAGCAGTCGACGCTGGAGGCGAAGAACGGCGGGATCGTGCGGTTCCCGGACCTCAAGGTCGTCGAGGCGAAGGACGGCAGCCTGGTCGTCCTGAACCGCTCCGGCTCGCTGCTCGTCCAGGACGCCAAGGGCCGCGATCGCGAGCGCTACCCGGTCGTCTACGGCGCCCGCCTCAAGGTAAAGGAAGGCCAGCACGTGGAAGCGGGCGACAAGCTGGTCGAGTGGGACCCGTACACCTTCTCGATCCTGACGGAGGAGTCGGGCCAGATCCGCTTCCGCGACATCGTCGAGGGCGTGACCGTCCACGAGGACGTGGACGAGGTGACCGGCCTCTCGCGTTACATCATCGTCGACTCGCCGGACGAGAAGAAGCAGCCGACCATCGAGATCCGGGGCGCGGAGGGCAAGGTCACGCGGAAGTACCACATGCCGTCGCGCGCCCACCTGATGGTCAACGACGGCGAGCAGGTCTTCGCGGGCGATGTGCTGGCCAAGATCCCGCGCGAGACCACGAAGACCAAGGACATCACGGGCGGCCTGCCGCGCGTTGTCGAGCTGTTCGAGGCTCGCAAGCCGCGCGACCCGGCGGTCATCAGCGAGATCGACGGCGTGGTCAAGCACGGCGGCACGGTCAAGGGCCTGCGGAAAATCGCTATCGTGCCCGATGAACCGGGCGCGGAGCCCCGCGAGTACTCGGTGCCCCGCGGCGTGCACGTCAACGTGCAGGAGAACGAGCACATCCGGGCCGGCGATCCCCTCATGGACGGCCCGCGCAACCCGCACGACATCCTGAGCGTCCTCGGCGAGAAGGAACTGCAGGCGTACCTGGTCAACGAGATCCAGGAGGTCTACCGGCTCCAGGGTGTGAACATCAACGACAAGCACATCGAGGTGATCACGCGGCAGATGATGCGGTGGGTGAAGATCGAGGACGTGGGCGACACGGAATTCCTCATCGACGACGTCGTCGACAGGTACCGGTTCCATGAGGAGAACGAGCGCATCCTGCTCGAGGGGAAGCGCGCCGCGACGGGCCGGCCGGTTCTGCTGGGCATCACCAAGGCGTCGCTGTACTCCGACTCGTTCATCTCGGCGGCGTCCTTCCAGGAGACGACGCGCGTGCTGACCGAGGCGTCAATCTCGGGGAAGATCGACTTCCTGCGCGGCCTCAAGGAGAACGTGACCATGGGCCGCCTCATCCCGGCGGGCACGGGGTTCGAGCAGTACCGTCACGTGCGGATCCCGCCCGACGAGCCGCCGCCTCCGCCGCCGCCGACCGAGGAGGAGCTGGAGCTCGAGCGGGAGATGGAGTACTTCGTGGACGCCGACGAGCCGATCCTCCCGCGCGTCGGCGATCTCGGCCAGTAGGGCGGGCGGCCCGGAGTTCAACGCGGCGCGCTTCGGCTTTGTCCGGCGGCACGGTGAGGATTTCAGGCTCTTTAGTTTTTGCTACCGCGGGTCGTCGAGCCCGCCCTTACTTCTTGGGTGCATCTCCGCGAGTCCAACTGGGCTCCGGAGAAGACCACTTTGGCTTCCCCTGTCAGACGACGGTTTGCGGATTTGCCCCTCCACTCCTTGTGCCCCGATTCATTGGTGGCTGCCCGGTTGTCGAAGACGGTCTTGTGCACTAGTTGGTCAAGCCGATCTTGCGATAGTCGTCGATCGTTCAGTTTTTGGCCAAGGGCGCTCAGTTTGAGAAGGCTGGGATATCGCAGGGCTCTGAGGTCAGACGCGTTCACCTGAGTGTGCCCGTTGAACAACCGAAAGAACCTGTCTACGGGGGTCGAATTCAGAAAAGCCGACAGCCCCATTGCCACCGTAAGCTCCAAACCCAGGCCACCTCGGTGAAAGACGTTCAGGTGGTTTTCAAACCCAACCCACCCAGCATTCACTCCATGCGGGTCAAAGACCGCAGCGACGATTCGACGCTTTTCTTCCTTTGAGGAGAAACGGCGCGTAACCGTGTAGTAGCCAACAGGCATAAGCCACTTTCGAGTGTTTGGCGTGTCCTCGATTGCGTTCGGTCTGCGGCCACCCAAGATGGGCCAAATCATCTTCCCTTTCTGGAAATGCGACGGGTACATCAGCGGGACGGTTGTTGGAAGAGGATCCTGGTGGATGAACTTCCGGAGTCTGAAATCGACGACCGGACCGGTCGAGACGGCTATGCCCAAATCAGTCAGAGAGTGACGCAACCGTCTAATCTGGCGAGCTGCCTCATCATCTTCCGCGGATACCGGAAGGTGAATCATCGACACAGGATCCTGGGCACGCACAACCTCCGAGAACGCAACAGCGCGCGAACGGCACTCTTCCAGGTCCGGGCCTGCGCTGGTCGACAGACGGACTCTTCGCTGCTGCTTCGACTTACAGAAGGAGTAGATCAGATTCTCCTGAAGTACATTGTCCTCGCGAAATGCAGTATCTCTCGACTCAAACGTGTGAATGTGACGCAATCCGCCGCTGAAGAGTAGAAGCCTCCGAAATGGCTCGAAATACGGTCCATTGCAAAAACTCCGTGGCGTTATCGCGACGAGCTCTCCTCTTGGTACCAGCAGTTTCACTGCCAGCGCAACAAAACCCGAGTAGAGGTTTGTGGCTTCAACTCCGATCCTTTGCAGTAGCCTTCGATGTACCGAATCGCTTGCGACCTTTCGGTATGGTGGGTTCGTGATCACGTGGGTGAACGTCTCGCGGACATGGAACAGGTCGTTGTCAAGAAGGCAGACTGCATGCTCTATGAAGTCAATCGGTCGCAGCTCGTAGCTGACCACTACTCCTTTGTCAGCCGCCCAGCGGACGCAATCGTCAAGAGTCTGCTCCAGGGGTCCGCAAAGTCCACCGTCAACTTCGTACGCCGTGACGGACACGCGTCGAACGCCGGTAAACTGGTCACAAACATTCTCAATGAAAGCCGCTACGAGCGATCCCAGACCCGCCCCGGGTTCCAGTAGTCGTACGTCGTGCATGGATGGGGCTTGGAACATTGAAGCCATGTACCTACCGATCGGACCTGGCGTCATGAACTGTCCCAAATCCGTCTTAGGTGACCGCGCGAGCTTGGGCAGAAGTTCAAGTCTTCTGGCATCGACCCTATCAGATAGTCGAGAGGCAAGCGACGACGGCGGCCGGAACGTCATGACGCCCAACCCCGAACCTCGAGTTCGACTAGGACCGGTTCCTTCAGCTCGTCTAGTGCTAAGAAGTGTTTACTTGGATCCTCCCTCACCCACACATAGGTGTTCGGCGCGATGTTCTTGTGGGTCACTTATCGAGCCTTGGCCACAGCCCACGAAGGATAGGCGGTCGTAAAGCCAATTCCGTGCTTGCGTGCCTTCCCCGCCAGCGTCGTCAACTGTTCGAACTTGTAGACGTCTACCTCGCCGTCGCTTGTCACCGCCTCGATTACCCACAGGGAATCGCTGGTCACGTTCCACAGCAGTATGTCGGGCATGGAATCGGCAAGAGTCAAGACGACACCGGCCTGCTTGAGAGCCGCGCGCTGACCTTCCGTGATCCGGTCTCCATCCCCGTCGTCGACATAGACAACTTCGTAGCCCCTTAGGAAACGCGGCACGTAGTATTCGCAGCACGCTCGAATGAGGTCTGCATGCTTTGTGTCTACGCATTTCAGCGCTTCGCCAGCCAGGGTCGCTTGTAGGGCGAGACGACGTCTGGTGTTATCTGCTTCGATCCACGCATTGACATCCAAGCGCCACCGGTCCTGCGGGGCTCTGAGCACTTCGACGAAACTGGGCGCGAGCCGATAGGCACAATTGGGCGACTTCGCCACCGGGTGTCCAGAGACGAACGTGCCAGTTCTTGGATTCAGATAGACCGGTTCGATGGCACCGACTTCCCGAAGAGGCTTGATCCAGTAGTCCCTTCCTTCACGATCAAGTTGTACGCCACGCCGTTGAAAGCAGCCTACGTGAGCGGCAATTTGCTGAGTTGACGCGCCCTCCGAGAATCGAGTACCGGCTGTGGCGGCCGAGAACGCTGTTCGGGTTGTGTTGTCAAGAAGTGCAAACACAGCATCAACCATGTCATCGGACCCACAGTCTATGACGCACAGGGTGTCCCTCACGCGGGTCTTCGTAACACCTTGGAGTTCCTCGGGTAGTGTGCCTTTCAGCAACCCTTCCAACCACGGCTGGAGCGCCATCGCCCTGGACCTCCTATAGCACACACGGACGGATTGACACAATAATACCCGTCTGAGCCGTAGTAGTGAAGGGGCGAACACAACGATAGAGGCCGATCAACGTTCGCTTCTTGTCGACCAGATCATAGACACGCACGTAGTCAACGAGGAACCGATCGGGCAACTTCGCCTTCGAGATGTCGCCGCCTCACTGGCCGACCTCGTCCCTCAGCTCAGAGCACCTCGGCCAGCTCATCCGGATCGTGCATCGCGCGCTGGCCGCGCTCGAAACAGGGACACAAATGGACACCAACACCGTATCCGACGGGTTCGATCCGTCGAAGTACGAGGCAGAAGCAGGAGAGGCGACAGGCAGAAGATTGACGATGATTCAGAAGGTCGCGCTCGCGGTGGCCGTCTTGTACCATCCGCACCGATTGTCGGTTGCGATCAGCTCACCGCGCCTGTAGATCCTTGCATCGACACAGTCAGTCGTTGCCGGGTTCACAGCCGAAACCTGCAGGCGCTGGCCGGCGCGCGCACCAGAGAACACGTATTTCCATGCAACCATGGTGCCGAACGGCAGCAGGAGCACAGGCCGATCGACCACGACGCTGTTCCCGCGTTCGTCGATGAACCCGATCGACGCCAGTGGTCTGCTCGTGTCGGCAATCACCCAGTATTCGACGTCAGGGGTCAGGACGGCCACCGTGGTGGTCGCGGTGGCTGATCCCACAGGATTCGTCGCAGTGAGTGTGTAGGTGGCCGTGGCCGCCGGCGCAACGGAGACGCTTCCGCGCAACGGGAACACGTGCCCGATGCCGTTGTCGATGGTCACGGCGGTCACGTTGGTCACCGCCCATGACAGCGTCGTGCTTTCCGCGCGGTTGATCGTATCGGAGGCCGGCGAGAACGAGAGGATGATCGGTGGCCCGCTGTAGCCGGGGGCGGTGGGCAAGGAGGACGTGTCAGACGGCCCTGCCGGGCCCGTTCTGGCAAGCCGCCATCCTCCGGGCGGCAGCCAGGACCGCGGCGAGTGCGACGGTTGCTCGTCTCCAAGCCGTGCTCACGTGCTCATCCTGGTGCGCCCTCATGATCGGACCTTCCCCTGGCGAAATCAAGGGTGGGGAGGGGCCGGCGGGGCGCCGGGCCGATGCGGCTCGAAGGCCCGGAGCGGGCCTTCGGATCGGGTTCTTGCGCAGCCCAAGGCCGCCGTGCTATATTCGTCAGGTTCTCCGGACCTAGGAAACCCTATCTAGCGTCTGAGCCGCCCGGAAGGGGCGCGACACAGCCTCTTCTTTGTGAAGGATCCGGCCGCGCGCACGCGACCGCAAGCCTCCGGCGCGACAGCCAATTATCTATAGGGTCAGCCGTTCCAGGTGCCAAGCGTTCCGGCTCGGTGTCAGAGGGCTGGAAAGCGGCTTCTAGGCCTGGATCACGTGGTCAGCCAGCGGCGGTTTCCGATCGCGCGCGGGTTGGCGCGTCTGTGCGTTGAGCGAGGGGCGGCGGGTCCGCCCCGACGGAGTGCTTGTGCCGACCATCAGCCAGTTGGTTCGCAGGGGCCGCTCGCGAATCGTGAGCAAGACCAAGAGCCCCGCGCTGCAGGACAACCCGCAGAAGCGCGGCGTCTGCGTGCGCGTCTTCACCCAGACCCCGAAGAAGCCGAACTCGGCCCTTCGGAAGGTGGCCCGCGTGCGCCTGACCAACGGGATCGAGGTCACGACCTACATCCCGGGCGTGGGGCACAACTTGCAGGAACACTCGCTCGTGCTCATCCGCGGCGGCCGCGTGAAGGACCTGCCGGGCGTCCGGTACCACGTGGTTCGGGGCACGCTCGACGCCGTCGGCGTGCAGGGGCGCAAGCAAGGGCGCTCGAAGTACGGCGCGAAGCGGCCCAAGGCCTAGGCAGGATTCGGGATTCAGGAATCAGGACTCGGGGATCGGGACTGACGGCCCTGACTCCTGACTCCTGAATCCTTGCAGCGTAAGAGAGCCATATGCCACGCAGACGAGAGATTGTGAAGCGGGAAGTCACGCCTGATCCAATCTACAACAGCTCCCTGCTGACCAAGTTCATCAACACGGTCATGAAGCGGGGCAAGCGGAGCACGGCCGAGCAGATCCTCTACAAGAGTCTTGACCTCATCAAGGACAAGACGGGCGACGATCCGCTCAAGGTCTTCAAGAAGGCGATCGACAACGTCAAGCCGAGCCTCGAGGTGAAGTCGCGCCGCGTCGGCGGCTCGAACTACCAGGTGCCGATCGAGGTGAACCCGAACCGCCGGCTCTCGCTGAGCATCCGGTGGCTCGTCA
>Ga0315296_10004258_pt1 | contig 11713 bp, 9 predicted proteins | sample YL17G14_18_MG_FD_203921 | JGI IMG/M metagenome (GOLD analysis project Ga0315296, IMG submission 203921) | Sediment microbial communities from Yellowstone Lake, YNP, Wyoming, USA - YL17G14_18 | ecosystem: Environmental > Aquatic > Freshwater > Lake > Sediment | place: USA: Wyoming | collected...
CTCCATGTCCTCGATTATTCCAAGGGCGTTCACAACCTCGGCTTGGGTGAGCAGATAGGGGGCATAGAGCCTTACGAACATCTCGTTGTCGCGTGGAACAAGTTCTCTGACAGCGCCATAAGCCTCGTCGCAGGTTTTGTCTCCTATCTTAAGGAGGCGTGCCCCAACCAGCCTCCTCAGCTCTGGTTTAGCCGCTTGAACGAAGATTCCTTCTTTGAAACAGTAGAGCTCTAGGGGGTAAAAGCGAAAACCGATCTTCTGGTCACTTACCAGAGTAGCCATCACGTACCAGAGCGGGTGAATGCCAGAATGACCGTCGCCGATCATGGCACCGATGCGGGTGAGCTCCACGATTATCTGATGACGCCCGAGGGAAGGTATACGATCATGAAGGCTCTTGACGGCATCATCAAACTGCTCCCGGGTCATAGAATGGAAAAGGTTCCCGTGAACCAATGGAAGCATCTCGACGAGGTACAGGAGATCCTCCCGCCAAGCATCGGCATCCAGCTTCTCTGAGCCCAAACACACCAACCTCCTGACCACGACTCACGATGTGGCATGGCGATATAAAGGCGACTCAAAAAGTGAGTTCACCCTCATTCTTTTGATAAGGTGTGTTTCGTTTTTCTATTTTCTGTTTTTTCCTCTTTCTTCGTCAGTCTTAGACGACCAAAGAGCATGTTGGAGAAGTTCCAACTCGTGATCTTTTTGGTATGCCCAATACAGGTGCTGAGCATCGGTGAAACGTGACTCGATTAGGCTTTGAACATCCTGAAACAGTTTTCTCTCCTCAGGCGTTCCTATGAAGATATCGATTATCACGCTGTCGAAATTTTTCTCCTCCAGTTTCCACGAATCTAGGAAATCTCTTCCAATGATCTTGATTGGAATGTACTGGGAAAGGTAGGGCTGAACCATTTCTATGACCTCAGGGGCGATCTCGACGACAGTTAGGGAGGAGACGTCTCTCCGAAGGGCAAGGAGATTGGTTAAAATCCCTAAGCCTAGACCTCCAACAAGGACCTTCCCACCGACGCATCTCGCCACCAACTCCCACATCGAATAATATTCGACAGGGCTGTCCTCGAAGTTCCACAGGGAACGCGTTTTCCCGCGAAGTGATTCAACAAACGTCGATAATTCTTTGCTGATACGATTATGCTGTATACATTACCGTACACGATGGTTGTCCCACCTCGTACACTACCTCTGTAGGAAAAGATACTTCTGCCACCCCAAGTAGAGAGTTCTTTCAAATCCGATGACATATTTCAAGATACATCCAATTGTATTACAGGCTATAAACAATGCCCCTAATGGATCTGTTTCTTGCTTTTAGATAATGCTCGATCGATCGACGCGTGTAGCAGATCTCCAAATGACCGACCGTAAGCTCAATGAGCAACAAGTTAACCTTTGAGTGCACACGAAAAAAAGTGTGGAATTATGGCTTGCAGAGGATCTCGCCTGCCGTGGCGCCTGTATGCTCTCCGTTATCAACGGTGACGACTCCGTTTACTAGGACGTATGGGATACCCTCTGGAAACTTGGCGGGGTCTTCTAGCGTACTCTTATCCCTGACCAAGAAGGGGTTGAAGATAGTAATGTCTGCATAAGCTCCGGGCTTGATGACACCTCTATCTGTTAGTCCAAGCCTGCGAGCAGGCATTCCGGACATCTTGTGCACCGCCTCTGTTAGCGTAAGCACTCCATCTCCGACGTAGGTCTCCAGGATCCTGGCGAAGGCGCCGTAGTTTCTCGGATGGCCTTCGACACGGGTGCCTGTAGGCTGAACGGCGGAGCCGTCGGAGCCGATCATAACGGCCTCGTGCTTCATCAGAGTTCTTATGTCAGTCTCGAGTCCGAATAAGCCCCAGCATGGACATGCGCCCTTTTCCTCGATGAGCAGGTCACACATTACGTCAACTGGGTCAGCACCTCTCATCTCGGCTACCTGTTGAACTGTCTTGCCCTCGTATATCTTGTTCTTCTCACTCCGTAGCGAATGGAGGAGTAGTTGGCTCCAATCCCTCATGCGCAACATATCTGGAAGCTCCTCTCTTATTCTCTTTCTGACCTCTGGATCAGCCAATCTCTCTAGCATCTTGGATGGTCCTCCCTCATGGGCCCAGTCAGGCACATACATTCCGAGACTGGCACCGCTTATTGTATAAGGGTAGATGTCTGCCGTGAAGTCGACGCCTCGTGCCCTAGCAGCGTCTATGATGTTCAGTGTCACGGATCGCGCCCGGCCCCAGTTAGCCCGGCCACAGGTGGAGCTTCCGATGTGAGACATTTGCACGGGCAGACCTGCCTTCTCTCCGATCTCTATGACCTCCTCTAGGTTTTTTGGGAAGGTAGAAACGCTTCTGGCGTGGGTTGAGTAAATTCCTCCGTACTTTCCAACCAGCTTGCAGAGTTCGACAACTTCCTCAGTCTTGGCGAACATGCCAGGCGAGTATCCCAGTCCGCTGGACATGCCGAAGCATCCAGCTTCCATCGCCCCAGCGACGAAGCCCTTCATCTCTTCCATCTCTCCAGCGGTCGGTTCCCTCTGCTCGTAGCCCATCACTGCTGATCGGACTGTGCCATGACCCACCTGCAAACCGATATTGATAGAGATACCCTGGCTCCTGAGCTTAGCCTTATACTCATCTACGGTCGACCAATCGACCTCTTGGCCTCCTCGGCTTCTGCGCGGTCTTGCTTCGCCGACCAGGGGGAAGGGAGAACCGCCGCAGTTACATGTCAACACACTTGTGACACCTTGGCGGATCATGCTCTCGCCCCTGCCGCTGACGAGCAGCGGCATATCTGAGTGATTGTGAATATCTATGAAGCCAGGCGCCACGATCATGTCCTTGGCGTCGATAACCCTTTCCGCTGTAGCAGAGCTGAGGTTGCCCACTTTCGTGATCTTCTTTCCCTCTATCCCAACATCTGCCTGGAACCATGGATTAGCGTTGCCATCTAACACCCACCCATTCCTGATTATCATATCCATAGTCGACATACCAACTCACCTCATTCTCAAACTTGCGGCATGTCGGTAAAAGGATTTCTTGAACTATCGCGATCGATCGATTGCGGAAAATGACAAATCAAAAGAATCCTGATTACAAGAAGATAGATACAAGCAGATAGATTGACCCTCAATGGTTGTCAGCGATCGATCGGTTGAGTTTATTCGTTATTCTTTGCAGTTCCAAAACTTATATGGTCGAGAGAGTATCTGAGGAGGCCTTCGGGGCGATGAAGATGATCGCTGGAAGCGTCTTCATGCTGAGAGCTGACATTATCAAGAGGCTGGGCTGGACCACAAGCATCACAGAGGACTAGGATCTCACCCTCAGGCTCTACCTCCCAGGATCGATCGAAGAAAAGTCCTGTTTCAGGAATGAGTGATTTATAGTTTAGCTTAATTTTTTATTAACCCAGTAGGGTCTATTTATATTATACATCCAAAAGTGAAAAGGCCACTAAGTAGGTTGAAAATATGAAAAGAAGATCTGCTCAGCCTTAATGCTGTTCATTTTATACGTTTTTACTCTTCATATTCTATATCTACAAGGAGAAAGATGGGTTGTTCCGTAATATATGCCCAAATAGGTATAAATATCTGGTTTATAACACAATTTCTCATTAATTTCAATTTCTTTCAATACATTCCTGACGTTTTCGACATCTCTAAAGTCTAGATAGTTGTATGTATAGACACAAATAACATATCTTTTTTGCTTATGCAATAAAGTGCTTACCTTAGCTGAGGTCCCCAAGTTTCCATTAATTGTCGCTACAGCTATTGTTTTCCAAGCAGAGTCAATCTCTGATTCAATGCGATAAATCAACCATTTCCCTACAAGAATGCCCGTCCTCTTTGCTAGATTATCGATATTATCAGCAGTAAGAGGAATTGAAACATTTTCTTTATCGGTATGCAACTCAATGGAATCATTATTTTTATTAACTGTGAAGTCTCCAGAAATTATTGCAGAAGAAAGTCTTTCGTCATAGTCATTAGATCTACTCTCTCGCAAAGGTTTTCTTTCGAGATTAACTACATAAATCCACCATCTGTCATCAACTTTCGTAGGTATATTATTGTCTACATAACAATCCACACACATTCCTTCGATTGTTCTATTTGTATCTTTTTTACATGCTAGGCACTTCATTCTCTCTCTGCTTTAATTTTCTATCTTTAGTTTATTAATATTTTTAATAGAAAAAGAAGTGCTTTATCTCGTAAATACCCGAAAAAAAAAGGTTCTACACAATTCAATCTTTAAGAGAAAAATTATTATTTGCAGGAACTGAAATAACAATGTTGAATTAAATGACTGAATATTATTTTGATATAGAAACAACAGGAAAAGATCCATTAAAGGATAAAATAATAACAATTCAATGGCAAGAGCTAGACCGTTACACTGGAGAACCAGTGGGGGATCCAATGATACTGAAGGAATGGGAGTCCTCAGAAAAGGAGATTCTATCAAGCTTCCTTCCAAAGCTCACGACAGAAGATGATTTTGCTTTTACAATGATAGGTCAAAATTTACTTTTCGATTTCTGTTTTATAAGCCATAAAGCAAAGATCTATGGATTAAAGGAACTCAACTTACAATTTTTCAAAGATAGAGCATTTATTGACCTCAAACCAATACTTATCATGATAAATGAGGGCAGGTTCAAAGGATATAACAAATTGATACCTAAGAAACTAGAGTTCATCAACATAGAGGTTCCTCGATTATACGAAAAAGGTAGATATTCAGAGATTCTTACATATATTCAAGAGGAAACAACATCTTTTCTAAAGATATATCAGATATTAAAAAAGGAAATGCCCTCCTTAAAGGCAAAACTTAGATAGATCTCCTGTTTTTCTCCTTGGATATGCTCCTCAGTTATTTTAATAAGCTCTCGCTAGATCCAATCCCATAGTTCAAGTTAATCTTTTATTATCCCAGTAGGGTCTGTTGCGTAGGTACTGTATCTTCGCCTTCAGCAGGTCCCTGTAGAGATCCTTCTCATCCCTGTGCATCCTCGAAAGGATCTGATAAGCCGTCTGAGGACCAACACCGTGAACAAGGAGCGCTATAGCCGCCTTCCTGCCGTAGGACAATATCAGGTCCGCCGTCTTCCTGCTGTAGGCAAGCCTGTCCTGTTCCTCAGGGCTCAGAGGCTTCTCCTCCCTCCACTGCCTGAAGAGAGCGAGAAGCTCCACCGGGGTCTGATTCCTCTCAATAAGCGCAAGAAGGGATGAACCACATTTACCGCATTGGGGCTTCTCTTCGAGGTTGCGCACCCGCATCTTCTCGGTCCATTCGCCGCAGTTGAGGCAGGCCAGTTGGACGGTTCTCGCCTCCAGGCTCTTCTTCATGTAGTCCAGTTCGTCTCGGATGACGTAGTCCGGCGCCATCAGCTCCTCAAGGTCTGCGTATTGCATGAGGATGTGCCTCGCAAAGGGGCTCGGGCTAGCCACTAGCTTCGTTGCGACCTCGACCTCTCCTCGGCTGACGGCCCCAATGAGCCACTTAACCTTCTCCAGGTCCACCCTCTCCTGGTAGGCTTCCCTCAGCGTCTCCCTGTGGATCGGCGTATCCTTGAACCTTCGGTGCAGTTCCTCGATTCTCTCCGAGCCCCAGGTGGTTTTTCCACGTTTGAGCACGCCGAAGCGCTCGGCTATGAACTTCATCTTGTAGCCGAAGGGAAACCGAGCCTCAAGGTACTCCAGGAACCGCTTCTCCACCTCGTCACCCGACATGGGGAAGAGCCACGCGGGGATCTTCTCCAGATCGTACTTATCCAGCTTCCTAGGCGCCTCAACAAGGATGCGATAGACGTCATTCCACCAGCCGAGGATCAGCTCGTGCTCCGAGAGTATGGCATCGAAGACACAGCCGAGGGTTCTGTTCACCCTCTCCCCGAAGGAGGAGTGGATAACAAGGTACTTATCATAAACCTCCAGCACAATCCGCCGATCGGTGGGAACTGGAAAGCCGAGGGAGAGAGCCACCTCGACCTCGTCAGCCGCAGCCCTCAGCCCCTCGGGCTCCACCCCAAGCCTCTTCGAAAGGGCTTCGACGGCCACCTCCTTTGATTTGAGCTTCTCGACCTCCTCTGCCAGCGCACCTCTGAGCTTTCCCGTCTCCTCAGCCAGTTCGAAGGGCACTGGGATGAGTTCCCCGTCCCAGCCTGGTAGGGCTCCCAGGGGGTCGTCGCTGGGTATGACGTGGAGCAGGCCCTCTTCCTCGGCTATCTGGATGATCCTCCAGACTCTTCCCCTCATGATGACGTTCAGCCCCACCCTGGCTCTGAGGGACCAGAACTCCTCTCCCACTGTGCCTATCACCCGATCTGTGACCACATCGATGAAGGGGTATCTCCGCTCATCGGGGATCATGCTCAGGTTCTCGTAGTAGTATCCCCTACTCCTATCCAGCCTCCTCAACTTCCCACCAACCCTGGCGACCAACCTTAAACCAACGAGGAAATCCAGCAGATCGTTGAACTCCTCCTCGGACAACGCCCTGTAGGGATAGGCTCTCCTAAGGATCGTGAGAGCCTCCTCCTGCGCCACCTCACCAAGATCCATGGTTAGACCAACAACCTGATGAGTCAGGACATCGAGGGCACCCTCATGGACCTGAAGAGGCTCCAGACGTCCCTCCCTAGCCCTCCTCACAGCGGCAATGGACTCCAGCGCATCGTCGCTGTAGGCCGCAATGATCACGCCCTTCGAGAGCGCCGCCAGCCTGTGACCAGCCCGACCAACCCTCTGGATGAGGGCTGAGACCTGCCTTGGGCTGTGGTACTGGATGCAGAGGTCGATCTTCCCGATGTCTATGCCGAGCTGAAGCGTGGAGGTGCAGACAATTGCCTTGACCCTGCCCTCCTTGAGGTCGTCCTCCACCAGATTGCGCTGCTCCCTGGATAAGGAGCCGTGGTGAACAGCGACGCCCGGGTTGATCATGCCCAGCTGATGCCCCAGCATCTCCGTCTCTCCCCTCCCATTCGCGAAGACCAGGGTGGACCCGTGCTCCTCTATTAGATCGTTGATCCTCCTCAGCCTGGAAGCAGCCTCAGGTGACATCCTGAGGTCGCCGGCGAGGTCGAAGTCCTTCTCTGATGGCATGGGGTGCTCCACCCTGTACTGGAAGGGCTTCTCCACAGGAACCTCAATGACCTCCACCTGACGCCCTGGTCCGACGAGGAACTCCGCCACCTCCTCAGGATTTCCCACGGTAGCGGATAGTCCAACGCGCTGTACTGGCCGCCCTGTGACCAGCTCAAGTCGCTCCAGACCGACGGTCAACTGTGCTCCCCGCTTCGAGTCGACCAGCTCGTGGACCTCGTCGATGACCACGCAGTTGACGCCTCGGAGGTTTTGCCTCATCCTCTCCGTGGGGAGGATGGCCTGCAGGGTCTCAGGCGTCGTGATGAGGACTCTGGGAGGGGCCGTCAGCTGCTTTCTCCGAATGCTCTGCGAGGTGTCACCGTGCCTGATCTGGATGTCGAGGTCGAGGTGCTCAGCCCAGAAGTAGAGCCTCCTGAGGATGTCCCTGTTCAACGCCCTCATAGGAGTAACATAGATCAGCTGTATGCCCTGCTGCCCCTCCGAAACCAGGAGTCTGTGGAAGAGGGGGAGCAGAGCCGCCTCGGTCTTGCCACTGGCAGTGGGTGCAACGAGCAGAACATTCTCTCCCCTCAGGATAGGGATGATCCCCTTCTCCTGCGGAGGCGTCGGCTCCTCTATCCCTAGGGCGCTGAGCCCCTCCCTGATCCTGGGATGGAGCAACTCAAAGACGTTGACGGACATCCAACTATCCTATGGTTAACCTGAAACTTGGGCTTCATGAGTTTTACATGAAGCCTCCGTGGACACACCGTCCAATAAGATGATGCGAAAAGATATAAACACACGCATCCGAGGCCCCACGCCAACACATATCAATGGAATCTTGCCATCGCGATCCTTGAATCTCCAGATCTGTGCGATCTCTGTGCGTCAGTCGCCAGCGGAAAAAAAGGATCATTTCACCGCTTTGTTCACGTAGCCTAGGAAGGTCTCGACTTCTGCCTCCGTGTTGTAGAAGTGGGGTGAGATCCTCACGCCTCTGACCCTTACGCTCACGGAGACGCCGTAGCCCGACAGCTTCTTCACGGCCTCCGCGGGGTTGGGCAGCTTCACATTCACGAAGATCCTTCGATCCTCCTCGACAGGGGTTTGGAGCTCGAAGCCCGACCCCAGGAGGCCGTCGACCAGCAGCGTGTCTAGCTTCTTCACCTGCCTCTCGATGTTCTCCATTCCGTGGTCCAAGAGTACCCTCATCGAGTTTTCCACTGCCACGTAGGACAGCTCGGCCCTGGGGAATATCTCGAAGCGCTCGATCCCCTTTCTCGGCCTGAACTCGTACTGGGCGTAGCCCTCCGCTGAGTCTGGTAACGGGTTTCTCTCCATGGTGCTGCCGCCGACATACTCGGGCTGGAACCTGTCCACGTGCTCCTTGTTGAGGTAGAGGAAGCCTGCGCTCATGTTCCAGTATCCTCCGAGGAGCCACTTGTAGGTGCTCGTCGCGGCGAAGTCAACCCCGGACCGATCTATGTCCCAGTCCAGCACCCCGAAGGACTGAGTGGCATCCACGACGAAGTAGGCTCCATGATCGTGCGCGACATCGGAGATGGCCTTCAGGTCGAAGAGGAGGCCGTTGAACCAAGCGGCATGGTCGAGATACACAATGGCTGTGTCATCGTCCACGGCCTTCTCGAAGTCCCCTGTCTCTACGACGCCGTTCCTGCCCTTTATGAACCTGGTCTCAGCGCCCCTTCTCCTCTGATGGTTGACCACGACGGCGCCCATGGGGAACTCGAGGTCGGTTGTCACGATGTTGGCGCCGGCCTTCACAGGTATCATCGAGAAGATTGTGTTGACCCCCGTCGTGCAGTTAGGCACGCAGGCAACCTCCTCCTCCGTGGCGCCGATGACCTCCGCGAAGAGCCTCTTGCTGCTGGACCTCTTACCAGCCCACTTCTCCAAGCCGCCCTCGCTCGGCGTCTCCGTCCTCAGGTGGGCGACAAGGTCCTCGGTATACTCCTCGACGACCCTCATCGTGGACCCTGGGAGCAGCCCCATCACAGCGGCGTCGAAGTATATCCTCCCTCTCGCCACCGGGAACTCATCCTTTAACTTCATAGAAGATCCCATTGTGTTCTCCCCCAGAACATAGCGTCTATTCCATAAGACCTTTACGGTCAACAAGGAAAGGTTTCTTCGGCAATTGAGGCGACAAGGAGTCGACGCCCATAACACAGCCTATACAATTTCATCTAAAAAGGCGACAAGAACTGGCATGAACTAGCCTCTGCTTGCCCATGAAGCCTAAAGAAAGGAGTAGAAAAATCCGAGGATTCAGGGCTTCTCTATATTGTTGATGGCTTTTTTAACCTTGTCTATGAGGTAATCCACCTCCTCATCGCTGATTATGAGCGGCGGCAGGAACCTTGCCACGTTGTCTGTTGACAGCGTGGACTTCACCCCCAGTTTCTTTAGTTCCTCCTGGAAGCTCGCCACATGCTCCTTTGATGGGAGGACGATGCCGATGAAGAGGCCGAGTCCCCTGACATCCTTGATGAGGGTGGTCTTGATGCCCTTCAGGCCTTCCCTGAGCTGCTTTCCCCGTTCCACCACATTCTTCGTGATGTTCAACTTCTTCATCTGCTGTATCGCGATGGTGGCCGAGATCATGGCCATGGGGTTGCCGCCGAAGGTTGAGCCGTCGTACCCTGGCTTCATTTCACTCGCAATCTTCTTGTGGGTCACAACGGCCGTCACGGGGAAGCCGCCTCCGAAGGATTTTCCTATGGACATCAGGTCGGGGACGATGCCGTAGTAGTCGGAGGCCCACCACTGCCCCTCCTCCATCGCAATTCTGCCGAAGCCTGTCTGAACCTCATCCGCGATCAGCAGCGCCCCATGCTCCGTGCAGAGCTCCCTCAGCCCCTTGGCGTAGTCTGGACGCGCCGGGTTGATGCCCCCCTCCTCTCCCTGGATCAGCTCGAGGATGACGATCTTGGCGCTGCCGTCCTGTAGCTTCTTCTCCACGGTCCCGAGGTCGTTGAAGGGCACGAAGTGAACCCAGTCCAGCTTGTCCAGCCCAAAAGGCTTCCTGTAATTCACGTTGCTCGTCACAGCGACGGCGCCATGTGTCCTGCCGTGAAAGCCGTTGAGCATGGCGACGACCCCTGTCTGATGGGTGTACGCCTTGGCAAACTTGAGACATTTATCGACGGCTTCGCCGCCGGAATTCTGGAAGTAGAACTGGTCGAGACCCTTGGGCATCATGGGCATGAGCGTCTTGATGAGGCGGGCCCTGGGAACCTGGACCTCGTCCTCCTTCATCGTGACCAGCTCAGAGGCCTGGTTGAACAATCCCAGCGCGACCTCGCCGTTGGAGTAGCCGAGGTTGGCCGCCGAGTAGTTGCTGTCCAGATCCAGGTAGCGCCTGCCGTTGATGTCGGTGATCCAGACGCCTTCGCCCTGCACGGGGATTATGTCCTTCTCAACGTGGGACACGGGGATCTTGTGTTCTTCATGGAGTTCTATCGCCTCCTTTGAGGAGATCTCAGAATAGCCGAGAAGGGAGATCATCTTCTCGAGGGCCTCGGCGTAGTCCTTCTCCCCGATGAGCCCCTCGTCCATTACGTCCAGTATGACCTTCCCCTGTTTTTCATTGATGGGTTCCCTATCGGACAGGGGAGAATTGGCTCTCTGGCAAGATTCCTTCATCTCCCCGAGGATCTCTCCCACAAGAACCTGGAGGAGGGTTACGTCCAAAACCTCACAGATCCGTTCAAAGGTTGGATTGAATCTCCCAGGCTTCTTCTCAGGATCGACTATGAGAACGCACCCAAGGCGCTCCTTTAGGCTGGTCTTTTCCATGATACCACCCAGATGGAGAGGTAGATTTTGAAACACAGATAAATATTTTATGACATATATATGATAAATTATGATTAATATGTTATAAATGATGCAAACGAGTTGCGTGGTCCCCAGAACACTTGGCGATTGCTAAAGGTCTCCTACATCAACTCGATCAGCTGTGACTTCCAAATTGGAATAATGAACGAAGAGAGGATACTACTTCTGGAACTTGGCGAAGAGCTTGTTCTTTCTACGCAGAGCGCCGTTGTCGAGGTGGATTACACGTGTAACAGAGTTATTTGACTTCTCTATCTCCCGAGCCTCATCAGCCAAAAGCGCGGCCTCTCTCATCTGCTCATGCGCCGCCGCGACTATTGATAGATACAGCTCTCTCTTTTCAGTCTTGTAGCACCCCTCGATAGATAGACCCGCAACGTTCCTAGCCATCTCGAAGCTCGCCATAGCCTTCGCATAGGCGTAGGGATTCACAAGTCCACTCTCCTTAAGCGCCATCTCCTTGTCGACGATGATTTGCGGAAGCTGAGGCTTCTCACCATTCTTCAGCTGCTTTATGACACGGTCTATCTCAGAGTGCAGGAGACGTGAGACGCCTGTGATGGCCAGGACTCTGATAACATCGCTGTTGAATAACGCCATCTCCACGGGATCGAGGAAGCCCTGGCGGGCGCCGATCATCGGGTCGGCTTGGATCACAATGTAGCCGATCCCCTGCTCCGCCAGCGTCTTCGTAATCTTCTTCGAAGGCTCATCTGAGACGAT
>Ga0315296_10004259_pt1 | contig 11712 bp, 9 predicted proteins | sample YL17G14_18_MG_FD_203921 | JGI IMG/M metagenome (GOLD analysis project Ga0315296, IMG submission 203921) | Sediment microbial communities from Yellowstone Lake, YNP, Wyoming, USA - YL17G14_18 | ecosystem: Environmental > Aquatic > Freshwater > Lake > Sediment | place: USA: Wyoming | collected...
CTGTTTTCCCCAAAATTGGAAATTTCTGGCCCTAGCGGCAATGGGCATTCCTTCAATTTGAGTCTTAGTAAAGATGTAGGTTGACGGTTCTAAGTTCAATATTTCAGGAAGAGCAACGCAAAAAAGAAAATCATACCTAAGCTCGTCCTCTTTGTTTTGAGCGACCCATGCATAATACTTACAATCTGAAACTTTGAGATTTGAACTCTTAACTTCGACCTTCTTTCCATTGTCCAACAATATATCATAGGTGCTTCTTCCGAATTTTGGTGTAAAAGAAACAGTCTCTTTTGACAGAATGTTCATGACCCAAATTGATCCTGCAACCCCAACTAAACCGGCATCAATCTTACCTATAGTCTTCTTGCAGAATTCCATCACCTCAACTGTTTTCCAGTAATTATGCGTGAATTCATTTGTCATGTTCTTCTCTTCCTTCTTGGTCGATTCAATTCCGTGGCGCATATTTTCAAGCAGACTTTTTGAAATGTCTACACAACTGAAACCGTTTCACTTTGTCACGAGTTCTTGGCGAAGTTTCGGCTTTTCTTCTTCTTGGGTGGCATTTCTACTTCCCTAGAATACTCTTCTTGTTTTTCAGAATTTATCGTTTTTCATCACCTCCACTACTTTAAAAATCAGCAAAGAAGTCATGTCCAATAAGTTAACAGTATCTGGAACGCGCGCTGTTTTTTCTGGTACTCGCATAAAAATCTATTCAAATCCCCTCGGACCCGCCATAGTCGTGGTCTTTTTACCGGTAGCCCTTTATTCCATTTTGAATTGATTTCTATGGGCTCCCAATGTTCACATATTGTCATCATGTAGACCTTCTCTACACCCAAGGATTCCTTCAACATTTTTGAGGCTTTAATCAGAATACTAGCCAGACTTCGGGATTCATTATCGGTAAGCTTGGTGATATCTTCTGCGTGCCTCTTTGAAATGACTAAGGTATGCCCAGTCACTTTGGGATATTTGTCGAGAATCACGAGAAAATATTTGTTTTCCATTATCCATCTAGTTTTTCCGTCTTTTCCGTTTTTGAATTCTTTGAGGTTTTCGGCAATTTTGCAGAAAGCGCATGTTTCGGAATTCATCAGACCACTCCTATCTTAGCTCCTTTTTGGTGGCATTCCAAGAATCACCAACTTCTCCTTGATCAGTACGATTACATATTTGGGTCAATACTCTCCTAACGAGAATGTAAGTTATGACCAAATCGACCGCAAACACGATGACAAATAGTGCCATCACGTTGTCAAACGACGCTGTGAGGACGCCAAGTTTTGCGAGTATCCAGAAGGGGATGATTAGTACGAAGTTGCAAAAGGCAGAAATGTAAAAAATGTACCTTGTCTTGCCTGTTCCGTAGAAAACGCTTTTCAAAACCATGTCTAATGCGAATATGCAGTAGGGTATGATTAGCCACCAGAAAGTAGCGGTCGAATAGTTGACCATTACTGGATTTTGGTTGAAGAAGCTTGAGAGGCTGTTCCAGAAGAACACTCCGCCTACTGCTATCACTGTCATTGTGATTGTGACTAGCAAGAGAGAGGTCAATATGACTTTTTTTATGTTTGAGTGGCTTCGTTCGCCATAGTAATTGCCTACGACGACGTTTGTACCTTCTGTGATGTACAGAACTGGAATTATCAGAGTCCACATAACGGTCATGGCTAAGCCGTAGCCTCCATAGGGATTCGTTCCGATTACGTTGAGAACGTTCAGGGGTACGAGGATGTATCCTACATTTCTGACAAGCGAGTCTAGCCCAGTCCAGCCGCCTATTGAGAATACTGAACGTGCCGTGGAATTCCAGTTTGAAAGGGAGATTGACCTCAATTTGATGCCCAAGATCTTGACCGTGAATGTGGCTGTTACGAGGAATAGGGCGATTTTGGAGATGACATAGCCGATGGCGGCGCCTTGAACGCCCATGTGTAAAGACAGGCTTGTGTTCGAGATGAGGAAAAGGTCCAACGCCATGTTGAGTATAACGGAGAAGAAGACGAGGTAGAGTACGTCTCGACCTTTGCGCATGGATTTTATGGCTATCAGAAGTACGACTGCGGTGGCATCGAATGGAAGTGCGACTGCTTTCAGTAGCAGGTAGCTGCTGGTCAATGAGACAATCTCTGTTGGAGTGCCTATCGTTGAGACAAACTGCGGTGTGAAAAGCACAACTACGGACATTAGAATTGAAGAGAATATAATTTGGAGAATTAAGCCTGATTTAAGAATCGAGATTATTTTTTCTTTGTTATGGTAGTTTTGGGCTACTAGCGCCAAGATTCCGAAGGGAATCATTTCGTTGACTATTTCTATGGTTACGCCAAGAAATTCGTACTGTTCGGTGATCGCTAAGGCGTCGTAGCTTATGTGACCTATCCAAAAAGTGTTCGTTAACTCGTAAATCTTTGGAATAAACGCTGCGAGTATTAGGAAACCGATGAAACTCCATTGATACGGTTTGAGAGTGGCAGCAAGACGGTCTTTGATAGAGGCAGATTTCTCGATCTCGGTTGCCAAGTTTGTTCTCAACTCTGGCTGAGGATGAGGTTTCTATTCTGTGTCGATTTCAATTTAAGAGTTATGAAGCTACACACAGCAAGGAACAGAAATGAGACGTTCTGGGAAAAACGTAGTTTTACTTTGTTTCTGAAACAGCTTGGTAAATGGCTGCAAAATCATTTTCGTAGATATGCCTCAGTTCATGTTCCAAGCCTGCATCCAGATTCGTAATGAGTTAGAATCAATGCTCTGTCTCTTGGGTTTTCAGCGGCTTCAGCAAGTTTCTTTAGTTCTTCCCTTGTCAGAAGGGCTTCTGGAAGCACACAGTGCCAGCGGGACTTGAACCCATTTGGGTATGAGTCCCGGCGTAGGAGAATAGCGCGCTATTAGCAGTCTTGCGGCAACGCATTCTCGCGCGCCATTAGAGTTTTACGTCGACATGATAGTTGTGCTTGATCCAGGCAATGATTTTCATCTTTCTGGCCTGAATGAACTTGTCTGCATTCTCGGGCAACCACAAATCATCGCTAAGGTCTTTCGTCGGAAGAAAATCATAGTCTTTCAAGTACTCTGTGTGTTCCGTGAAGAAATCTTTGGGTGAACTGGCTAGTTTAATAGCGTTGACTTCTCCCTTTACAGGTTGCAGATTCCAGATCGTATCGACCCACTTGTTGTATCGTTTGGGGTTTGATATGCGAAAGTTTGGGGTCATAGGAAAAATATGGTCTATTTCTGGATTGACCCTCTCGTCAGGGTCGGATAGAAAAGTGAATGGTTTGTTGGGTGTTATTATTTTCAGCACAAACCAACGCTGGTATGGGTCATCGAAATCATCAGCTCTGAAATGAGTCTGCCTCCTTCCACTGTCTTCGACGAAATTCCTTAGCCTTTTGAATGGGAAGTCGTAATCCTTGGCTTTTTCACAGCCATTCTTGATTATTCTGCAAAAATTATCAATGTAGCCTTGGAGATCCCAGTAGAGCAACTGCGCGTATAAGAGGTATCTCTTCATATCAATCATTGACTTTTTGGATTTGGAGAAATGTTGGAATTTCTTCTTATTCAGTTTCCTCATATAATAGAAATAAACAATTAAAGGAAACAATGCTCGCTTGTTTGTGATTGTCTTTTCATGTGTCATCCTGAAACCCCTATATAAGAAATCATAAAAGAAAGACTTCAAGGGAGAATTGAGCTCGTGCCACGCCTGCACAAATTTCTCCAGTTCCGAACTGTCGACCCTCTCAGGGTCTACTCTCACCGTATCTTTGACCAAAGAATGCAAAACCTGAAGCGTATCATCAGGACCGAATTGGAAACCGTTCGTTTGTCTCTTGATCTCCAAGTTGGCTTCCCAAATCCGTTCTTCAAAATCACATTGGACAGTCTTTACCTTGGAAAACAGAATCTCCAATCCCGTCAGTGCCATCCCGGTTGTGTTTATCCTCGTGAAAATATCCACGACTTCTTCCTGAGTCATATCTCTCTCAAGAGGAAAAGAAGACAACAGCTTAAAATCACGATCTATGAACAGCTTCCAAAGCTGTTTCAAATTGCCCTTTGCTACGCGTTCCTCTTTCTTGTTAAGGCTTTTCTTCGATTTTCGCAGTGTTTCCAGCATACTCTCTTCAAATTCCACTTGATTCTTTGGGTTCCAAGAGTAGACTTCATTGAGTCTAATGTAGCCCTCTTCTGGATCGCCCTGTTTTACAAAGAACTTGAACCCGTTTGCTCTCTTGTCCGTATTCAGATCAAACAGCAAATTGTAGCACAGAACTTTGTTGTGAAAAGTGAAATTGAGACACGAATAAAGGCTTTGTAGTCTTTGTTGACCATCATATATTAGAAGTACACCTTTCTTGCCCCAATGACCTTTATCCACGATTTTTTCTAGTTTTTCTGATTCATAATCGCGTAGGAAAGGTCTGTACGGGATTCTCTTACGCGTTTCCCATACTATCAACGTGCCAATCGGATATTCTCGGACTATAGAATCAAACAGTTTGTAAATGAACTTCTCTTTCTTATCTCTCTCACCCCAGTCGTATGGTCTTTGAATTGCAGGCAGAAACCAAGTTTCATTTACTTTCTCTACGGCTTCTCTTACAGATATTGGGTGATAATACGTCATTTTAGATCAAAACTCCACAAACTGTGTAAGACTCAAAGATGAGCATCATCTATCACATGCGCAATTCTGTCGCAAGATACAAATCGGTTGCTTTGCTGTAAAAGGTTTTCCGGTGCTGGAGAGAAAAGCAAAGCCAAAATCATTCGCGCGCTTATTAAGTGAATTCAGTTATTGTCGTTTTGTCAAAGAAAGGAGGACGAAACTTCGAAATTTGCTCTGCAACAAAGATGATAGTAGGAGTAGATTGCGACACCTACAATCAATCGTCAAGGAGTCTTTATCACTTTCCCGAGTTGAAAGGGAGGCGTTTGTGAGGTATCATTTTTTGTTTTTGAACTTCAGAAGAACATTGATTGATGAGAGAAGTGTATAGAAAAGCCAGTCATACCATATTTCTTTATCGTATTCTCCTTTCTGTTCACGATTATGATGGCGTATATCAAAACTGTTTAGTATATTGAAAAGGTCAGAATCATCTTTGGTTGGGAGTCTGATTCCTTCTTTTTTCAGGTATTCCAAAACATCTCCCAATGTTCTAACGGCATCCTTTTTTTCGTCCATGGTTGCGCTGTACCGTCTGTATTTAGCGATGGCCACACGTATTCTGTCATCTATATTCTTTGGATCACTTGTCTTTATTTCTTCAAAAACAGTCTCTAAGCCAGTTGGTGGGCATTCCTGAATTTCACCCGTCTCAGATAAGCTATATCCAGCTTTGTAGTCTTTCAAAATTTTATTCATCTCGGCTCTGTATCTCGCCTTTCCTTTTTCTTTATCATAAACGGAAGAATGGAATCCACATTCGTCCCATTTATGGTACCATTTATCTTGAGGCTCTGATACGTAATCGTACAAGAACTCTATGACTGTGAATAACATTTGCTCATCGTAGTCATGAACATATTTCCGAATAGGCCAAAGGTTACGTAATCTCACTTTTAGAAAGAAGAATTCTTCGGGATCAGTTCCCCATATTCCTGATATGATTCCCCGATCTACACATTTATAACCTGTTGCTTCTTGGAAATAGCAGTCCTTTTCAAGCTCTTCGAACTCCAATAGAAAGACCTTTTTCAAAGATTCGAAGTCCAAAGGTTCGAGTTTTGCCCCAGTCCTTTCTGCGTAATATTTCTTTGCCATACACTGATTCCTGAAGGAAGTATCGACGTAAAGATTATAAGTCTTCCATAGACTGAATCATCAAGGGTATACTTCCCTATACCAAACCCAACTCATTTCACCCTTCCGACTTTGTTGCAACTTTCCCCTGAGCAAAGCGAAACTTGCTCTAACCCATCAACCACTTCAGGACTGAGCGGTGTCAAAAAAGGTGCATATGTTTTAGGTTATGAGTAGAGTTTTAATCAAATAAGCGAGTCAATCAATCTTCTTTCTCATGCAAATGTGTAACTGCAAATTTGGTATAGACATTAACCGCATTCTAAAAAACTTTAAGCATTCATCATCCCGAATAAGTGGACAGTATCCTTCTTGCAATACTCTTTTAAGACAGTGTTTTATAGGGACTTATCAGAGCACATGAGCGCGAGAATCAATTGCAAACTGATTCTTTTTTCTGTTATAGTTTTGTTGCTCGCTCTTGGTACACAGGCTGCTAGTGCAAGGGGCGGCATTTTTGTTGTAGAGCCGAAACGAGAGGTCGTAGAGGAAATTAACCTTAGCGCGGGCGCTGGGGTTTCTTCTGAGGTGGTCGGCGACCTGTCCGTCACCAATGGCTCCATTGATTTTTGGATAACAAGCCCTTCTGGAGTCGTGGTGCTTTACGATCACAAGATTGCGAACAATAGTTTTGGTTTTGTCGCAAAAGAAAACGGAAACTACACCATGCATATGAGCAATACGTATTTGACGCAAAACGTCACAGTCACATTGAACTACGGTATCAATATGAATATCATTGCAGTGGCAAACCTCAACGTTGGAACGAGCGCAAGTGTAGGAGTTGCAAGAGTCGTTGCACCGCCTCCGCCACCGCCAGGCGTTGATGATCCGCGCCCCAATTTGGATGATCTCTACGAAAGATACCTGAATCTTTTGGAAGGCTCTAAAATCCTCAGAATTCTTGGAGAAGGCTTGGAATACATGCCAGTAAGCGAGATGCTTCTTGCTGTCACTTGTAGCGTGCTAGCAGTTGGTTTAGGAATGATAGCAAAACGCAGGCGGAGGTTGAAACCACAACCCATGTCTTCGGTTCGGCTTCATGGTTATACGCGCGCGCTAAGTGGACATCAGAATCGGCCATTATCCTGATGGGCGCCTTCACGACCATGGAACCGCTTCAGGATTCTCCCAAAGTATTTGCCTCAATGCTTCGAAACTATTAATCGAGTACTCTTAACCATGATTGACGAAATCAATGAATGGGAAGGGAAATCCCAAACTCCCTTTGAAAGCTTGGATTCACCTCCTACAACGATTCCGTCGATTTACAACGTAATGGCGATGGCTGCACGACCAAAAGCGCGCGCTTGGCAAACGCTCTAGGGACAGTCAGTTTTAAATGTCATAGGGTCTGTATCGACTTAATGGGGTATGACGGTTATGAGTCATGGTGGTCCGCCTTATTGGGTAAGTAAACAGAATGAAGCTCGCCATAATAGCGCGCTAAATTGACAATTTCCTGCATCATTTTGCTTGCACCAAACTTATAACATTAGAAGTGCTCCCGTATGCCCTTGGGTGCAAATGCAAATGAGACAAAAAAGAAATGTCGTGATGTATATTGATGGACAACTAGTTGAAAAGGCGCATAATCTTGGCTTCAATTTGTAGAAGACGTTCGAGAATTACTTGAAACTGCTATTGAACAGATTCTCAACAGTATATTCTGTGAATAACTTGGGATCGACGGATAAAAAGTCTTCGTGGTGGGGCTAGGCGGACCCGTCACAGTTATGTGTTTTACCGGTAAACTCGGGTGGGGGCCCTGTCCCCCGCACCATCTTCGCACGGTTGAATTCGCTCAAATTTCGCTCGTTTTACGCGCAGAACAGTAGAAAATCGACTTTGAATTGTGGGCAGGTTTTGATTTCACTTGAGCGTTTAAACTGTCATATCTGCTAAGAGCATCATTCAGGCTTGAGTTAGTCCACTGAAAATTCTTGTTCATCATACGACTTAGTGCACTCTCTCCATAAAACACTCCAAGCCATTCTGCGATATGTTACTGTATCTGAAGTAGTATGCTGAGTAGCCCCCTGAGACTTTCCAAATATCTGAACAAGATTGTTTCCCATAGATTCTGCCAATCAGGTGGCATTTCTGTAAAGCCAAAATAGCTCAACGCATTGAGATACATAGGGTCATCCCTGTGTACGGGGTATTTTTTGCTTCGTAACGTGACAATCATTCTCAGGTTTCTGATGATTGTCTTGTCGTAGTCAATTATTTGTTCATCAAGAAACGTCTCCAGCAAGTTTATGGAGCCGGGCTTTCCTTTACTTTTAATCAGTTTTGAGACGCTGGCTATTTCGATGCCATCAATAAGTAGTGCGAGACTCAGAATTCGGTTGTTAAACTCCGCCTCATCGCTGCAAGACTTTCTCAAATCATTGATGGCTATTTCGTTCTGCCTAAAAAACGCGGTTTTGAATCTGGTTTTAAAAACAATGTCTATATTTCTCCTAGCTTCAATTATCTCATTTGCAAGAGTATCTCTTTCTCTCATCTGTTTCAGTAAGCCTTCACTGATGGTGGGTTTTATGCGAGGTGGTTGAAGCGGACGTTTAAAGCTGCGAATTTCTTCTTGTACCACTGTAGTAATTTCAGAAGGCATTGTCCATTCCGGATACTTGTTGCTTCCAGTCTTGAAAACCAGCTTCAACGGAGCCAATCTTGGTAAGATGTAAGAGGGCGCGAATTCGTATCCCAACACTCGCTCTATTTCATCAATCAATTCAAAATAAGTCGTACGCCCATTTTTGTTAATCAGAGCTTGTAGGATGCCGTATCCTCTCTCACCCCATTTCTTTAGGGCAGTTCGTACATTTTTTCTTACATTATCTTGCGAGTTTTTGAAACTGAGTTGCCCGTTTTCGTCCAGAGAATAGTATTTGCCTTGAAAACCACCGAGAGATATTCCGTACGGCTTGGGATGTGAGGAAAGAATGGCTAGTAGCACGTTATCATCAATATTTCTCGCAATCTCTAGGGCTCCTTGATACAGATTTATTTCCCAGAAGTCGTGAATCTGCTCAAAGTATGTTAACCCGCGTTCTCTTCCTATCTTGAAGATTTCATCTTGCCAGTACAAGCGCATTAGAAGAGACGTTCGCTCTTTGAGTTTGTCTTCTTTCGAAATATCTGATGATTCGGCAGACATTTTAGCTACAACAGATGTAAATTACTAATTGCCATATAAATAAAGAAAAGTAAGGGGCATGTATGAGAATCGCTCAAGTATGTGCATATGCAAACTGGTCTACAGAGGCGTTTGAGGTTTGGAAATGGTGCAGGTCAGACAGACCATCTAAAGAAATCGCGAGGGAAATGGGGTCACTGTTTCTCGTCGTGTTTTCAAGAGTCAATGGGGTGAGAGGGCTTGAAGAGTTGAAGTATGCGAGCCGGACAGTTGGTAAGACGGATGTGGAAGTAGAGGTTACAACAGAAGCTACTTCAAAAATTCTGCAAGAAGCACGATTCACACACTATCTAGGAAGGTGCTTAGACAAAGAGAGATTGCAGTATTTTGCTCCGAGCAAGGTCCTCTCGAAGGGGACAGTTGTTATCCAAGGCGATAACGTAATAATACAATATGAAGAACCGAAATCTCATAAGCTCAGCGATGAAGACAAAAAGGTTCTGATAATAAGAAAAATCTTAGGGGACGACCCATTACGAGTAAGTTCAGATATTTTAAGGGCTTCTTTAGGTCAGGACTGGAACTATCTGTTTGACTGGAAAGAGCAGTTTCATATAAGGCTCAAAAGGTCATCGAAGACAAATGGAGCAGGTACCCGCTAAAGTTGTCTGTGCTTCTGACATCAGCAGATTAGTTGTCTAAAGTGCTGAATAAATGATTCAATGCCCCTCAAGGCTTCTTGCGCATCTTCTCCTGAAACTGTTAAACAGGCTCGGTGAACTATGTCGTTTCGAATTCTGTTTGCTTTTTTGCAGGCGAGAACAACATCTATTGAAGGTAAGGCGCTAGGTGCCATGAAGCCCAGAGCTAAATCCAAAACTTTAGACAAACCCAAACCAACTATGTGCTCAACTTTGTTTTCCCGAATTCCCTTTTTCTTTGCCAAATTTCTAACAATTGACGAGACTGCAAACTCCAGGGCAATAACCGCTTCCAGTATAGCCAGTCGAAAGTTGTGTTGTTCCAAAAAGCTTTTCGCTTGAACCAAAATTTCATCCAGCGTATGGTCCAGCATCAATTTCGGTGAACTAGCGAGTTCCTTAATATCTTGGTATTCTTGTTCAGCTATAGGCTTAGATTCCAAACCTACCACGCAGTAGGTTAGCTTTGGTTTGCTTAGGGGCGTCCCATTTTCATCAATTTCTTCGCACAAAATTCCCTTGAAAAACTGGTCCCATGTAAGCTGATTAATCATTCCTTGGTTGAAAACCTCTTTTGTAATTATGCGATATGCTCTGATGACATCATTAACATATGAGAACGCTTGTATGGACCAATTATCAGCTTCCATTTCCTTGGTTGAATCAATTGCCGCTATTGTATTTTCAGGAAGCATTTTCTCCTTCGTCTCCGGATTAATGAAGCGGAGGACAACATTCGTTCCGTTAACCTGAAGAGGGAAAGTCTGAGTACTGCTAATTCTCAATGAAAAGGGAAGCTGAATCATATAACGAAACAAGGCTCTTCATCCCGCTCAGTCTTGGAATTTCGCTCTTCATCCCTATAAAGTGTTTTACTTTTGGTTCTGTGTAGTTGTCGGTTGATGGTTTTCGCGCGCGCGAACGTAGGACAATTTTTCGTAGCTGTTGGAACGGCGTTGATTCAGATAGGGCAATGGATTTATGAAATTTTCTTTCCACAAGTCCATTAGCTCTCCCTTCTTTTTTTCTTGAACTAATACTTTCTCACTTTATAATCTTGTTGCATTTTGTGCAACGCAATGGGTCTGTGTTGCCCGAATTTTGAACGATTGGAACCAAGTTCTCATAGCCGCAACTGCACTTGATTTTCTTAAATTTTGAAATTGGGAAAGAAGCAAATCTTCTGTAATAAAGCCCAGTTAAAAGATGCAGAGAAATAGCAACATTTCGCAAATAATCATAGAGCTTCGCGTAGTTATCTTCTGTTGTTTTCCTTTGCTCGACTTTCACAGTTCCGTCTGCTTCAATTTCATAAAACAAGTGAGCCGCACTATTCCTCAGCGAAAGAATGGTGTCTTTGTTCTTGCTTAATTCCTTAAAACCATGCTTTCCCAAGAATACCATTTTCTTAGAGAATTTGCTTTTCTCAATGGCACGTAAGGTCTTTGCACATTTTCCATCTTGCGTAATGCGAAAATCATGTCCGTTTGCTATTATAAGGAATATTAGGAAGTTGATTTCAGGTGCAAGAAAACCCTCAACTGTTGTGATATACTCAAGATGAAGGCTAATCGCTTTTCTTTCGTCTGTTGAGAAATCTTGCAGATTGAGTTTTTTAAGGAGTAGCATAATCCGTCTGGAGTTTGCGAGTCTTCTGTCCGTGCCTTCTTTTTGTTCAATAAGAGCTTTGTCGAACCGAAATCCAATTTTATCGTGCGCCCCTTCCAACAATGGAAAAACAGTTCCTTTCAATCTTCTAGCGAAAGAGTATGGAACTTCCCATTCTTCACACCATTTTTCCAAGAGTAAATCATCATTGTCCAATTTACTGTCAACTTCCTTTTTTTAGTCTTTTATCTTCTAAATAATTGCACTAATCAACGTCAAAGCCTCTTTAGGCAAAGATGGATTCGATATAGATTTTAAAGTGTTCATAATAAATGGGGCGACTTGGATAGCGGCTAAAATAGCCGCAATAAGCGACACAACGAAAGTGATAAGTTCTTTGTTTTTGGATAGTGATTTCCGAATACCTACATCAAAAT
>Ga0315296_10004261_pt1 | contig 11710 bp, 9 predicted proteins | sample YL17G14_18_MG_FD_203921 | JGI IMG/M metagenome (GOLD analysis project Ga0315296, IMG submission 203921) | Sediment microbial communities from Yellowstone Lake, YNP, Wyoming, USA - YL17G14_18 | ecosystem: Environmental > Aquatic > Freshwater > Lake > Sediment | place: USA: Wyoming | collected...
TAGAGCAAGAACCAATCAAACTGGAATTCTTAGAGGAAGCACTGGTTGCTTAAAAGGATTGACTGAGATGATAAGAGGGTATAGGATATGGCCAGATCGAATTTCCACCAGTTATGGGACGCAGCCAGAAATGTCCTGTTGAGGAAAATCTCTATCGTATCTTGTATAAAGGCTTTTTATATTAGGCTGACTCCCACTAGCAACACCTCTTAAAATAATGCCGTATATCTCTGCAACCAACTGATCGTCAGCCATGCGTAAACGTTCCCTGCCGGAGACCACTTTGTAGTCATCCCACAGCACTGTCCAGCGTTTGGCCATTTCATATACTGTCCACTTAAAATCGCCTTGAAACTTTGCGTGTCGCAACTCTTGTGGATTTAGGGGCAATGTATAAGAGTTCAAACGGGCAAACACCTCTAAAACGTCTCCATCGCTAGCATTAATAAGCTGTTCAACTGCAATGGGATAGGAAAGGAAAGTTTCTTTATCTTCATCGCTCAGAGTACTATAAGTAAGGCCCTTATATTCTTTTGCTCGCTTGGTCAGAGTTATGTTATCCGAAGCGAAATTAAAGATGGCTCTAAGGCGTTGTTGACCATCCACAACCTCTCTGTAGGAGGTATGTGTCTCCAAGTCCACTTTCTGCCGCATATAAATCTTGGGTATTGGGAGTCGTCGTAAGATTGTGTCTATAAGGTAGACTTTAGCATTAGGTGTCCAAACATCGCGTCTCTGAAAGTGTGGGTTTAGCACCAGACGCTTATTTTTATGCCATTCAAGAAAGTCAGCAATTTGGTATTGTTCTAACACCGAGCCACGCATAATGCACCTCCAAACGGTCTGATTTGATAAATATTAAGAGTTTTACCACATAAACATTCTACCACATCTGCAAGCTATTACTGTAGGGTATTTATCAAGGGTGTCTAAGAGGGGCGAAGCCCCTCTTTTTAATTTCCCTCCCCCTCTCCTTCAGGAGAGGGGGACAAAGGGGGTGAGGTAGATAGACTGAAGTTGTTGGCTAACGCCTTTTTTCCCACCCACCCGCCCATAAGAGTTTGGCTCTTAAACAACTTTATAAAAATGTCCCCTTTCCTTTTAAGCCGAAATTCTAGTAGAATAGGCTTAAGATGAAAGAGGGTTCAACCCCTATCCGCCAGCAATACCTCAGGATTAAGCGAAAGTATCCCCAGGCTATCGTCTTCTTCCGCCTGGGCGATTTCTATGAGACCTTTGACGACGATGCCAAGCTTGCCTCCCGTGAGCTGGAGATTGTCCTCACCTCCAGGGAGATGGGCAAGGGGCATCGGGTGCCGATGGCCGGTATCCCCTATCATGCCCTGGATAACTATCTGGCTAGGCTAATCAATCGCGGCTATAAGGTGGCTATCTGTGAGCAGGTGACCAAGCCCGGCGAGACTAAAGGTCTGGTCCAGCGTGAAGTCGTCCGCCTGGTAACACCGGGCACGGTGGTTGAGCCCAGCCTCCTTGACAGCAAGAGCAATAACTATCTGGTCAGCCTGGTTCTGGCTGACGATGCTGCGGGCATCGCCTATGTTGACATAACCACCAGCGAATTTGCCACTACCCAGGTTCCATTTCACCGCGCAGTTCCTGAACTGGAGCGACTTAAGCCATCGGAGATTATCACCGCAGAAAGCTCAGAGCTATCTGGTTTGGGGCTGGTTACTTCGGTGACCCGCCTTGACGACTACTGGTTTGAGCTGGAGGTCGCCCACCAAACAATGCTTGACCACTTCGGCGTAGCTACCCTTGACGGCTATGGTTGTGGTCATCTGCCCCTGGCGCTCAGGGCTGCCGGCGCCATCATTCACTATCTTCAGGAAACGCAGAAAGGGGTTCTGGGACAGTTAACCCGGCTCACTACCTACTCCACCGATTCATTTATGGCGCTGGACGTGCAAACCCAAAGGAACCTGGAGCTTTTCCAAAGCAGTCGCTTGGGAACCATTGGTGGCTCATTGCTGTCAATCATTGACCTGACCAGGACTGCCATGGGAGGCAGGTTGCTGAGGCGGTGGCTGGGTCAGCCCCTGCTTGATATAGCCGAGCTTAATAGGAGGCAGGATGCCATTGGCTGGTTTTGTGGTAATACCCTGGCTCGCAGTCAGACCATCTCTTTGCTTGGCGAGGTGGCTGATATTGAGCGATTGATTAATCGGATAAAGGGTGGTATTGCCGCCCCGCGTGAGCTTGTCGCCCTGCGCCGAAGCCTGGAGGTAATACCGAGGCTAGGGCAGGTGCTTGAGTCTGATAGCCCAATAAATTGGCTGGGGGATGAACTGAAGCCCTGCCCGGAGGTTGTCGATTTGATTTCCCGGGCTATAGTGGAGCAGCCGGGCAGCCTGGATGAGGGTGGGGTGGTGAGGCAGGGTTTTTCTGAGGAGCTGGATAGCCTCCGTCAGGCGTCTAAAAATGCCAAGCAGTACCTGGCTGACCTGGAGCGCAAGGAGAGGGAGAAGACCGGGATTAAATCGCTGAAGGTAGGCTTTAACAAGGTCTTTGGTTACTATATTGAGGTATCCAAGTCCAACCTTCCTCAGGTACCTCAGGACTATATCAGGAAGCAGACGCTGGTTGGTGGCGAGCGGTTCTTCACTCCGGAGCTAAAGGAGTATGAGTCGCTGATTTTGAATGCCCAGGACAGGATTTCTGAGCTTGAGGCTCAAATCTTTCGTCAGGTATGTCAGCAGGTAGGGGCGGAAAGTGAGCGCATTTCGGCTTCAGCCAATGCCTTAGCTAATATAGACGTTTTCTCCAGCCTGGCTGAGGTAGCAGTGCGCCATGGCTATGTCCGACCTAAGTTGACCGCAGATAACGAGATAGTTATTTCTGATGGGCGCCACCCGGTGGTGGAAAGGAGCTTGCTTGAAGGCAGCTTTGTCCCCAACGATACCTACCTCTCCAACGATGATGCCCAGCTTATTGTCCTCACCGGTCCTAATATGTCGGGCAAATCAACCTATTTAAGGCAGGTAGCCTTAATCGTGCTTCTGGCTCAGATTGGTAGCTTTGTCCCCACTGCCTCAGCCACTATTGGGCTGGTCGACCGTATCTTTACGCGAATTGGCGCCAGGGAAGACCTGCCGGCGGGTCAGTCCACCTTTATGGTGGAGATGGTGGAGACAGCCAATATCCTGAATAATGCCACCCCGCGCTCGCTGATTATCCTTGACGAGATTGGGCGGGGCACCAGCACCTATGATGGGCTTTCCATTGCCCGAGCCGTCGCCGAGTATATCCACAGCTATCCCGGGCTTGGCGCCAAGACCCTGTTTGCCACCCATTACCACGAGCTGGTGGAGCTAGCTAGCTTCCTGCCCAGGGTCAAGAACTTCAATGTTGCCGTGAGTGAGGAGGGTGGGGAGGTTACCTTTCTATATAAAATTGTGCCCGGCGGTGTTGACAAGAGCTACGGCATTCATGTGGCAAAGCTCGCCGGGCTGCCAAAGTCGGTGGTGCACCGCGCCCGGGAGGTTCTGGAGGAGCTAGAGGAGGACAGCCGCACCGCCAGGCGCTCGGCAAAGGGTCGGCGCCGAGCTAAGGAGGCAGTGCCCGAGCAATTACCTCTCTTAGGGCAGAAGTTGCCGCTGATGGAAGAACTGGAGAAGCTGGACATTGACTCATTAACCCCGCTTGAAGCCATCACCAAACTCTACGAACTGCAAAAGAAGGCAAGGGAGGGGTAGGATTATTTAATAACCCCATCCCCTGTATCCCCTTCCCCTTAGCAAGGGGAAGGGGAAAATTATTAAAAGAGGGGGCTAGCGCCCCCTCTAAACTTCCCTGCTATTATTTCTTCACTAATTTATCAAGTATCTTGTTAATTCCCCACTTTGGACTGATAAATTTGACTGGCGCATATCTATTTTCGAAATATGATATAAACTCTTCAGGACATAGACCGCAGTAAATATTGGTCCAGATTTCAGTCCGTATAAGAGTTAAGGCGCCTACTATTCTCCATTCTCTTTCCCAGTGGAAATCTATGCTTTCATCACACTTACTTACCAAAGCTAATAGCTTGTTTTCCTGTTCAGAAAAATCGTTTTTCGCTGCTTTGTCAAAAAGCTTCCAAAGGGGGCTGGACAGGTCACCGCGCACATACAGTACGGGATTGCCTCCGTATTCCCTAACGTCTTTCTTCGTGAAAACTAGCCCGTAGGGCGCCAATTTTATGTCTCTTCCATATACTGGCTGCAGAAGCAGGTCTATTTGGTCAATAGGCGTCTCAGTGAAGCATACTACATTAAACTTATCACGCAAATTACTTCCTATATCTCTTAATTTGGAGTTGAAAATGCAGTAAGGGTTAAAGGCTTTAAGTTTGTTTTCAGAAAGTATCCTCTGTAAAACTTCAAATGCCAATATTGATTTCCCATTTTCGTCTGTTTTGTCTCGTGTTAGATGAACCAAGAGTGGAGAAAAATCTCTTTTCTTATCCAGAAATTGCTCTTTAGAGATAGCCTCATCCATGTGCTGTTTTCCCCATGTTTTAATTATACCACGTGTAATAACTTTACCGAAGGTAGTTTGAAGGGGCGTTAGCCCCTTCAAAAAAACACTTTCCCCTCTCCTTCAACAATACCCCAAGGAGAGGGGGATTAAGGGGGTGAGGTTACAACCAAACCATTAAAAGTGAGGTTTACACAGAATCTCCCTGATTTTGAGGTCAAAGAAGTTGTGGGTATTGACTGGCTTCAGCACTACGGCGGTATCAGCGCCCCGGCTGCTGCCGGCGATAGCAATAATATCCTCATCGGTGTGCACCAGTCCACTGTCGGCTGCCATCATTGATATCTCACAGACTACCTTCATCCCCTCGCCAAAAATGCGCAGGGTATTGGCAATTATTTCCCCCAGGACATACATGTTGAACTTGGTGCGCATGGCTCGGCTCAGCCCGCCAAAGGCATGGGTGGTGGTGAGAATTACCCCGCCTTTACTCTCAACGAGCTTCCTGTTCTCCTCGGTGAATTCCTGGGTATCAGGTTCACGCAGGCCAGTAACATGGCTGACCACAATAACCTTTAATCCTTGAAATGCCTCCGTAGCTCTTACTGCGGTATCGCCTCTAGTTGATGCTAACACTATTGTTTTGATACCCAGTTCCTGCGCCCGCTGCTTAGCGATGCGGAGCACCTCGTCAGTATTCTCACTACCCGGCTTTTCGAAATATACCGTCTTTACTTTCATTTCTATGTCTCCTCCCGTTATGCTTCTGACCGATTCTTGGATATTATAACTACATTGCCTAGCTCTATCCAGTATGATATAGTTTGGGTAATGGAAGCCGGGATTGAAACTATTCCTGAGGGCACGGTAACCTCGCCTGAGGGTTTTTTTGCCGGCGCTACCAGCGCTGGAATAAGTAAAAAAGCCGGAGATAAGCTAGACCTCGGCGTCCTCTTTTCTGAGGCGCCTTGTGTCGCGGCAGGCGTTTTTACCACCAATCGGATTAAGGCAGCCCCGGTGGTTTTGTCTCAACAAAGGCTAAAGCAAGGCAGAGCCTTGGCGGTGGTGGTTAATAGCGGCTGCGCCAATGCCTTTACCGGTGACAGGGGGCTTAGGAATGCCGCCGAGATGGCAAAGCTAACCGCCGAGGGGATTGGCATATTGCCTGAAGATGTCCTGGTAGCCAGCACCGGGGTGATTGGCGCCCCATTGCCGATGAAGCCCATCAGAAGCGGTATAGAACGGGTTATTCTTTCCCGCGACGGTGGTCATGAGCTGGCAAGGGCGATTATGACCACTGATACCTTTGCCAAGGAAACGGCGGTGGCGGTCGGGGCTGGGGATAGTAAGTTTACCATTGGCGGGGTAGCCAAGGGGGCGGGGATGATTCACCCCGACCTGGCAACCCTGCTCTGTTTCCTCACCACCGATGCCGCCGTAGAGCTTGATTTTGTCAAATTGGCTCTGAAAAAGGCGGTGGACATCTCGTTTAATATGATTTCTATTGACGGTGATACCAGCCCCAATGATATGGTGCTGCTCATGGCTAATGGACTGGCATTAAGCGAGCCATTGTCTTCGGGTAGCGCCCGGGCTGATGCCTTCCAGCAAGGTCTGGAGCAGGTTTGTCTCTATCTGGCTAAATCCATTGCCTGTGATGGCGAGGGGGCAACCAAGCTTATTGAGGTAACTGTTAGCGGTGCCCCTAGTCTTGCCGAGGCAAGGTTGGCTGCCAGGACAGTGGTAAGCTCGTCCCTGGTGAAGGCGGCGGTTCACGGTGCCGACCCTAATTGGGGGCGGGTTATGGCAGCGGTGGGGCGGAGTGGGGTGGAGGTGGTGGAAGCAAAGGCCGACCTTTATATCGGTGATATCCCGGTGGTAAAGGCGGGTAAACCCTTGCCCTTTAGTAAGCGAAGTGTCATCCAGCTACTGAAGGGAAGAGAGGTGTCTATAAATTTGAACCTTAACCTGGGCTTGGCTAGTGCCACTGCCTGGGGTTGCGACCTGTCTGAGGAATATGTAACTATTAACAGTCGGTATATGACATAAAGCAATGGTGAGAGGCAAGAGTAATAAATTGAGCAAGGTTATTGTGGTTAAAATAGGTGGTGCCACCCTGGGTAGTCATGACACCACTATTGAGGACATAGTCGAGCTTCAGCAGCAGGGTAAGTCGCTGGTTGTAGTCCATGGCGGTGGTAAAGTGATAACCGATTGGCTGGAGAAGCGAGGCATTCCCACCCGCTTTGTCCACGGCGAGCGGGTAACCGATGAGGCAACGCTTGAGGTGGTAATTGCGGTGCTGGCTGGGCTGGTCAACAAGGAGATTGTTGCCGCTATCAATAGCCTTGGTGGAAAGGCAGTCGGTATTAGCGGCGTGGACGGGGCTTTAATTCAGGGCAGGATTAAGGACGAAGCGCTGGGCTATATTGGCACGGTGGTGAAGGTAAACCCCGCCCCCCTTGAAGCGCTATTGCAATCTGGCTATGTCCCGGTAGTTGCTCCGGTCAGTCTTCATGCCGGTAAGCCGGGTAAAGCGCCGAAGGTGCTTAATATCAATGCTGATGCCGCAGCTGGTGAAATTGCTGCCGCTATCGGTGCTGACAGGCTCATCTTTTTGACCGACGTCGTTGGTGTTTGCGACCAATCGGGCAATCTGCTGCCCCGGCTATCGCCGGATGAAGCCGAGGCATTAATTGCTTCAGGCATAGCCTCAGGGGGGATGATTCCCAAGATTAAAGCCTGCTTGAGGGCTTTGTCTGGCACGTTAACTACTCGCATCATTGATGGTCGGCAACCGCACGCCTTGCTCAAGGAGATGGAGGAAGGCAGTGGTGGCACAACAATACAGAAAGTTTATTACGGGAAAGATTGAAGAGCCAATCTCGTTCTGATAAAGTTAATAGATTATTTGGTGACCTATCCCCCTTGCCCCCTTCCCTTAACAAGGGAAGGGGGAGTGTAGGTAAGAGAGGGGCGAAGCCCCTCTCTAAAATCTCTTTCCCCTCCAATTAAAGAGGGTAAGAAAGAAAGTCAAAGAGAGGCGAAGCCTCTCTTAAGAAAACTCTTTCTTCCTCATGAGTAGGAATACATATCCATATCATGGAGAGGGGGATACAGGGGGTGAGGTTGATAAACAACCTCCAACTAAATAGGGGACAAAGGTGAATAGTTGGCAGGAGCTTGAGCGCCAATACTTTATGACTACCGTAGAGCGTGTCCCTTTGACCATAGTCAGGGGGCAGGGGGCACGGGTGTGGGACGAAGATGGGCGGGAATACCTTGACTTTGTTGGTGGCTGGGCAGTCAATAGTTTGGGGCACTGCCATCCGGTGGTTACCCAGGCACTGACCGAGCAGGCGCATACCCTTATTCAAGCGTCCAACCAGTTCTATACCATTCCTCAGATTCGCCTGGCTGAGCTTTTAGTCCAGAATAGCTGTCTGGATAAGGTCTTTTTTGGTAATAGCGGCGCTGAGGCTAATGAGGGGGCAATAAAGCTAGCCCGCCGTTATGGGCAGCTCTATCTTGGTGGAGCCTATGAGGTTATTACCACCCTCGGCTCCTTTCATGGTCGCACTCTAGCTATGGTGGCGGCTACCGGTCAGGCTAAATTCCAGGAGCCTTATCCCCCCCTGCCCACCGGCTTTGTCAACGTGGAGTATAATAATATTGAAGCCATAAAGTCAGCCACTACCAATAAGACCTGTGCTATGATGGTGGAGCCGATACAGGGGGAGGGTGGGGTCAATCTGCCAGACGATAGTTATCTACCGGCAATAAGGGCTTGGTGCGACCGGAAGGGTATCCTGTTCATTCTGGATGAGATTCAAACTGGCATGGGTCGAACCGGGACGCTCTTTGCCTATGAGCAGTATGGCATTGAACCTGATATAATGACACTGGCTAAGGGTTTAGCCAGTGGTGTGCCCATTGGCGCTATTCTGGCCAAGGATAGGGCGGCGGTGTTCGCCCCCGGGGAGCACGGCTCAACCTTCGGTGGTAACCCGTTAGCCTGTGCTGCTGGCTACGCTACAGTAAAATTTATCATTGATAATGATATACCAGGGAAGGTAAAGGCAGTGGGACAGTATCTTATTGCCGGGCTGGAAGGCTTGAGACAGAAGTTCCCGTTTATCACCGATGTTCGGGGGCGTGGGCTGCTGGTGGCTATGGAGTTTGCCAGTGACATTGCCCAGTCGTTGGTTTTGGCTTGCCTTGCTCGGGGCTTACTGGTCAACCGACTCAAGCCCAACGCCGTGCGCTTTATGCCCCCGCTTGTTATCGACACTGAGGAGGTGGATGAGGCACTGGGTATTGTGGACAGTGCATTATCCGCATTGTCAACTAAATAGTGGTAACTTGCTTAATGGAGGTTGGTAGTGTCAGACAAAGTAGTACTGGCTTACAGTGGGGGGTTGGATACATCAGTAGCTATCAGATGGCTCAAGGAGAGGTATAACCTGGATGTTATTGCCCTCAACGTTGATGTGGGCAATGAGCGGGACTTTTCTGCCGTTCGTAAGAAGGCACTTGATATCGGGGCGGTGAAGGCATTGGTGGTGGATGCCAAGGAGACGTTTGTTAACCATTTTATCTTTCCTGCGCTACAGGCGGATGCTCTCTATGAGGGACAGTACCCTCTGGCTACCGCCCTGGCTCGCCCGCTGATGGCTAAGTTGCTGGTGGACACCGCCCTGAAGGAGAAGGCTTCAGCAGTAGCCCACGGCTGCACCGGCAAGGGGAATGACCAGGTGAGGTTTGATGTGAGCATCGCTGCCCTGGCGCCTAACCTCAAAATCATCGCTCCGGCTCGGGAATGGGGGATGAGCCGGGAGGAGACCATCAAATATGCTCAGCGTCACGGGATTCCAGTGCCAGTTACTGCTGCCAGCCCTTATTCCATTGATGCCAACCTGTGGGGGCGGAGTATTGAGTGTGGGGTTCTTGAGGACCCGTGGGTTGAGCCACCAGCCGATGTCTTCGCCTGGACTAGGTCGCCCGCTGATGCCCCTGATAAGCCAGCCTATCTGGAGATTGGCTTTGAACAAGGCATCCCGGTTACCCTTGATGGGCAGGAGATGGACGGCGTTAGTTTAATTCAGCGGCTGAATCAACTGGCTGGCGAGCACGGGGTAGGTAGGATTGACCACTTGGAGAACAGGCTGGTGGGGATAAAATCAAGGGAGATTTATGAAGCGCCGGCAGCTACAGTACTACTCCAGGCACACCAGGCTCTGGAGGCAATGACCTTGTCAAAAGACCAACTGCGGTTTAAGCAAAAGGTGGCGGTGGAATATGCCGACCTCATCTATAATGGTCTGTGGTTTAGCTCACTTCATCAGGATTTAGCTGCCTATGTTAGGAGCACGCAGCGCTATGTCACCGGGACGGTGCGACTCAAGCTGTTCAAGGGAGGTTGCCAGGTGGTGGGGAGGAAATCACCGAAATCACTGTATAGCTATGGTCTGGCTACCTATGATAAGGGAGACCAGTTTGACCAGAGTGCCTCCGTTGGCTTTATTCATATCTGGGGACTGCCGGTCAGAACTCAGGCGCAGGCGCAGCCCCCAACTCAAACCGAGGGTCCGTTAGGTATGATGAGGTCAAAGAGGGCAAAGAGAGGTAGTAAATGAGCCTTATTCGGGGTCGTTTCCAGAAGAAGGCTGATAAACTGGTAGCCGAATATACTGCCTCTATCACCTTTGACCGGCGGTTATATCCTCATGACATTGCTGGCAGTATCGCCCACGCCAAGATGCTGGTAAAGCAGGGCATAATTTCAGACAAAGAGGCTGAAACTATTATCAATGGGCTGACCACTATCAGGCAGGAGATAGAGCAGGGCGAGTTTGAGTTCAAGCCAGAACTGGAAGATATCCATATGAATATTGAAGCCCGGTTAATTGAGAAGGTGGGCGAGGTGGGGGGCAAGCTCCACACCGCCCGCTCCAGAAATGACCAGGTGGCTGTGGACTTGCGCCTTTTCGCTAAGGAGGCAATCTCCGACACCCTGGCTAAGCTGAGAGAATTTCAGCAGGCGCTCATCAGCCTGGCTGAAGCCAATAAGGAGGTAATTATTCCCGGCTACACCCATTTGCAGTCGGCACAGCCGGTTTTGCTGGCTCATCACCTTCTGGCCTATTTTGAGATGCTCCAGCGTGATGTTGGCCGATTTAACGACTGTCTCAAGCGTACCGATGTCATGCCCCTGGGCAGTGGTGCCCTTGCCGGCGTAGCCTACAATATTGACCGCGAGTTTCTGGCCAAGGAGCTTGGTTTTAGCCTGATAAGCCAGAACAGTATTGATGCTGTCTCAGATAGGGACTTTGTTTTGGAGTATGAAGCCGCAGCCAGTATCTGCATGATGCACCTGTCCCGACTGGCGGAGGAGATTATTCTGTGGTCTTCAGCCGAGTTCAATTTTATTGAGCTTGATGAGGCTTATGCCACCGGCTCAAGCATTATGCCTCAGAAGAAGAACCCCGATGTTGCCGAGCTAGCACGGGGGAAGGCGGGAAGGGTCTATGGCAAGCTCATGGCTCTGCTGACCACGATGAAGGCTCTCCCCCTTTCCTATAATAAAGATATGCAGGAGGATAAGGAGGGCTTCTTTGATACTGTAGATACCCTGCTCTCCACCCTGGGAGTATTTAGCGGAATGGTTAAGACCCTGCGGGTTAAAGTGGAAAATACCCGGCGGGCGGTGGAGCAAGGCTATATTCTAGCCACCGACCTGGCTGACTACCTGGTCAAGAAAGGGGAAGCCTTCCGCACCGCCCATGATATTGTGGCTAGGCTGGTAAGGTACGCTATGGAAAGGGACAAAACCTTTAGCGAGCTTAGCCTGGCTGAATATAAGAATTTTTCTCCGCTATTTACCGAGGATGTTTACTCCATTACCGTGGAATCATCTGTTGCCGCCAGGGATAACATTGGTGGTACTGCCCCGGAACGTGTGGCAGAAGCGCTAGCTCATGCCAAAGATATTGTCGAAGGAGATAAAGGAATTCTTGATGCCTAGAATTTAGAGTCCTTTTTAGAGAGATAGAATGCGCGAACCTATCGTCATCGACAACCTAAGCAAGTATTACAACAAATTCCTCGCTCTTGATAACTTGTGCCTGAGGGTAGAAGAGAATGAGAATGTTGGACTGCTCGGGCCTAATGGGGCTGGCAAGAGCACAACCCTCAAGATACTATGTGGTCTCATCCGCTCTTCCTCCGGTGC
>Ga0315296_10004262_pt1 | contig 11708 bp, 10 predicted proteins | sample YL17G14_18_MG_FD_203921 | JGI IMG/M metagenome (GOLD analysis project Ga0315296, IMG submission 203921) | Sediment microbial communities from Yellowstone Lake, YNP, Wyoming, USA - YL17G14_18 | ecosystem: Environmental > Aquatic > Freshwater > Lake > Sediment | place: USA: Wyoming | collected...
CAACGATCTGTTTGCCCATCCGTTTCAGTGGTCCTGGACACGCCCTGATTTTCGCGAATGGATAGCCAAAAAGTCAGAGGGAATTTCTTGCAACACTTCGCCTACAGTCCACTAGGAGAGGATGCGCCCGCGATGGCGCTGCCCGACCCGCCCACGCTGAGTGCGCTGCTGGACGTGGCCCGCGCCATCGAAGACGCCGCCGATGCTCGTCTGCAGGCCCTGCAGGCCCAGATTGACGAGGCCGTCTACGACCTGTACGAGATCAGCCCCGCCGACCGCGCCCTCATCGAGCGCGAACTGGGTGACCGCCCCCCGGAACTGGTCTGGCCGCAGATGGAGGGGAGGCCGGACAAGGAGAAACGGCGCGAGCACGTCCGGCGCTTCTTCTCCTACTTCGCCCGCCAGGCCGTGCGGGAAAGCGAAGCGGGCATCGTCCCACTGGCCGGCTGCGCCGCCCGCGAGCCTTACCTGATAGACCGCATCCGCGCCCAACTGGAGGCCGCCTTCGGCCCCGACGTCGCCTACCAACTGGAGCAGGATGCCGCCCCCTACCTGGGCCGCCCGCTCGAGGAGTGGCTGCGCCGTGACTTTTTCGCCCGTTTCCACGTCAAACTCTACAAGAACCGCCCCATCCTGTGGCACCTGGCCAGCCCCAAGGGGTATTTCGCCGTGCTGGTGGACTACCACCGGTTGACGCGCGACACGCTGCCCAGGGTACAGACACTCTACCTGTGGCCGCAGATGGAGGAGGTGCGCACGCGCCTGGCCGCCGCCAGGACCGCACTGCTGTCCGTCCGGCCAGCCGTCAAGGCCATCGCCGACCTGGAGGACGAACTGGCCGACCTGGAGGAGTGCAACGCGCGCCTGGAGCACGTCATCCAGGGCACCGTCGAGGTGGACCTGCCCGAGTGGGCCAACGGGCCGTACCGCAACGGCGCAGCGCCCTACCACCCGGACCTCGACGACGGCGTCCGGGTCAACCTGCTGCCGATCCAGGAGGCGGGGTTGCTGCCGGTGAAGAAGGTGGTGTGAATAGGATATGTCTCTGCTGTGACCTTGGAGAGAGTAGTGAGGTAGACTGTCTTATGCCAGAACGTGGTGGTCCGACTGTTCAATCAGGCATATACTATCAGAATTCTGTCGCAGCGCTGTTTCTCGGACGGCTATGCGATATGCAGATGCGTCCAGCTCGTGAACGCGTCATCGAGGTGCGGGTGGAAGCTCCAGCGCACGTGGATGATACAGTAGTCACCTATGCTGATCGTCATCGAGACTGGATCCAAGCTAAAGAGAACATCTCCCAAACCGGGGAAGCTTGGAATAAGCTCTGGAAGGATTTCGAGGTGCAGAGGTGTCGCCATGAGTTTGGCCCTGATGATCGCCTGCTTCTTGTGATAGGCACTTACCATGACAAACACCAGACCCTGCGAGAACTGTGTGCCCGCGCCGATGGCGCACTAGACTATCAAGAGTGGCGATGCAGCCTCACGGGAAGCATGTCCTCGCTCGTGGACAATATTCGTCTATTGCTTTCGGCCGAGCATCAGGATGACGAATCGCTTCTTGCCCTTTTCTCGCGCGTTGAGGTCAGGATATTTACACTAGAGCAGATTGAACGCGATGAGGTGCCGCGTTGGATCCCACCAAGTAGTACCGACCCTTTGACCCTGTTCCGACTTCTTCGGGACAAGGTCGGGGGTCAGGCGAGATACCGCAAAGTATTCCGTGCCTCCCAGCTTCTCACAGAATTGCTCGGCGACCACCAGGTCTCAGTTGTTGAACCGCCAAGTTCGGGAGTGCCTACCTATCGGGAAGCCATAGGACAGGCTTATGCTCGAATTGAGGTTCCTGGCACCAATCTATCTGGAAGCATAGACGATCTGTTTCTGTGGCCCACTCTTCAAGAGACGCAGATAGATGTCACGCGCGCCCCTACCTTCGAAGAAGATCCACGTTACCAACTTGATGATCGGCGGGGCTCAATCGATCTTCGTCATTTTCCACACCTGACACTTCAACGTGCTGTCGTGGTTGCTGGAGGGGGATTCGGCAAAACCACACTACTTACCGCTATCGCCCATCACCTGAATCAACCACGTTGGCTCCCTGCGCTGATACCACTCCCCGAGCTCGCGGAGAGCGGGCAGACCGTCATTGAGTTTCTCAAACACTCGGTGAACCGGCAGTTCAACGTCACAGTTCCGTGGGAATACTACTGTGACTCAGGACTAGCCGTGATCCTGTTTGATGGTCTCGACGAACTGGCGCCACGTGACCGGCGGCGAATTCTCGAATTGATTCGAAAGTTCTCCGGCCGATATGAGCAGGTACCCTGGCTTCTGACTGTACGGGATGCGACAGTGCTTTCGGGCCCTGTGGATGCACAGATGCTGAAGATTGATACCTTTGATGACGATCAGATCGTCGCGTTTGCTACTGCATACCAGAGGGCTGGCGGTACAGTTGACGTAGATGAGTTGTTTTCGCAGTTTCAGAAGCATCCAGATCTGCGACTCTTGGCCCATATCCCGCTTTTCTTGGCTTTGTTGCTGGCTACTACCAGACCATCAGAACCCCTTCCTCGAAAGCGCGGCGACCTGCTTGAGCGCTATCTTCACGTGATCCTCCGGCCAGAAGAATACAAGCCGTCAGTTCGGCTGAGTTGTGACCCCGCCGAACTGCGAAACGTTGCTGAGTATCTCGCATTTATGGCGCTCGAACGAGGTAAGACTGGCCTCACAGAGCGGGAAGCGTATCAAGTTCTGAGAGACGTACAGAGGGACGCAACCGCGGATACCTACATCGTAGATTTGACTGTTTGCGGGCTTTTGAAACGTTCTCCCACCTGGATAGGTTTCTCTTTTCCAATTGTGCAGGAATATCTCGCCTCATGTTATCTCGTGCAGCATCTCCCTCATGAAGTTGCTGAGAGGTTCGAGCTCGTCGTGAGGCGACCATGGGCTCAAACGCTGCAATTTGCCTTGGAACAACATCCCGAAGCGGATAAAATCGTCAGTGATCTTCTGGAGCAGCCAGATGATGCCTTTGGCACAGTGCTACGGCTAGTTGCACGATGCGTTGTGAACGGGGCTCAAGTCTCGCCGGAGACTCGGAATCAGATCGGCGACAAACTTGCCGAGTTGTGGATGTCGCAATCCTGGACAATACAGAGAGATATCGGTGAACTAATCGCTGATGGTTTCACCGAGCCGTTGCCTTTACACGTTCGAGCACTATTGGAGAGTGGATGGGGACTTGGAATCGGCGGAGATGAGATCATTATTGCCTGTAGCGACCCTGATTTGACACGGGCGGCACTGCGAGCTTTCCTCAAACAGAATCTGGAGTATCGGTATTATTTGCACGGGTGGCAGTCTGCAGTCGATGCTATTGCATCTGAAGCCCTGGAATGCTACATCAAGAGGGTGAAAGCCGAGAATACCGCTGATGAGGAGATTGAGCCCTTGGCCATGCTCATACGAAACCTATCGACGGAACACCTGCCGTCACAGGCATATCTGTCGGTCGCCGATGACACCACCTTGCCCAATATCGTCCGCCTTGCAGGATATTTCTTAGGACCGCGTCCGATCTCAGACGCCGCGTTTACGTTTCTTGATGAGATCATTCGTGCTGAGAAACCCGAAGGTGAGCATCGTGTTTCTGGCTGGTTTCTGGCAGTTGATGCTTTGTGGTGCGGCTCCAATCCAGTTGATCGGTGGCGAGCTTATGTCTGTGATGATTCCCTACCAGAAGAACGGCGGATTGAAATCCTTTGGACACTCCTTGATAGTACGCTGGAAGAATCAGCTAAAGTTGTGGCGCTTGCACAATTGCAGACGGAAGATTTTCCCTCACCGGATTTTAGTCATACAGTTTTGTTGTTTCGAGCCTATTTGGGTGATTCTAACGCAATGAATGAAGCAACTGGACTACTAGCGAATCTAAACTTTGGGAACCTTTCTATGTGGGCAGCGATCACGAGCAAGTACCACTCGGGAGATATTGTCCCCACAGGGCTTCGCAACCTTGAAGATGTCCCCTTGGATTCAGACCAGAGAGTGGCAATCGCTGGCAGCCTTGCTTTCGGTCTGAGTATGGATGTCGAGATCACCGGTCTCGGGGGATGGACAGGTACTGGGCGAACTCTTCATCCAGCTGCCGCAGAGTGTGCCCGCATGGTTTGGGAATGGATAGATGAGTACGATGGCGATATGGAAGGATGTCTGCAATTACTTACAGTGGTCTGTGAATTGGGCTATCCTGGAGCAGTCGAAGCACTGGCCCAGGAGTTGATTTGTGTTATAGATCAGGACGCCAACTTGTTTCAGGACTTTGGCTTCGATCAGATCGTTTCAAACGCCTTGTACATTCTTAGTTCAATGCAATACCCTCTGCCGTTGAAGAAGTTGCAGTGTTGTGCTGAGATTTCTGAATCGAATGCCGCTACACGATCTGCTTCAATGATTGCATCCTATGCCAGTGAGGAAGCACTAGCGACACTCCTGCTGCTTCACAATACAAAAACCGAATGGCACATAAAAGACAGCATAGGGGCGTGTATTGAGGAGCTTGCGGGTCGCTTGGGCGTTCGACTTGTCTGGGATGATGATCGACTTGTGCGGGAAGATTGATTGACTCAAAACTGTGGAGAGATACAACTGAAGAGAGATGAGGGCCAACAAGAAGCAACCGCGAACTCGTCGCCAAGAGAGGGATGATAGATGCTGCCCCAAACCATCGTAGACGAATTCAGCACCTACTTTGACCAAGACCCCGACCACGACACCATCCTGTGGTTCGACCCTCACAGGGAATGGGAGGGACTGCTGCCCTATCTCAAGCCCCACCTGCCCCTGCTGGTCTTTGAAGGCAGCCAACTCCATCTGCGCTACCAACTGGTGAATCGTCAACCTGGAGACGGTGAACTTTAGACCTGACAGGTTTCCGAAACCTGTCAGGTCTTCCGGGTCTATGCCCTGGACGCGGTCAAGTCTTGTAGCGTACCGCGAATGCGATCGAGCACGCTCGCGTTGACCCGTCCGAAGGTTTTGACGACGATAGACTGAGACAACGTGTAAATCTTGTCTACTCTGACTCTGCTGGGGCGATTCAGCGTGCCTTGCGCCAGGTCGGATGACGTAATCGTGAAACTGTAGTCCGCTGGAGTCGGATTGGAGGTCATGGCCACGACGACCATGTCGGCAGTGCTGCGGTTGTAGGCGTCGTTGGAGACCACGATGACCGGCCGCCGTTTCTGGGAAGAGAGATCGGTGAATGGGATCGGGATGAGAAGGATGTCACCCTGTTCAGGCATTGTTCCAGTCCTCGTCGTCATAGGCATTGTCCCAGAAATCCAGGCTGCTCTCAGCCGCCGCGACCAAATCGTTGAACGTGTCGGTGGATTCTGGGATGACTACGACGGTGACATACGCACCAGCAGGAATGGGAACGTATAGTTCTACACGTCCCTCTTCCATAACCTGGACGTCGTACTTGAATGCGGTTTGAGGCAGAACTTGGGTTTCCATCGCTTGCCCACTCCCTTCTGATACTGTCGTCCGCATCGCACATCAGTATACCACAAAAGACGGCGGCAAACAATCAGACACTTCATCAACCTGCCACTCGCCTCCTGGTTGCCTATTGCCTCTATTGGTGGTATGCTTTCGCTCATGGAGGGAACACATGTTGGAAGAGGCTATTGGCATAATTTCCGATCGCGACTGGGAAGAGGCCATCGCTGCGCACCTGGCCTGGGGTGAAACCTGGCATGGGGACCTGCCAGCCGACGTATTCTTCGGCGTTTGGGCCAGCCTGATTGGTCAGGCCAGGCCCCTGGTCATAACGGTACAACTGGACACACCAGAACCTGTAGTCACAGTCCTACCAGACAGCCCTCTTACGAGTGAGGCGACTCTTACCAAACACAAGCCACATCGGCACAAGCATTGATAAGAGGATCACAGGTAAGAATGGGCGCGCTGAGGCGCAAGGCTGTAGCCGCAATCAGGCGGTCGTGCAACTCTGGTATGACGCTCAAGCGGTCCAGCAAGCGTAAATCCGCTGACGTAATGGGCTCAATACGGAAAGGAGCCTGCTCGAACAGCGTCAACTCAGTAGCAAAGTCGAAGGGGGCCTTTACCTTGCGAGCCAGACCGTATAGCTCCAGCAGGACAATGGGAGACAGAATCAGCGTTGCTTTCCCGGCAAATGCTCTTTGGAAAATCTCGTCCCCCAACTTGGACAGCCTTGTTGAGTGGACGAGGTACCAAAACAAAGCGTGAGTGTCTACGACGTACAGGTCGCTCATGCTGCTACGTTCGTCCATTCCTCCTCCCACTCGTGGCGGATTTCCTGGAGGGCACCATCAATGTCAAAATCGGGCGGAAAGTAAGCCTGCCACCGTCCAGCCAGACCCGTTGTACAGATAGTCGGCTGGTAAGGAGCGATTACCACCACTACATCCAGTAGCCCTTGCGGTACATCGGGAGGCAAAGGGATGCGCAACGTCCTATCAGCAGACGGTTTCATGCGCAAAGTCATTGTCGTTACCACCATTACATCTCCTCCTTAACTCTTGGAATATTCGAGTCAGCCAGGCATTGGGAGATACACTGGATAGTATACCATAACGTAGAGAGACAGGCAATAATATGCCATCGTCCACGGCTGCCGACAGGTCCCTTGACCATATTGGAGAAGATTGAGCAGGTGAGACAAGCAGATGCTGACCCAGACTATCATAGCCGAATTCGAAGCCTACTTCGAACAGGATCCTGACCACGATACCATCCTGTGGTTCGACCCGCACAAAGAATGGGAGCGCTTGCTGCCCCATCTCGAACCGCACCTGCCGCTGCTGATCTTCGAGGGTAGCCTGCTCCACCTGCGCTACCAACTGGCCGGCCGCCCGGCGGGCCAACGGCTCGTCGTCTGCCTCCCGATGGAGCAGGACGAGGCCGTCTACCTGCGGCCCTTCTTCTACACCTCCAGGATTTTCAACGACACCATCGAAACGGCCCTGCGCGATCGGGGCATCGCCTTGCCCGATGCGCCCGGCGCGATGCGCGTTCTGCGCCTCCTGCTCCCGGCGCTGGCCGTCGCCTCGCTGGGCAAGGGGCGCGCCTTCTGGGAGGGCATCGTCAACCTGGAGACCGCGCTGGCGCGCCTGGTCCCCGACTTCGACGACCTGTTGTTGCGGCTGCTGGCCCTGCCTGCCCAGGCGCTGGCCGAGTTGGAGGCGCGCCAGGTCGCCGGGCCGTTCTTCGACTTACTGGGGAGCCAGTTTGGTGTTCTCGCCCAAGAAACCAGGTTTTTCGGAAAAAACCTGGTTTCTGAGGTGGACGCATGGGCCGACCGCTTCACGGCTACGCTGTGCCTGGTAGATACCTACCTGGCTGCCGGCCAGCCCACTGATTTTCCGTTCCAGCACGTCCTCCCGGACCCTGTCCATTGGGACCGTTGCCGCAATTTCCTGCACAAGTGGCAGCGGGACGAGATGTTCAAGGACGCTTTCGCCCGGCGGGCCAGGGCGATTGACGGGCAGTATTCGCTCGCCGGTTGGGTGAAGGGGTTGTCTCAACCTCCATTCTCCATTCTCCATTCTCCATTGACCAGTGCCTTCCTGAACGTCGAGCGGGCGGCCTGGGAGCAGGTGTGTGCCGAGTTGGACGGCATTGCCGACAAGTCTCAAGCAGTGGCCTTCTGCCGTGCACAGCACGAGACCTTCCGGCAGCGCGCGCAGGGCTTCTGGGCCAGGGAGGGCAGCCTGGCCGGCTGGGTGGTCCTGGATCTGATGGCCGAGGTCATCATAGGTGCCGACGATGCACTGGCCGAATTATCTCGTGGGGGCCGCGCCGCCGTGGAACAGGCGGCGCTGGGACAGAGAACCGCCCCAGCACCGGCTCTTCCAGGGGACCGCGCCGCCGTAGAACAGGCGGCGCTGGGACAGAAAACTGCCCCAGCACCGGCTCTTTCAGGGGACCGCGCCGCCGTAGAACAGGCGGCGCTGGGACAGAAAACCGCCCCAGCACCGGCTCTTCCAGGCCGGTGCGACACTCCCCAGGCCCTCCTTGAGCGTTATACCCAATCCTGGTGGCAGGTGGACCGCGCCTACCGCCGCTTTCGCGCCGTCTGGGATTCGCCCCAGTTAGACGCCGCGTTCAAATGGACGCAGCGTATCTACCAGGACTTGCTGGAGGCCGTCAACGTCCGCTTTGGAGAGGCACTGGCCCAGGAGGGCCGATGGCCGCCGGATGGACTGGCGCTCGGCGTCGGCAGCCTGTGGAAAAGCCCCACGAGGGGCAGCCAGGGACGGCGCGCGGTCATCCTGGCGGACGGCCTGCGCTACGAGCTGGGGCAGGAACTGGCTGGGCGGCTCCAGCCCGGCTCCCCCAGCACCGGCTCTTCCAGGCCGGTGTTGGGGCCAGACGTCGTGTTCAGCCCACTGCCGTCGGTCACCGCATTGGGGATGGCCGCGCTCCTGCCCGGCTGGCCCGACTTCCGGGTGGACTATGCCGGCGGCCGGTGGGTCATCGCGGCTCCGGGCTTCGCGGGCAACGTCGCGGTCAGAGAGCACCGGCTGGCCTGGCTGGAGCGCTGTTTGCGTAGTGCCGTAACCTTCGACCTCGACCGCTGGCTTGCGATGCCGCTGGCCGCCATCGCCGAAGACGTGAAAGGGGCCACCTGGATCGTCGTCACCTCGACCGACATTGACGCCGTGGGCGAGGGGGCGGGCGCCGTCACCTGGCACACGCTAGACGCGCTGCTGGACCGGTTGGAACAGGCCGTGCGCCGCCTGCTGGCCGTGGGCTGCGCCGAGGTCCACGTCATCTCGGACCACGGCTTTCTCCTGCGCGAGGACGTCCACGAGACCGACAAGGTAGCGGTGAACGTGGAGGGCGTACTGAAAAGGGCAGAGCGGTATCTCGTCCTCAAGGGGCAGGACCTGCCGCCCACGGATCTGCCATCCATGCCTGTGTCAGGCAGCGACGACCTGGTGGCCTGCTTCCCGCGCGGCGTCAGTTGCTTCGTCACCCCCGGCCCCTACGACTTCATGCACGGCGGCATCTCGCTCCAGGAACTCGTCACCGCCCACGTCACGGTGCGGCAGTCGGTGGAGGAACGGCCCGTGGGCGTCTCGCTCGAGATGGTCACCGGCTCCGAGATCCGCAACGCCATCTTCAAGGTGCGGCTTGTACCACAGGGAGTGGACCTGCTGAGCCGCGCCCGCCGGGTCAGGATAGACATTGCCCGTGCAGGGCAGCGCGTCTCCCGCGAGTGGGAGGCCGTGGTGGGCCGGGACGTGGTTGAAATGTCGCTGCGGCTGGAGCCGGACGCCGGCCTGGCGGTGGGCGACGCGATCGCCATCCGCGCCTGGGACGCGGTCACCGGCGAACTGTTGGCCCAGCAACCGGCCACGGTGTACGTTGATCTTGAGCTGTGAATGTGAAACGTGAAACGTGAAACGTGTTGCGTGTTGTGTGTCCCGTGAAAACGAAACACGAAACACGAAACACGGAACACGGAACACGGAACACGTCTTACAGAGAAAAGAGGTCTATGAACACATCCATCATGGATGCCCTCGACGTCAAGTTGACCGCCCACTTCCCCGGCCGGGTGGTGCGCAAGGACCTGGTGCGCCAGACCAAGACCGGCTTCAACGTGCCGGTCTACGTGCTGGAGTACCTCCTGGGCCAGTACTGCTCCTCCACCGATCCCGAGGTCATCGCCCAGGGATTGGAATACGTGCGCGAGACGCTCAGCCGCAACTATGTGCGCGCCGACGAGAGCGAAAAGATCAAGTCACTGACCCGCGAGGCGGGCACTCACCGCATCATTGACAAGGTCAAGGTGCGCCTGGTGGAGACCGAGGACAAGTACTGGGCCGAACTGATCAACATGGGCGTCCGGTACGTCAACGTCCCCGAGGACGTCGTCCGCCAGTACGACAAACTGTTGGCCGGCGGCATCTGGGCCATCGTCAACCTGCGCTACGACGCCAGCCTCCAGCATCACGGCCAGACGCGCCCTTTCATCATCGAGAGCCTGAAGCCGATCCAGCAGCCCAGCACCGACTTTGGCGATTTGGTGGCCGCCCGCGCCCACTTTACGCGCGACGAGTGGTTAGACGTGTTGCTGCGTTCGATTGGGCTGGAGCCTACCCATCCCGACTTCGACCGGCGCAAGAAACTGCTCAGCGTGATGCGGCTGGTGCCCATGGTCGAGCCCAACTACAACCTGATCGAACTCGGGCCACGCGGCACGGGCAAGAGTTTCGTCTACCGCGAGATCTCGCCCTACACCATCCTCATCTCCGGAGGCCAGACCACCGTCGCCCAGTTGTTCATCCACCTGGGCAGCGGGCGCATCGGCATGGTGGGGCTATGGGACGTGGTGGCCTTCGACGAGGTGGCGGGCGTCCATTTCAAGGACCCCAACGGCATCCAGATCCTCAAGGACTATATGGAATCCGGCAGTTTCTCGCGCGGCAAGGAAGAGGTACCGGCCGACGCCTCCATCGTCTTCAACGGCAACATTGACGCCGACATCTCCAGCATCCTCAAGACCTCGCACCTGTTCCAGCCGCTCTCCCCCCACTTGCAGGACATGGCCTTCATTGACCGGCTGCACTTTTACCTGCCCGGCTGGGGCCTGGACAAGATGCGGCCCGAGTATCTCACCGATCATTACGGCTTCGTGGTGGACTATATCACCGAAGTGTGGCGTGTTTCGCGTAAGACCAGTTACAGCGACGCGCCAGACCGTTACTTCAGCCTGGGCGGCCACCTCAACCAGCGGGACGTGCGCGCCGTGCGCAAGACGGTCTCGGGGCTGATCAAGTTATTGCACCCCGACGGGGCGTTCACGCGGGACGAACTGCAGGAGTACCTAGAACTGGCGTTGGAAGGCCGCCGCCGGGTGAAGGAGCAACTCAAGAAGATGGGCGGCCTCGAATACTGGGCGGTCAACTTCTCCTACCTGGACAGGGAGACCCACCAGGAGACCTTTGTGACGGTGCCCGAGCAGGGAGGCGGGGGACTGATCCTGCCCGGTCAGCTCAACCCGGGCGTCGTCTTCACGGTCGGCACCGACCTCGAGCAGGGCCGCCACGCGATTTTCCGCGTCGAAGTGCAGGCGCTGAAGGGCCGGGGCGGCACACACGTCACCGGCGCGCCATCCAGGGCCATGCGCGACGCCATCCAGACTGCGTATACCTTCCTCAAGGGGCACAGCCGCCAGTTGGGCATCTCCAAGGACCCGCTCGAGTACGACTTTCACGTGCAAATCGTCAACCTGATGCAGTCGAAGGAGGGCAGCGAGACCGGCGTCGCCTTCTTCATCGCCATGCTCAGCGCGCTGCTGGACAAGCCGGCGCTGGAGCAGTTGGTCGTGTTGGGCGAGATGAGCATCCACGGCAGCCTGCTCAAGGTGCCGGCGCTGGCCGAGCGGCTGCAGTTGGCGATGGACAACGGGGCCAGGCGCGTGCTGATTCCTGCGGAGAACAAGCGCGACTTTGCCGACGTCCCCAGCGACGTGCTGAACAAGTTGCAGATCATCTTTTTCTCCGACCCGGTCAATGCCGCTTTCCGGGCGATGGGGTTAGAGTAAGGGAGCCGAACCTGCCAATTCAAGCCGTAGGCGTCTACCTCGACCGCGCCGAAGAACTTGTGGGCCGGGACGAAGCCGCTGCCCGCCAGGCA
>Ga0315296_10004263_pt1 | contig 11707 bp, 14 predicted proteins | sample YL17G14_18_MG_FD_203921 | JGI IMG/M metagenome (GOLD analysis project Ga0315296, IMG submission 203921) | Sediment microbial communities from Yellowstone Lake, YNP, Wyoming, USA - YL17G14_18 | ecosystem: Environmental > Aquatic > Freshwater > Lake > Sediment | place: USA: Wyoming | collected...
TTGGCCCGCAACGCTGTAGCCCAGACCTATCAGTCGGCACAGGAGCTGCTAGTACGCGGCATGGTGTTAGAGTGGGAGGAGCCGGAAGAGCTGAACTTCGACCAGTACTGGCGCGACTACATCGTCAATGTTGACCGCCAAGAGCGCCGCTATCACAAAGCACTCCTACGATGGACGGACGAACTCCAGCGCGAGTATATGACTGCGTTCTATGGTAGTCGTAGTATTCTTACACGAGTCGGTGAACCGACACTCGATTGGCAGGCCCAGACTGACAAGCTCGCTGCAGCGAGTGCTGGTCCGGTGGGTGAGGCAACGGAGCAGGGTGGGCAGTGTAAGTTGTTGTTACCCGCTACTACTCCTGAAGAGCCGGGCTTGGATCCGAATGAGGTATTCAAGAACCGTGAGGCTATGCTGAAGACGGCTGCGATGCTAGATGAGGTGATGGGAACCGAGGGTGGACAAAACCTCATCTTTGGTACTGCGTCGCGCATGCTGAAAGCGACAAGGTCTTACGAAAGTTACAAACCTGGTGTGGCCCCATCAATATATGCCGAGCATGGTCATGCAGAGTACGGCATATTTCTATCTAGAATGTCGCCAGCAACTGCTGAACGGTTCCTCTCGCACATCGAAACGTCCGAGCATCCTGCGGTAAGAGCCGCAGTTACGAACAGTCTCGCATGGTATGGACCTGGTAAGGTATCCGATGTTGCAGCAACACGCTCAGATTATCAGGGTCTAAAGAATCGAGCGGGTTCATTCGAGGGGGCTAGACAAGCGTTCGTTGATCAGTGGACTCTTGCTGGGGGTACGCCTGGTTCGGTCAACGCACAGTTAGCTGCAAGGACGATGGGTGCTAATGAGGGAAAATTAACCTACATACATGGAGGTTCGTATCCGGTCGATAAGCCTGAGCCGAGCCCTGAAGTAACCGCTACCCTGCAGCAGATGTACGGCGATACCCAGGAGTACTACAAGAAGAAGAAAGTTACTGAGGTAACGCTGTATCGCGGTACTATCGGCGCAACCATTACTCACCAGCCGCTCGAGTCATGGAGTGATGATATTGCACAAGCCCGGAAATTTGCCAGGAAAGCGCCGAAAGGTAAAGGTGTAATAATGAAGACGACAGTTAGGATTGAGGATGTCTTTGGCACCTATAAGAGCATACCGAACTGGCCCGAAAAAGAGGTTATAGGAAAGCGTGAATTCATTGTCTTTGGCAGCGCTGTAAAAGTGAGCGCCACATATCGTCCAGATGAGGTGGTCGAGCCATGAAGATTGTAGAGGAGGCTGGCATCAAGGTTCTCTTCCCCGAGAGCGACAAGGATCTTGTGCGGTTAGCAGGGATGGCTGGTCGTGGTAAGGTTGATACAGGCCGACCTCCTACCTGGGTCAGTATGGATAAGCGACCTCCGAAGAAGCAGAAGAAATGAATGATGACCTCCAATCCGATGGTGAGCAGCATCACGACGAACCGACAATGGAGAACCTGATGGACAACGTCGCGGCAATCAGGGGTATGCTGCCAGCTCGCACTAACGCGCGATGGCGCTTTGAGCGCTCGATTAGCATCGGCAACTTGCTAGTAATTGTAGCGATGGTATTCGCAGTACTAACTGCCTGGTTTACCCTCGAAGGACGAGTAGCCAGAGGGGAGGATATGGTAGCGCGTCACCAGCAATGGATTCAGGATCACGATAAGATGGAGCAAAAGCAGACCGAGGCGATGAACCAGATCAGTATGACCCTGGCGTTAGTCAAGCAGGAGATAGACTACACCAGACAAGAGCGTGAGCGTCGTAGCGCCTCTATGGCGAAGGCCCGCGACGGTGGTGATGGGGGCAAACGCTGATGGCTAAGTTTGGATTGTGCACAGATCTGACGCTTACCAATCCGCTCGCCAAAGCGGCACTCGACCAGCAACTCGCCAAGATTACCAAGATCACCGATACCATCCGCGAAGCCCTCCGCAAGCAGATCAAGGTTGGGTTTGATAAGGGCGAGTCGGTAGACGAGATCGCAGATCGGCTGAAGAAGCAGTTCCAAGCTACACGGGCCCGCTGTCGGACGATCGCTCGCACGGAGATCAACCAGGCCAACAATACGGGACACCAGTTGCAGGCACAACAGAACTTTGGTACCAATTATGATAAGGTCTGGGTTACGGCGCGAGATATGCGGGTCCGCAAGACTCACCAAGCCCTCAATGGTATCCGGCTGAAGGCGACGCAACCCTTCAACAACGGTCTCCAGCATCCGCATGATCCACAGGGTTCAGCAGCAGAGGTTATCAACTGTCGCTGTACACTGATGTACTTCCCTCACAAGCCGGAATCTCTAATTGAGAAAAAGTTGAAGTCGTCAGAGATTTCGTCGTCGAAGGAACTAAGCACGGGCGTTTCTGAAACGAAGTTGCTGACATTCTCGGACGGTTCAAAGGGTATATTTAAGTCGTCGGCGGGCGAACCGGATGGGATGCGCAGCAATATCAAGAAGGGCTACCAGACGCCTCGCGAGGTAGCGGCTTGGGAGGTTGCCAAGATCGTCGGCCTCGATGACATGGTTGCTCCTATAGTAGCCCGCAACGTTCGAGGGGAGGATGGCGTGATATCGAGCTGGCAGAATGGCGAGGTTGGCGCGAAGTCCAAAAACCGGTGGGATGGTGATGACCTGCCCCGCGCCGGTCTATTCGATTATGTGATCGGGAATGAAGATCGCCATAGCAGCAACTGGATTGTGCCCGAAGGCGGGAGGAACCTAAAGTTGATCGATCACGGGCTTGCGTTTCCTGATGCGGCATATAGGTTTGTCTCAAGCCGTCTTTTAGAGAAGGTTGTGACTCGATATAAAGAGTCGGTGGCCATTGCTGGGAAAATCTCCGAACATGCCGCGCCCTATCTGAGAGAGCGGGCGGCAATTCTTGCCAAGTTGAAAGCGGTTGGGTTATCGAACGACGCCGTGGCGGGCGTCGGCCGCAGGATCGATTTCCTTTCGAAGCCCAAACTCTGCTGGGAGGACTTGGAGAAGCCTAATGCAATGCTATGATTAGAGGAAAAATGACAAGCAGCAGATTGTTCTCGGCAACGCCGCAGGGCAAAAAATTGCTGGGGGAGTTCCGACTCGAGGATGGCCATGTTGCCAGTCGGCCGTTGATCGGGAACGAACTTCTCTTTCGCAGAATATCCGTAGAATCTGTTTTAGTTGACGGAAAGGGCCGCCGTGTCACGGCGGCCGAAGATCCAGAACTATGGATCAAGAGCCTGCCATTCATGTATCATGGTAGCTACCTGTGGGCGGAGGCGGAATAGCGTATGATGCCGCATGCGAGAGATGAAGAGAGGCAAGAAGTAAATGAATGATGACCTCCAACCCGATGACGGGCAACGTCGCGACAATTCGATTACGATTCTTACAACCGTAACTGGATGCAGAACTACCGCAAGATGAAGAAAGAAGGAGGCACCAAGTGAACACCATCACGCACGCCCTACCGATACAGGTAAGGGACGTTGACGAAGTGAAGCGGGAGATCACCTTTGTCGCCAGCGATGAGACGGTAGACCGTTACGGTACCGTCATCATGGTCGATGGTTGGGAGTTGGCCAACTACCGAAAGAACCCTGTCTTTCTGTTCGGCCACAACTACACCTCTCCGATGAGCGTCATCGGTCGCACCATGAAGATCGAGAAGGATGTTGGAGCCGCCGAACTGCGAATCCGTCCGCAGTTTGTGCCTAAGGAGATCAACCCACTCGCGGAGATGGCCTTTCAGATGTATGCTCACAAGCCTCCATTCCTCAATGCTGTCTCGGTCGGTTTCATTCCTTTCGAGACCGTGGACATCACGGAAGAGGAGGCGAAGAAACTAAAGAGTAAGATCAAGCCCCGCCTCCGCTTTACCAAACAGGACCTGCTCGAAGTGTCAGCCGTAGTCGTGCCGGCAAACCCCAACGCCATCATGGTTGATGAGCTGATCGCTTCGGCCAAGACCGCCGGCATTGATATGGTTAGTCTGATGGCTGCTCGCACGGTGATGCCTGTGGTTGGCGAAGCAGACGAGATCCAGATGCTCTGTGAGCGTATGGAGCGTTGGGTCGAGCAGAACGGACTGGTCATTCCCCGAGCCTACGCCGACGAAGAGATACTGCCAGCCGAAGCTACGACCGAGGAGGAGCGAGCGTGGGAGATCCAAAGTGTCCTTATGCCCAAGAAGTTCTGGGCATCGGAAGCCGCGGCTCGCACAGCTGTAGAGAAAGCAGGGTTCCGAACGGACAAGGTAGACGAGACCGGCGACCACTACCGTTATCGGCAAGCGCCTCCGGAGAACTTCACAACGATGCGGACGATCTGCTTGTCTCCGGGCAAGACAACGCCGATGGATGAGTGCAAGATGAAAGCCATCGTCGGTCAGCCGAAGGCATCGGTAGAACCACCGAAAATCAATACTGCGGAGGCAGTCATCATGGAGCAAGAATCTGAACAGCGTATTGGTGCGGTGCTCAGCGCCAAGAACAAGGCAAAGCTGAAGGCAGCAGCCGCTGCAATCCAAGAAGTCCTAGCGGCAGCAGAACCAGCACCTGCGGAAGAGCAGTTGAAGTCGACTGTCGAAGATGCTTCATTCGCCGATGCGCTCGAGCATCTACGCATCACTCTCGAGCAGCTCATCCACGAGCAGATAGACGAAGTGATGGCTGCCATCGAGAGTGTGCGCGAGGCAATCGCCGACGCAGTCGAGGTGATGCAGAGCCAAGCGGAGTTGGAGGAGGAAGATGCACCACTGGAGCCTCCGGCTGATGATGCGCCTCCACCCCCATCTGATGCTATCGGCAAGAGCATCACCGACATGAGAGATTCATTCCAGCGCCTATTCCAGGTCGCCAGCGAGGTTACATCTCAGCTTGAGGCGATCGGCCAGGCAAAGGGATCGGCCAAGTAAGTAGCAGTACGAGGCCATAACGGCCGACAGAGGTACGAACATGCTGAAAGAGATCACCCCCGAGGTCCTGGAGCGTTGGCAGCAGGTCATGGACAAGGTTGCCACGATCCCGGACGTTCTCGGTGCGATCGAGAAGCGCACCAAGGCGTTAGAGGACGCCTTCGGCGCAATTCCCAAACACCGCGGAGCAGTGCCGCTGCCCGGCGGGCGGGCATGGGGTTCTGCAGAGTCTCTGCAGGACGGCAAGGAGCTCTCCCGCGAGTTCATCGACTGGTGCCGTTGCGTCTGGTCGGGCAAACCCTTACCGGGCGTATCGGAGCAGGTTACACGGGCACTCACCGAGGTCAGTGATGCCGGCGGCGGTTACCTCGTTCCGGAGATGTTCATCCCGGAAGTGCTCCGAATCATCAACCTCGTCGGTGTGATGCGGCCCCTGGTCCGCGTCGTTCCGATGGCATCCGATGTCAGCAACATCCCCTCCCTGACCAGCAGCATGACTGTCTACTGGCCCGCGGAGAACCAGACCATCACCCAATCGGATCCGGTCTTCGGCCGGGTTCCGCTGTTGGCCAAGACGATGGCGGCGCTCACCAGCGCGTCAATCGAATTGGAGGACGACAACGCTGTGGATCTCGCTGGACTGCTGGTAACGCTGTTCGCTGAGGCGATCGCAAACGAGGAGGACAAGCAGCTCCTCATCGCTTATGCGGCTCCGTTCACCGGCCTCCTCCGAAATACGAGCGTCGTACAGGTGACGATGGCCGGCGGAATGCAAGCCTTCTCGAACGTCACCTGGCAGAACGTCAGCGACCTGATCGACGCAGTCACGACTGCTGCGAAGAACGGCGCACGGTTCTTCCAGCACCGCAACATCACCAACTACCTGCGGAAAGTCCGCGACGCCAACCACCAGTACATCTGGGCGCCTCCGGTTGGGAATCAGCCTCCGACGATCTGGGGTTATCCCTATACCGAGTGCGATCAGCTGCCGGCGGCTGGTGATACCGCAACCAGCACGAACTTCATGGCGTTCGGCAATCCGAAGTACCTGTTGCTGGGCGACCGGAAGCGCTACACCGTGGCGCGTTCGAGCGAGGCCGGCTTCAAGCAGAATGAGACCTTCTGGAAGGTCACCGAACGCATCGCATGCGCCGTCGGCGTACCGACCGCGTTCGCCAAACTCCGCACCGCTGCCTAACGATAGGTAGCCGCGAGGACCGGCCAATCACGGCGGGCGCCGAGCCGACTGGTACAATCGGCGCCCGCTACTCTCATATGGAGCGTGAGCATGTCTCAAGAGAAACAGATCAAGGTTCGCATCAGGCCAGAGCGTAGCCTGTATGAGCGAGGAGCATCTTATCTGCCGGGTCGAGAACTGTTTATATCCGAATCTCGGCTGGCAGATATTGCCGATATGGTGGAGGTGGTACAGGAGCAGTCGTTTCCTGCGCCGAATGTTGCTGCTGTTCCGAAACCGCCAGACCCCGAATCGACCTCTCCGCCGCCTCCGGTAAGACCTAAACCCGAGCTTACCGGCATACCGATTCCGGATGAGACTCGACTGACGAAACCGCGCAAGGCGCCCGTACCTGCCAAGCGTAACCGTGTAGAGTAGTGGAGTGAGCGATGGCAGAACCTGTCTCGATCATAATGACCTCGCCAGCCAGCAGGCTAGACCTGATGGCTCGTACACTCTATGCTCTCTCTCGCTGGCAGGAGTTCAGTCCGGACGAAGCAGAATTGGTGGTTGTAGTAGACGGGAAGTTCGACCGCGGCAAAGAGTGGTTGGCACTTATGCAAGCCTATGCACCCTTCTTCTACCGCACTGTACTACTTCGGATGGACAAGACGTTGAGCCGAATACCAGTGACGTGGAACTCACCGGCGCTTGGGATCAACATTGCAATCAGAGAAGCGCGAAACGAGTTGATCGTTAAGACCGATCCTGAGTGTCTGCCGCTCTGCAACCTGGTACGGTGGGCGCAGGCTGTTTATAGAGAGAATCGGTTAGCGTTCTGCAGCGTCCGAATGCTGACAGCATTGGAGACCGCGCTGTTTGATATGGAGCACTTGCAGCGCGCACATCCAGCGGCCATCGCCGAACAACTCGTAGACCTGCCAGACCTATGGTATGTGGACGAAAACCACCATGCTCCGTATTGGTTCGGTGCCATATTCAGTCGCCGCCGATTCATCAACATCGGAGGTGTAGACGAAGAGTTTCTGCGCGGCTTCGCTGCTGAAGATGATGATTGGGCTGAGCGGATGAACCGCTCGGGGGCCAACTACTTCTTCAGCGATCGCCTGAAGATCTTGCATCAATATCATGGAGATGCGAACAAGGCGTTTCACCTCTCAGATCCGCACAAGGCGAACATCGCGCGATTGTTAGCTAGCCGACAACAGAAACGGATAACGGCTAATGCGGATTACGACTGGGGTAGTGCGTCGGTCATCGTTGATCGCAAAGAATGGGGAGCGGGTTGATGCAGAATCCAGCTCATCATCGTCGCGACTTTTGGGCGTGTTTCCATGAGGTGACGAAGGACTGTCGCAGCGCTGTTGAGCCGGGCTGTGGGACGGGCCGCAATCTACGACAACTGCATCCTGATTGTGGTGTGCTACTGGGCATCGAGGTGCACGAACCATACATACATCGCATTCCTAATGACAAGATCAGATTCATCGTCGGTGACCTACGAAAGGAGCTACTCGCATTACCCAGCAATTATGTAGATCTGTTTCTAATGATTGATGTACTAGAGCATCTGGAACTGGTAGATGCTGTTGAACTGCTGAACCAAGCTGACCGGATCGCTACCAAGCGTATTCTGTTGTGGGTGCCGGAGGGCGCGTACATCCAGAATGCCGAGCATCACACAGATGAAGCTCCTTATACGCACTGGCTGGAGCATAGGAGTATCTGGTATAGGGGTGCGCTGAAGCGATTGGGTTATGACGTAGCCGTGTGGCCTAACTATCATCTGCATCTGCCGACGGGCGAGATGAAGATAGGCGCAATGTTTTGTGTCAAGGAGCGACCGTGAGCAAGCAGATAGAGCCGATTGATAACGTTACCGTCCATATGATGGTGCGGAACGAGCATCCGACTGCTTTCTTCGCACTGCTTTCCGTACTGCCTGCAGTCCAACACGCTATAGTGGTAGACACGGGTTCCGATGATGGAACCTTCGAAGCACTAATGAGCGTGAAGGAGGCCTTTCCGGATAAGGACATCGTTCTGGTGCAAATGGATGACATCCCGGACAGCACTGACTGGGCGTTTGGTCGCTACACTGATCCCAATAAGCAGCTCGGGCAGGTGCGTAAGTGGATGGCCGAGCATACCGCGACCGATTACTTCTGGATAGTCGATGGTGATGAGGTCTACCGCGATGCAGCGCTGCCATACATCCAGGACTTCTTCCGAAACTGGCCCGCTGGTGTTAAGGTCGGGTTTGTTCCGCTGTTATGGTTTGGCGTTGACATACATCACATCGCCATTACTGATCCCGCGACCTATCCGGTGACAGGTAGGTTGTTTCTGCGAGACGGCATGCACATCGTTGGTACATTTCCAGGAGAGATGGCTGCTTACGACGGCGCGATTATCGGTCCCGATACTCCTGGTGCACTTATACTACAGCAGCTTCCGCCGTTTCATCATTACGAGATGGTGACGAAACCATGGCGTCGGCGTCTGTTGTCGAAGACGCCGTACTATGGGCCACAGCCTGACGTGTTTGCGCGATACGGTATAGCGGAGAAGACGGGTGCTTAACCTAGCGCACAAAGTTCGGGACTTTTGGTACTGCTTCCACACAGCGATTGCTGAGTGCCAATCCGCGCTGGATGTGGGCTGCGGCAATGGGGCAAACCTCCGCATAGCGAATCAGCATACCAGGTTTACTCGAAGGGTAGGTATCGAGATATATGGACCTTACATCGCGCCCGAGCATCCTGCGAATCATGGTATTGAGTGGATCATTGGTGATGCCTTAGTCATACTTCCGACCATCGCCGATAAATCGTTTGAGCTGGTGTTGTTGATAGATGTTGTTGAGCACTTCAGCAAGGACGATGGTCTGTGTGTGCTGCAACATGCGGATAGGATTGCCAGCAAACTGATACTCCTGTGGGCGCCTGAGGGCGATCATATTCAGGATGAGCAGCACTATAGGGATAATCCATACATGCCGTATCAGCGGTATCAGGACCATCTCAGCTCCTGGTACAGGAAGGAGCTTCAGGACCTTGGGTATGATGTAGCGGTTTGGGATAATTATCACACGGATATGCGCTTGCCAGAAGGAGCACTGCCGTGTGTCTCGGCTATGTTCTGCTTGAAGACGCAGGAGGTTGGACGTGTTGGATAATCTCGTGGTCCATATGATGGTGCGGGACGAGCCATATGCTGCTTCTGCGCTTCGCGCAGTGCTACAACTCGCTGGCTCCGCTATAGTAGTAGATACCGGGTCAATACCAAAATATCTGCAGTCCTTAATCGCTGTGAAAGAGGCGTTTCCAGATCGTGTGCAGCTCCATCGGATGGACTTTCCCAATGCATCTGGTTGGCGACACTCGCACCTTACTGAGCTACGCGATGTCATGCCGGGAGGCACAATTCGTCAGTTTATGGTAGACATCTCGCGACAGGATTATATCTGGATTGTCGATGGTGATGAGGTCTATCCCGACGCTGCACTGTCTGGTGTTGAGCAGTTTGTTATGCAGTGGCCGACGAATATCAAATGTGCATTCCTGCCGATGATATGGTTTGCTCAGGATTTTTACCATCAAGCTGTCTCTGCCACTGAAGAGCTTGGTAAGCTGACTGGTCGTTTGTTCCGACGAGCAGGACTGCAGATAGTGAACACGTGGTATCCCGCTGAGATGGCTGCCTATGATGGCGTGCAGATATCATCTTACAGTGGTAGGAATGATGTTGCAGCGTTGGAATCTGTCGTGCCCTTCCATCATCTGCAGTTGGTAGTCAAACCGTACAGGCGTACAGGCGTCGTATTGCAGGACTGGACTGGTCCGCAACCAGCACAGTTGCGACGCGATGGTGTGGTGCGCCCGGAGGCAGTAGTGTACTGATGCGCTTAGAGACGATACCATCGAAGCTTCGAGGTGTTGAGCAGTATCAGCTGCTCATTCCCTCTGCACAAGATCTCGGATTACTGCGTGTGTGTGATGTGGTTGTTGACATGCGCGTCAGAAATGAAGTACGTACCATATGTCAGGCTGTTAAGAGTGTAATTCCAATAGCCAAGCGTATTGCAGTTACGGATACGGGTTCCGATGACGGAACACTAATATCGCTTCGCGGAATAGCTAATTCTTACCCACAAGTACAACTGTCAGTTGCGCCATGCCGCGATATGACCAAGTGGTCACTCGAGACCGAGCAACAACCGCCGTGTCCAGAGCTTACGGCCCTACGCAACGTGGTCATAGCCGAAGCTCAAGAGTCCTGGATCTGGGTAGTGGATGGCGATGAGATCTATACACCAGAATTACTACAGTACGTCCAAGCAGTGCTTAGTTTTGCTCCTGATGATATCTGGTGCGTCTTTATTCCTATCAATTGGGTTGTTGATCGCTATCATATAGCAGCGCGGATGGAGCCTAACACAGCATGGTCGGTAGGACGGCTGTTCCGACGTAGACCAGACCTACATGTTGCTGGTGCGTTTATGGGTGAGCAGCACTGCTATGGAGATATGCATCTATGGTATGCTCAGCGGCACTGCGCCGTGATGCTGTCTCCTGGCTTCTACCACTATGAGATCGCGACCAAACCGCATCGGCGGGATGTAGCTGAACTGGCGCTGCACGCCGGGATACCAGAGATTGCGTGGTAATATGAAACCGACGATTCTAATAGCGATTCCGACAATGGGCAACATAAGGACTGAGCTTGTCGCTCGGCTGCAGGATTACAGTCACGTAGAGGATTTTCGGATTGATGTGCGAGTGATAGGCAATGTCCAGGATCACGCTGCTGCTCGGAATGAGCTGGTGATGTATCACTTTACACCTGAGGGCTACACTCACCTTCTATTCATTGACGCTGATACAGTTCCGCCGGGTGGTTTCATAGAGGCGTTGCTTGCTATGAAGGCTCCTGTAGCGAGTGGCATTGCTCATGTATGGCGCAAGAAGCAACCTAATAGGCCCGGACCAGCCCCACTGCCAGCGATCTGGCACCGCGTATTACAGCAGGATGGTACTCCTACTTATCAGATGTACGGTGCAGTACCGAAATCTGGTGTGCTGGTTATGAGTGATATCGCTGTCGGATGCTTCTGTATGATGATTGCGGCGGACGTCATTGCTCGGTTGGCGAAGCACCTGCCGTTCTTCAAGACCACCTATCTCAAAGAGACGCAGGAGAAGCAGTTTTCGGAGGACATATACTTCTGCGAGAGAGTTACGCAGGAGCTTGGCCTACCGATAGCGGTTAATTTCGATCTGGTCTGCGGCCACTACAAGACGATCAATCTTGCTGATGTTGCTGAGTATGGTCAGAATTGTGTGGAGGTAGCGGAGGCGTTATGGCAACAGAACTCATAACTCTGATACAGCTCGGGACGTACCTCGGTCGTGTCCTTGCTGAGGAGAGTAGAGAGGACCTCGTGCGCCTGTGGATCAACACAGCTGTAGAGTCATACTGCGGCCGCGAGTTCGGTGCTGATGCGGCAGATCGCGCCGAGGTTCACACCATCGAGGACGACTACGCCGATAAGATTATCGTCTTCA
>Ga0315296_10004264_pt1 | contig 11706 bp, 11 predicted proteins | sample YL17G14_18_MG_FD_203921 | JGI IMG/M metagenome (GOLD analysis project Ga0315296, IMG submission 203921) | Sediment microbial communities from Yellowstone Lake, YNP, Wyoming, USA - YL17G14_18 | ecosystem: Environmental > Aquatic > Freshwater > Lake > Sediment | place: USA: Wyoming | collected...
ACCTGGCATACCCCCTTCTTCTCATCAAAGTCAATGGCATTATAGGGGCAAACAAGTTTACAAGCCTGGCAGCCAGAGCAGATTCTTTCATCAACAACCGCAGTGGCCGCCTCAATCTCCACCTTCCCCTTACTTATCATAGCCAGAACCTCAGCCGCCGCCGCTGAAGCCTGAGCTATGGTATCGGGTATGTCCTTTGGACTCTGACAGCAGCCAACTATAAATATCCCGTCGGTCATAGTCGCCACCGGGTCGAGCTTGGGGTGCCTCTCCAGGAAAAAGCCATCGGCGCTACGGCTGATATTGAATAAACGGGCAGTAACATCGGCATCCGACTGCGGCTCTAGGGCACAACTGAGGACAACCATATCTACCGGCAATCGCCGCTGGAGTCCGACTAGGGTATCCTCAAACTGGACTACCAGTTTACCCTCCTCTTCCGGCGTTTCAGCGACATCGGTTATCTCAGCCGGACGACCTCGGATAAAGACAGTTCCTTCCTTGAGAACCCGGTTGTAGAATTCCTCATAGCCCTTGCCAAAGCTCCTTATATCAATGTAGAACTCATAAACCTCAGCACCGGGTAGATGTTCCTTTATCAGGTGGGCAAACTTTATGGAATGCATACAGCAAACCCGAGAGCAATATTCGTGGTATTTCTCATCCCGGCTGCCGACACAGTGGATAATGGCGATGCTCCTGGGGGTTGAGCCATCCTTAAGCACAATATCGCCTTCTGTCGGGCCAGAGGAATTAACCATTCTCTCAAACTCAAGGCTGGTGATAACATTGTCCAGTCGCTTATAGCCATATGGATAGATGGGGGTAGGGTCAAATACCTGGAAACCGGTGGCTAGGATTATGGCACCAACCTCCACCTCAATCACTTTATCCTGCTGGTCAAAATCTATAGCCTTTGCCTCGCAGAACTTCTCGCAGGCACGGCAGGTGCCCTTCAAGAAATAGGCGCAATGCTCCCGGTCGATGACCGGTATATTGGGCACCGCCTGGGGGAAGGGGGTATAGATAGCCTTCCTTTTACCCAGACCAACTTCAAACTCGCTATCTACCTTCCACGGGCACTTAGTCTGGCATAAGCCACAGCCAGTGCACTTAGCTTCATCAACATACTTTGCCTTCTTCCTGATTTTGACCTTGAAGTTGCCGATATAGCCAGAGACCTCCTCCACCTCACTATAGGTCAGCAGCTCAATGTAAGGGTGAGAGCCCACCTGGGTCATCTTTGGGGTAAGAATGCACGCCGAGCAATCCAGGGTGGGGAAGGTCTTGTCCAGTTGCGCCATGTGTCCGCCAATGCTGGGCTGTCTCTCCACCAGATAGACCTTGTGCTCAGAATCAGCAATCTTAAGCGCCGCCTGAATGCCAGCAATGCCCCCACCCACCACCAGGGTATTAGGATTAATTGAAACCTCCCTAGTCTCCAGTGGCTGGTGATAGTAAACCCGCCTCACCGCGGCGCTGACTAGTGCCTTGGCTTTTTCTGTAGCTTCCTTTCTATCCTCGGTCACCCAGGAGCAGTGCTCACGGATATTCGCCATCTCAAATAGATAGGGATTTAGTCCTGCCTCCTGACAGGCACGGCGGAAGGTAGGCTCATGCATCGTCGGGGAACAGGAGGCAACTACCACCCGATTGAGCCCTAATTCCTTAATGTCCTTTTTAATCAGCTCCTGACCGGGGTCGGAGCACATAAACTTGTAGTCGCGGGCGACTACTACCCCTTCCAGACCCTGGGCAAAGCGGGCAACCTCCTCAGTATCAACCGTGCCAGCGATATTACTGCCGCAGTGACAGATATATACCCCAATTCTGGGTTCCACTATTAACCTCCGTTTTATCGACAGAATACTACCATAAACCCTGCTACTCCAACAAGACTAAACTACAGAGATTGTTTATTAACCTCACCCCAATTCCCCTTTAGTAACCCTATCCCCTTTATCCCCTTCCCCTTTTAAAAGGAGAGGGGGAAGATAGTTTCTTAAGAGGGGCTAGCGCCCCTCTTAAACACCCCATTAAGTTAGGCTCATTATCAAAGGGAAAGGAGCAGGGGGATAGGTTGCTAGACAATCTCAACTACAAACATTTGTCGTTACCACCCCTATCGTGATAAACTGCAGGGTTAGGAAAGGGAGCTTGGCATGAGAATACTAGTAACCAACGATGACGGAATCTTTGCTGATGGGCTATGGGCACTGGTCGGGGAGCTAAGGAGCATTGCTCAGGTGGTGGTGGTAGCCCCGGATAGGGAGCTGAGCGCTATGGGTACCGCAGTTAGCCTGCACCAGCCAGTAAGGGCAAGAAAGGTGATGCCCATAGTGGCAGGGGTAGAAAGCTACGCAGTAGAGGGCACCCCGGCTGATAGTGTTATTCTGGCTTTAGGCAAACTGGTCAAAGACAAGGTAGACCTGGTCATTTCAGGCATAAACCGGGGGACAAACCTGGGCGACGACCTGCTAATCTCGGGGACAGTGGGGGCTGCCGTGACCGGCTGGCTGCATGACCTCCCTGCCTTTGCTATCTCAATGGCTCTTGGGGATAACCTCCACTTTGGTGATGCAGCTAAATTTGCTCTCGTTTTAGCCAAAAAGATTAACTCCGGCGTCCTGCCAGCCAACATTTGCCTCAATGTAAACCTGCCTAACCTGCCGGGCAGGAAAATCAAGGGGGTAAAGATTACCTATCCAGCAAGCAGAAGCCATACCGATACCGTTGAGGAAAGGTATGATGGCAAACGCCAGTATTACTGGTTTGTTCGCCAGAGGATAAATAAGCCGGTAGATGAAAAAACAGATACCTGGGCAATAGAGCAAGACAATATCTCAATCACGCCACTACTCACCACCCTGGTCAATAAACCTTCACCCCCCATCCCCGATAGCCTCTGTTCCGACCTCTTCCATGAGCTTCAACAGATGGTATAAGCCCTGGTCAGGTTCGGCCAAACTCCTTTTTCAACTGCCCTGAGCTAAGGTGAATCATTGTCGGTCTGCCGTGGGGACAGGTACGGGGGGTGGCAGTCTGCTCCAGTTGTCGCACCAGTTCGCGCATCTCAGCATCGGTTAATGCCTGCCCTGCCCTCACTGCGCCGTGGCAGGCAATAGACTTGGCTATACCCTCCACCCAATCGCCCTTACCTCCCTCAGCTAAAGAATCCAGCAATTCCCGTAACATGCCGACCCAATCTTTTCTATAGACTAGGGCGGGCACAGCCCGGACGAGAAAGGTTCTATCGCCAAAGGGCTCAATGGAGAAACCAAATTCAGCCAGAGCTTCATAATGTGACCTCAGTACTTCCCCTTGTCTGGGACTAACCTCAAGCGTCATCGGCTCAAGTAGTCCTTGAATCTCTATCTCTCGTTGCGACCTCTGGTGCTCAATGTTCTCAAAAAGGACACGCTCATGGGCAGCGTGCTGATCAATAAGATATAACCCATCAGGACCCTCAGCGATGATATAGCTGTTGTCTAGCTGCCCCAATACCCGAAGCACAGGCAGAGGTGATGTCGGAACCTCAGGTGCCCACGGTGCCGGACTGGCAAGGCGGACTTGAGCTGGTAGGGGGAATGCCTGTCTTGATGGTGATTCATAGGCTACGGCTACCTCTTCAATTCTGGGCACTGGCATCTTCTCCACCAGAGCCTGGCGAACTGCCCGGTAAACAGCGCTGAAAACCAGATGCTCATTGCGAAATTTCACCTCGCTCTTGGTGGGGTGAATATTAACATCCACCTCCTGAGTCGGCAGCCAGATATTAATGACAGCGATAGGATGTTTTCCCGACATCAAAAGCCCGTGATAAGCCTCCTCAACTGCCCGCGCCAGCAGGCGACTGTTTACCCAGCGGCGGTTGACAAAGAAGCTGAGTTGGCCCCGCTCTGAGCGGCTTACTTTGGGTGAACCGACCATGCCGACTACCTGGGGTGATGAAGCCTTTGCCTCGCCTTCAATTTCAATCATATGTCCGGCGACCTCCACCCCATAGACCTCAATTATGCTATCTATCAGCCGACCGCTGCCTGGCGTCCTCAGCGCCATCCTGCCGTCAATAGACAGAGAAAATTTGACCTCGGGGAAGGCAAGGGCATATTGACTCACTACATTGGCAATATGACCGTTTTCTGTAGCCACCGACTTGAGGAACTTCAGTCTTGCCGGCACCTGGCGGAACAAACTTCGCACCGTAACTGTAGTTCCTTGAGCCCGCCCCTGGCTTCCCCGACTGGCAATAGCGCCACCTATTAGGCTGAGGTAGGCGCCAACTCTCTCGCCTGGGGCGCAGGTAATCATGTCCACCTGAGCTACTGCGGCGATGCTGGGCAGTGCTTCGCCACGAAAACCAAGGCTTAAGATAGACTCCAAATCCTCAAGGCTACTTATCTTGCTGGTAGCATAGCGGTCAAAGGCAAGTCCCACCTCCCCGGAGGGAATCCCAGCCCCGTTATCGGTCACCCTGATTAAGCTTACCCCACCACCCCTGACCTCAATAGAAATCTGGGATGAGCCAGCGTCTAGCGAATTCTCCACCAGTTCCTTGACCACCGAGGCTGGTCTCTCCACCACCTCCCCGGCGGCAATCCGGGACACTACTTGGGGTTCCAAGACTTTTATCGACATGTTGGCCTGATTTTACACGGTTTCGTGTAAAATGTCAAGTGCTATTCTATCTTCTCCAGCTTAGCAAAACTTAGTAGCAGTTTCTTCACCCCCACCCCACTGGTGAAAGCAATCACCACCTCTTTATCGTCCTTTACCGGCTGGCAGCTTACCACCACCCCATCGCCAAACTGGGTATGGCGGACATGGTCGCCAGCCTTGAATTGCGGAGCATCCAAGCTGGGAGCAGGCGCTTTGCCCCAGGAATATACCGATGGCATTACCCGGCTCTCTTTACCCGGCCACAAGCCGCTACTGGCTATCAGATGCTGTGGTATATCCTCTAAGAAACGCGATGGTCGGTTTGCTGTGCTTGAGCCCATAAGGCTGCGGCGGAAGGCATAAACCAGGTATACCCTCTGCTTGGCTCTGGTTATGCCCACATAGCATAGCCGCCTCTCCTCCTCCATCTGCTCCGGGTCGGCAAAGGACTTGAAGTGGGGTAGGATACCATCCTCCATACCGACAATAAACACTACGGGAAACTCCAGCCCCTTGGCCTGGTGTAGAGTGACCAGGGTTACTGCATCCACCGTCTCGTCCAGCCCATCCACGTCAGATACCAGGGTTACCCCCTCAAGAAAGGCGGCTAAGCCCTCCCCGGTTTTCAAATCCCGATAATCCTTGGCTACAGTGCGAAGCTCAAGGATATTTTCCCACCGCTCCTCACCATCCGTTGTGCCCAGTGTATATTCCTCATAGCCAGTCTGTTTTACCACCAAGTCGAATAACTCAACCAGGTTTAGCTCCCGGCTGCAGGCGATTAATTCTTCCATCAGGTTGATGAAACTGGTCAATACCTTAACGGTGCGAGGGTTAAACGGGTGCTGTTGTCCTTCACCTGCTGGCTTGGTTACCAATCTCAATGCCTCATATTGAGAGACGCCCAGGGACTTTGCCCAGCTAGAAAGCTCACTCAGGGTACGCTGACCGATGCCCCGCCCCGGGACATTGATGATTCTTAACAGGCTAACGCTATCATGAGGGTTCTGGATAACCCTCAAGTAGGCAATAATATCCTTTATCTCCCGCCGTTGATAAAAGCGGGTGCCCGCCACCAGCTTATAGGGCGTCCCGTAGCGAATAAACGCCTCCTCAAGGGCTCTTGACTGAGCATTGGTCCGATACATCACGGCACAGTCGCCCAGCCTGGCTTTCCCCTGCCCCACCAGACGCTCCACCTCACTGACGACAAACTGGGCTTCTTCCTGCTCGGTGTAGGTCTCAACTACGTTGGTCAGTTCACCCAGCTCATTGTCTGTCCACAGCTCCTTGGGTTTACGTTGCTGATTGGCTGAGATTACGTGAGACGCCGTTTCTAGAATCATCTTGGTCGAGCGATAGTTCTGCTCCAGCAACACCAATTTAGCCTCGGGATAGTCCTTCTCAAAGCTAAGGATATTGCGCAGGTCGGCAAACCGCCAGGAGTAAATCGATTGGTCAGGGTCGCCAACCACACATATGTTGTGCCTTTCCCCGCCCAGTTGCTTTATCAGCTCATACTGAACCACGTTGGTGTCCTGAAACTCATCCACCAGGATGTGCAGGTATTTGGACTGATACTTAAACAAAGTCTCGGGGCTATTTCTGAATAGCTGCACTGTTTTCATCAGCAAGTCATCAAAGTCAAGGGCATTGCTCTCTGCCAGCAGCTTCTGGTAGCGCTCGTAGACTCGCCCCGCCACCTCCTCAAAATAGCTACGGGTACGCTGAATATATTCCTGTGGGGTTAACATGTGGCTCTTGGCGGCAGTAATGGCTGAAGCTATAGCCCGGGGGATATATTGCTTGGGGTCAAGACCTATCTCCTGGATACCCCGCTTGAGCAGGCTGAGCTGGTCGTCTTCATCATAGATTACAAACCTGGAGTCAATGCCTATCGCCCTGCCATCTCGACGCAGGATGCGGGCACAGATGGCATGAAAGGTGCCGATGGTCAAATCACCTACTGCCCGGCCAATAAGTCGGTGGAGTCTCTCCTTCATCTCCCTGGCGGCTTTATTGGTGAAGGTAACCGCCATAATGCGGTGGGGGCTAATCCGACAAACGGTGATAAGGTAAGCCACCCGATGGGCGATGACCCTGGTCTTGCCACTGCCTGGACCGGCTAGAATCAGCACCGATCCGTTAATTGCCTCTACCGCTTGCCTCTGCGCCGGGTTAAGCTCAGCCAAAATATCCATTTAGCTCATTATAGCATTGGCAGCCAAGGGGTGAAAGGCGGAAATGTTGTTGACAAGTAAGGGTAAAAATTGTAAAATATATGCGGATATTCGCTTATTCACCCATAAGTCAAGGGGAAGTTATGCAAGACCTAATTAAGGCAATGAAGGCTCTCTCCGATGAGACCAGGCTCAGGATTCTGAAAGTTCTACTGAAAAGGGAATGCTGTGTCTGCGAGGTTATGCAAGCCCTGGATATATCCCAGTCTCGGGCATCGCGCAACCTTGGCATTCTTCAGGACGCCGGTTTCTTACAGGCACGGAGGGACGGAACGTGGATAGTTTATTCCGTGGACTGGCAGACGGGAAATCACTACGCTGTCCTCCTAGCCAAGTTGCTAGCCGACTCCCCTATCAGCAATAAGGTATTAGCCCAGGATAAGGAAAGGCTAAGGCACACAAAACGTATCGGACCAACAGCTCTTAGGAAATAAGCGGTGGAATTATTTGTCAATCTTTCACTAGCTGGCTTAATTGCCCTCAAAGACTACATTGCTCTGCATGTAGTCACCTGCCTCATTCCAGCATTTCTCCTAGCCGGTGGAATAGTAACCTTCGTTTCACGAGAGGCTATTGTTGGGTATCTTGGCGCTGCCGCTCGAAAGCTATCCTCTTTCGGCATTGCTGCTGGCGGTAGCTTCTTCGTTGCCGCCTGCTCCTGTACTGTCATCCCGGTAGCCAGCGGTATTTACTATGGTGGAGCGGGCATTGGAGCAGCTTTCATATTACTCTGGGTGGCTCCGGCGGCCAATATCCTGGCTCTGGTCTATACTGGCTCAATCCTTGGTACCCAGATGGTTATAGCCAGACTGGTAAGCGCCTTGTTCATGTCCTTTGTTGTCGGCTTTGTTATGGCTTATGCCTTTTACCGGGAAGAGAAAAACCGCGTTTCCCACATCCAGATGAGCAGTGGTCCTTTAATGAGCAAGAAGAGCGTGGTTCTGTTGCTGCTGCTGGTGGCATGGCTGCTAGCGCCAAATTATATAGTAACTCATGGACCATACTGGCAAAAGGTAGTCGTCTGGGCAGTTGGACTGGCGGTGGTGGCTGCTTATGTTTGGAAGGCCATCGACAGAGATAGAGTTAAAGCCTGGCTCAAGGAGACTTGGTGGTTTGTGCGTATAATCTTCCCCCTGTTGCTGGCTGGGGTATTTATTGTCGGGATTATCGGTGCTCTTTTGCCCCGGGAGTGGATTGAGCCCCTGGTTGGAGGTACTGGACTCCGACAGTCATTCATAGCCACCATGTTCGGTGCCATTACATACTTCGCCACCATGACTGAAGCTCCGTTTGTACATACTCTGATGAACCTCGGCATGGGTAAGGGGCCAGCCTTAGCCCTGCTTCTCACCGGGCCTGGAATTAGCCTGCCTAACTGGCTGGCTATTGCCAAGGTTTTCGGAATAAAGAAAGCCTTAGTCTACATCCCAACCATTATAGTTTTGGGGACGCTGGTAGGGTGGGTAGCCGGATTTATTTTAGGCTAGGGTTAATAGAGTTTAAGGAGGAGAAAGATGGCAGAAGAAAAACACTGGGAAGAGGGGATGAAGACCCACGAGAACGTGCTATTTTCCTGCTTTGGCGGCATGTCAAACACCGGTATAACCAGCGCCCTAGCTTGCCTTGAGGCAGTCAAGGAGCTGGGCCTGGAGAAGGTGGCTATTGGCTGTTTAGCCGGATTGCCACTTCAGGTGAAGCCGGTTGTAGGCAAGACCAGAGCAGCAAAAAAGGTTATCACCGTGGACGGCTGCCCCTTTGAATGCAGCCGGAAGACTGCGGAGCAGGCCGGGTTCAAGCCAACTAAGAGCATTGTGCTCACCAGAGATATAGGCATGAAAAAGAAGGCCCTGCACGAAGATATTGGGCAGGATATTAAGGGAGTTATGGAGTATATCTCGGATGAGGAGGTAAAACGGGCAAAAGACCTCATTGTAAAGTCCATACTAATAAACGAGGAGGTGTAACATGATAATTGAAGTCTGTGGTCCGGGCTGTCCCAGGTGTCAGGCGAGTGAGAAGAACGTGTTGCAGGCGCTGAAAGAGCTGGAAATGAAGCTCGGTGAAGACGCACAGGTTGTAGAGATTAAGGATGTGAAACAGATTAGTGCCAGAGGGGTGATAATTACACCGGCAGTGGTCATAGATGGGGTGAAGGTGTGTGAGGGTAGAATCCCCAGCGCTGACGAGGTAAAGAAGTGGATTGAGGAGAGGAGATAACACTCTAAGATTGCTTGCTGGATGAAATCATGCTTGAAATAAAAAGAACAGCCATCACTCTTGATGAAAAGGAATTGCTCGAGCTAGAGAGAATCATTACTGATGGTGATGAACAGGAAGCACTTAGATTTGTAAAGAAGATAGTCTATAACAAGGTAGCCTATTCTCAACGTCATTGTGAGGTGTACTATGCTCGAAATCAGAAAGACAGCTGTCGCCTTTGATGAGAATGACCTTCTTGAGTTGGAGAGAATCGTTATTGACGGTGATGAGAAAGGAGCACTCCTGTTCCTGAGGAAGGCAGTCTATAATAAAATAACTCACTCTCAGCAGGGAAAACTGAAATCGCATCTGGACACAGGTGTCAATCCCGTTGAAGGGTTTATCAAGGACAAGGGCAGGTAGTACCAAATCCTGTAAATTGTAATACTCAAAAGGAGTATAAGCATGAGTAAACCAAGAGCCATAGTCGGTAGACTTTCAATACTGGACCGCTTCTTGACGCTTTGGATTTTCCTAGCGATGGGTCTAGGGGTGGGCTTGGGTTATTTTGTCCCCCGGGTGGCTGACTTCATTACCTTCTTCCAGGTGAATACCACCTCTATCCCTATAGCTATAGGGCTCATTCTCATGATGTACCCCCCTCTGGCTAAGGTGAGATACGAGGAACTAGGTCGGGTATTTCGCAACTGGCGGGTTCTAGGACTGTCACTAATACAAAACTGGCTTATTGGACCGGTGCTCATGTTCCTCCTTGCCATCCTCTTTCTGCGAGCCTACCCTGATTACATGGTAGGACTTATCCTGATAGGTCTGGCACGTTGCATCGCCATGGTCATCGTGTGGAATGAGCTGGCCAGAGGGGACACCGAGTATGCTGCCGGTCTAGTGGCACTCAACTCCATCTTCCAGATAGTCTTCTACTCAGTCTATGCCTATGTCTTCATAACCGTACTGCCGGTATGGTTCGGGCTGGAGGGGTCTGTAGTGCAAGTCACTATTGGACAGATAGCCCAAAGCGTATTTATCTACTTGGGTATTCCCTTCTTCGGCGGCATGATTACCCGCTTTACGCTTATCAAGTTGAAGGGGCATCAGTGGTATGAAAGCAAATTCATCCCCAAGATAAGTCCCATCACACTGGCCGCCCTACTGTTTACCATCGTGGTAATGTTCTCCCTTAGGGGCGAAAAAATTGTTCAGTCGCCACTGGACGTGGTTCGCATTGCCATTCCTCTTCTAATCTACTTCGTCCTCATGTTCTTAGTTTCGTTCTACATGGGCAAAAAAATAGGAGCTGACTATCCCAAGACGGCAAGCATCGCTTTCACTGCTGCCAGCAACAACTTTGAGCTAGCCATAGCAGTAGCAGTGGCGGTATTCAGAATCGATTCGGGGCAGGCCTTCGCCACTGTCATTGGACCGCTGGTTGAGGTGCCAGTGCTCATCAGCCTGGTAAACGTAGCTCTCTATTTCCGACGAAGGTTCTTTCGGCAGGAATTGCCGCCGGCGGTGATGCTAGAGCCGAAGGGAAAAGGCTAACCCTAGCCCTGATAAATATACAGGGGCTGGTTATCAGTGATGAGCCTTCCCGGTTTGGATAGCTTTTCTCTTAGGTGTTTAGGTAGGGAGAAAATGCCTTGATGTGTCAGCCCATCGTAGAATCTGAGGTAGGTCAGAGACCGAGCTGAAATCCGGCTGTCCACCTCAGCGGGTGAAAGTAGAACCGGATTGACATTGAGCGACGCCAGGCAGAATCCCCAGGGACCACCAAAGCAAGGCATATCTACCTGGTAAGGACAAACTATAGGAAAAACGCTTTTCAGCGTGTGATTGACTGCGGTGAAGTTTAGTAGCTCGGTTAAGGCTGCCGACCCAGCTTGGACACTTATAATCCCGCTAGCCGTAAGCCTGTCCCGGACTAGATGATAAAATTCCTGGGTATAGAGTAAATAAGCCGGACCCTCCTCTATAGGGTCAGGCAGGTCAATAATGATTATGTCAAATAATTCCCTGCTTTTAGCCAGATAGTCTCTGGCATCAACATGGAGTAGTTCGGTTCGCTTGTCTTCAAAGGAGCCACGGCTGTAATTGGGGAGAAATTTCCGGCATAGAGCCACTACCTCCTCATCAATATCAACCATCACCGCCCTTTTTACCGTTTTATGAGCCAATACCTCCCTTAAGGTGGCTCCCTCACCACCCCCAGCGATGAACACTGTCTCGGGGCGGGGATGGGTTATCATTGCTGGCTGAACCAAAGCCTCGTGATAGATAAACTCATCCGCCTCACTGGATTGGATCTTGCCATCCAGCACCAAGCACTTACCGAAACTACCACTACGAATAATTTCGGCAGATTGGAACTTAGTCTGCCCCGTATACAGCACCTCTTCGATGCTGTGGAGCTGGATTAAATTTCGGTTTATTCTATCGCAAAACCATTTATCAGGGTCGGTATCCATAGCTTTCTCTCAGGACCACTCTAGGTGTCCAAAATACCTCTCCGCATCTCTATTATAGAGTGGCTTTTACTGCCAAGCTTTCCCACCAGTACCTCCGCCGCCTTCTCCGGTCGGACGGAGTTACC
>Ga0315296_10004265_pt1 | contig 11700 bp, 11 predicted proteins | sample YL17G14_18_MG_FD_203921 | JGI IMG/M metagenome (GOLD analysis project Ga0315296, IMG submission 203921) | Sediment microbial communities from Yellowstone Lake, YNP, Wyoming, USA - YL17G14_18 | ecosystem: Environmental > Aquatic > Freshwater > Lake > Sediment | place: USA: Wyoming | collected...
GTATCTTCGCCGTCGACGATCAATGTTTCTGCCATAAACGTTACTCGCTGTTTTATTATTTTACTGTTAGGAAAGCAGCGTTTCAGTTCACTTGCAGTCATAAGTCTGAGACCGGTATGGTCAAGGCCTAACATATACTTATTTTTGACATGGTTGTAGCTAACAATTCTGCCGACCCAGAGATAAGTCTGGCCGGGGAGCCAGGTGACCAATGGCAGTCGCAGATGAAATTCAAAAGGATACCAGCGATTAGGTGTGGTTACGAACCATCGTTTTCCTACTCGCATAATCTCGGCAGCCATTTCCTTTTGCTTTTGGAAATCGCCCACGTGCTCGATTACCGCGTTGCTGTAGACCGCGTCAAAATATTTATCCGACCAGGGCAGATTGCAGGCGTCGCCGACCTGTGCATCAATTTCGGGGTAGTACTTTTTTATCTTCAAAATATGTTCATGAGAAAGATTGACTGCTGTAATATTTCTCTTCCATGGATACGAATCGATAAGTTGAAGATTACTCTCACCGTCCGGATTTACTTCGGCCCCAAGGTCTAGTACCTTTGTTTCTTGTGAGGGCCTAATGACTCTGTAAAACAACTCAAGTTTTCGCTTCCGGCTAAGATAGGACAGCTTTGAAAACAATCCCATGGTATTACGACTTTCCAGACAAGCTAAGTTCGTCCAGAAACTTGGCAATTCGCTGAACCACCCGGTGCGCCTCGCTTCCTCGCGGTTTCGGGGTGAACGTGCTCAATTGCTTGATTTTCTGGGGCAACTCCTCCACACTGTACGCCACCAGTACATGGCCAAGTTGTTCAAACTTTCGGGCTGTTGATACTTGGTGGTCATTGACATGCTCTTTGAAACGCTTCATTCTTGGCATCACCAGTAGAGGTTTATTCCGTTCCAAAGCCGTAGTTATACTGCCGATCCCTGCGTGACTTATTAAATAATCAGCCTTGGCCACCTTTTCCTCAAACATATCTTTATCCAGTGCTTCCACATATTCCAAATTCTTCGGTTCGAAGTCTGTTTTTCCAATCTGGGCAAAGACATTTTCCTTAATAAATCCCTTCGCCACAGCATTATCCACCGCTTCCACCAAACGATCGAAAGGAAATAGCGTACCCACTGTTAGAAAAATCATATCACAGCGCCTTCATATCTGACATTCTGGTATTTGCCAGCTATCTCTACCCATTGGGTAAGTATTAGGTCCGCAAAAGGCCTTATTATCCGTCCGCTCAAAGACAAGCGCTCCACGTTAGCGATACTATCTATCCAGATGATTTTCGCACCGAATAACTTGCCTATCAAACATAATAAGCAGGGAGGGGCCGCACCAGTGCTTATGATCACATCCGGTTTTTCCTTCAGAATAATTTTGATACAGTTCTTCAACACAATTGCTGCTAAGAATGGATGTTGCCGGTTGCACTCTCCAATAATGTAAAAACGGCCCAATCTCCCGATTTTCTTTGTAACTGACTTCAGGGTCGACACATAGAATACTTCGTACTTTTCCCAGCTTTCGGCTATCCTAAGTAACTGTGACAAGTGCCCACCCGCAGAGGCGGTGACGCAAATCCGCAAATTTTCTCTTTGCTTGGGCATTAGTTACGACCTGTAATATGTTTCTCTTGTTCAAAGAGCATGCGGAGAACTAACTCTGCCTTACTGTCCCAAGTAGCATGTCGTACCTTCTCCCTTCGTGTGTCAATACGCTGGGGGCAATCTTCGGCCAAAGCTTGTCTTATCCTCTCAGCAAATTCTTCTGGCGTTTTTGCCTGGTAAACTACATCGAGATATTTTTGCAGTTCTGGGAATGGCGTGCTAACCACCGGTTTACCAAGTGCCAGGTATTCTTTAAGCTTAATAGGATTGCAAGCCTCAATCCAGCGACTCTGTCTCCAGGGCATAATCGCAACGTCGAAGCATTTCCCATATTGAGGTATCTGCTCGTAGGGTTTCTGTCCGAGCATTAGAACGTTTCTTTTTGAAAGCAGGTTTCGACTGTCTACCGATGATTTACCGACAAACACAAAATTCATCTCTGGCAGCAGGTCGGTAACTTTCTCCACCAAGTCAATATCACTAGTGTGGTTATCAATTCCGCCGAAAAAGCCTACAATAGGCCTGCTGATATCCTTAATATCTGCAGGTATTTCTCTGCTATTCTGTGCCGTCGCAAACAACTCGAAATCAACCCCATGGTCGAGATAGAAAGCTCTCTTGCACTGGTTTGCTTCTTCAGTGTACAGCATATTGTTCACGAATATTGTCATGTCAGCGCGGGCTTTCAATTTACGGTCGTACCATTTGATTATGTCGGCGTCTACATTAGGGTATTCTTCGTAACGATCGGTTCGCTGATAAATTAACCTTGACCTTTTCATATTGGTGGCTACGTCACATGCTGCCGGGCAGGCCACCCAGACTATTGGGTTGCGGATCCCCAACTTATGCATTGTGATCGACAACTGGAATCGTAAAAGAGTCTCGTTCACCATTCTTAACGATGCAATATGATGAACCGGCAGAGAAACAGGGCTGTAAACCCAAAAGCCAGCGTCTGTCTTCCGCGAGCCGCGGAGTATACTTTTTGTCTTCCGTATTAGCTTCGCAGAAAGGCTCTTGCCTCCAGCAGTGGTTTTCTTGAGACTCGGCTTTTGCATCACAACGGAATTAACGTATAAGGCCGTTCCTAACCGCGCGAACCGCCGTATCAGTTGCATGTCGACGTGACCTCGATTGTGGTACCACCAATCCTCGCCGCCAAAGCAAAGTGTGTCCATGTTCTTGCTACTCTCGCTCGCTTATTCTTGGGTAGACGTGGACAAAACACTCGTCTTCAATATTTCTTTTCTGAGTCTTTCTTCAACTGTTTGTTTATTCATTAATAGACTTTTCCAACTTGCTAAAGAGTAGCACCCCCCGACAAAATACGTTTTTGCGGTCGCAATAGACCGTTTCCTTGAGTCTTTACGGAACAGTGCTATGATCAGCCAATATGGAAGTCTCGAGAAGAAAAACAATGCTGTTAGAAAGCAAGCAATCGGGAATGCCAATTTGGTTCTGTGCAGTTTCATGAAAATTAACTTGCTGCCATGTAGCTGTAGCATAAATTCAGAACTCACACGTTTAACAGTATCGCCTCCAAAGTGAATTATTTGGGCCTCTGGGGTGAAAAAGATCTGCCAGCCTTTCTTCCTGAACCGATAGCACCAGTCAGGATCATCTCCATATACGAAATAGAGTTCGTTCATAAGACCCACTTGTTGGATCGCTTCTTTCCGGACCAAAGAGCAAACACCAGCTATCGCCTCCACTTCGCGGGCATTATCGTAATCCCACCAGGTCATATACTCTCTTCCAAAAAATTTGCTTTTCGGAAAGAGTTTGTAAAGATACGTCGCAGATAACAACATGCTCAGAACAGATGGGCATGTGAAACAGCTTTCCTGTAAAGTCCTATTAGAAGCAAGGACCTTACAACCAACTATGGCGGCCTCGGGATGCAAATCCGCAAATTTAACCATTTTTGCTATGGCATTGTCTAAAATCAGTGTGTCCGAGTTTAGAAGCAGAACGTACCTTCCCATTGCAACTTTAATACCTCGGTTGTTAGCTTTTATAAATCCTTCGTTTCTATCATTCTGTATTATTCTGATCGCGGGAAACTCCTTTCTAACCATCTCAACACTTCCATCTTCTGAGGCGTTATCAACGTATATAACTTCAAAGTCGATGCCCTTGGTCTGCTCATATACCGATTTCAGACAATCGTACAGCAACTGGCGCACGTTCCAGGCAACGATAATTATTGACACATCCACCATGTTCTATCCTGCCTAATTCACGACTCCCTGCTTTTCGATCAAGCACGCTGGGCCTTGGGAAAGACCGTGGACAACTTACCGCGTCTTTAGCTTCTCGAAGACTCTAATGTTGTAGTATTGGTCGTTATCGTAATCTTCGAAGTAGCTCCTATTCTCGTACAAGTCCTCTATGATGTCTTCTATTGTGTGCTGTGGCTGATAGCCCAAGTATGTTTTTGCTTTGGCAATTGCCACCTTGTAGTTTCGGTAATCTTCGATATTCTTGAGGACTATGCCCACCTTCTCCTTGATCAGCTTTTCAATTTCATGCTTTACCATGTCACCAACCTGGCCAACCGTGTAATTCCCAGAAGCGACATTATAGACTCCACTTAAAAAGTAATCCGCCTGTATGGCCCTCAGATAGGCGGTGGCAGCGTCCCTGATATCCAAAATAGGCCGCCAGATGGACGGATTATTTACCGTAACTTCTCTCTCCGTCATAGCATGCTTGAACATCGTGTTAACTATCAAGTCCATTCTCATTCGAGGACTGTACCCACAGACTGTGCCTTGTCGTAACGCTATGACCGAGAAACTCTCATCCTGAAGCTGAAGCACCCCTCTTTCGCCCTGCAATTTCGATATTCCATACGGGTACCCACACGTCACCGGACTGTTCTCGTCATAAAGTTCGTTGACGGTGTACCCATAAACTGAACAGGACGAAGCGTAGATAAAACGTCTGGCACCAGCTTTCTTGGCGACAAATGCCACGTATGAAGGCAAGGCCGCATTAAAAATAAAATTCATAGATGGATCAAACTCGGCCATCGGGTCATTTGAAAGACCGGCCAGAAACACAACCTGCTCATATCCTTTCAGGTCTTCTTCTTTGCACTTGAACAGGTCCTTCTGAGCAGCTTTTACGGTTTTCGGCAGGTGATTACCGAACCACATCAAATCAATAACCTCAACATCGTATCCGCGTTCAATCAAAACCGGCACCAGAAATGTGCCTATGTATCCGGCCCCGCCTGCAACTAAAATCCTCATTTTTCAAAACTCCTACTCATTTATTAGAATCTTCTTGTATTATTTTATTGTATTTTTCGCAACTGAGTGACGTATCTCTTGGCACCGCGAAATTGACATCGTTTATAGATAGTTCGCCTATATTTTTGGCTGCGTCTAAACTTTTTGCATACTCATATACTGTTTTCCTTTTGCCGCCGACATGTATGGTTCCTGTAATGTTTTTATCGAGCAACTTGGCAATCTTTTCGGCAATGACTGAAACGCTTTCTCTGCTTGTCCACTGGTCAACGAATGCCTTTGGGTAGGGGGAAACGTTGGGCCCGAATGTCGTTCTTATAATTAGAGATTTGTCATACATTCGCACGGCACATTCGCCACCCAACTTTGACCACGCGTACTTATTGACGGGATAAACAGGGTCATCCTCCTTATAGTTGCCTTTATCACCTTTGAAAACGTAATCGGTAGAGATGTAAATTAACCGAGCACCGATCTCCATACATAGTTTCACGACATTCGAGGTGCCGATAATATTCACCTCAATCGCTTTCAACGGGTCCTTCTCGATCAATGGAGGTGATATAAACGCACCTGCGTGGATCATTAAATCACAGCCGTTGGCAAGAGTGTACTGTCTCATCTGGTCGTAGTCGGTGACGTTGAATTCATTTGAAGAGGGGTACTTTATAGCCGGCAGTATTTTCTTGAATTCTGAGCCTAACAATCCCCTACCTCCAGTGAAAATAATCTGTGATCTGTCTAACATCGTTAGTGAATTCTCCCTTCTCTCCGCACCTATGTCTCCTGATATTTATTGTAAAGGGCGAACAGTTGTAGGTACTGTAGTCATCCACTAGCAGATTTGATCGAAGACTCAGGCAAAGGCTTCCGTTCTTATCCACGCCCGCCACAATGGTCTGGGTTTTAGATGCAACTTGGGAGCAATTCTGCAAAACCATAACTTATAATAGCAGATATTCACGAACCTCGCCAAGACTCGGAAAATGGAAACTCGAATCAGCGTGAATAACTTATTTTGAATAATGTAGAGACTTCTAAGTGGAAAAATCGCTCCTCCAAGCCGGAGCTTGTGCTCATAATTACCACGCATACTATCGATGCACCTAACACTTTCATTTAAGAGCTTTTTTACCAGCTCGCTGAAGACTACTCTTCCAACGCTTATTTTTCCGAGTTCTTCAGAATTCGTGCGAGCGTTTAAAATCTCGTAATATCGGTCTCCGAAATTATAGCCATACTCATACCCAAGGCATCGCGTACCAGATTTGACTTCGAGCAACCACAGCCTATTATGTCGTAGTTGGGTGATTGCAGCTTCAAGGTGAAAATTCTGAGCCTCTGGCCAGTCGCCAAAATGCCCAAGCTTGCCTAAGCTTCGCCAATAGGACTGATGCATGTTGACAAAGTATTCAAATGTCTGTTCAAAAATGTCTTGTGCAGAAAAAGCTGAAACCAAACAATTCACCTCAGGACACAAGGCCTTGTAACTTCTTTTGATATCCCACCGTTCTCCTTTATTAAGACTGGCTAACTGCTTTTCCCAACTTTCAGCCAATTGGAAGTATGTTTGAACACCTTTATTTTCACTCAGGACACGATGAGAACGGCTGAATAATCCCTCACAGGTTTTCTTTAAGTCATCGAAATCTTTATACAGGCCAGCAATAGGACCTATATGCAGAATGTCCCATTTATCTTTAGAAAGTAGCTCGAAAAGTTTATTTATAATTTCCTCTATGTAGTTCTCGGCCAAAGGAATACTGAATTGGCTAAGGGTAAAGTCCGAGCCTACAATTTTTCCGGCTCTCACAAACATCGGCCCCAGCCAAATTTTTTCAAAGAACAAGGGAATTATGCCAACTAATTCGTCACTCCTTCTAAAAATAAAAATCTTTAATGTGCGATTCTTTCCATAGTACTTCCACCATATTCTACACCAATCGTAGGTTAGAAATATTTCGCCTCCTGCAGATTCTACAAATTGATCCCATTCACTTTGAATGGTTTCTAAGTCCTCAAAATTATCATATATCTCTAACTTCATTTCTTTGCTATCGGCGACAATTGCAAGATTCTCCGAACTATCCTGTGTAAGTCTGTTCAATATGAACCTATCTTTTGAACGACTTCCTGCCTTTAAGTAAGAGTGTATGTTTAGTTTTTTGCCAACAAGCTCGGAGTTTTTCGCTGCATCGGATCAAAATCACTTTCGGGCTTCTAACATACGCATCATACTGCCCAATCTGAATAGCTTCGATCCCCCCCATTCCTGACTTGAAAGAATACCCCCCCGGATTTTTCTCCCGATCAATACCACATTGGTCTAAAACGCGTGCGTTCTTTTCCTTGAGTCGTTCAAAAAGACGCCACATTAGTAGATAAGAAGCATATGATTCCATCCCTTTGTTGCCAGTAGCGCTCAACACTGTTATCGCAGTATCACCGATCATCGACCAAACCAGCGCAGCCACCGCATCAGCATGATCCTCACATATAAAAATATTCATTTTCTGATTATCCGGTAAATCATTCTGTATTTGTTCGAATTCTTCAATGTCGACTCTGCTCAAAAATCTTTTTCTGTCGGCCATTTCCCGGTATAGATTCATGAATACCCTATACATGTCACCATCATGTCCTTCGCGCACTTCAAGATTGTTTCTTTCTGCCCGTCCCAGATTTTTACGCCAGTTCTTATAGAAACCTTTTCGTAAATCTTCCAAAGATAATGTCAAATCATTCAAAAGTGTTCTGTAGGGAGGAACAGAGCTTTGCCGACAAAAGTTCTCTTCGTCCAATACCCGGCTAACATCGTCACTTTGTCCTTCGAACTCATTGGGAAGTATCCGAAGATACAATCTTCTTTTTTGCACATATTCCTGACGTAAAGCACGAATAACCTGCCGGAATATATCGATATCTCTTTGAGTTCCCCAACGGCGCCACATTGGCCCTCTAGTAACATAGGCGATAATGGGCCCAATTAGAGGAACAGAAATAATCCTTATCTGAACTGCAGCAAGAACTTCTTCTCCCTTCTTAAGAACAATATGGCTTATATTTTTTGTACCCCAGCGAACCGCACCATACGACCATGTTTGATAAATGGTAGCGTCAGCGAAGTTTAGGATTATTTTGTTCCATTGTTTCTTATTGGCACAATCTACCTTTATGGTATAACCCGTATGACCATTGTCGCATTCGTTGCAATTCATATCTATAGCGCTTGCTAGCAAATCCTGGCACCTATATAGCAAAAGTTCTTGATGTGAATTATGAGGACGCCATGTTCTTCAACTCTGTTCTCGTAAAACAATTTCTGAGCGATACTTTGATCAACCTTAAGTACTTTAAGACTTGATACACTCCCATGACTTGAAGCCTGAATTTTAGCATGCTTTCTTTTGGCGACACGCGGACCCGGCCTATCCTCAAATGATCGGTTCTGCTGTCAATTAGGCTCGGCTTTATGGTAAAACCCATCTCATAGCCAGCTCTCGCGGCCGCGTGACAGACTCTTCGATCATAAGCGCCGTGCGGATAGCTAATTGCCAAGACTTGATGGCTGACCAAGGCCTCTAAAATGCGCTTCGAATTAATCAGTTCAGCCTCCAACATAAAGTTTGGAATTTTCGTGAGCACAGGATGAGAAAAGGTATGAGAGAATATCTCAAATCCGTCATTATCTAACTCTACAATCTGTTCTTGGTTCATTACCATTTCATTTCTGTCGGGACAATCATCTGGCATCTCCCAATGAGGCATCTGTCCAAGATTGCCGACGGGCACGAAAATCCCAGCGGATAGTGCATACTCTTTTAGTATAGGCACAGCATTTTCTATGACACTCACAAACGCATCATCAAAAGTTATGGCAGCCAAAGTTTTAGCTCCATCTACGTGGATACTCTTTATCTGCGAAGGTTTAACTACAGAACAATTCTTGGTTAAATAAGCCATCTGTTTTCTGAAGCCTTTGGCGTCTGTATTTTTCACACCGTGATAATATAGGACAACACGACGAGGTTTCCTGTCGAAAGGTTTAATGAATAGGGTGTAAAACGCTGCACAGGTAAACTCTGTTATGTCTTTAAGCTGACTTAATAGTTTACGCATTATAGATCATTGTCACTTTTCTTTCCAGTCACAGACGACATAGTTTACAACGTGTCCATCTTTCACCTGTTACTTGCATTTGAGCAACAACCATCCGAGAGCAGCAGGTTTACTAAACGCTATTTAACCCGCTGTAGCTCCAATTTTGCGTCCCTGTACAGAATTTGCGGCAGCGCACCGCACAATCCCAAGATCACATAAAAGAAGTTTCTGCAGGGAGGGAAAATCGAAACGGAATTAAAAGTAATAAGAAGACCGAACAAAACGCCAGCTAAAGACCATACAAACCACCTGTCACAATCAAGCTGCAACAACCAGAACTTTTCAAACAATTTTTTGACTGAGGTTATGATAAGCCCACAGAAAGGGATAAAACCAACAAGCCCAAACTGTGACAGGATTAACAAGTAGTGGTTGACCATATCTGTATAGCTGCGGCCATCGATCTTTTTAGACCAACCTGGATCGGCTAACCCGTAACCGAATAGCCAGTGACCAGACATACCTCCCTCAAAAAAAGCGACTTCGATTAGTCTGGAACGATACCATGCGGTTTGGCTCCTGAGAGCGACCCTGTCAATAACTTCGTAAAAGTGACGGTTGCTTATTATCTCGACAACCGCGCACATTATCACCAACGTTACAATTGCTTGTTTCCAATACCACCGGTATCTATAGTAAGCAATAAAGGAAATTGTTACAATGGCAGCAAGGAAAGAACCAGTGGACATCGAGGATAATACGCCCAAAAGTGTCAAGCCAATCCCGATACTGTAAAACCATATATGCCTTCTTATATTCTTTAATAGGCCGGCACAAACGCCACCCGCCATTGCAAAGAAGATTCCTAATTGTATTGCATTACCAAAAGTTGCTCCCGCTCTATACAAACCCCATTTAGGAATTGCGCGAGTCCCTTCTGCCCGTTGGATTGTAGTAAAACTAAATAGATTGTTAAATAGATTGTGTCTTGTTACAGATTCATAAAAAGCCGGTATTGCCAAAATCCCAGCAATGCATAAGACCCCCTTCAGAAATAGTATATACCGCTGCTTGTTTGTTATTATTAATCGCACCGCAAAGTACGGGAGTGCCATATCAAATAATCTGCCTGACTGATTCTCCAAGAGCTGCATGACGTTGGGCATAGTAAAAACTCCGGCAAGTAAGTTGCAGGCAAAACAGGCTATCACAAATTTGTCAGGCCATATAAAATTAAATTTATCTATCTGGTTTTTCCGTATGAGGAGACTTGCGTAAACAGCCAGGATAACTATCCGGTGAACCGGGAAGTTAAGTGTACCCAATTCAGTGCGAAGATAATATGGGCACAAAACCAATGCCCCTATGTATGCGATAAGGGCATAAGCAGGCGACAGCATGAGCACCACCGCACTTATAGATACTGCTATTACTAAAGTAAGGCTTGCCATTTGTCTCCTTCCCGCAGTTGGTGGAGAGTTGTTACCTTGAAGGAGCTATTCGTCCAAGATATGCACTATTCTGGCGACGCCAGGAACAGAGCTTATAAATCTCTTGAAGCCAGCACAAATTTGGCCATTAAATACTATCTGATTAGCTGAAAGGTGTGTTCGCAAAGAAAGCCGCCTTTTGATTCTACCCACATATCCTTTTTTACTTCCGGTGGTATATTGCCAAAATCCTTTTTCCCATCGTACTAAGCGTCGCGGACTTATGCCGGTTGCAGTTATGTACTTAATCCAAACGAGTGGTATGTAATATGTCCGCCAACCGCAAGCAAACATCCCCAATGCTGGGTTATCTTCATTAGTTATTTGCCTGATCTCAGTTTGTAATGTAATGGCTAGTTCTCTGATTGCTCTGAACAGGACAAATACTATAGGTATTGGGAAATCGAACGACCACTCATTATCCAGCAGTACCCAGTGGGTGCCACTCATCAGAATATTCTTTGGCGTTAAATCAAGCAGGCCCCGGCAAAGACATCTCGTCTCAAATTTATGGCCATTTTGGTTGCCCACCAACATCAGAAATTCTGTGGGCATAGTGTAGACCGCTTCCAATGCCTGTACCTTTCCAACATACCTATCCAATAGTTCCTGAGCAGTCTGGAAATCTCCTTGCCGCATACGAAGTTGCATCTCATCCACCAAAGATGGATACGGCAAATAATCGTACCTAATGCGATCTCCTTCCAGCGTGCCGCTATGAACATCGAAATGGCCCTTAAGATACGCAGCATTGGCCCTTTCCTTCGCCACAATTCCTTTGACAAATGTCTCGGCTTTTTCTGAAGCAGCACATTTGTAAACTACTTTCTTGCTACCTTCTTCTGTAATAATTGTCCGAGTTCGAAAAGGTTCTGCTCTTGATGATCTATCCGATATGATCAACTGCCCAGAATTGGCAGCTGCAATTAAGAAGCTATTATCGTGGGTTGAAGGTTTCATAAGCTCTAAGGATGTTTTACCGTCGAAAACTGATTCGACTTACATTGTGTGGCAAGTGGAAACAATACTTTCCAGCGCGGCTTCCATTCGAGCAGCTGCTGAGAACCAGGATAAATTCCTTAGGGTCTTCATTGCGTTATCCACAAGCTGCGTTCGTTTACTTTTGTCATCCATAAGCTTCAGGATTTCCTCGACCATCCTATCTGGATTTTCTTTCTCAACGACAATCCCATTCACCCCCGATTGTAAATAATCATTTGGGCCACCACAATCAGT
>Ga0315296_10004266_pt1 | contig 11698 bp, 9 predicted proteins | sample YL17G14_18_MG_FD_203921 | JGI IMG/M metagenome (GOLD analysis project Ga0315296, IMG submission 203921) | Sediment microbial communities from Yellowstone Lake, YNP, Wyoming, USA - YL17G14_18 | ecosystem: Environmental > Aquatic > Freshwater > Lake > Sediment | place: USA: Wyoming | collected...
CGGGGACATGTACGAGATCGTGAGGGAGGTCAAGCCCGACATCATCACCATCGGCTACGACCAGCAGTTCAGCGAGAGGGAGCTGGAGGCCGAGATGATGAAGAGGGGTTTGAAGGTGAAGGTCGTGAGGATGCCGCACCTTGACCACGACCTTGACGGCACCCGCAAGATCATCAAGAAGGTCATCGAGTTCCACGACATGAACAGGAAGCTCTCGGAGGTCGAGAAGCGATGAAGAAGATCGGCGTCTTGGACACGACCTTCGCGAGAGTGGATATGGGAGGGTTCGCAGCCGACGAGCTAAAGAGGACCGGCACTGGCTTCAAGGTATACAGGAGGACAGTGCCGGGGGTGAAGGACCTGCCCGTGGCCGCGAAGAAACTCATCGAGGAAGATGGATGCGACATCGTCATCGCGCTTGGCATGCCCGGCAGGGCGGAGATCGATAAAGTATGCGCGCACGAGGCGTCCACCGGCCTTATACAAGTCCAGCTTCTCACGAACAAGCACATCATAGAGGTGTTCGTGCACGAGGACGAGGTCAAGAACGAGAAGCAGCTCGCGTGGCTAGCCGAGCGGAGGTCGAGAGAGCACGCAGTGAACGCTTACGACCTGCTGTTCAGGCCCGAGAGGCTGCTAAGGAACGCTGGCAAAGGGCTGAGGCAGGGATTCGAGGACGTTGGACGAATCGGATGAGGATCAATGAAGGAGGTAATAACATGGCAGGAAAGATGAGAATAGGCATCGTCTGCAGTGAGTTCAATTTTGACATCACTCAGATGATGCTCGAGAGGGCGAAGGAGCACGCGAAGTTCTTGGACGTAGAAGTTGCGAAAGTGGTCATGGTGCCCGGCGTGTACGACGTGCCGTTGGCGGTCAAGAGGCTGATGAAGGACAAGAACATCGACGGCGTCGTGACTATCGGAGCCGTGATCGAGGGCGAGACCGAACATGACCAGCTAGTGATCGGACAAGCCGCCAGAAAGATGACCGACCTCGCGGTCGAGTACGAGAAGCCGGTCGGACTCGGGATCTCAGGCCCGGGCATGAGCAGGCTCCAAGCCCAGGACAGGATCGACAGGGCGAAGGACGCGGTCGAATCCGTAGTGAAGCAGTGGAAAGCTCTCAAGTAGTCTGTGAAGTGCAAAGGCTATAATACGGCCGCCCTTTCCAGACTAGCGTGGGCGAGATCAGACTTGGGAAGATGCACCTGCGCTGGTGCGACGGCTGCAACGTGCCCATACTGGAACAGAGCAGCTGCCGGACCTGTGGCGGAAGAACGAGAGAGGTCAAGATAACCCCGCCTGGAGACGCCCGCCCCGCTTTCGAGTCCGACATCGACAGAATCAAGGCTCTGATCGACGGACAGTTCGGTCAAGGGACCGGAGAGCTAGTTGTCCCCAGCGGTCAAGTAATCCTGCTGAACAAAGCGCCGGACATCGACCGCATGGACGAGGTCGTCGTAGAAGGCGAGGTTTCTGGCTCAGTGAGGTTCGGTCTCGCGTCCGGCGAGAAATTCCTATTGAGGCCGAAGAGCGCTTTCGCCATCGCGTCCAGGGTCGCGAGGAGCTGGGTCAAGATCGACCCCGGAGCGGTCGCGGCCATTCGGGAGAACAAAGCTAGCACGCTCGCGATAGGAGTCGTCGAATGCGCCGAGAGAATCTGTCCCGGGGACGAGGTTCTCGTCCTCGATTCTGAAGGCCGACCGGTCTCCGTGGGTACCGCGAAGATGGGTTCCGAGGAGATGCGGACTCACAAGCGAGGCACCGCCGTGAAGACCAGATGGGTGATCGACGAGTCTGGTCTGGAATCGTCGCACAGAAAGGCTGCATGGGATGACGTTGTCGAGGCGAATCGAGAAGTGCTCTCCAGGAGAGTTGGAGAGGCAAAGGAATTCGTCCGAAAAATCGTGAGCGAGAACGACCTGCCTGTCGCCGTGTCTTACAGCGGTGGCAAGGACAGCTTGGCGACGCTTCTACTGGTCCTCGACGCAGGGATCCAGCCGAAGCTTCTTTTCGTGGACACGGGACTCGAGTTCGACCAGACCAGGAAGAACGTCGACGACATCGCTGAGGCGTACTCCCTTGAGCTCGTAGTCGAAGATGCGGGAGACTCCTTCTGGAAGAACCTCGATGTGTTCGGAATCCCTGCTAAGGACTTTAGATGGTGCTGCAAGACCTGCAAGCTGGGTCCCGCGACCAGGCTCATCCAGAAGAACTTCCCAGAAGGCGTGCTATCGTTCATCGGTCAGAGGGCATACGAGTCGGAGCAGAGGGCCAGGAAGGGAAAAGTGTGGAGGAATCCTTGGACGCCCAACCAGCTCGCGGCGTCCCCCATCCAGAAGTGGACCGCCCTTCATGTTTGGCTCTACCTCTTCTCGAAGAACGCCAAGGTTAACCCCCTGTACATGCAGGGCCTGGAGAGAATCGGATGCTTCATGTGCCCGGCGACCGACTTGTCCGAGCTCAGGAGGGTCCGGGAAATCAGCCCCCAATATCAGAGATGGCAGCAGCACCTTGAAGTCCATCGAGAGCGGGCGGCCCTGCCAGAGGAATGGCTCAAGTACGATCTCTGGCGCTGGAAGAGAGTGCCGAAGTCTGTCCTCGACGAGGTAGGGCTTTCGCCGCGGGACATGTCATCCGATCTTGACAGAAGCAACCTCTCCGAGCCACTGGAGTTCAGGAGCACAAGCGGGTACAGCCCGTGCGTGGAGGGGCTGAGCTTGGAGGGGGTCTTCAGCAGGCCTCTGGACATGAAGCGGGTGGCCAACATGCTGAGCATAATTGGAGATGTAACCACCTCACCCGATGGGAACATCGCCGAGGTTTGCAGAATCACCGTTTTCGCCGAAGGGCCTGTGATGATCAAGGCTAGGGACGAGCAGGAGCTGAAGAAGAAGACCGCACAGCTGAGAGAGATCGTCTTCCGGGCTATCGACTGTGCTGGATGCGGCATATGCGTTGCGCGGTGTAAGAAAGGCGCACTCCGCATTGAAGGTAGGATCTCAATCGATGTCGAGAGATGTGAGCACTGCGGCGAGTGCCTCGGCCCATGTCCGGTCGTCAGATTCAGAGAAGATGAGCTGGACATCTAGCGGAGTATCGCCCTCAGGGCAGCCGTGACTTCAGATGCCCGAGCGCCCCAAGGGACGACGGCCACCTTGCCGTTCGATTCGAACCCTTCCTTGACCTTGCAGCATTTCACCAGCACCGGCCCCTCGATTGCCTTCTCCTTCATCAGGTCTTGAGGGCACATATTGACCATCAACGGCTCCTTGCCGTAGACTGCCTTGAATATCCTAGCTGAGAGGCTGCATCCGATCAATGTAATCATGTCCAGGTCCTCCTTGGACAAGGGCGGGGTCTCATCCAGGAACAGGGCTTCCTTCCCTTTGCCAAGCCCCGATGCCCTGCATGGGAACATGACTCTCTCCGTCGTGGCCTTCTTGGCGATGTCGTTGAGATCCGTCGTGATGATCTTTGACTTCACGTACCAGTCCTGGAGATCCGTCTCGAGTGCGTTGTGAACCAGCCCCTCCAGTTTAGATGGACTCGGAGGAACCACGTCGAAGATCGTGAGCTCGTGCGGAGGTTCGTCTATGAAAAACGAAATGTGCTCGGCCTTGCCCTTGACGACCACGCACTTCGTGCCCGTTCGCTCCCTCAGCGCGCCCATCGAGCTTGCTGAGAGAACTTCCAGCGAAGGGTCCTCCACGAAAGAGGTGTCGATCGGAAGGGAGAGGACGTGAACGGACGAGATATCCTCGAGGATCTCGTTCGCCGGTTTCCTGACGATCAGCGCCACTGCCCAGTTCTTGCCGGAGTTAAAGACGAAATATCTGGTCCGGATGTAGGCTTTCTTTCCTCTGAGGAACCCCTTGATGCTCTCCATGGTGAGCTCGAAGTCTACCGTCTTCACGCTGACCTCTTTGCAGTGGCTGGGGAACATCTCTCTGAACCTGTGGGTTGAGAGAGTTCGTGGTTCTAATACTCATTGCCCCACAAGGCTAATGTGCGCCGGGGCGCAATCTGGGATTGAACGGACCATGAAGTACGACGAGGAAGGCAATGTCGTGGGGTTCCATGAATTCCCCCAATTGGAGACGAAACGGCTGGTGCTCAGACAGATGTCAACAAATGACGCGGACTTCTATTTCAGACACTTCTCCGATCCAGACATAGTGGAATTCCATGCATTCGATGGCCCCGAAAACATAGATATTGCCAAGAAGGAGTTGAAGGAGTACTGCCTGGACATCTTCGTTAACGATATGGGCATACGATGGGGGATCACCAAGAAGGAAAGTCCCGAGCTGATAGGAACATGCGGGTTCTACAAATGGGGCAAGCTCGTGCGCCGCGCGGAGATCGGAAACGACCTCGCGCCTGATTTCAGAAGACAAGGGATAATGACTGAGGCTTTGACCGCGATGATCGACTTTCTCTTCGGACCGGTCCAGTTGAACAGGCTTGAAGCGTTCACAGACCCCAGGAACGAAGGGTCAAACAGAGTGCTCCAGAAACTAGGCTTCAAACGTGAGGGAGTGTTACGTGACTACACGTACTTCCATGGAAGGTTCCTTGACGACCACCTGTACGCGCTCCTGAAACGCGATTGGGAGAACAGATGAACGTGGTGGAACTGTCGCGCAGCGGATAATCAGTAAGGATTCTGTCGCGAAGCCACAACAAGGTTCTTTAACCCCCGCCGGAATATCCGAAAGGTCTTCTGAATGAGGGGCTTCCTAGTCCTCGAGGATGGGACAATTTTCGAGGGGGAGGTTTTCGGGGCGGCCAGAGAAGTCCTTGGCGAGGTCGTCTTTGCCACCGGGATGACCGGCTATCAAGAGTCGCTCACCGACCCATCCTACTGCGGCCAGATACTCGTGGCATCGTACCCGTTGATCGGCAACTACGGCGTCAATCCCAGCGATTCACAGTCCCACAGAGTCCAGGTCTGGGGATACGCAATCAAAGAGCTATGCACGAGTCCGAGCCACAGACTCAGCGACGGGACATTGGATGAATTCCTCAGAGAGCACGATGTCCCGGGAATATCAGGAATCGATACAAGATCTCTGATCAGACGGCTGAGGAACCACGGCACGATGAAAGGAGGAATCGGTTCAGGTGACTCGAAGAAACTTCTGGAGAAGATACGCTTAATGGTACATCCAGAGGAATACAATCTCGTCGCGAACGTGAGCACGAAGGAGATCAGGATTTTCGAGAATGAAGGCTCGAAGACGGTCTGTCTGTTCGATTGTGGCATGAAATCGAACATCCTCAACGAGCTCAGGAAGCTGTTCAGAGTGATCCAGCTACCGTTTGACACCCCGGCAGAAAAGGTCAGAGAACTCGACCCGGACGGCATCTTCATCTCAAACGGTCCAGGGAATCCAGCGCACCCGGAGATGCTCTCGACCACAGTCAGGACCCTTGCCGAGCTCAAGGAGGACTTTCCGATGATGGGTATCTGTCTGGGCCATCAGCTCCTCTCGCTCATGCTGGGGGCAAGAACCTACAAGCTGAAGTTCGGCCACAGAGGGATTAACCAGCCGGTGAGATTCGAGGACAGGGTGTACATCACCTCTCAGAACCACGGTTTCGCAGTGGACCGCGATTCCGCGGAAGAGGCTGGGCTCGAGATCACGGTCGTGAACCTCAACGATGGCACGGTAGAAGGCATGAGACACAAGGAGCTTCCGATATTCTCGGTCCAGTTCCACCCGGAAGCACATCCAGGGCCTCAAGACACGAGCTTCCTGTTCGACAGATTCAGGAAAATGCTGGAGGGGACCTGATGTCGAAGCGGAAGGACCTCAAGAAGCTGATGGTGATAGGATCCGGCCCCATAGTCATAGGCCAGGCGGCGGAGTTCGACTTCTCCGGCTCGCAGGCCTGCAGGTCCCTCAGGGAAGAAGGCTACACGACGGTGCTGGTCAACTCCAACCCGGCAACGATCCAGACAGATACCGAGACGGCAGACATCGTGTATGTCGAACCGCTCAACATCGAGACAGTCACGAAGATCATCGAGAAGGAGAAGGTCCAAGGCATACTCTCAGGCATGGGAGGACAAACCGCGCTCAACCTCTGCTCGGAGCTAGCCGAGAGCGGCGTCCTGAAGAAACTCGGAGTGGAACTTCTCGGCAGCCAGCCGCGAGCGATCGCGCTCTCGGAAGACCGGGAGCTTTTCCGGAAGACCATGCTTGAGCTCAACGAGCCTATCCCGAAGAGCATGACGACGAACTCCATCGAGGGCGCGAAGAAGGCGGTCGACGAGATAGGTGGATATCCCATCCTCGTGAGGCCTGCGTTCACCCTTGGAGGGACGGGCGGGGGCATCGCGTACAACGCGGAGGATCTCGTCAACATCGTAGGCCGAGGACTCATCTATTCGAGGATACGCCAAGTTCTGATCGAGGAGAGCGTCATCGGCTGGAAGGAGTTCGAATACGAGGTCATGCGCGATTCGAAGAACAACTGCATTATTGTATGCAACATGGAGAACCTGGACCCGATGGGGATCCACACGGGAGAGAGCATCGTGGTCGCGCCCGCGCAGACGCTCAGCGACCAGGACCACCAGATGCTGAGGAACGCGTCGATGAAGATAATCCGTGCGCTGGGGATAGAAGGCGGCGCGAACATCCAGTTCGCGGTACATCCGACCACGGGCGAGTACAGAGTCATCGAAGTCAATCCGCGGGTCTCAAGAAGCTCGGCGCTCGCCTCGAAGGCGACAGGATATCCAATCGCGAGAGTGGCTGCGAAGATCGCCATCGGACGCACTCTCGACGAGATACCCAACGCGATCACCGGGAAGACCTGCGCGGCGTTCGAGCCGTCGATCGACTATTGTGTTATGAAGATACCTCGCTGGCCGTTCGACAAGTTCAGGACGGTCGACCGGAAGCTCGGGACCCAGATGAAGAGCACAGGAGAGGTCATGGCGATCGGCAGGAACATCCAGGAGTCTCTCCTCAAGGCGGTCAGGTCGCTCGAGATCGACAGGATAGGGCTCGAGCCAGAGAAATGGACGGACGAAGAGATCGAGCAGGAGCTGAGGAGCGCGACCGACCTGAGGCTCTACATGATCGCGGAGGCCATCAGGCGCAAGACAAGCCTGGAGAGGATCGCAGAGCTGACGAACTGGGACAAGTTCTTCTTGGTCAAGATCAAGGAGATAGTGGAGATGGAGGAGACGCTCAAGAGACACTTGACGGCAGACGCGCTCGCACAGGCGAAGGCGCTAGGATTCAGCGATGAGTACATCTCACTTGTCACGGGGAAAGAAGAAGAATCGATAAAGGCCATGAGATCGGAAGAGGGAATAAGCGCCACCTACAAGATGGTCGACACATGCGCCGCTGAGTTCGAGGCGGAAACACCGTATTTCTACTCCACATTCGAATCTGAGTGTGAGGCGAGGCCATCCAAGAACACGAAGGTTATAGTCGTCGGCGCTGGCCCGATACGGATTGGCCAGGGGATAGAGTTCGACTACTGCTGCGTCCACGGCGCGCTCGCGCTGAAGGAGGAGGGCATCGACGCCATCATCATCAACAACAATCCCGAGACCGTCTCCACCGATTTCGACATATCCACTCGCCTATACTTCGAACCCATCACGACGGAAGACGTCATGAATATCATCGAGAAGGAGGACGCGGACGGCGTCATATTGCAGTTCGGAGGGCAGACCGCCATCAACCTGGCCCTTCCGCTCCAGAAGGAGCTGAGAGGTAGGAAGACCAAGATACTCGGCACTCCCCCGGACTCCATAGATCTCGCCGAGGACAGGAAGAAGTTCGCGAGGCTGATGGACGAGCTGGGGGTCCTCCAGCCGAAGTCCGGAACGGGATTCTCGTTCGAAGAGGTCAAACACCTAGCACACGACATCGGCTACCCGGTCCTGATCAGACCGAGCTACGTGCTCGGCGGAAGGGCGATGGAGATCGTGTACAACGAGTCCGAGCTCGAGACCTACATGAAGACCGCCGTCAAAGTATCCAAGAAACGCCCGATCCTGGTCGACAAATATCTCACGCACGCGATCGAGATCGATGTCGACGCCGTCTGCGATGGCAAGGATGTCTTCATAGGGGGGATCCTCGAGCACATCGAGGAGGCGGGAGTTCACTCAGGCGACGCCACCATGGTCCTTCCGCCGCAGACCCTTATGCCGGAGACCGTCAGCAGGATAAGGGACATGACCAAGAAGGTGGCGCTCGCGCTGAAGACAATCGGGCTCATGAACCTGCAGCTTGCGTACAAGGACGGAGACATATACATGCTCGAGGCAAACCCGAGGGCGAGCAGGACAGTCCCGATCATATCGAAAGCTACCGGGATTCCGCTCGCGAAGGTCGCGACCAAGGTGATGCTTGGCAAGACCCTAGGCGAACTGGGCCTGAAGGACGGAGGGCGGATGAGACACGTTGCGGTCAAGGCTTCCGTCTTTCCCTTCCTGAAACTCCCAGGAGTCGACAGCATCCTCGGTCCCGAGATGAAATCGACGGGCGAAGTCATGGGCATTGATTCGACTTACCCGGCGGCGGTCTGGAAGGCGCTTGTTGCATCTGGACAGAAGCTACCTCGGGAAGGCAAGGTCTACGTCAGCGTCGCCGACGCGGACAAACAGGCGGCGACCGAAATCGCAGAACGGCTTAGGAAGATCGGTCTCGACATCTTCGCGACGAAAGGCACGGCCGATGTCCTGAAGGCAAAGGGGGTCGACTCGACCGTCGTCTTCAGGATATCTGAGCACGGCTCCCCAGACGCGCTCTCGCTAATGAGACAGGGGGAGGTCCAGCTGGTGATAAACACCCCGACCGAGGCTTCAGGGGCGAGAAGAGACGGCTACATGATGCGCAGACTTGCCGTCGAGCTCGAAATACCGTTCTTCACCACGGTTCAGGGCGCTAGAGCTGCCGTACTCGCGATGGAACACGCAAAGAAGCACGATCTCGAAGTCCACGACCTAGGCTTTTTCCACAAGAAGATGCTAGACCGAAGCTGACCAAGGACCTATCACCATGCAATCTCCAGCTCCTCCGCGAGGCGCTTGATTTGCCTGGCATGATTAGTGCAAAGTCTCGCGGATGTTATCTGCGACTCGATCAGGTCCTCTTGCCAGTGAGCGTTGAACAACCTGCAAGTACGATCTTCGCAGAAAGGCTGGAGCGTAATGTGGAACATGACGGCCTGGAGCGCAAGGCCCTTCAGGACCTCATTCATAGATGGATCGTCGTAATCGATGAATCGCCCCTTGAATGCGGACTTCAGCTTGGCTAGCTCGTACTCCCCCGCTCCGGCCGCTTCGAGCTGCTGTCTCATGAAGTAGTACTCCTTGGGCTTCGCGGGCGCCTCGACGACGCCGGGAACTGAGACCACTGATGGAAATCCGCAGATCACGGTTCTGAGGTGATGCCTCATGTCGTCTTGTGAGTAGGTAGACAAGAGCCTCCCAGTGAAGACCACGGAACATCTATCGAGCGAGATCCTGGACCCCAGCAGATTCAGACAGATCTCTTCGACCTTGCGGCCGTCGTAGACGATCCCACCAACCTTGGCTTTCCTCATGATCGCGCGTCGTTCGTAGTCGATCTCTCCGTACATCGGCTCAAATGATTGAGCGCTCTTGGAGGGATCCTTCACACGTGCGGAGGCAAAGGCCAGGGCACACTCCTCCAAGCTAGACCCACGAAGACGTTGTGTGATGGGCGGTAGGACCCTGGTTTTGGCCGAGGGAAAACAAGTCTCGATGAATCCTTTGACGGACGAAATGTCGGCCCCAGGAGAATCCTCTGGGGAGTACAGGTCTATCCCGCGGAGTTTTCTTTTAACGGCCTTTTTTCTTGAGGTGGTCATAAGCGACCTCAGCTCCGCGCCTCCCGGAGAGAAGCATCGAGCCGAACGTCGGGCCCATGCGCGGCAGGCCGAAGGTCGTCGACACGGCCATTCCTATGACGATCAACCCTGGATGCGCGAACCCGCTGTGCTCCACGACCGCGTCCTCACTCTTCTCTATCCACATGGCGCCGAATCCTGGGGTTTTGATCAGCCCGCGCTCCTCCAGCTTCCTGACAACGCACGCGTCATGTCCTGTCGCATCGATCACGAGCTTGGACTCCAAAGCCACCGGGTCGACGCAGCTGATCTGCCTTGGCAGCATGGAAACGGGCGTCCAGTTGATGACTGCGCCGGCCACCCTGTTCTTCTCTCTGAGTACAATGTCGTCGAACATGGCCATGTTGAGAATGCTCACGCCCGCCTCGCAGGCGGCAGCGATGAGCTTCGAACAGGCGAGGGGACCAGGGGTCACGTAGAGGCCTTTCTCGTACTGCTTGTAGGTGATATCGAGCTCGTCCAGCACCTTCTGGGCAGGGGCACGGATGGTCAAGGTGTTCATCAGGAACCCACCAATCCAGAACCCCCCTCCAAGGTAGTTGTTCCTCTCCACGACGAGGACTTTGACCTTCTTCTTCGCGAGGTCGTGAGCGGCCATCAGTCCGCTAGGTCCGCCGCCGATGATAATCACATCTGTCTCCGCGTACCCCTCCATATCCTTTGCGAACTGCGATATTATGGCCCGGGTCACCGAGCTCTCCGAAGATTTCTCGAATATTGGCATCTGAACTCCCCGAATTGTGCCAGTAGCATTCCGGGTTCACGAATATATACATTGTTATTTTGCACGGACCGACCAGCTGAGAGCTCCGGGTCTCGCTGTAAGGCACAAGGAATATCCCCCGCGAACGGGATATTTCGGACGAGGAGCGGAGCTGGAATCTTTTCAACGCCCCGCGAAAGAGGAGACCCCTGGCTCCGCTCCCACCATGCCAAATGGAGAGGAGAGAGAATGGCAGTAGATCCCATATGCAAGATGGAAGTCGACCCGAAGTCAGCCAAATGGAAGTCTAACTACAACGGGAAGGAATACTACTTCTGCGCCCCAGGGTGCAAGAAGGCTTTCGACAAAAACCCTGAGAAATACGTCTGAAATCTGAGATAAGAGGTTTCAGTGAGCGTGCTCGTGGACTGGCTTCGAAATCATTGACTCGTTCAAAGGTTTGAAGGTAGCAGCCGATTTCTTCAGCTTGTCGTACTTCTCCCTGTACATCTTTTCGCAGACGCTGCAGCACAGGTAGTGATACTTTCCATCGAGCTTGATCTTGACTCCCTCGTCCTTGATCACATGGCCGCAGTAGTAGCACCTGATCAGCAGGCCGGCCTCGTCCGTGAGCGCGGCCCTCGGACTTTCCTTGGAGGTTCTCAGGACCATCGAGTTGTCCATCTTCATGATCTCGGGGACCTGGGCGAGCGCCTCGAGGAACCTCTGGTACTTCATCTGGTTGTAGAATGATAGTAGGCATAGGATCCTGGAATCAGAGAGGACGTATATCTGCCGGACTATCTCGTCGTCCTTGATCTTCTCGACGATCTTCTCCAGATCGGCCGGCCTGGACTCGATCATCAAAGCGACTGAGATCTGGCCGAGCAGCTCGGAATCGAGCATGACAGAATAGCCTTTGATAAGGCCGACATCCACCATCGCCTGTACCCTGGCGCTCACTGTCGGTGTGCTAATGCTAATTCGAGCAGATATGTCTCGGAATGATGCCCGTCCATCCTGCTGAAGCTCTCTGAGAATCTTGCGGTCGACATCGTCCAAATTGAGACTCATGAATGTC
>Ga0315296_10004267_pt1 | contig 11696 bp, 9 predicted proteins | sample YL17G14_18_MG_FD_203921 | JGI IMG/M metagenome (GOLD analysis project Ga0315296, IMG submission 203921) | Sediment microbial communities from Yellowstone Lake, YNP, Wyoming, USA - YL17G14_18 | ecosystem: Environmental > Aquatic > Freshwater > Lake > Sediment | place: USA: Wyoming | collected...
TTCTCCCAAATGGCGAAATCATTCAGACTGGCACCGGCTGGAACAAGTCGGCTAGGCTGTTTGCTCGTTACTCTACTTACAACGACCTCACCGGTCTGTTTCTAGGTGACAGCGGAACTCTCGGTGTCAAGACGAAGGTGACTCTGAAGATATACCCGAAAGCAGAGCATATCGTCTACGGTGACTTCGGGTTCAAGACTCTTGAAGAATCGGCGGCAGCATTCCTAGAAGTGCAGAAAAGGGGGCTCACTGAGGAACTCAACCTTCTTGCAGACCGCCAATCTACGGACACATTCTTCCCTGGATTCCTCGATCGGCACAAAGAGATCAACTCAATGTTCGCCTCAATAGTCCAAGAGACAGACGAGCAGCTGGCTGCACGGAAAATGGAGCTCGTTCGTGAGATTGCACTGAAGCATGGTGGGAAAGATCTCGGCAATTTCGCATCCCAGATGCATTGGAGCGAGATGTTCAATCTGGTGCAACCACTATACAATAATGGCTTCTGGCTGAACACATGCCACTTGCGGCCTATCACATTGATTCCTGAGCTCATGAAACGATGCTGGAAGATATTCGACAAGTACAAGCTTCTCAACAATGGCATCAAATGGATTGCGAGCTGCCTAGGGGCCGACCGCGCGTTCGCGACAGGTTGGGTGACACTATTCGTGCCCGAGCGTAGCAAGATGGATCTTGCGCTTAGGGCATGGAACGACATACTTGACGCCATCATCGATACTGGAGGTTGTCCATACTGGAACGGTCTGTTGTGGGAGAATCGTGCGTTGAAGCAAACCAAACCTGCATTCCTCGACACCTATCGAGCTATAAAGAGAGCACTCGATCCCGACAACATAATGTCTCCAGGTATATTCTCAGGGGTGGAATGAGATGAAGTACGCAAACCTTACCAAGTTCAAGGATGACCTGTGGCTTTGTGCTAGGTGCGGAGATTGCTCCCTCGCGGACAAGACTGTGGCATCTCACCGTGACGTGTTCCTGCCCTGTGCCGTGAAGAACATCCTTGGTTTCGAGGCATATGCTTCGAGAGGAAGGATAATGGTGATGAACGATCTTATCAGCGGCGATTTGGAGGCCGACAAGAACATCGTTGATTGGGCCTATACCTGTACGACATGCAAGAACTGTCAGGAAACTTGCACGGCTACTGCCGAGGGCATAAGGTTGCCTGAAATGATGGAAGCATTGAGGACAGACCTGGTTCAGAGCGGCTTAGAGATGCCCAAGCATGTTGCCATTGAGGACTCAATCGCAAACTTGGGGAATCCATATCAGGAAGGCCAAAACAGAAGGCAGGTCGTATTTGGAGATCGTAAGTGGCCTGAGAAGGCCGAAGTCGTCTACTTCGTAGGATGCACGAGTGCCTACCGAGAGAGTGATATCGCACGGGCAACTGCGGAGCTGTTGGACAAGGCCGGGGTTGACTACACTGTCATGTCCGATGAGCGTTGTTGCGGTTCAGTACTTCTTAGGCTCGGGAGGGTCGGGGCTTTTGATGCTCTTACAAGGCAAAACATCGAGTCTGTGGAGGCAACAGGTGCAAAGACTATCGTGACATCCTGTGCCGGATGCTTCAGGACCTGGAAAGTTGATGTCCCTGAGAAGGGTTACAAGTATGACTTCGAGGTCCTTCACATCACAGAGTTTCTGGACCGGCTTGTGCAGGAGAGGAAACTTGCATTCAGGTCCACCAAACCAATCAAGGTCACATATCATGATCCCTGCCACCTCGGCAGACATGCTGAAGTGTACGAGGCTCCGAGAAGAGTACTCCAGTCAGTCGAGAACGTTCAGCTAGTTGAAATGGAAACGAACAAGAGGTATGCTCACTGTTGCGGTTCCGGAGGAGGGGTAAAGAGTAGCTATGGCGAACTCGCCGACAAGATAGCGGGCGACAGAGTTCGAGAAGCTGAGAGGACCGGCGCAAATATCCTAGTCACTGCTTGTCCCTTCTGTCACAAGGGTTTGGTAGATGGAGCGAAGTATGTCGGCAGCAAGATGCAAATCATAGACCTGCCCAATTTCCTGTTGCCGCTTGCCACGAAGGCCAAAGCCATTCCGAAGGTGGTCGAGAGCCCACTGAAGGCGCAGTTCATGGAATACCTCAGGAAGCACCCCAAGATCTTCGATGGGCTCAAGAAAGATGCAGTGATAGACTACGAGATTGAAGGCGATAGATTTCACGTATTGGTTCTTGACGAAGGTGCTATCCAAGTCAACCCCGTAAGATCGGAGAACCCGGACGTTGAGCTGACATTCTCACCAGAGGCCGTCAAACGGTTGACTGCCATGAGTTCGGAAGATGAGTATGCAAAGCAGTTCGGTTCCTTCTTCAAGCAGCCTACAGATGAGGTATGGATCAAATTCAACCTGAGACGCAACATCGTCAAGCTCTTGATGAAGGGCTATAGGAAATTCGCTCAGAAGGCTGGACTGATATAGATTTCAAACGTCGACAACCTTGCGAAATCAGGTTCAGTCAACAAGTCTGTGGACGAACACAACCAAGTATTGACGCCCGGAAACAGAGAACTCCTTATCAGTGGATACAATCTGGCGTGGGGAATGATGGCGATATGAGGATACTATTCGTGCTTGGTTCTGGTGGACACACACGGAGAGGCATCGCGCTTAGCGAGCAGATTCGGGCAGACAAATTCTTCATTGTGCCTTGGGAGTCAAAGCTCACGAAGAGGAAGGTGCGTCAGAGGTATTTCAGCGTAATCTCTCCCAGATATCAAGCAGGATCGAGCATGCCGCTAACTGTCGTGCGGACTCTCTTTCTGTTCCTCCACGGGTTGATTCTGCTTCTGATGATTCGTCCCAATGTGGCATTCAGCACAGGTTCGGGGCTCACGTTTCCCATCTTCCTGATGGCCAAGATGATTGGCGTCAAGACCGTCTTCATTGAGAGTCCTAGCAGGGTGTACAGGGCCTCGATAGCAGGGTATCTCTTGCTCGGCAAGGTGGATCTTTGGTTGAGCAGCTGGCCAGAGCTTGCAGAGCGGTACAAAGGTGTCGAATACATGGGGATGATAGTATGATACTCGTGACTGTTGGGACTTCACTTCCGGATGACCGGCTCATCAAAGCTATCGACGAACTTGTTGAGTCGGGCAGAATAAGCGACGAAGTGTGGGCCCAGATAGGGACTGGCCTATACATCCCAAAGCATCTGAAGTGGTTCAGGTTCGCTAGAACTCTGGAGAAGCTCTACAACAGAGCCGATGTTGTAGTCAGTAACTGCGGGGCCGGAACTATTATGGAAAATGCCATAAAGGGCAGGAGGCTCGTTGCGATTCAGAATCCTAGCATGATTGGCGGGCACGAGTGGGAGCTCGTTGGGAAGATGGAAAAGGGAGGTCATCTCATATGGTGCCGCGGGATTGACCACCTATATGATTGCATTGAGAGGGCGCGGTCTGCCAAGTTCGCTGTTTTCATACCGGAGAAGCTCGATGTAGCTAAGCTATTCCTGACACTAGGGTACAAAGGTAGTAGTCCGGAATCGGGCAAGGGTTCACGCCTACACTAGTTTCGGCGGATAGTGTGATGCCCTTCTTGGTGTTCAGCGGGTCTGTTTCTAGCTTGGCCTTTGACCAACGCCTCTGAAGATGAACCCTCTCTCAATGCACTCCTCTCTGTTGAAAACATGGCGGCCGTCGACGATAATTGGTGTTCTCATCAGTCCCTTTAACCAGTTCAAATCGAGCTTCTTGTATTGGTCATGAGCTGTTGTGAGGGCCAAGCAGTCAGATCCTCTTATCGCCTGACCGAGGTCCTTGAGCGGCACCAACCCATCGAGGTCACGCACGTAGGGGTCGTGTACCACGGCCGTGACGCCCAGCACATCGAGTTCGCGTATCATACGTAAGGCGGGCGAGTTCCTCGTATCGTCGGAATTCTCCAAGTATGCCGCACCGAGTACAGTTACTACGCTTCCATATGTTTGTCGTCCAGCCTGTCTCAATGCGTCTTCACATAGGTCGCTCATATGCAACGGCATTCCGTCATTGATTGCTCTCGCCGCTGTTATCAGTCTGGGTACGTATTTTCCCTTGGCACCAAAGGCCAGAAGCCACGAGTCCTTTGGTAAGCAGTGACCTCCAACCCCGGCACCGGGCAGATGCATGTCACGGAATGGCGACCTGTTGACTAGCTCGCGAACCTTGTAGACATCAACGCCCATGTTCTCACAAAGGAGCGCCAACTCGTTCGCAAACGCGATTTGAACGTCTCGATATGCGTTCTCAGCAGTTTTCACAACCTCGGCGGTAAGGGCATCAGTTCCGAAAAGCTGTCCCTTTGCAACCTGGCGATATAGTTCGATTGCAGCTGTTGTGCTTGCATCATCCACACCTCCAATCACGCGATCGAGGTTGACGAGGTTGGACAGGAGCTTGCCAGGCATTACTCTCTCGGGGGCAGTAGAGAGCAGGAAGTCCTGTCCTGCTCTTAGACCCGAAGTAATCTCAAGTATGGGTTGCACTATTTTGGTCAAGGTACCCGGAGCAACAGTTGATTCCACAATGACAAGCGTGCCACGTCGCAAGTGCTTACCCACGCTCTTAGAGGCGGAACGCAAGGCTTCATAATAAGGCTCGTTGCTCTTTTCGTTGAAAGGTGTTTGGACCACGAGGATAACGTAGTCCGCCTGCTTTATGACGCTGTAGTCAGTAGTCGCGCGGAAGCTGCCTGCTTTCACAGTCTCAGCCACGAGATCCTGTAGCCCTGGTTCGTTTCCTTCGATTGGAGAAATGCCTCTGTTTATCATAGAGACCTTCTTTTCTATTATGTCAACTCCAATCACCTTGAACCCGGCTTGGGCGAACTTGGCCGCGACTGGGAGCCCCACATATCCGATACCCACTACGACGAGAGTCCCTTTGCTCATTATAGCATCGGGCCTTGCGGCTCCACCACCTTCGTTTTAACCCTTCCTAGTCGGATGGCTGAGGTTGGTCTGGTGGAATGGCTCAGTCGTGAAATCCAGCAAAGCATCTCAACCAGGCTAGACAGGGTGTAGCCGCTTCTTCCATGGAGTCTTTCCACATCTGAATCTCGAAACCTCCCGGATTTCCGTCTGTGTTCGCACATGTATCCCTTGTTTTATCGAGCCGCTTCGCGAAGGATTATCATATCAATACCAAAAGGCATAACACCTGAGGGGATATCGGGGATTCGGGGTCAACCAATACGACGGTCCTCATAACTGACGGAGCAATGAAACATACCCTCGCAGCTGTGAGGTCGATTGGAAGAAAAGGTGTGAGATGTACGGTTGTTGACAAATCCCCGTTGGCACAGTCTTTTTTTTCGAAGTATTGCAGCGATCGGTACATACTCCCATCATCATCTAACGACCCCGAGAGATTCATCAGATGCATTTGGGAATTGACCAAGTCAAGGGATTACGAGGTGTTGCTGCCGATTGGCTGGCACGCCAACTACTATGCCTCGAAATACAGAACCATCTTAGAGAAGCATACTGCGATTCCTGTGGCGCCATACGAGTCAATGAGAGTTGCAGCGAACAAGGATCTCACAATGGAATTCGCTAAGAGTGTGGGTGTGGATGTGCCTGCTACTTACCAGGCAAACAATATGGAGGACATCGAAGAAATCTGCGCACATGCGGCATTTCCTCTTGTGATCAAGGGCTCGGTGTCTGCGGGGAATGTTCGATATGCAAGAAACGCATCCGAACTGAAGAGGTATTTTCTGGAAATGGCGGATGTCAGGCCGATAGTTCAGGAATACATCGAAGGCTACGGCTGCGGGTTCTTCGCACTATATGATAGCGGCAAGTGTGTAGCCCGCTTCATGCATAGGCGCATCCGTGAGTTTCCTCCTTCCGGAGGGCCCAGCGTTGCTGCGAGAGCGGATTACTCAGCGGAACTTATGCAGCAAGGCATGAAGATACTTGATGCACTCAACTGGCATGGTGTTGCCATGGTAGAGTTCAAGAAGGATCGGAAAGACGGAAAATACAAGCTCATGGAGATTAATCCGAAGTTCTGGGGGTCTTTGGAACTAGCCATAGCTGCGGGAGTTGACTTCCCCTACCTTGCATATCTGACGGCGAAAGGGCAGAGTTTCGATCCCGTGTTCAAGTACAACCGAGATGTGATGTTCAGATGGCCTTTCCCGGGTGACCTGATGTATGCATTGTCACAGCACAGACTGCGCGGTTTCATCAGAGACTTCACAAGTGGCGAGTATACGGATGACGTTTATCTGAATGACCTAGGACCTCTTCCCATTCAGATCATTGGTACTATCAAGAGCATAAGACAGGGACTCAATGCGAGTTGAGACACGTGGCAGATGTTTCTATGTTTGACTTCCACAGTCACACCTACTACTCATTTGACTCGCTCACTAGCCCCAAGAGCATTGTCAAGGCTGCAGTGAGGTTGGGCTTCAAGGCACTTGGGGTAACCGATCATAACACGATTATTGGAGGGCTCAAGACAAGGAAAGTGTGCTCGGGAGTTCCACTTATGATAGTTGTTGGATGCGAAGTGAAGACAGACATGGGGGATGTAATCGGGTTATTCTTGAATGAGGAAATCAGGTCTCGTCTTTTTGATGATGTAGTCGACCAAATCAAGGCACAAGATAGAATCGTATATCTTCCACACCCGTATGCGCATCACACGAAGCTCGACAGAATGTCCTTGGAACGCGTCGAGGTCATCGAAGCTCACAACGGCAGGATGTCCGTGTCAGCCAATCTAAGAGCAGCTGAGTTGGCCCGGAATCTACACAGGCCATACCTTGGTGGTAGTGACTGCCACATTCTCTCGGAACTGGGTTGCGTTATGAACCTGTCAGAGATGCCCATACAGGATGAGGAAGATGCCCGTAATATCCTGCTTCGGGGTCAATCCAGAATCCACACTAGACCTGCTGCGCATCAAATGCTACCTAGAGCGAGAGCCGTTACCTACATGTCTTGGATACGGTCTCACAAGTATCGCAAGTTCCTAGATCGAACGCAATCAGTGCTGAGGGGTTCAATCAGAGAGCGGCTCAGCCTCGATGACCCCTAATCTGATGCTGCTCATAACGCATATATCGAAGACTCAAGCCGCGTATTCACGATCAGTGATGCCGGTATCGCTTCGGATCGACGTGGATAATCCCTTCGGGTACTCCAATCTGTTGAAGAAAGCACTGAACCGAATGTCACTGGACTACGACATTGTGCCGAGATGGTCGAGCATTGGATACCTCAACCATGTCCGTGAGTTCTTGCACTACTTGAACGACAAGGGCATAGCGGCAACTTGGTTCTTCAGAAACATTACGGCGCCTGGGCCCGAGCTTCTCAAAGACCTTAAGCGGCCGCAGTACGAAATGGCTTTACATTCCGAGAGAACACGCACTCACGCTGACTTTCGCAGCGAACTGAGAGAGTGGGAGACAAGGTTCGCTATGAAACCTTATGGTTTCAGCAAACATGGTTCGGGAGAGCAAAAGCTGTCGAGAATGCATGCCAAGGAGTACGATGCCGATATGCTCATTGAGTATGGGTCAAGAGAGAAGTTCGAGTACTTTTCAGGCAACGGGATTGACTTCCGACTTCCCTTCGAGAATCATGGCGGCTTGGTATATATCCCGGCGCCGTTCTGGCTCGACAATCCCACACTCCATAAGCCCAATGTATCGATGAATGATGTTGTGGAATACTCGAGGAATAATCCCCTGGTCGTACTGGTTCATCCAATCCGATGGGTCGTGCAGGAAGACGTGAAAAGGCGTCTCGCATTCCTCCTTGAGAACGTGTCGTTCGAATCACTCAGGGAACAGGTGAGCGATTTCCTGAGTAGATGACCGGTAACATAGAGTTGGTGAGTCATGATGAACAAACTATGGCTCATCGATACGCACTGTCATCTTCAGGAACCCGAATTCGAATCAGATCGAGAGGAAGTAATCGAGCGTGCTCGCAAAGAGCGTATTCTCATTATCGATTCTGCAACATCACCGGGAATGTGGCTCGGATGTCTTCAGACGGCGAAGTCTCACTCAAACGTATTCGCTTCAATCGGGCTCGATCCTGTGCTCTATGAGAACACAGAATCAGCTCTCGACTTCATCAGAGCTCACCATCCTGAGATCGTCGCAGTAGGCGAAGTGGGGCAAGATCATTATCGCACAACGGAGCACAATCAGAGGAAGGAACAAGAGGAAGCCTTTACCAGATTCATCGAAATCGCCTCGGAGCTCAAGATGCCCATTCAGGTTCATTCGAGGTCGGCTGGAAAAAAAGCCTTGGAGACCCTATCATCCAGTAACGCTGAGCTTGTTCACATGCACGCCTTCGACGGCAAGGCCAATCTTGCGCGAGAAGCTTCCAGAAATCTTGGCTACTACTTCTCTGTGCCAACATCGGTTGTGCGGTCCCAACAGAAACGGAATCTAGTCAAAGCAGTTGAGCCTGAACGAATGCTCTTGGAGACTGACAGTCCAGTGCTTGGGCCCTCCTCCGACAGCCGCAACGAGCCGACGAACCTAGGTATAGCTCTGAAAGAGGTATGCAGCATACTTGGAAGAGAGGAGGAAGAACTGAGAGGGCTGATTCTCGAAAACACCCTGCGTCTGTATAGCAAGGTCGCCCACCTACTGCAGACCTCATAGGGCTACTAAGGGGATTCTCGGTGACTCACTATCATTTGCCGAAACACTTTATACTTGGCCTTAGCGAATTTCGGTCAAACCGTATCTGCGAGCTGGGGATTTGAATGACCGGTGTCGCTTTGCTGCTTTATCTCGGACTGGTGGCTGCATCTTTCTTGGCGATGTTCCTTGGGCCCGTGATTCTGAGGATAGATGATATCAGCGAGAAGCAGTTCTTAGGATGGCTGGTCCTATCCTTCTTCGTGACGACGATCGTCTCAACGTTTATGCTCTACGGGCTTTTCGGATATCTTGGTACCGGCGACCTAATCAACGTATTCTACCCACAAGCGACTTCAGTATTGCAGGGCTTTGTACCGTACAGGGACTTCCCAACGAGCTACTCCCCAGGGTTTGTGTATCTGATAGCTCTTCCGCTGCTGGTATGGAATGATCCTCTCTCAATCAACATGATGTTTGTCGGTTTTGATTTCCTAGCACTTGTGGTTGGATACAAATACGCCAAGCGGAAGCTTAGTACACCAGATTCGCGCCTATATGTTTGGTTCTATGTTTTTCTACCATTGTCATGGCTATTCATCGTGTTCTGGAACCAAGACGAGGCGATTGCTTGCTTCTTCTTGATACTGTCAGCTACATTCGTGCTAAGCAGACGGGAGAACCTAGCTTCTTTCACGCTTGGCTTGGGCTTTTTCTTCACGAAATTCCTATTCGCAGTTTGGATGGCGCCCATGCTCGCGCTGTTTCATAAACAAGTTCGAGGTATTCTTGTTACAGCATGCACGATTCTGACTGGCTATGTTCCATTCCTGCTTGCTGGCGTTGATGTTCTAATGCCGGTCAGAATTGAGGTTGGCTCGACTGCTATCGGCGCCAATCTTTGGGTGATCTTCGAGGCCTTTGAAATCAATACCGGCTTGGTGCCATCTCTCATGACGATTGTGGTCTTAGGTGCATTGTGGGTCCTGTATCTACTGCCTCTATCAATGCAGAAGCGGGCAGGGTCCGTCTTCATCAGAATATCAAGCGCGCTTCATCACATTACGAATGAAGGCTGGTTAGTGGTGTTTGGGCTCTTGTTTCTGGTCTTGAGCAAGAAATCCCTAACGTTCTATGCACTTTCGTTTGCGCCATTTCTTCTACTATCACAGATTCAGCTCATGAGAGGTGCTAGTACGCGAAGGAGCCGACTTGCATTGCAGTTGCAGTTCTACATCATGCTGACTCTTCTATCCGTGCTCTACTATGCAGAGCTTGCATTGTTTGCAGCAGCACCGATGTCAGTGACATGGGTTGCCGTCATCTGCATTGTGTTGATTACTGTGTGCGTCCAGCTAAGCTTCGTCTACTCCATCATCAAGCTTCTGTCGACAGGGGAGTCAGCGCCCATGGTAGCACAGGAAGATGCAGGAATCTAGGACGCAATTGCATTTTGCAGGAATGAATCATTCTTTCGTGATTTATGGAAGCGCACTGAGGCGGCGCATACGTATACGAGTCGAGTGATAGGATTCATAAGCTGTTGATTACGGAGAGGAAAGGATGTCCATGAAACAGGGATTAGAAGAAAAGCTTGAAGCGCTTGTGTCATCTAGATCCGCAGCTGTCGCTCGCGACGAGTGGACAAATGCGCAGCCATCCGCTTTCGCGCCTCTCTTTGACTATCGTTTCGATCACGTTAGTCAGGTTGTCCGGATATCCAAATTCCTAGCAAGCCAGACAGGTGCCAATCCTGACATAGTGACGATGGCTGCTTGGCTTCATGATTTGTCAAAACCGGGCATTGGAGGCGATTCGAACCACGGGGAGAACAGCGCGGCTGCAGCACGGGAAATCCTCTTGAAAGAGGGGATTGACAAGCCAACTGTCGACAGGGTTTGTGATGCGATAAGGAAACATGTCGGACTTACGTTGGAAGGTCCGTTGGCCACATCTGAAGCCCAAGTACTCTGGGAAGCCGACAAGATTGTCAAACTAGGAATCTTGGGGCTGGTTCACTACATCTTGAACGGAATCAAGCTAAGACCAGGCATGGACATTGAAGGAATTGCCACTGAAATCCGGGGCTTCATTCCGCTGGCTGAGAGAATCGCTGCAAGCATGAAGACACCGCCAGCGAAACAAATCGCGAATTCGAGATTGCAGCACCTGAAGACTGTAAGCAGTTTCTTGGACTCTGAGCTGGCTACTCCAACGTCAGCTGCCCGCCCTGCAATCAAGAAGGCTGAAGCTACCACTCAGCTTAGAGCAGGCATATTGACGATTGGCAACGAGATTCTTAATGGCGTTGTTCTCGACTCAAACAGCAATTGGATGGAACTGCGCCTTGTCGCACTCGGCGTGTCTATGGAGCGGCAGATTTCAGTCAGAGATGATACCAGCGACATAGGAAAGGCTCTGGCGCACCTGAGAGAGACCTGCAATGTGATTATCACTTCGGGCGGTCTTGGTCCAACTCACGATGATATGACCCTCAATGCGATTGCGAGGGCCCTCGCGCTTCAGTTGCAGGAAGATTCTGCTGCATTATCCATAGTCGAAAGGCAGTATCAGCATCTGTATGAACAGGGCATAGTCGGCAGCCCCGACTTGACTGAGAGCAGAAGAAAGATGGCGAGTCTACCAGCGGGCTCCAAACCTTTGGACAACACGGTCGGGGGCGCTCCGGGGGTCATAATCGTTCTCGAGGGAGTCACGATTTTCTGTCTGCCTGGTGTGCCTCGTGAACTGAAGGTGATGTTCGAATCCTCAATCCGTCCATGGATCGAGAAGAGAAGCAGTCAGCGGTACTTCGAACGAATCGTTGACTTCGAAGTATCTGACGAGACCGTGTTTGCGCCATTCATTGAGAGGGTCATGAGGAAGCATCCGGGTGTCTATATCAAGTCCATGCCCAAGACATATGGGTCCTCCAAGGTCCTCAGAGTCTGGGTCTCAGCGAGAGGCGACAACTCTGGCGTGTTGAAGACTTCGGTTGAGAACGCCATCAGTGCCCTTTCACAGGAATCGGGTTTCAAAGTATCCAT
>Ga0315296_10004268_pt1 | contig 11694 bp, 10 predicted proteins | sample YL17G14_18_MG_FD_203921 | JGI IMG/M metagenome (GOLD analysis project Ga0315296, IMG submission 203921) | Sediment microbial communities from Yellowstone Lake, YNP, Wyoming, USA - YL17G14_18 | ecosystem: Environmental > Aquatic > Freshwater > Lake > Sediment | place: USA: Wyoming | collected...
ATAGTAAGGAAACATTGGAAATCCTATATCCAGCACGCTCGATAAGCATAGCAGTGTATGCCATGTCATCGATGAATTCCTCTTTGTCGTTAATGCTGGACTTTACTTCGATCAGGTGCCAGCCGCTATCTCTCCGTTCCAATATATCAGCTCTTACCACTGACTCATTTACGATAAAAGTGCCCTCAAAAAGTACGGAGACATTTAGGTCATTCATCAGACTCTTAGTTTTCTCAGCAGCCGACATAAGGTCTGGGCCACTGACGAAAACACCACCAGGGTAGACTTGCCGCGCTCTTCCCCCAACCCGAATTCCCTCCTCAATCCGGAATCTTTCGGCAACAGTAGGCGGCCGTGCGATTTCTCCTGCTCTTGTCAGCCATCCAAGAGTTGGACACTGCAAGAAGTTGAGGAAGACTTGCTTTGAAATGTCCTGCATCATTCGACCTCCAGGTTCACAAAACCACGTGGCAAGAACAAAAAAACTATCTGCATGTCTTGGCACACTCGCCAAAGTAGTTTCATAATACAACTCAATTGCCATCATTTCTACCTAAATTAAACAGTTTTTGCCTGGCTTTTCTATTGTGGAAACTACGTAATTTTGCAGGAAATCTCCAAAATTCTGTGGATTACTACTTAGACCGCAAGCGTTCCGCTACACTTACGCTTGCTTTTAGCCGATAGAGTAGAATGACCTCAATTGCGGATGACGAAAAAGCGGGGCTCGAAAAGTGAACACTATCCAAAAGCAGCAATTACTACTGCAGAGCTTGGGTATCCCTGGACCTGGGGCTATGCGAATGAAACAGTTAATCGATAATCTTTGCTCATTCAATTCCAAAGAACGCTTTTTCTTGATAGGGCACGCGCTAGGCAACAAGGATTTCACCCTTTCTCACGTATTCAAGAAAGAAATTGCAAACGCACTTCGCTTAGACATGCCGGACAGCTTGTTTGCTGCAATGGATTACCACCTGGATTGGCTCTATGCAAGTCTTCATCTAACCTTTAATGGTGGCGAGTGTCAGATTTTCCCAAATAGTGACCGTTTAGTAAAAGCACAACAAGAGGATATTGACTTGATTATAGCATTTGCAGAAGACACTACATGTCATATCATCCTTGTGGAAGCAAAGGGGGTCACAGGTTGGACAAACAAGCAAATGAATTCCAAGGCAACGCGTTTTGCAGAAATCTTTGGTTCAGATGGCAAAAGATGGCCAAGTGTAAATCCCCATTTCTTACTTCTGTCACCTCGAAGGTCCAAGCATTTGGATATGTCAAAGTGGCCAAGTTGGATGACTCCAAACGGCAAAGTGCCTTGGATTGAATTGCCTGTTCCTCCTAAGTTGAGAAAGGTGGCTCGCTGTGGCCCCAACGCTGTTCCAGATAGAAACGGTTTATTTTGGACAACGTCTTGGAGATAGGTCTATTACGAACTGGCTATAAACCACTAAGAGAGTTCAAAATAGCGAACTACCAGAAAATCAGATTCTCTTCGTGAGCGGTAGGGAAATATAGCAAGAAGGAGCATGGAGAGATTTAATTTCAAGATTAACTGCGGGCTCATAACTTGGAGGTCGGAGGTTCGAAACGCTCCCCCGCTATTAACCTCTGGAGATGAACCCAGCTCCCTTTCTGTTTGATGCTGCGCCCTAACCTCGGGGCAATCAATTTGGACGCGACTCGGATTGTAAGCCAAAAGATCGCACGATTGTTCGCAGTGAGGTACAAACCAGATTGAAAGGGGTTATTGTGACTAAGGTCTTTCTATTCTTGGGGTGAATCCGCCTTCCCTAAAGCTATGGTAGATTGCGCTTCGCTCCAATCCGGTCATCGCCAGGATCCTTCGGCTATACTCAGCACGAGTTTATAGAAGCCGGAGTGTTGATGCCGCTCGGCCTTTTGGACGGAGTCGTGGGCGCGCTGCTGCTCTATGTGGACAATCTAAGTCGCAGGAGCAGCGACGGCAAACCGTGTGAACCCGGTAGAGAGGAGCCACTCCCCAAGTCTCAAGGGGAGACAGAATAAAAAGGGGACCTGTGGGGTGCGCCTGCTGGGTTCGTCACGTTGGTCCGGAGGATACGAGTCCCACAACCGTAGACAACGCTGTGCATTTCAATCTCAACAGTGTGTGTAGGAGTCGTGTCTGATTCTTATTGAAGCCGGGCCTAATACCCTCGTCAAGCAGGTCTCTTTTGGTTAGGATAGCTCTTTTGAGTGGTAAAGCTAGACAAGCGTGCTCGGGCTGGAAACAGTATAGATAGTCGGGGTCATCAATGTAGAGCGTGATCAGCGACATATGCTGTCCAGTTCCCTGCAAATTCATAATAGCAGCTATTTCTCCATAATGGATGGGTTGCCGGGCGAGTGCAGCTTGAATTAATCTGCAGAATACCTTGTGATAAGTCGTTGTTCCGCGATACCGGTTTGGGACAATTGGATGTGTGGCACACATTATTCAATCTCCTTTGCTATTTTATTGGCCAGCCGCCGTGAGCGTCACGGGGCACGTTCTCCTCAGGGAGTTCACTCGACTTCTCCCCGCAATGAGCGAAGTCTGCCGTTAAGCGGCCATATTCTCGGGGAGATTTCTGAAGATGAACATAATCAGGGCCGTCATATGCTAAGTTCGGCAGTCGTTCGGCAACAAGATGGAATACCAGGAGACGGTTTTTTTGTCCTCGCAGTAGATCTCAAGAAACTTGGTTCAAATGCCACTGAGCAGGAAAAGATACAATTCTGGCAAAACGAGCTTCAGGAAACATATAGACAGTGGGCGTAAAAGATGCTAATAGACCACACCGAAAAAACGCTCGAATCGGAGATAAAACGCCCGTTTTGTTCTATTATACCGTCCCGGAAAGACAAGTCCGCCTGAGCAGCAAATTATCAGACTTGCACGGTTCCCTTTGACTTGCTGGCTGAGGCTACCGCTTACTGGGTCTATAATGAACGTCAAATGTCTCGGTTATGATATTTCTTCGGATTTTCGTAAGTTTCCGTCTGGGAAGCGATTCACCCGCAAAGTGTTTTATGAGTTCATCAATTAACTGAAGGCTCAAACATATTATGCTTCTGTTAGTCGGATAGTTCCAGTAGTCAGCGTAAGCAAGATAGTCGCTACCAACAAGAAGGGGTGTGAACTTTCCGTCTCTAAAGTTGTCTGCCGCAAACATTGGAATCATAACTGGGCAGTCCTTCCCAAAATGTGGAACGTCAATTCCGTGCTTCCGGCACTCGTTTTCGTCAAGTGTCTGGATCACCAAACCGATTCTTTGCCATCCGTGAGGATGAATTGCATCCTCGATAAGTATCCTTTGCCTGTACGCCAATATCGCAGCGCACGCTGCGACCGCGCGTTCGGTGATACTCCTTCCAGAACGAATATCGACAATTGGGACTTTCGAGCATCAAAGAACACATACCACTGATCATCGAGCCAATGTTCATGTCTGTAAGAGATTCCTTCACCTAGTTGGCCAATTGTATGAAAGACCGTAGTCAGTAAATCTTGACTGATGTCTCGAGGCGTCTGTTCCACAGCAAGCGCAAGAGCCGTAATATGATGTTCATATTTCTCCTCGTGGCAATGATTGACGATGCTCTCTATTAGCAGCCGGTAGGTCTCACCTACTTCAGAGCCAAATCTCTTCACCGCAGCGCTAATGTTTCTTATCAACCGGAACAATGTGCCCTTGGACAAAGAACTTGAGATAGACTGGACCGATTTCTCTACTATGGCTGGTCCAGATAAATACTCCATTGACCTAGAATCCCATTTTCTCAGTGTACATAGCAACCCACTTACGAGATCTGACTTACTCGGGGAGGCGAATCTTGAAAGTGCCTCATGGAAGGCTTTTACTGCTTCAATCCTCTCAAGATGCTCACGATGGATCTCAATCAGTCTCTGGTAGGAATAACAGGCTTCCGTTTCCAGACCGGCGGAAAAGTAGCTTTCAATAGCCGCTCGATAGAGTCTTGTAGCTTCGTGCCACTCAAATCCTGCGAACCGGAGAATTCTTTCGGCCTGCTTACAGTTCTCCGACGCCAGTTCGTAGGTATTGTCTTGCTCTCGCCAGAACCGAATTGACTCTTTTCCCAGTTGTATGGCGGATTCTGCGTCGCCTTGATCGTCAGCAAGTTCTGCAAGTCTACCTTTTTGCATGCGCGACGAGATACGCAGATCTTACCTTGCGGCCGATCTTCTCGACTTCTTTCTGACAACTTCTTGCCTCGCAGAGCTTTCCTTGATCCCTATAGACGTTGCCAAGATTTCCATAATTCAATGCAACCAAATCCCACGCACCCAATTGTCGTCCGATGGAGATAGATTTTTGGGCAGCATCCTCAGCCCTATCATACTTTCCCTTGCGCCGATAGTACGCCGTAAGGCCATTTTGCGCAGCAGCTTCAAGTCTCGGGCTGTCCAGCTTCCCGGCAAGCTTCTGAATTTCTCGACATGTTTTGATGAGCCTCTCGTTCTCATTTCGAGCAATGTAGCCATTGTTCAAATTCACGAGACAACTGCCTATTCCGCGAATGTCACCAATTGACTCAAAGATTTCTTTCGCTCTGATGCTTTCAGATTCGAGCTGGTCAAATCTGCCTAATTTGGCATAAACGTAAGACAGATTTGTGCGGGCTACGGCTTCTTGATAGACCAAACCTTCGCTATGGTAGTGACACGCCAGTTCCTGAAGTATGCTAATGGCCTCATAGCCTCGATTCATACCTACAAGGAATGTTGCATAGGTTGATTTTGCAGCAGCAGCCCACTCGGATTCTCCGACCTTGTCGAACATCTTTTCAGCAAGTTTGACAGTCCTTAAACCGGCAGGGTCACCATATCGGTCCTTCTTGATTAGTGCCACGTGGCATAGGGCATATCCAAGCCTAAACACGTTTCTTTTTTGCCTCGACAAGGCGACATCTTCCGCGAACAGTCTTGTCGCAATGCGCACATATCCGGCCAAATAAGCACCAGTCTCCGCATTGGGAAGTTCGCTGTAGACTCTGTGCCCTTCCCCCGCACACACGAGGTGATATAGTTTGAAATAGATATCCCGGGGTTCGGTATATATCCCTCCAAGGGCTTTGTGAAGTCCTGAAGCTACACCCGATTCTGTTACATACTTCTGCACATACTCCCGGAAGGCGGGATGCAAGACGGTAACCAAGCCCCTCTCATTAGACACAAGAAATTTCACATCCTTCAATTCCTTTTGTAATGCAACCGCCGTTGTAACGGTGGCCCGGTATTGCGACACTGCCTGTGCAAGTTGTTCGCTAGTCAAGACGCATTCGCAAACCGAGAGGATGGCCAGAATCTCTTGTAAGGAAGGCGCGAGATCGTCGTACATCGCAGCGTGATACGAGTTCAAGGACTCCAGTGGTTTCTGCTTGTAGCGGTGACAGTAATACGTCAAATATTGCGGATTTCCGCGCGACTTCTCGATTGCTTCTTCACGAAGTGCTATATCTGCGTCTGGTGCAACGTTTAGGACATACGATTTGGATTCCTCTCTGTCAAAACCAGTACATTCAATCGAGACTATATCAACATGCACGATATTCTTACGACCCGCGAAAACCACCTTTGACTTGCCTGCCTCTAAATCCAAGAGACTCCTTGCCACGTCAAGATTCTGGTCAGCATCATCAATAAGCAACAGTATCTCTTCATTTCTCAGAAGCTGCTCATATTTCATGAAAGCGTTGGCGATGGATGTGCATTTGGTTGTCCTTCTGCCACTCATCCCCAAAAGTCTATTAGTTAGATACCCCAAGACCTCTAGCAGCGAACGATTCCGAAGTGAAATATAAATGCCTCGGTGCCTCTTAGCTAAAAGCGTTAGAGCAACAGTCTTGCCGCTTCCTTGTGCTCCATAGACATACATCTTCCTATTCTTTTCTAATAAGGGGCATAACTCATCTCGGAAGAATGAAGTTTCAATGATGTATTCCGACTTATATCGGTCAACTAAATCTGCTGAATAATCTGGTATTTCACCAGCATAGACCTCCACCCCTGCCAAAACATATTCGGTCACTAGGACATCAAGAGAGGCTACCACTTTTCTGTATAGCGTTTCGCTGGTATCAAATGTTGTTGTACAAACTCCTCCTTCCTGTATCTCCTTAATCAGTTGTTCGAGGCATGGGTCTCTCTGCCGGTCAGTTTCTTGTACAAAGGCCAAGCGAGGCATCTTACATTCAGTTGCGATACGCCACTCGTCATGGATGCCAGAAATCTGCATCCCATTTTCTGTATCTATCCAACCGTACTCAGTGCCATATATCCCAAGGAAGATTTGCGATTGCTCGATCGCGGCTTTGTAGACAGCCCTTGGAGGATATGGTCTTGAAGTGGATTCGAACAAGAAAGTCCTCCATCTGAATTTCTCGTCGATCAGACCTACAAGTTTCCTCCTTTCGACCGAGAAAACTTCGATCTGGCTACTTATAAACACCGCTGGTAGTTTGAAGGGGGCTAGTATTGGAACGTCCATTTAGATATATCCCCGCGCTTCCAGATCTTCCCTCGTGTCTAACTGTGAGTCCGGACAGACACATGAATGAAGGTACCGCATGTCTGCTTGTATTTGTTCTTCCAATTCTGACAACTGGAACTGAAAAGTGAGCGAAGCATCCTCAGTAGCGTCTTGCGTCCTATTGCTTAGTTTCTCATAGATTCTAATCATGTTTGCATCTTTGCCGCGGCCATCCTGCGGCCAATTGGCTCTGGCAAAAAGATTACACGCTGCCTGTTGTATCTGCCACTCCTTGTAATTAGCAGAAAGAACAGATTTGGCTGCGAGAAAAGAATCATTGTGTCGCAAACGAGCCAGTGTAACAGGAAAGAATCGACGCAACTGTCTTTTCCTTAGCTCGGAAACTTCGCCGGGATTAGGTGTCGGCAATCGGTGTGGTGTGCGTTGCTTTTGAGGTTTGTGAATGAGATAATACTATAGTGTGTTCGGTTTCAGTGATGATACGTCAAAGAAACGAATGTCGTTTTTGATAAACCCTGACTCAAAGTTTGGTCTCATTAAGGTTTTAAAACTCCTAAAGCTGCTTTCGTTTCTTCCTCTGTTTATGTTGAATTCGTGCCACGTCACAAAAACTGGTCCGTGTTCGGCAAATCTTCTGAATGTCTTATAGTTCTCTGATACAGCAAATTTCTTCGCGATCCCTGCACCGGTGGCGAGTATATCGTAGTCCTGATCGGCTCCTGGGCCAAATGTTCGCAGAACAAGCTGCTGCATATTTACCGTCATACAATAGAAATACCGGGCTTGCCTTTCATCCTCGACAAAGGATATATTGACAGCAGATTCATCACACGGCGGCTTCATCCATTCTTTCATTAATTCAAACAGCTTCTCTATCGCTTGGGTGTTCTGGCAACCTAAAGTCATCAAAGGCAGGTCAGTATGAACTCCATATTGGTCGACCAGGGTGTAGCCTATAGCCCCACATTTCGATTCGTTCCACAAGCTGATGAATTGTGGATTGAACACGGACATTACCCGCGGCTTGACGCCATAGTCAAAACCTGTATTGGGAACACTGGAGTCCTGGAAAAACGTTGTAGTGAGTTTTTCAGAAGAGCGAATCTGCGTTCGCCGCTTTCCCTGCCTTATGCGACGTGCTTTCGCCCTTTTTCTCGACCTGCGTTTTCTTGCTTTGCTCAAAAGCTACGTTCCTATAGAGATAAGCCCATGGCGACCAAGCTATGCTAATGGTAAGTCTAGCCTGGGATTTCGCACGCATATTTCGAAATTCAGCGCTGTCCGCCAAAGTCTCAGGCATAAGCGCTGCGTAATGCCTCTTACATATCTCGGTGGAGTTTCTCATCAGTACAGATATTTTATACAATGACTCTCGTTTGATTGCAAGATGGCTGCCAAAAGTATGTCTGTAATCTAAGTACACCTGAGACGGGCTGGCTGGTTTTTCTGTTGGCAATCCTCGATTTCCGGCTGAAATTGTCAGGGTCGTAGTGTCTCCCTTTGGGACTTGGGAAAGCGACCTTTCTGACGTCAGTTTCGGCGTATAGCCATCTACCTAGCTCGGTAGGATGGAACTGATGGGAAGTGCCCTATTCTTCTTGGTCTTGCCGGTATGACAGAACCAACTATTAGTAGGCCTTGCCCTGATGGGGATAATGCCATTGACGCCCCTTCTTAAGTCAACCTAGTCAAACAGCCGAAACTGGCAATAGAAAAGGGCCGGCGATGGTGCGTGTCCCTTTATGACAAGACCCAGCAGCGAAGACTTCGAACCTGCATGCTCCGGGTTATGGGAGAGAATACCCTGGTCTGGAATAGTACCTGTGATAAACATTTTCGCAATCTTTGAAAGACTTATCCTTGATTCTGTCGGGAAGAAATGGGATAATATTATTAAAAGGTTCAGAGATGATGCGAGTTCTGAACTTTTTTCTTCGCACAAAGCCGCATTTTTCACGAAGACTTATTTTCACTGTTTGATTAGGCGCTGCCCAGCCTCAAGTGGATTAACCACCAGCTCTCAAGGGGCCCCGAGCCGTCAGGCCGGGCAGCTATCCCTGCCGAGGATTTTGCAGTAAGAGGACTCTATTCACTAACCGAGTAGAGACTGTCTCGGCTTCCTTGCCCTCCCGATGCAGAATATCTCCTCCGGCTCAAGCCATACCTCTATTTGTTCGTACCCACTTTCCACAAGAATCCCTTCAACCTCTTCAGGGTCTCTGTACACCAGGTGCCAGTCCCCCAGTACGCTCATTGTTGAGGCAAGATAGTGCCTTCGCATGTTAGCAACGCAGAGCACGGCTTCAGCAGCACAACCGCAGATAAACTACTTGGAAACCAAGCCAAAAGCTGAGGAAAAGGTTTCAGTAAGCTGACAGGTTTGGAGGTGCCCGTAAGATATCCTTTGCTTCCGATTCTGCGATTTGCCGACTTGCTTTGCCCGATGTCAGAGCAGTCAGCGTTGACAACCTTTTAGAAGCCCGCAATGAGTTAAAAGACGAGTTGCTTGAATTCCGTGCCGGAATACTAAAGCTAACGTGGTTACTACATCATCAAATCCAGAACAGGACTGATCTTGAGGAAATCAGGCACGAAGCCGATGTTTTGACGAATACTGTAATCAAGGGGTCTGTGCTGTCTTTAGAAAACCGAATGAGGCAACACAAGAATAAGCGTATCAGACGAATGCTGTTTGGAACAGGCAGAGTCTTAGTTGAAGCGGCTAAACTCTTTCTCCCTGGCGGAGCAGCAGAAAAGCTGATTGCTGGCGGCAAAAGTCTTTTTCAACTGGCAACCGAACTTGACAGTGCTAAACCACCTGAAGATCAGATTGCAACGTATTTGTACAGGTTGAGGGGGAAGTTCAAAGGATAGTGGTCAATATGACAGCCATAACAAATCAAAACCCCCTAACTGAGGACGTGGTACTTTATTTCTTGTATCGCCGAGCAAAGAAAAGAGAAAGCAGGGTTTTCTTCAAAATTAAACATACATACTCCTTGGAGACAATTATTGGTTCTGTTTCTAAAGGTTGGTGGTTTGCTCCAGACGTTGACATGTTGGAAATTACCTTACCCGGTGGAATAATTGGATACGAAGTAAAAGGTCAGCAGAGAAAGAAGGAAGGATACAAATGGCCCCGTCTATACAGTGGATTAGATGAAGCCCTTTTTTATCTTCGGCTTCCTCGTATTGGTCGGCAAGAACAGAAGGGTGGGGGGTATTGATAAAGTCTTTGTGGTTCATGCTTGCTCAAAACCTGAAAGCATAAGAAGGGACGAGAAGTTAGGATTAAAAATATATGAACTAACTCCAATTCGATTCATTTGTGTCACGCCACAAGGCGAAATCATAAAATTAGTAGAGGCAAAGAAAAATCCACTATTGAGTGAGGACGTCAAAAGCTCATTGCTTCAAAATCCAGAAATGCTCAAAAGGTTTTCGGAAGAGAGTAGAACCTTCTGGGGAATAAAAGAAGAGGGAGAAAATTTTATTGAGTAGAATCTTAGAAAGTGATTCGGCATTCACAAAGACGTTCAAATTGTAATCATTTGTAAAGGGCAGCTTTGGTCCCAGGGGAATATGTGATAAACTCAGGCAGAAGGCCGGGCGAGGTGAACGGGGGTTTGACAAAAGGAAGGATTGTGGCTGGATTTAACTAATTACTAAAACAATATAAAAGGATTGAAAAACCCAGACAGAACAACAGTTAGGTTTGCTGTTGCGTCTGATGCCTTTCTTTTTTTTGGCCTTTTACGCTATTTGCCTTCGATATCAATCGGTTCCCACCTGATTTGGCCATAGCCAAGCAGGGTCCCGGTGGCACGAGCCAGCCTTACCTGAGCGATCTGGTAGTCTGCAAAAGCCCGTATCTTTCGCAGTTGTGCATCGGCCAGGCGTGTGGCGGCAAACAGCACATCCGTGCTGGTTCGCAAGCCAAGCTGAAATTGAGACTGCTCGACCTTGTAATCACGGTAGGCGGCGGTTACGCCCTGTGCCGCAGCCAGAATTCGCCGCCAGTTCTGCCGCAGCTCGTTCACAGCCTCGTATGCTTCCTGCCGAATCCACATTTGCAGCTCATCTCGGCTGGCAAGACTTCGAAGCCGCTCAAGCTGGGCACGATGCAGGCTTGCTTCCGCGGCCTCGTTGCCCAATGGTATGGCGGCTGAGACACCTATCGAATGATCCGGAAACGGACTATTAGCGAGCTGCCCGATTGCCCGGTGGATTGCACTTGATTGATTCCTTGCCGTATAAGTATAGTCAAACGTAACCAGAGGCAACGTGGCGTTACGGGCTAACTCAATGTTAATATCGTCAATAGCCAGACGCAGTTCCAACTCAATCATCTCCATGCGATTTGCGATTGCTGCCTTGGCCATCGCTTCCTCATCGAGGTCCAATCTCAGTGGATTCGGCTCAGTCGCAGTGACAATACTGACAGGTGAGTCCAACGGTATGTCGTCGCGGTTCATGATCCTTTTAAGATCACGCTCGCGGTCGCGGAGCGATGTTTCGGCAGTAATAACATCTTCAAGGCGGCCCGCCAATCCGGCCTCTGCGCGGACAATCTCGATCTTAGGTGCCGAGCCGGACGCGACTTTGCGGCGGGCGTGATCGAACTGGTCCTGAGCTAGCTTATACTGTTCTTTGCGGACTTCAAGTTCACGGTGAGCAACGAAAAGATACCAGTAGACAATGTCTGCATCAGCCAGGATGCGGATAACTGCCAGTTTTGTCCCGGCATCAGTGATGTGCTTTTGATGGCTTGCAATCCGGATCGAATGAGTGTTCACGCGGGTGCCGGCACCTCTGAGCAATGACTGGATGAAAGAAACGCTGACAGCGGCCTCGGACACGCCGTCAAAACCCGCGTTCTCCAGGTCAGCATCGTTAAAGGGCGTGCTTACGGTAAGCGAGCCGCCTGTGTGGAGGGGCGACTCAACGCCCACCTCATATGACTCGCTCGTGGATACGTCGCCGCTATCTACAGCTTCTGTTCTGCGGTGTCGGGCAGCAGCCCAGAAGGTCGATTCAAACTTAGCCCGCTCCTGGTCGAGGGCCTGCTTTGCAATCGACGGGTCGATCAATTGAACCTTCAAGCCAAGGTTATTTGCAAGAGCGGCGGCGCGTACTTCTTCGAGCGTTAATTCGACTGTGGGGAGTGCTTTAT